>Ga0206130_10000174_pt1 | contig 110600 bp, 127 predicted proteins | sample Helgoland_Spring_9_FD_148637 | JGI IMG/M metagenome (GOLD analysis project Ga0206130, IMG submission 148637) | Pelagic subsurface seawater microbial communities from Kabeltonne, Helgoland, North Sea - Helgoland_Spring_Bloom_20160512_1 | ecosystem: Environmental > Aquatic > Marine > Epipelagic...
AAGATCTTGATATAGTTTCTGCAGAAGCGGCTAAGATAGGTGCTGATATAGAAATAACAAATCTGGTAAATATGTTTTATAAAGATGTCCAAGACCTTGGAGGCAATCGTTGGGATACATCAAGCCTTCTAAAAAGACTTAAAAAGTAAAATTTTAGTAGATCATTCTTGAGAACATAGTTAATGCAGCATAGCCAATAAAAGTTAAAACAACTGTATTTTCCATAAGGCCCGAATCTAATTCTATGGATTCTTGTATCATCAAATAAAAATTATTGGGACTACTTATAACCCAAACTATGCCAATAGCATGCAAAAACATTAGCACCGCAATGATCCAATTTAATGGTTGAACTGTAAAAACTATATATGAACAAAGAATAAGAAATATGATTTCTACAGAAAGAAAGATATTGATATTTTTTTGTTTTAACATAAACCGAAGCAAGCTATACCCTGACTTGTTCGTATAAAAATATAACAAGCCAGATAAAAGATAAAGAATAGATAAAAAGGTGATCATTTAATGATGGGGTGGTTTTTCATATTCGATTGGAGGAAATTTTGATTTTTGATGTTCTTTCTTATATTTCTCATATCTCGATGTTACATCTGCGCAATCATCAGTTGCTGATGGAATATCTTTAATTGGTTCTTTATCTTTTTCAATCATTAATATTTAGCCTAGAAATTGCAATACTATTTTCTATAGGTCTCCTTCTTTCCTAACTTCGCTTCTATCAATCTCAAACTTTTCTCCATATCTAGCTTCTAGTTTTTTTTGATTTTCTGATATGACCTCGAATGGATCTAGGCCTAGAGAGGCACAGGCTGTTGTCCAGTACCACATAATATCTCCTAGCTCTCTTTTCATGTGAAAAATATTATCTTCTGAAGCTGGCTTGCCTTGAAGCACCATTTTCTTAACTATTTCTACGAACTCACCAGTCTCACTTCCAAGTCCTAAGGCAGCAGTAAGAAGTCTCGGCACTTCAATTTTGGAATTGTTATTAATATCATCCAAACTCTTCTTTAGTGCATCCATATCAAGACTAGGATCGCTTGTAACTTTTTTTACAAAGTCACTATAGGTTGAAAAAAAATCTTTTACTTCACTGCTCATCGCTTATTCTCCAAATTTAAATATTTTATTCATTATATCTTTTAATGTTGATTTTGATTTAAAAGGTTCCTGATCCCAACTAAAAGTATCAAGGAATTCAGAAGTAGTAGCCTTTTTCATATCAATTATTTTTTCATTTTCAAGATCAATCCCTGATATGTATTTAAAATCATCCAAGGTTCTTTTTTTGCCCATGCCAAAAGTGCCCCTGAGACTTTTATCAACAATTGAAACTAGCCTATCTATACTTTCTTTCTCTCTATCAATCCATTTAATTTTTCTTTCTCTTTCCTCATCCTCATCCCAATGGAGTTTTCTTTTTAGGTCACCAACAACATGATAAAGATGATAAACAGGTACATTGGCGGTATGAAATACGCTAAATCCCCTTGTAAATGCGCGAAGCAATATTGCCAACTCTTCACCATAGAAATATAACTTATCGTCATATGGAATTTCATTTACAAATTCTTTAGTAGTAAAAAGACAACCGGCTGCTATTAGATAGCCATGCGAAATTTCATTTTCTGTTATGCCAGCAATTTGATTTGAGAAACACCTCTTAATAAAAATACTGTCTTCTTTAAGAACTAGAGTCAGAGCTCTCTTTTCTTGTGAGTCTAATTTAAAAATTTCATTTTCTGCATCTATAACCTCAAAAGCTCTTGGGTAGCAGGTAATAATTGGTTTTTGATGGTAGGCAGTTCCAATATTTTTAATCTTTTCAATGTAATTTTTAAAATAAGAATCCCATCCCTGCTCAAATTGCATATGAGAGTCTATTTGAAAATAATAATCTTCGTTACTAAAGAATTGCTGCACTCTTTTTCTTGCCCAACAAGGTCCTTCAGAAATTTTAGGATCAATGTGTTCAAATCGTATTTGCGAGCTAAAAGAAAATTCTTCTAGGTCTAAAGGAAAATTGGATTGGTCACAAATACCAAATACTAAATTTTCAGGGTTATCAGCATTGTTAAAGGCGCTATTCACAGTTGCCTTTAGCAAGGGGTCTTGATAAGAAGCTATGGATATAAAAATTTTCACAATTTACTTTTAGTTAGAAATCTAGTTAACAAATAGTATAATTTCTTTATGTTAACAGAGCCAAAAAAAATAGCTTCAAACGTAACCTTATATTCAACTGATCCAATAATTTATGTTGTCTCTAATTTCTTGTCTAATGAGGAGTGCCAAAGTTTTATTGATTTAGGTATGGGCAATATGAAAAGAGCAACTGTAGCAGGTGATACGGATGAGGTTGTTGAAAATAGAACCAATGACTTTTTTTGGCTAGAACATAATGCAAGTGAAGTCGTACACGAGGTAAGTAAAAGGTTTTCAGTTTTGGTTAAAATGCCTATTAACAATGCAGAACAATTTCAACTTGTTTATTATGGACCTGAAAAAGAATATAAACCTCACTTTGATTCATTTGATAAAGATACCGATGCTGGTAAGAAAAATATGGAAGTTGGCGGACAAAGAATGACTACAGCACTTGCATATTTAAATGATGTTGAAGCTGGCGGAGCAACTGATTTCCCTGAAATTGGAGTATCTATAAAACCTAATAAAGGTGATGTTGTTATATTTAACAATTGTATACAAGGCACTACAGACATACATCCTAAGTCATTGCATGGAGGATCTCCTGTAATAGCTGGTGAAAAATGGGCTGTAAACTTATGGTTTAGAGAAAACGCAATTTACTGATTTACTTAACTTTCAAAGATCTTTGGCTATCAACAATATTGTATAAATGTTCCTGTGCTTCTGGCTTTAGCTGAGCAACTCCCATAGTAATTACATCAATAATTGCTGAATAGGCTATTCTTGAGGTGAGAGGTTTATTGATCCTAAAATTATCTCCAACATTAATTTCAATTGGGTAGTCACAAATATTGGCTAAAGGAGAGTCACCTGGCATTATTCCAATGACTTTAACTCCAGACTTTCTAACAATTTTTACACTGTCAATTAATGCAGATGTTGTTCCAGATTGAGATATTGCAACAACGACATCATTCTTTGAAAGTGAGTTTGCTGACATCAGCTGAATATGAGGATCAGATATAAAAGATGATGATATTTTTAATCTAAAAAACTTATGTTGAGCATCCATAGCTACTGGAGCTGAGCCTCCAAATGCATACACCTCGATTCTGCCAGCATTTGCTAGAGCCTCGATGGCTGACTCAAGTGTATGCTGATCTATTTGTGATCGAACATTTAAAATCTCACTGATCGCAGTATCAAAAACTTTTTCACACAATTCATTTATGCTGTCATCTTCATCAATTTCATACATTACAAAGTAATCATCAGCCGCTAGCTGCTGAGAGAGGTTAATTTTAAACTCTTGATATCCTGAGAAACCTAAAGCTTTACAGAATCTAATTAAGGTTGGCTCACTTATTCCCATGGCGCTTGATGCCTCAGCAGTTTTCATAGAAATAACTGACTTAGGATCGTTGAGAACAAAATTGGCAACCAGCTTTTCTGATTTACGCAATTCAGGTATGGTATTTTTAATTTGTCGCAATAATTTTGTTGGCATAAGGTTAGAATATCTCTCTTAAGCAAAAAAATGAATCCCTAAATGGATGTATCGCATATATTAGACCATCTCAACGATCAACAGCGAGAAGCAGTTACGTCAGAAAAAAAGCATCTAATGGTCTTAGCTGGAGCGGGTTCAGGTAAAACTAGAGTTCTAGTTCATAAAATCGCATGGGAAGTAGAAGCTCTCAATAAAAACCCTGGCTCTATTATGGCGGTAACATTTACTAATAAAGCTGCCTTAGAAATGAGATCAAGAATTGAAGAGTTATTACAAGCTCCAATGATGGATGGGTGGGTTGGAACCTTTCATGGGCTTGCTCATAAATTACTTAAGAGATTTCATAAAGAAGCTAGCTTAAGTAGTGGCTTTACTATTTTAGATTCGGATGACCAATTAAGAATTATTAAAAGGATTTCTAAAGAAATTGGCCTTGATGAGGCTACATGGCCATCTAGACAAAGCCAATGGCAGATAAATTCATGGAAAGATGAGGGTCTTAGAAATGATTCTGTTGACGATAAGGGTGATTTTTCAAGAGAAACTGTTAAAAAGATCTATAAAGAATATGAAGCAACATGCTTAAGAGATAATCTTGTAGATTTTGGAGAACTTCTCCTCAGATCTTATGAGATTGTCAGAGATAATGCATCTGTGAAAGCTTTTTTTCATACAAGATTCAGATCAATATTGGTAGATGAGTTTCAAGATACAAATACTATTCAATATAACTGGCTACTAGAAATAGCTTCTTCAGAAGCCTCTATAACTGCAGTCGGAGATGATGATCAGTCTATATATGGTTGGAGGGGGGCTAAGGTTGAAAATGTAGACTCTTTCACAAAAACATTCGACGACACAGAGATTATTCGCCTTGAACAAAATTATAGATCTACAAATATAATTCTTGGAGCAGCTAATGCCCTCATTGAGAATAATATAGACAGGCTGGGTAAAAATCTTTGGACAGAGAAATTAGAGGGTGAACAGATAGTTTTATATCAAGCATACAATGAGCAAGATGAAGCAAGGTTTGTAGCAGATGTCCTCAAGGATTGGATGAATAAAGGAGAGATGTATGAGGATGCGGCTGTACTTTATAGGTCTAATGCACAGTCAAGAGCTCTGGAAGAGGCCCTTTTAAGATCAAGCATTCCATATAGAATTTATGGTGGACAAAGATTCTATGAAAGGCTAGAGATAAAAAATGCTATAGCCTATTTAAAAATTATTTTTAACCATTCTGATAACCCTGCATTTGAGAGATCAATCTCAAATCCAACTAGAGGTGTTGGTGAAAAGACATTAGCTAAAATTAGAGGTGCGGCAAAACAATTTAATATTTCTTACATAAAAGCATCTGCTAAGTTAATCGATGAGGGTTCAATATCTGGAAGAGGAGGAGCAGGGCTATCAGCTTACCTTCAATTTATTATGAGATGCAAAGAGTTTATAGAAGAAAACCTATTATCTGATTTAATGGAAGAAATTATTAAAACCTCGGGCTTGGTTGCTTATCATGCTAAAGAGCCAGGAGAAAAAGGAAAAACCCGAGTTGAAAATTTAGAAGAGCTTGTAACAGCAACAACTAACTTTGAGCAAAGTATAAAAGAAGATAAACCCAATAAAGAGATAGCAGAACAATATTTAGATATGATTTCATTAGACTCTGGAGACAGACAGGCTTCAGAACATGATGATGCAGCTCAACTCATGACACTGCACTCTGCAAAAGGATTAGAGTTTAAGCTTGTACTAATGACAGGTCTTGAAGAAAGTTTATTTCCTCATGGCAGATCAATGGAAAATCCATCTCAACTCCAAGAAGAAAGAAGGCTATGTTACGTTGGCATCACAAGGGCCATGGAAAAGTTATATATTACTCATGCAGAATCTAGAAGGTTACATGGTTCTGATACATTTAATCCTCCATCAAGATTTTTAAGAGAGATCCCAAAAGACCTTATTAATGAAATTAGACCAAGGGCACAAACTAATGTCCCTTATAATAGAAAAGATTTTAAAGAAACAAAATTTGAATTCGAAGATGAAATTGGCATCGCATTAGGCCAAAGAGTAATGCATAAGAAATTTGGTGAGGGTGTTGTGCTTAATTACGAGGGTTCAGGAGAAGCAGCTCGAGTTCAAATTAATTTTAATCATGCGGGAACTAAATGGCTTGTTATGGCCTATGCTAATCTAGAGAAATTATGATGATAAAAAAATATATATACTTTTTAACAGTATTCTTAATTATTGGTTGTTCTGAGACTTCAGAGAACAATAACAAGACTTCAATCGATACACAAAAAACATATAACTGGAGATTGGTAACTGCTTGGCCAAAAAACTATCCTGGATTAGGGATGGCTCCAGAGAGAATCGCCGATCTGGTAGAAGACATGAGTAATGGCCAAATGAAAATTACAGTATATGGTGCTGGAGAACAGGTCCCGGCTTTTGGAGTTTTTGATGCTGTATCGAGCGGCGCTCATCAGATGGGGCATAGCGGTGGATATTTTTGGAAAGGCAAAGCTCCAGCAGCTCAATTCTTTACTGGTGTTCCATTTGGCTTAACAGCTGATGAGATTAATGCGTGGACTAATAGAGGCGGTGGCATAGAGCTCTGGAGAGAGGTATATGAACCATTTAATATCTATCCTATACCTGCAGGAAATACTGGAACCCAGATGTTTGGCTGGTTTAATAGAGAAATAAATTCGCTTGATGACATCAAGGGATTAAAGATGAGAATACCTGGAATAGGTGGAGAAGTCCTTGAAAGAGCCGGCGGCATTCCAGTAACACTTCCAGGTGGAGAGCTATTTACAGCCCTCCAAACTGGTGTTATTGATGCAACAGAGTGGGTGGGTCCTTACAATGATTTAACTTTTGGTTTTCATCAAGCTGCAAAATATTATTACTATCCTGGATGGCATGAGCCTGGATCAATGTTGGAACTTCTTATCAATAAAGATGAATGGGAAGCACTGCCAAAACACTTACAAGTCATTATAGACACAGCAGCAAAGGCAGTTAATCAGGATATTCTTGATGAATATACAGCAAGAAATAATAGAGCTCTTAGAGAGCTAGTAGATGTTCACGGTGTTGAATTAAGAAAGTTGCCCGATGATGTAATTGCTGAATTTAAAACTATCGCAACTGAAATTTTAGAAGAGAATGCTTCAAAAGATGAGATGGTGAATAAGGTATATCAGTCTTATAAACAATTTAAAGATGAGGTATCTGCATATCATAAGGTATCTGAGGATGCCTTTGTTAAAGCAAGAAATAATTAGTGTTGGACGAGCTTACTTTTAAATCTTTAGGCACTGCAAACTATCTAGATACTTTAAATGACATGAAAGATCATCTTATATCTGATCATTTTCAAAACGAAATATGGATGTTAGAGCATCCTCCAATATTCACTCTAGGGACTGCGGCAGATAAGCAGCACATACTGAATGCTAAAGATATTCCAGTTGTTCAATCTGATAGAGGCGGGGAAGTCACTTATCATGGACCAGGCCAGTTAGTTATCTACTTTATGATTGATTTAAAAAAAACAAAGCTTGGCCCTAGAAGTTTAGTGAAAACACTCCAAGAATTTACTCAATCTCTTTTATTAGAATACTCAATTGAGTCGACTTTTATAGATGGTGCTCCAGGTGTTTATGTAGATGATAAGAAGATAGCATCTATTGGTCTGAGGATATCCAAGGGTAAGACTTATCATGGAATTAGCATCAATGTTGATATGGATTTGACTCCATTTTCTTATATCAATCCATGTGGTTACGCGGGATTACAAGTTGTACAAATCAAAGATTTCAAAAAAGATATTTCGGTTAAGGATGTAGAGAGCCTTGCAATTAAACTTTTAGAACCTATATTTTAGATATGGAAATTATTCCAACACAAAAAATTATCAATAGAGATGGGGTAAAGGCTGTTAAAAATGGCCAAAAGGGAAACCAGTATTCTCATATACCCAATCTGAAGAAACCAGAATGGCTTAGAGTTAAAGCACAGTTCAATCCAAATTTTCATAAAATAAAAGATCAAGTAGCAGAAAAAAAACTCAATACTGTTTGTGAGGAGGCTCATTGCCCAAATATCTCAGAGTGTTGGTCAGCGGGGACTGCCACCTTTATGTTGATGGGTTCTGTTTGCACAAGAGCATGTAAGTTTTGTTCAGTGGATACTGGCAATCCAAAAGGTTGGTTGGATCAGGATGAACCAATGAATACAGCAAAAGCAGTTGAGATAATGAAATTAAAATATGTCGTCTTAACTTCAGTTAATAGAGATGATTTGCCTGATGGTGGAGCAAGGCATTTTGCAGATACTGTAAAGCTTATTAAAGATTTAAATCCTGGTACCGCTGTTGAGGCGTTAACCCCAGATTTTAAAGGCTTGTCGTCCTCTATAGATACTATTGTTAATTGTGGCCTGGAGGTTTTTGCTCAAAATATAGAAACCGTTGAGAGGCTTACACACCCTGTTCGAGATATTAGAGCGGGCTACAAGCAAACATTAGATGTATTAGCTGAATCAAAAAGAATTAATCCAAAGGTCCTCACAAAGACAAGTCTTATCTTAGGACTAGGTGAAACTGATGAAGAGATTGAGCAGACAATGGATGATTTAATAGCAAATCAAGTTGATATTCTTACAATTGGCCAGTACCTGAGACCAACTCTTAATCATCTTCCTATCGAAAGATGGGTAACGCCTGAGGAATTTGAGAGATATAGAGAGATTGGTTTGAAAAAAGGGTTCCTTGAAGTAGTTTCTGGGCCAATGGTCAGATCAAGTTACAGAGCAGAAAGAGCTCTTGAAAAAAATAATGCAGGCTTATAGTTTTTTGTAAATCAAAACATTTTTTGTTAATGTTTTAAGATGAATCAGCATTTAAAAGAAGTAAATAAAAATTACCTAGAACATCTATTTCATGCTTGGAGCATGGCACTAGCTCTAATAATCCATGGATTATTCCCAAATATTCTTAAAGACTATGCAAGCGACAAGATGTGCAATCATGAGGATTAGCCTTAAATAATTTTTGCATACGAACTATAAAATAATAAATGGAAATACTAATACAAGTATCAGAATAAATAATTGTATTAAGATAAAAGGAACCACTCCTCGATATATCTCATAAGTTTTAATATTTTCATCAGCAACACCCCTCAAATAAAAGAGAGAAAATCCAAATGGAGGAGTTAGAAATGATGTTTGTAAATTAATTGCTAACAGTATTGCTAGCCAAACAGGATCGAAACCCATCATTAGTAATGGCGGAGCTACCAAAGGAACTATCACATAACATATCTCTATAAAATCTAAGATAAATCCAAGTAAAAACACAAACAATAGTACAAAAATAAGAGCTGTATAAGGACCGCCTGGCAAAGAACCAAAAACAAGATCAATTAGTTCATCTCCTCCAACCCCTCTAAATATTAGCGAGAATATAGAAGCACCAATTAATATTGTAAAAATCATAGTTGTAACAATTGCAGTCTTTTGGCTAGCGTCTTGAATAAAAGCTAAATTGAATTTGCCATTTACCATCGCAATAATCAAAGCTCCCATAGCGCCAATAGCAGATGCCTCAGTTGGAGTGGCGATTCCTCCAATAATAGACCCTAACACTAGGATTATTAGAATAAGAGGAAGAGCAAGTGTTTTAAGGATTTCTGATAGTGGTGCATTCTTTGCATTTGGCTCAAACAAAATATCTGGATTTTTATGATTTTGGTAAAGGGTATAAAACAGGTAACCAAGACAAATCATTATGCCTGGAATGATAGCTCCAACAAAAAGATCGCCAACAGTTACCGTTTTTTGAGAAAAAATTCCCATATTATTCTGTGCTCTTTGGTAGGCATTAGACATAACATCTCCAAGCAGAACAAGAGCTATCGAGGGAGGGATAATTTGACCAAGAGTTCCTGTTGAGGCAACAAGCCCTGATGAGAAATCTTTTTTATATCCTTGTTGAATGAGAACTGGCAATGACATGAGTCCCATAGTTACAACTGTTGCACCAACAATACCGGTACTTGCAGCAAGAAGAGCTCCCACGACAATTATAGAAATGCTTAAGCCACCCCTAATATTTTTAAATGCTAAGGCCATGTTTGCTAACATTTTTGCAGCAATTCCTGATCTTTCAAGAATGGTACCCATAAAAATAAAGAGAGGCACTGCAAGAAGGGTCACATTATTCATAATTCCAAATATTCTCAATGGAATACTTTTAAGGATAGACTGATCAAATATTCCTAATGGTATGCAAATCAATGCGAATAATATTGAAACTCCAGAAAGAGTAAAAGCAACAGGATAACCAAGAAGCAATGCAGCGCAAATCAGCACTAATAACAATAAGGGTATTATTTCCATTTTATCTTAATTAATTGATTTATAAGTGCAGCTAAAAGAGTAATAGGAAAAAGGAGCAAAAATGTTTTTTGAACGTAAACATAATTAAGACCACCTGCTTCTGTTGATATTTCTTGCATACCCCATGAGGCATCAATAACTTCTATAGAGTATATAAATATCACAATGGTTACTGGCAGCAAAAATATCAGACCAAAGATAATATTTATTGCATTCTTATATCTTGGAGATGATTCTCTGTAAAATATATCTACTCTTACATGCTCATCTTCATTAAAAACGTATCCTGCACATCCTAGGAATACAAGAGCATGAAAGTACATCACCAATTCTTGTAAATCTGTTCTCCCAACCCCAAAAAAATATCTACTAATAATAACTATTATCATTAGTACAACCATTACCGGTATGAGATACGAAATTTTTTTGCCTATAAAATTTATATACTTTTCCATAAGTTTAATTAGAAGTATTTTGTATATTTAGTTAGAATAATTATCATGTTAATAGTTTTATCCCCAGCAAAAACACTTGATTACACTGTTGATCCTAAAAGCAATCATACTGCACCGCAGTTTTTAAGCCAATCATCTAGTCTCATCAAGACCTTAAAAGAAAAAGAACCCAAAGACATAGCAAGCCTTATGGGGCTAAGTGATAAATTAGCAACTCTAAATTTTGATAGATATCAGTCATGGAAGGCAGCTAAAACTGTATCTAATGAAGCCAAGCCATCTATGCTAGTTTTTAAGGGAGATGTATACCAAGGGCTAGAGGCAGAAAGTTTTAATACTAAACAATTAAAATTTGCTCAAAAACACTTAAGAATTTTATCTGGTTTATATGGAATTCTTCGTCCAATGGATGTTATTAAGCCTTACAGATTAGAAATGGGAACAAAACTCACAACTTCAAAAGGAAAAAATCTATATGAATTTTGGGGTAATAAAATTCAAAATAATGTATTGGATGATCTCAGTTCTCAAAAATCAGATTTATTAATAAATCTTGCATCCAAGGAATATTTTAGTGTTCTTGGTAAGATGCCTGATTATATAAATGTTGTTTCACCTGTGTTTAAAGATTTTAAAAATGGAAAACATAAAATAATTAGTTTCTATGCAAAAAGAGCTCGAGGTCTAATGGCTAAATGGATTATCGAACAAAATATTAAAGATTTTGAGAAACTATCTGAGTTTAACTTAGATGGTTACTATTATTCAAAAGCTGACTCTTCTGCAACAGAGCCAGTTTTCTTAAGAGATTAATCAATACTAAATTAAGCCTTCTTTTTCCCAGAAAGACTTTTTAGGTTCCAAGTCTTCAAAGTCGCCATTAGTTTTATTCATATAAGATGCCATAGCCTCTTGCATATCTTTTCCACTAATAAGACTAGCATTCCAAGTAGCATGAAATTCTAATGCATCTCTAACTGAGTGATCTCTTGCATAGTTAATTTGCTTTTTAATTACTCTAGTAACCAGAGGAGACTTACTGGCAATATTTTTAGCAACTTTTTGAACTTCCTCATGAAGAATATCCTCAGATGTAAATACTTCATTTACCAAGCCAAGTGATTTTGCTTCAGCTGAGTCAAACTTCCTTCCAGTAAATGCCAACTCTCTAAGGCTAGCTAGTGGAATAAGAGAAGGTAGTCTTTGCAGAGTTCCTACATCTGCTGCTATGCCAATATCTACTTCTGCAATTTTAAAGAATGCATTTTCTGAGCAATACCTCATATCACAAGCGGCAACCATGTCTATTGCCCCTCCAACACAGGCGCCATGTATTGAAGCTATAGTTGGCATTCTGCATTCTTCTAATGCTGTAAATGCATCTTGAAGCTCTAGAACTTCATGATAAAAAACTTCTCTTTGTCTTGCTGGATCCACTTCTTTATCAGATTTTTTAGGTGGAACAAAGGTAGAAAGATCCATACCAGCACTAAAGTGCTTGCCTTGACCTGATAATACAATGACTCTAGCGTCAGAGTTTTTGTCTATTTCTTTTATTATGTCAGGGAGCTCTTTCCAAAAAACTCTTATCATGGAGTTTAGTTGGTCAGGCCTATTCATAGAGATATTGGCAACGCCATTCTCTATGGTTACATCAAAACAAGTTGTCTTATTCACTTTCAACCAACTTTATGGAATCATCAACAATAGTTCGCATTTTTTCTACATGCTCGAATGTTTTGTGATGTGACAATACGACTTTTCTTTCTTCACTTAAAAGAACAAACATTTTTTTTAATTGATTTAAATTGTCTAATAGTTCATTGCTCATATTATTATTCTCTAAATTATTTATAAGCATTATAATGCTGTTAATCTATGAAATCATTAAATCAACTACATTTATGTGCAGCCTTAAGTATTTTAATGGCGCATTATATTAATTCGTCTGAAACAGTTATAGACAGGTCTCTTCAAGAACAGACTATGCTTTCTGTCTTGTATGCCCAATCCTCAACGGAATATGCCGCAAACTCTATTCAAACATATGCAAATGCCTCAATGCTTCTTGATGATGCAATTGCAGACAAAAATTGGTCTGCTGCACTTGAGCAGTCAGGTGAGTATTCATCTAAACCAATGGCAATAATCTTAGATGTAGATGAAACCGTTCTAGACAATGTGGCATTCCAAGCAAGATCTATACTCTCAGGGCTTTCGTATCCGAATGGTTGGATTGAATGGGGGCTTGAAGCCACTGCTAAGCCAGTTCCTGGAGTATCTAGCTTTCTTGAAAATGCATCAGATAAAGGCATAAAAATTTTCTATGTAACTAACAGAGTTGCAGAACTAGAGGAGGCAACAAGAACCAATATTAAAAACTTAGGCCTTCCTTTTGATGATGATAGAGATGTCTTATTGATGAGAGACGAAAATGGATGGACCTCTGACAAGGTTTCAAGAAGAGCTCTTGTTGCTGAAGACTATAGAATTCTGATGTTAGTAGGAGATCAGCTAACAGACTTTATTCCTTTGGAGGAAGCAGCCACAGATATTAATTCTCGAAGAGATCTAGCTGAAAAGTACTCTGATATGTGGGGAAAAAAATGGTTTATGTTAACCAATCCCATGTATGGTAAATGGGAAGGAGCCATTTACGGGAACAAGTATCCTGATACAAAAGAAGAAATAATGGAAATGAGATTGAACGCGCTTAAGCCATAATATATGAAAAAGTTTGTTCCTTATTTTTTACTTATAATCATTTTAGGGTGCTTAATATCTTTATTATCAAATCAAAGTAAATCAAAAATAGAGTACATAGAAATAGGAAATGAAGGCACTAAGTCTATTGAAACAGTAGTATTTTCTAAAGATAAAAAGCCAAAAAATATTATTCTTCTTATCGGCGATGGAACTGGTTTAAATCAAATAACTCTTTCAAGAATTGCAATAGGCGGTGTTAATCATAGATTGGCTATAGATCAAATGCCTTTTCATGGAACATCACTCACCCACTCTTATAACAACATCTACACTGACTCTGCTGCTGCAGCTTCTGCTTGGGCAACAGGAATAAAGACTAAAAACAAATTTCTTTCAATAACACACGATAAGAAAATTGTTCCTTCAATTCCAGAGATAATCTCAAATAAAGGTTATATATCTGGTTTAGTAGCCACATCATCTATTACTCATGCTACACCTGCTGCCTTTTATTCCCATATAGACTCAAGATACAAGGAAGAAGAAATTGCCAATCAGCTGCTTGAATCCCCTATTAAAATTTCTCTTGGAGGAGGCACAAAGTTTTTCAATATTGAAAAAGTAAAAGAAAATAATTTATTAATTACCGATATAAAGGACCTTTCTACTGAAAACTTTCTAGATTCAGAAAGAGTTCTTGGTTTATTTGATGAGGATGGAATTAATCGATCTCCTGCAAAGCCAACTCAATTACAGATGACAAAAACAGCTTTAGAATTCTTATCTTTTAAATCAGATGAAGATTCCTGCAATGGATTTTTCCTGATGAGTGAGGGTAGTCAGATTGACTGGGCAGCCCATGACAATGATGCAATTACAATGATTACAGAATTTATAGACTTTGATAAAACAATTGCAATGGCTATGGATTTTGTAACAGCAGACAAAGAAACTCTGTTAATCATAACTGCTGACCATGAAACTGGTGGACTTCAAATACTTGGAGATAAAGAAGGAATGGTTAAAGTTCAATGGGGTACAGGCAGGCATACCTCAATACCTGTTGGGGTCTATGCTTATGGTCCTGGAGCTCATTCATTTACAGGGCTCATGGATAATACAGATATCCATACACTAATTTTAGATGCTATTGACGCATCAAATATTGAACCATCAGTCTGCTCTGATTAAATCAACTAGCTTTCTGATTTGATACTCAGATTTTGATTCATAAATCACACTGTCATTATTGGTTGGCTCTGTGATGTGAACAGAGTATTTAATGCCATAGTCGATTGCTGAATTAACGATACTGATATTGTCATCAAAAAATATAGATTCCGATGCCAAGACATTAAGTTGGTTGAAAGCTATGGTCCAAAATTTCTGATCTTCTTTAATAACTCCTAGGTCAACACTTGATATCCAATCATCAGCATAATTAAGTAAAGAAACTTGAGAAGATTTAACTTTTAACAATCTCGAATCACAATTAGTAAGAAAAAAAATCTTTTTATTTAAAGATGACATAAATTTAAGAGCTGCTTCTGCACCTTCTATAAATTTTACATAAGACTTATTTTGTTCAGCCAGAGAAATAAGATCTACATCGTACTTATCTTCCCAAAACTTAAGCTCATACCATGGAAGGGTTCCATACAGCTGCTTAGAAGTTTTATAAATGTCTTCCTTTGCTGTCTCTAAAGAAATATCTTTTTTTGCTGCAACCGCAGCAGGAAGCCACTCCCCCCAAAATAAGTTATCAAAATTCTGATCTAAAATAACCCCATCTATATCAAGTAATATGCATGTTGATTCTGCTAAGATACTTTTATGAAAATTACTCATGAGCTTTTATCTAGTATTTTAAACCCAATAACTGAAACTGTCAGGATTGCATCAGATGCGATCATGGAAGTTTATAAAAAAGACACATTCAATCAAGAAATTAAATCAGACGGATCGCCAGTAACAGAAGCAGACAATGCAGCTAATAAAATTATCATAGATGCATTAAATAAAATTACACCTCAGATACCAGTATTATCTGAGGAAACGTATCATAAGGACCAAAAGAATTTTGATATCCCTTATTGGCTTGTAGATCCTCTTGATGGAACAAGAGAGTTCATTAATAAATCAAAGGAATTTACTGTAAATATTGCCTTAATTGAAGATGGGTCTGCTATCTTTGGTATTGTTGGTGCGCCTGCAACATCTAATGTATGGCATGGTTCTATTTATGATAGTGATAAGAATTTATCAGGTACATCCGATGCCGAGATAAATACATTAAGAATAGTTATGAGTAAAAGTCATCAAACAGATGCAGATAGAAACCTTCTGAGCCTATTTAAAAGCTTAAATATTGACTATGAAGTTGTTGAGAAGGGAAGCTCATTAAAACTTTGCGCTTTAGCTGACAATCAAGCTGATATATACCCAAGGTTTGGACCCACATCGGAATGGGATATTGCTGCAGGAAATGCAGTCTTATCGGGTTCTGGGGGAATAGTTAGTTTATTAAGTTCTGGAAAGCCTCTCCCATACAATAAAGAGGATACTATATTAAATAGTCCATTTATTGCATGCAGGAATCAAGACATTCATGACAGGTTTTTCCCAATTCTAAGCGAATATCATAAAAAATTGGTATAATTCACTGCTATACATTAATTTATAATATAATGTATTATACTAAAAACTTATAATAATATGGGAACACAGTTACAACCATCTCAGCTAAATAGTCCAGGCAAGGATATTGAATCCTATTTGGCTTCTGTGCATTCAATTCCTATTCTTACTAAGGAACAAGAACAAGAATTAGCATTAAAGCTATATGAAGAAGATGATCTAGATGCAGCAAGACAGTTAGTTATTCATCACCTTCGTTTTGTAGTTCATATTGCAAGATCTTATCAAGGATATGGCCTACCTTTGGCAGATATTATTCAAGAAGGCAATGTTGGCTTAATGAAAGCAGTTGATAAGTATGATCCTCATAGGGGGGTTAAGGTTGTTTCTTTTGCTGTTCATTGGATTAAAGCTGAAATTCATGAATATATCCTTAAAAATTGGAGGCTGGTCAAGATTGCAACCACTAAGGCGCAAAGAAAACTATTTTTTAACTTAAGAAGTAAAAAGAAGACTTTAGAATGGCTGACCAAAGAAGAAGCTGAAAAGATAGCAGAAGATTTAAATGTTGAAGTAAAAGATGTTTTGCATATGGAAAGCAGGTTGTCTTCAAATGATGCATCATTTGATGCGCCAAGCTCAACAGATGATGATGAAGAAATCATGTCTCCTTCTCAGTACCTAGAAGACAAAACATATGATCCAGAATTAATTGTTGCAACTTCAGAGGCACAGGAACTTAATCATAATGACTTAACAGAAGCCCTAAAAATGCTTGATGATAGAAGTAAGGATATTCTTCAGAGAAGATATCTAACTGATCAAAAGGCAACACTTCATGACTTAGCAGATGAGTATGATGTTTCGGCTGAAAGAATTCGCCAGATTGAAAATGGTGCACTCAAAAAGCTTAAGGCATTTATGGTAACCGCTGCTTAAATCTATCAAAAAAGATAGAAAAAATGCGCCACAAATATTTACCATCATTTGTAAAAAGAAGAGGCAGGATAACCTCCAGTCAGGAAGGTAATTTAGATCATCTTGCTTCATATGAGATCAATAAATATTCTCAAATAATTCAAGCCAAACAAGATTTTTCTAGAGTTGTTTTAGAGATTGGATTTGGAAATGGAGAGAATACTCTTGCTCTTTCAAGGGAAAATCCAGAATCTCTATATATTGCATCAGAAGTGTATCTAGCTGGGATAGGAGCATTGCTAGGCGAGATAATTAGTAATGAAATTAATAATATTTTAATTACATCTGGGGATATAAGACTTTTAATAGATGATGTAAAAAAACCAATCTTTGATGATGTAATTGTTATATGTCCAGATCCTTGGCCAAAACTTAAACATCACAAGAGAAGAATGCTTACGAATGAATTTTTTAAATTAATTCATCCAACCATAAAAGATGGCGGCGAGTTATTTATGTCAACTGATGTAAAAGACTATGCAGAATCTATTGAAGATCAGATATCTTTATCTGAGGGATTCTCTAGAACTGATAAATCTAGATATGAGACTTCAGCTTTAACGAAGTTTCAAAGAAGAGCATTGCATGAGGGTAGAAAAATTTACCCTTTTTCACTTATAAAATCCTAGCTAAAAGTATTCACAGTATCATTTAAGAATTTATAGCCAATGCTTGTTGCCTTAATTCCGTTTTTTTCTAAAAGATTATTGCTTATACCAAGATTTAACTTTTTTAAAAAAGTCTCTGTTAAATGTATTTTCCTGCTTTTTAGTTCATCAAAACTAACCCCATCTTTTAGTCTTAGTAAGTTCATTGCTAAATCAATATCATATCCATCCGAAGTAATTTGATTTTTAGAGACCTTGGAGGGATTTTTAATGTAGGAATCCACCTTCTTTAGTTTAACCATTCTTGTTATTTCATCTTCAGATGTAATTTTACTGTGAGCACCTGGGCCAAGCCCCAAAAAATCACCATACATCCAGTAATTCATATTGTGCTTACTAAAAGACTTTTCTTTAGTCCAAGAAGAAACCTCATATTGATAAAACCTACTTTTATTAAGTAGCTTTTGGGCGGCCTGTTCCATTTTTTCTATTTCAGTATCTTTTGGAATTTTAAGCTCCTTTTTGTAAAAGATTGTATTTGGCTCAATTGTTAACTGATACATAGAAAGATGAGAAATATTTTGTGAGCAAAAGATCTCTATATCCTTTACAAAAGAGGACAATGATTGCCCCATAACGCCATATATTAAATCTATTGAGGTTTTAATAGACTTAATGTTATCAATTATATTTAAGGCTTTCATTGCCACATCAGCATTATGATTGCGTTCTAAACTCTTCAAGGTAGTATTGTCAAAACTTTGGATGCCAATAGAGGCTCTATTAATACCAATATTAGATAGATCAGTTAAGTAATCTAATGTAACTTCCTTGGGGTTAAACTCGAAACTTATCTCACAATCTTTATTTATCATTTTACTGCTTGATAGTTTGAGTAATATCTTTTCAATATTTTTTGAGTTCACTAAAGAGGGGGTGCCTCCACCGAAATATATAGATATAAATTTTCTGCCTGAAATATATATTTTTGATGCCTCTAAGTCAGACAATATTGCATCTATAAGAAGATCCTCATCTCCATTTTTTTTATTAATATCTATATTGAAATCACAATATGGACATTGCTTCTCACACCATGGAAGATGAATATATAAAGACAGTGGCGTTTCTTTGGGACTAAATTTTTTCAAGTTCTGCTAAGAATGAACGAGCAGCAAGAGCTCTATGACTAATAGTATTTTTGATTTCTGGGGAGATTGATGCCATAGATGTTTGAGGATCTTCAAGATAAAAAATCTTGTCGTATCCAAAGCCTCCTTCGCCATCACTTTTGATGCTAACTTTTCCATGAATTTGACCTGAAGAATATATTGGCATTGGATCGTCATGAGAATGAATTCCAACTAAAACACATACATAGTAAGCAGGTAGTGATTCCAAGTTTCTCTTTTTTAATTCAGCAATAATTTTATTTCTGTTATCAAGATCAGATGCTTCTTCTCCAGCATACCTAGCAGAATATATCCCAGGTTCAAAATTTAAACCAGGTACCACCAATCCAGAGTCATCTGCAACTGTAAAAAGTTTCGATTCTTTTGCGCCATGCCTTGCTTTTTTTAAAGCATTTTCAAAAAATGTCATGCCATCTTCGACAGCATCATCAATGCCTAGGTCAGTTTGGCAAATCAAATCAAGCTTGTTGAAAAGTTTTTTAAACTCTTTTAACTTCCCTTGATTTGAGGTGGCTAATAAAATTTTCTTACTTTCTTCCAAGTAGATATACCCCCTCAGAAGCAAATAAATTTGGAGAGCGAGATGCCAAAATGCTTTGTTGTCTTTTAGGGTTTAAGAATAATTTTTTATATATAACGAAGCCTTCATCAGAACAAAGTTTTTCAAAGTCATTGATGGTGCAAAGATGGACATTTTCTGTTTCATACCAACTTGAGGGTAGGTTTGGAGTAACCGGCATTTTGCCAGAAACCAAATCCATTCTGCATCTCCAATAGCCAAGGTTTGGAAGAGTAACAACACACTGGTTCGAGAGTTTCAGCATTCTTCTTAGAGCTAAGTGAGGGTTTTTTAGGCATTGAATAGAACTAGCCATAATTGATATATCAAAATTAGAAGACTCAAATTCTTGGATGCCTGCATCAATATCTTGCTGAATAACAGAAACACCTTTTTCTATACACTCTTGGATTTTCTTATGGTCAATTTCAACGCCATAGCCTTTAACTTTTTTTGTATCAATTAGCTCTTTTAATAATGATCCATCTCCACAACCAAAATCTATTACCTTGCTATTATCAGGTATCCATTCGTTAATAATTTTTGATAAAGGAATATTCATCAGGATTTTATAAAAGCTTTAATAATTTCATTGTATTTCTCAGAGGCAAACAGGAAGCTGTCATGACCCTGCTCTCCATGAAGATTAACGTATGTACAATTTACATTAGTTTTCATTCCAGCAAGTTGAATTTCTTTGCCTCTCTCTGGAGGGTATAGCCAGTCACTGTCAAAACCAATAATTAACATACGACATGAGATGACGGACATTGCTTCTTCAAGATCCCCATTCGTTTTAGAAGATGCATCATAGTCATCCATTGCTTTTGTCATTAGTATGTATGAGTTAGCATCAAAGCTATCTGAAAACTTTTCACCTTTATACTGCAGATAGTTCTCTACTTCATAATCTATAGTGCCAGAGAGTTTTGAATCACTATCCTGGTGCCTTCTTCCAAATTTTAAATCCATATGCTTTTCAGAAAGATAGGTAATATGTCCAAGCATCCTAGCTGCCTTTAATCCATTTTTAGGCTTGGTATTGTGTTCAATATAATCCCCATCAAAAAAGTTAATATCTTTCCTAATAGACTCCCTGGAAACCTCATTCATTGCTATATTTTGAGTGCTAGAATTTGCTGCAGCTGCAAAAACTCCAGCCTTGCATAGCATATCAGGGAAGGAAATTGACCATTGGAGAGCCTGCATTCCACCTAAGCTTCCTCCAACCACGAGATGCCATTTTTTTACTTCCAAAAAATCAGATAAAAGTTTTTGTGAATTAACCCAGTCAATTACAGACATAATGGGAAAGTTTTTACCATATACTTTGCCAGTATCAGGATTGATTGAAGTTGGTCCAGTAGAGCCTGAACAGCCACCCAGGTTATTTGAGCAGACTACAAAATATTTATTAGTGTCAATAGCCTTATCAGGCCCAATAATATTATCCCACCAGCCTAAATTTGCACCCTCAGAATCTATACCAGCAGCATGATGGTTGCCAGAGAAAGCATGACATACTAAAACCGCATTTGATTTATTTTCATTTAATTCACCATATGTTTCTATCATTAAATCAAATGAATCTAATTTTATTCCTGATTCTAAATCAAGGCCTTCTTTAAAATGAACAAGCTCTGTATTAATTTTCATACTATCGATCTAATAATATCCTGCAGAAAGCTAATAATTACATTAATAAGAATAAAGGCAAATATTGGAGAAAAATCTAAGCCACCCATTGAAGGTATAAATTTCTTTATAGGATTTAGTACATTATCTGAGATTTCATTTATTAATTCAGGGGCAGGGTGATCATTGTTAGGTGATACCCAGCTCAAAATAACAGATCCGATAATTGAGAAAAAGATAATATTTAAAGCAATTTTAATAATTTCAATAAACGCAATAATTATTAACACCGAAGCCTCATATTGAGAAGAATATAAAAGTTGAAAACTTAAAAACTTTAACCCAACAGCGATGAGGCCAATGGTATAAAGCTGATTAGAAAAAACAGACAGCTTTGAGATAGGCTTATATGCAGCAACGAAGACTTTTACGATAGGATTAAAATAATTTACTTTTAGGGCATTAAAAATAAATAAGTATACAAATCCATAACACAAAATAGAAAGTATTATATTTGTTAGGTCTACTATGTTAGGACTCATTTGAAATTTCCTTTGATCTTTTTATTGCTGTTGTGATTCCTTTATCGAAAGTACTTAATAACTTATTTTCTTTAAAGCTTTTTAACCCAGCCTCAGTAGTACCTTTCTTTGATGCAACTTTTGCAATTAAGTTATCTAGATTATCATTACTAGCTACTGACAAAGCAACACCTTCAAGCATGTTGGACATAGCATCCGCGACCATCTTTGCATCATTATTACAAATCTTCATCAATCTTTTTTCATATACTTTTAATAAATAAAAAAAGTATGCTGGCCCGCTGCCAATAAGTCCGGTGAAGGCATCCATTTCCTGCTCTTTATTTAATTCAATAGCCATACCTAATTTATTAAATATTTTCTTAACCTTGTTAAAGCTAGGCGAAGATGAGGATATATTAAATAGGGCAGTGATTCCTTTACCAAACTTTGATGATGTGGTCGGCATAGCTCTAATTAACTGGGTATTTTTTGATATTGAAAAATACTGTTTAGATTTAATACCTGCAACCAAAGATACTACTTTGGGTTTTTTATGACTGTCACAGATTTCTTGAAAAGCCATAAGCGCATCTTTAGGCTTAACAGCCAAAAAGAACAGGTCAATATTATTAATATGTTTGCTAGAATATTTCTTTATACCAATTTTCCTTAAGTAACTTTGATTTTTCTTATTCCTATCAATAAATAGAATATTTCTTTTATCATACCCAATAGAGATGAGTCCAAGAATAATTGATTGAGCAATATTTCCTGCTCCAAAAAAAACTATTTTCTTCATTTTCGTTTTCCAAATATGAGTTCACCAACCCTAATCATATTAGAGCCACACTTTATAGCACATTCAAAATCAGATGTAGTCCCCATTGATAAATAAGTTGCTTCAGGAAACTCCTTAACTAAATTGTTATGAAGTTTTTTAGCTTTAATCATTTCTCTTTCTTTATCTATAATATTATTAGTCATTTTTGGTAACACCATTATGCCTTTAAGCACAATATTGGATTGCAGATTTACATAACTGGCAAACTCTAAAAGAGTATCTGGGCTAATGCCGCTTTTTGTTTCTTCACCAGAAATATTTATTTGAATAAGTGCATTCATTTTTTTATTGGATGCGATACATTCGTTATTTAATTTATCTACTACTTTAGGTCTATCTAATGAATGAATCCAGCTTGCATGAGTTGTGATTAGTTTTATTTTATTCGTTTGAATTGGTCCAATGAAGTGCCAATTGATATCTTCATTCTTCAGAAGCTCTGCTTTGCTGGCAAGCTCTTGAGCATAATTTTCACCAAAATCATTAAGGCCTAGCTCAATAGCTGCTCTAATATATTCATGATTCTTTTTTTTAGAAACTGCTATTAAAGAAACCATTCTTGGATCAATATTAGCTTTCTTAGATGCCACAGCAATATTATTCTTTACTAAGCTTATGTTTTGATTTATTTCTTTTTGCATAAAGTTCTTAGTTGAGGATCAAAGCCATTTTTTGTTATTTTTTCTTTGGCATTATTAGCAGCTGATCTATTTTCATAAGGACCACTTAATACGCTGTGAAGCAGTTTGCCGGGTTTGGAAGCGCTATATATATCATTTATAGTCATAAACTCGACCTCATTTAACATTTCAACTGCCTCATAGGCATACTTTTTATTGCCATAAGCTCCAACCTGAACAAAATACTCACATTCTAAGGTGTCATCAAGTTTATTTGTTTCTATTAATACTGAGTCTTCCATTAAGGAGGTTGGAAAATTTATTGTTACTGTATTATTTATATTACGCTGATCAATACTTTTAATATCAGTTCCAAAATAAAAAACTGAAATTACAATAAGAAAAAAGGCTGTAAAGCCAAGACCCAATAAGAATACCGATGGGACAACTTCTACATTTTTTCTTTTTGACCTGTATACCGTCTTTTTTGCTTTACCCTTGCTTCTGCTTAGAGATTTTCTATTCGCATAATCCTTCATTTAGGTTACATTTTTTCCATGGGCTCAATTCCAAGAAGCTCAAACCCATTAGCGATAACAGATTTAACCGCGTCTAGACACAAAATGATTGAATCAAGGTTTTCTTCTGACTCAGTTAGTACTGGGTTGTCATTATAAAAACTATGAAATGTATGAGCCAAATCTTTTAAATAAAAAATTATTAGATGAGGGTGAAGTGAAAGAGAAGATCTTTTTAATATACTTGGATACCTACTAATTTCATGAATAAGTTTATCGCATTTTTTATATGACCCATTAATAATTGAGTCAGGCGAAGAGGGCATGTTTGTATTGCTGTTTTTGTACTTGCCAAGCAATGAAAATATTCTTGCATGTGCGTACTGAATATAATAAAACATATTTTCTTTACTATCAGAAGTAGCTAAATTTAAATCAAAATCTAGATGTTGATCAGCCTGCTTTGAAAGGTAGTAAAATCTAGCAGCGTCAGTTCCTATATCTTGTATCAAATCCTTTAAAGAATAAAAATCTCCAGATCTGGTGGACATCTTTACTTTTTTCCCATCTTTAAAGAGATTTGCAAACTGAACAAGCTGCACATCTAATTTATCTTTATTAAAACCTAATCCGCTTATAGATGCTTCGATTCTTTTTATATAGCCGTGATGGTCTGCTCCCCAAACATTAATAAGCTTATCAAAACCTCTATCTATTTTATTTTTATGATACGCAACGTCTGAAGCAAAATAAGTAGGCCTTTCATCCTCTCTTATAAGAACTCTATTTTTATCATCTCCACTTTCAGATGTATCTAACCAAATTGCACCTTTTTCTTCGAATGCAAGCTTTTTAGATTTAAGAGTTTCAATTGCAAGAGAGATTTTAGAATTCTTATCAGCCATATCACCAAGGGAAGACTCATAAAACCAATGGTCAAAACTAACATTAAATAATTTTAAATCCTCTTTAATAGTTTCAAGAACGGAGTTCAAAGCAAAGTCTTTTATATCAGACCACTGAGAGTCAAAGTCTTTAATTCTAAAAACTAGTGCATCTATTTCTTTTTCATCATCTTCAGGCAACTGAGCAGTGTACAAATGTATATCTCGAATAGATTTAGTACTATTTATTTTTTTGAAAGCTTTCGCAATGTCTTCAATATAGGATCCTTTATATGCATTCTTAGGAAAGAAATCCTTAAATGAATCCTGATGAATTCTTACATAAACACTTGCAGTTAGAATATCAATTTGCCTGCCTGCATCATTAATATAATATTCTTTTTCAACTCTAAAGCCACACGAAGAGAGTATTCTTCCTATAGCATCTCCATAGGCTGCACCTCTTCCATGACCAACATGAAGTGGTCCAGTTGGATTAGCTGATACAAACTCAATTTGAACTGATTTATTTTCTCCATCCTTAGATGTCCCAAACTCTTTGGGGTTGTCATTAATCTGCTTGATAGTTGATACGAAATCCTCACGTTTTAAAGTTACATTAATAAATCCTGGTCCTGCAGATTCTACATTTTCATATTTTTCAGATTTCTCCATAATTGAGGCAAGTTTGACTGCAAGGTCTTTCGGATTCTGCTTTAAAATACTTGCCGCAATCATGCATACGTTAGACGTAGCATGACCTTTTTTTAGGTCATCAGTTAGTGTTGTGGCAGACCTCTCTTTTATTGAGATAATTTGACTATTATTAATCTCAGGTAATGAAGATAAGAATTTATCAATCTGTTCATTAATAGTTTGAATCATTATTTTGCTCTACCAACATAGCTTTCATCTCTGGTATCAACCTTAATAGTCTCACCTTCATTTACAAATAATGGAACCTGAACCGTAACCCCTGTTTCCAATTCAGCTGGTTTAGTTGCACCCGAAACAGTATCACCCTTAACCCCAGGCTCAGATGATGAGATTTTTAATTCAACAATAACAGGAGGATCAACAAGTATAGGCCTATCATCCCATAGAATAATTTCACATGTTTCTTGCCCGACTAGCCATTTTTTAGCATCACCCATTTCAGTAGCGCCTATTTCAATCTGCTCATAAGTTGATGTATCCATAAAATGCCATGTATTGCCATCCGTATATAGGAACTCCATATCTTTATGATTAATGTCAGCGGTCTCAGCAGACTCTCCTGATTTATATGTCTTATCGTTTGTATTTCCTGTAAGCAAATTTTTATATTTAACTCGCATCACCGCCTGTCCCTTTCCAGGCTTATGAAATTCATGTTCTATTATTGAACAAGGAGCATTATCTATAAGTAGCTTTGTTCCATTCTTAAATTGATTCGTTGATATTTTCATTTTTTATATATATTTTTTATGTTATTTTGGTAAATCGAGGGAAAACTTATGAAAAAAATATTCACACTAATTGCCATATGTGCAATTGTAACTTCTTGTGGCCAAAGTGGCGAACAATCTAAATCTTCAGAAGATCTAGAAAAATTTTTAGCGTCTGTTGAATCAGAAAATTTATTAGAAGGTCCTACGGTAAGTTCTGCATCATGGATAAGTTCAAATTTTATAACTTATGATTCTCAAAAGGTTATAGCCGACTATAGCAAAAGATATACCCTCAAAGCTTTAGAGACTTCTAGGAACGCATCTAATTTTAATGATTTAGTTACAACTTCTTCGAATAGAAGACAGCTCGAATTATTAAAAAGTTCTTTTGTTATGCCCCCTCCTTTTGATGACAAACTCGCTGGTGAGTTATCAGAGATTTCAACTAAACTTGAGGCCATGTATGGCAGTGGAAAGCATTGTTATGATGACGGAACTTGTTTAGATTTAGAGGCTTTTGAAAATATTATAGATTCTTCAAGGAATTCAAGTGAATTGCTTAAAGCTTGGACTGGCTGGCATGAAATTGGAAAGCCCATGAAACCAATGTACTTAAGAATGGTTGATATTGGAAATCAAGGATCTAAAGATTTAGGCTTTGATGGCTTGAGCGACTTATGGTTTAGCAAATATGATATGCCAGCTGAAACATTTTTAAATGAAACAGATAGAGTTTGGGAAGAAGTCAAACCTCTTTATGAGGCATTGCATTGTCATGTAAGAAGCAAATTAAATTCAGAATATGGTGATGATATTGTTCCTTTAGATGGGCCGCTTCCGGTTCATGTCTTGGGCAATATGTGGGGACAGTCATGGTCAAATATATATGATCTTGTGTATGAAAAAGATGAAACAAACACTTCTATAGATGTTACTCAAATAATAAATGAAAGAAATATAGATGAAATAACAATGGTTGAATATGCAGAAGACTTTTTCTTATCTATGGGCTTTAAAGAACTACCAGAAACTTTTTGGGAAAGATCATTATTTGTAAAACCTCAAGATAGATCTGTAGTTTGTCATGCTTCAGCATGGAATCTTGATTCAGTAAATAATGATTTGAGAATAAAAATGTGTATCGAAAAGAATGAAGAAGACTTCATAACGATTCATCATGAGTTAGGACATATTTTTTATTATCAAGCATATAATCATCTGCCAACTCTTTTTCAGGGAGGAGCGAATGATGGATTTCATGAAGCATTTGGTGACCTATTAACACTTTCTATAACGCCTGATTATTTGAATAAGATTGGTTTCATATCCTCTGAGGAGGCTACAAGCGCAAAGAAAGACCCAATTGGACTATTGATGAAACAAGCTCTAGAGGGAGTTGTAGTGATTCCTTGGGCTTTAACATTAGATAAATGGAGATCTGGTGTTTTTAATGGAGAAATAGAAGAGTCTAACCTCAATTCATCATGGTGGGATATGAGGGAGTCTTATCAAGGTATTACTTCTCCAGTAAATAGATCAGAAGATTATTTTGATCCAGGAGCCAAATATCACATTCCAGCAAATACACCTTATACGAGATACTATCTTGCAAGAATTATGCAATATCAATTTCATGAAGCTTTATGCAATGCAATGAATTTTGATGGATTGCTCCACGAATGCTCAATTTATGGAAATCAGATTGCTGGTGAAAAAATTATTTCAACAATGGCGTTGGGGCAAAGCCAGCCATGGCAAGATGCTTTTGAGAATATTACAGGATCAAGAAAATTGAGTGGTAGCTCTGTTATGAATTACTATAAGCCCTTGAAAGAGTGGCTTGACAAACAAAATGAAAATAGAATGTGTGGATGGGAGTAGAAAATGAGTAAATTAATTAATATTTTAATTTCAATTGCAGCATTTCTTTTTGCTGCATATATAGCGAGTGCAACTGGTATAGATTTAGTTGTAAAAGTAGTATTCCTTGCTTTTGCAATTCAATGGGTTGCTTTTATACCTGCATATGTTTTTCAAACAGAAAAATTTTATGACTTAACTGGAAGTTTGACGTATTTATCAGTTATATGGGTTTCATTAGCTTCGACTTCTGAGGTATTTACTAAATTAAATGGAGCCAATATTGCTATTGTTCTTCTTATAACTATGTGGGCTTTGAGACTTGGAACCTTTCTTTTTTTGCGAATACATAAAGACGGTGAAGATAAAAGATTCCGTTCAATTAAGCCGTCAGCAACGCAATTTTTTATGACATGGACTTTGCAAGGTTTATGGGTTTCGCTTTGTTCAATGTGTGCATTGACAGCATTATCTTCTGAAACTGGAGTTATTGTTAATGCATTTTTCTATATTGGACTTGGCTTATTTGTCTTTGGCTTTAGTACTGAAGTTATTGCAGATAAGCAAAAATCGAAATTTAGATCAATACCAGAAAATAGAGATAAATTTATAACTACTGGATTATGGGCTAAATCAAGACATCCTAACTTTTTTGGAGAAATAGTCTTATGGACAGGAATAGCAGTTATGTCATTCTCATCTTTAGAAGGACTGCAGTACCTCACTTTAATTTCACCAATATTTACTTACCTGCTTCTTGTCTATGTTAGTGGTGTAAGAATGTTAGAAGCTAGGGCAGATAAAAAATGGGGCGGTGACGAAGAGTACATTAAATACAAATCTGAAACACCGGTGTTAATGATAAAATATTAAAAGTTTTTGAGATATTAATAACGTAGAAAACTGATAAAAAAGTTTTATTATTATTGAATTGACTGTTAATATGAGCAATCTTTTAGGGAGATTAATATGAATAAAAATTTTAACTTAGTGCACTTGTGTGTGCTTATTTCTATGTCGGGCTTTGTTTCGTCATCAGATATGGAAAGTGTTCTTGAGGTTGGAAGAGAAAATCAACAGCTATCTGCTGCTTCTCAAGACAGCATTGATGCAACTGAAAAGAAAACAGACAAGATTGTCAATGAGTGGAAAGCTACAGCAAAACAAGTTGAAGGTCTCAAGCTTTATAATGAACAAAAAAGAATCCAAATAGAGGCACAGCTTGATCTGATGGATAAGTTGGATGATCAACTAGTTCAGGTCGTGGTGATGCAAAGACAAATACCACCTTTAGCGCAAAGAATGCTAGAAAGTTTAGAATCTTTTATCAACCTTGATACTCCCTTCAGGTTAGAAGAAAGACAAAATAGAGTAGACCTTGTTAGGTCATCATTAGCTAAACCAAAAGTAACTGCTTCAGAGCAGGTAAGACAAGTTTTAGAGGCATACAATATTGAAGCAGAGTACGGAAGAAAAATAGACACTTATGAAAGTGCCTTAGGAGATGGAACTGTTGTAAATATTCTAGTTATAGGAAGAGTAGGTATGTTCTATCAGACCAAAGATGAACAATCCAGTGGTAGATGGAATAATGAAACAAATTCTTGGGATGAGCTAGATGGAAGCTACAGAAAACCAATTAGAAATGGCATAAGAATGGCTAAGAAATTAGCTCCAACAGATATGTTGTTGATGCCAGTAATCAAAGGAGAGGCGTAATGAAACGTTTATATATATTCCCATTTTTATTTTTATTCATTTCATCTTTGAGTAGTTTTTTGGTTGCTCAAGATGCGACTGAAGAAGTTGTTGAAGTATCAACTGTTGAAGCACTCTTAGCCCTTGTTAAAGAAGGTAAAACTCAAGAGCAAGCAGCAAATGATGATCGTGAAAATAAATTCTTAGCTAATAAAAATAAGCAAGCCTCTATCCTAGCTGCTGAAAAAAGAGAGCTTACTCGTCAGGAAAAAATTGCTGATACGTTAGAAGCAGAATACAAAAAGAATGAAGAAATACTAAGAGTTAAAGAAGATGCATATAAAAAAGAACTAGGATCATTGGTTGAACTATTTGGTCATTTGCAAAGTTCTGCTGGAGAAGCTGCAGTTCAATTTTCAGGATCCCTAACAGGTGCTGAATACGGACAAGATAGAGTTAAGTTCTTAAATGATTTAACTGGAAAAATGTCTGAAACGACTGAATTACCAACTATTAGAGAAATAGAAGGTCTATGGTATGAGCTGACTAGAGAACTATCAGCAAGTGGACAAGTTGTTTCATTTACAACTGATGTGATCGATGTTGATGGCGTTACATCTGAATGTAGTGTCACCAGGGTTGGTCTTTTTAATGCTGTATGCGATGGGAAATATCTAGAATATGCATCATCAAAAGGTCAATATGCATTCTTGCCAAGACAGCCTGCTGGAAGATATACAAAGACAGCTAAAGCTGTTGGAAATGCAGCTACTGGAGATCAAGTAAAGTTTGGAATAGACCCTACTGGCCCTACTGGCGGTAGTTTATTAGCAAATCTAATTCAAACCCCATCATTAATGGAAAGAGCTCAGCAAGGAAGAGAAGTTGGGTATGCAATTATTGCTGTTGGTATCATAGCTGTTCTGTTTGCTTTCTATAAACTATATAGCTTGTATATGATCGGGACGGCAGTAAGAAAACAGGCAAACCAAGAAGCTGCTGATATTTCTAATCCATTAGGCAGAGTATTAAAAGTTGGAAAAGAAAACTTTGATAAAGACATTGATACTCTGGAGCTTAAACTTGCTGAGGCTATAATGGCAGAAAGACCTGCGATTGATCAAGGAATTGGCTTCATAAAGATAATATCTGTTATAGCTCCTTTAGCTGGTCTTTTAGGAACAGTTACTGGAATGATAGTAACATTCCAAATGATAACTCTTTATGGTACCGGAGATCCTAAATTAATGGCTGGTGGTATTTCACAGGCACTTGTAACAACTGTTTTAGGTCTACTTGTTGCTATTCCAACTAGTTTACTTCATTCGTTTACTCAATCCTCTGCAAGGGGAATAATTAGTATTCTTGAAGAACAAAGTACTGGTATTCTTGCCGAGAGAGCAGAAAGTAAATAGGTTTTCTATATGGATATAGCATTTGCAATAACCGAAGCCTTTTCATCCATAAGAGACTTTATGGAGCAAGGCGGAAGCGTGCTTTGGTTAATTGCTATTCTTGTATTTTTTATGTGGGGTATGATCTTTGAAAGAATCTGGTACTTATCTCATGCTCATAATGATTATGTTTCAGGACTAGCTGCAAAATGGAATGCTAGATCTGATAAAAAATCATGGCATGCCCTTCAGATTAGAGAAAAAATGATGTCTCAGGCGAAGATTGAAATTAATAGAAATATTAGCATCATTCAAACATGTATTGTATTGGCGCCTTTATTGGGGCTCTTGGGAACAGTTACTGGAATGATTGAAGTATTCCAAGTAATGGCATTCAATGGCGGTGGTGATGCTAGGGCTATGGCAGGAGGAGTTTCTAAAGCAACACTTCCAACTATGGCAGGAATGGTAGCAGCATTATCTGGATCGTTCGCAGCAATTTATCTAACTAGTACAAGCAAGAGACACGAAGAAGAATTAAATGAAATTATAAAAAGAGATTTATAGATAGAGGATTATTATGAGAAGAAATGCAATAACTAGTGCAGTACAAGAGGAAAATGATGAAATAAATCTAACTCCTATGCTTGATGTGGTATTCATCATGCTTATATTCTTTATTGTTACAGCTAACTTTATTAAAGAGCCAGGTCTAGAGATTAATAGACCGGACTCTGATACAGCAGAAACTCAAGAGAATGCAGCTATTTTAATAGCAGTGGGTCCAACTGGAGAAGTCTGGATGGATGGGAGGAGAATCGATGTTCGCCAGGTTAAAGCAAATGTTGTTAAGTTGCTTGCAGATAATCCTAAGGGTTCAGTGGTAATTCAAGCAGATGAGAAGGCTATGGCTGATACCATTATTCAGGTTATGGATGGGGCAAGAGAAGCTGGCGTTAGTGCCATATCCTTAGCATCAGAACCTAAATAACATACGATGAATCAAGCGATCAGCACAATATTTAGACCAATAAAATCTTTATACAATAAAGCTTTTGATGCTAATAAATATGTAGCTGGCATTGGGCTTTCTGTTTTAATTACTTCTGGTTTATTTTTTATAATGGTTATTCTTATCTCCTTAGGAGATAGTGGAATGAAAGAAGATAAATCAGTAAAACTTGCTGATGTTGTTATGCCTGAAAGGCAAATAGATACTTTCATGACAGAAGTTGATAAACCTGAAAAGCCTGAAGAACAACCAGAGGACATTGCTCAGCCAGAACTTGATCTTCAACCTTTAACTGGAATAGATGTTTCAATGGCTAAACCAAAAGCAAATTTTAAAGCTAGCGGAAGCTTTTTTAGAGATGGTGAATATATTCCACTTTTTAAAGTTCAACCAATCTACCCGAGACGGGCTCTTGAAAGAGGAACTCAAGGTTATGCAATTACTTCCTTCACCATTACAGAATCTGGTACTGTTGAGGACGCTGTTGCTTTAGAGGGCTATTGTGGTGATCCAGATGATCCAAATACTCAATTTAGAGAATGCTCTATTTTTAATAGTGCCTCAGTAAGAGCATCATTGAAATTAAAATATAAGCCTAAGATTGTTGACGGCAAAGCAACTCCCGTTGAAAATGTTTTACATAGATTTACTTTTAAACTAGATGAATAATGAATAGATTTTTTAAAAATTCAAAATTAGTATACGTATTTGCAATATTAGCTTTTTCGTTTACCCTCACTCCAAATTATATTGAAGCTCAAGAATCTTCAAAACCAAAAAAACAGATTAAGTATAAAAAAGCTAGGGCTCTGACTACTTCTACTGCAAAAAAAATGGCAAAGGTTTATGAGGCTTTAGAGGTTGTGGATGATAAAGGAGAGCCAGCGCCTGATATGGAAGTTGTGATAGAAATACTCACAGCATTAAGAGATGATAAAGAAAACCTTAAGAGTTATGACAGATCTGTAATGTGGAATACTTGGGGTTATGTTTATTTTTCAGACGGTGAATATGCTCAAGCTATACAAGCATATGAAAATCTTTTGGCTGAACCTGAGGTAACAATACCACTAAGAACTTCAGGATTGTTAACACTGGCTCAATTAAACTTAGTCCAAGAGAGATATCAAAAAGGCATAGATTTAATCTTAATGTGGATGGATGAAGTTGAGACTGTAACAGCTCAATCATGGTCGCTTTTAGGACAGGCATATTTTCAGTTAGGTAACTTCAAAAAATCTAGATCATCAATGGAAACTGCAATATCCATGGCAGAAGAAGAGGGCTATAAACCAAAAGAAAATTGGTATGTCATTATTGCTGCATGTATAGGTGAATTAAAAAAAGAAATAGGTGAGAAAAAAGCTCTTCTCCTTCAGTTAGACATTTACGAAATTTTAGTAAATCTTTATCCAAAAAAACTTTACTTTATCCAATTAGGTGGAACATATGGCCAACTTGGAAGAGAAAGAGATTATATGATTACTATGAAAGCTGCATATGCTAAAGATTTCCTTGATAAAGAATCAGAATATCTTGCTCTTGCTCAATTATTGCTTCTAAATGAGAATCCATATTGGGCAGCTGAGGTTCTTGTTTCTGGACAAAAGAAAATTGTAACTAGAATTGAAACTGTTATAGATAAAAAAACTAAAGAAGAAACTAAGGTTGAAAAAACTGGTCCGGTTGTAAGGAATAATGAAAAAAACCTTAAGCTTTTAGCTGATTCTTGGAGGATGGCTCAGGAAATAGATAGGGCTATTCCTGTTCTTGAGAAAGCTGCCAAGATGTCTAAGGAAGGAAAGTCATACGTATTACTTGGAAATCTCTATCTTTCAGAAGATAGAGTTGAATTGGCTGTTGATGCAATTAAAAAAGGTCTTGATAAGGGAAAAATAAAGAAAATATCACAAGTGTATCTAACTCTTGGCCAAGCATACTATGAACTTCAAGAATTTGAAAATGCTAAAAAACAATTTAGAATTGCCGCAAGAGATGACGATAAGAAAATCAAGAAACAGGCAAATAACTGGATTAAATATACTGAAAATGAGGAAGTAAGAGTTAAGAATTTAGCTCTTAGAAGAGAATATATTCAGAGCCAATCATAATTTAGAATATTCTTCTATTTTAAAATTATAGTCATTATCATCGTTTTTGTTGAAAGATTCAGAGCTAATGAGATTCCATTTAGCTAAATCTAGCTCTGGGTAGAATACATCCCCTTCAATATCACAATCGACTCTTGTAATTAGTAGCTTATTAAAAATATCTATTGTTTCTCTAAATAAATAGCCGCCTCCAATTATCACTATTTCTTGATCTATTTTCTCAGCATTATTTTTTTCAGCACATTTAATAGCATCATCTAGATTTTTAAATACATGCGCTCCTGGAATGCTTTCAATAGTTGTTGATACAACGTAGTTAGTTCTTTTTGGTAGTGGCTTCCCTATAGATTCATAAGTTTTTCGGCCCATGATAATAATTTTATTTAGCGTATTTTTTTTAAAGTGAGCTAAGTCAGCTTTTAGATTCCAAGGCAGATCATTATCTACTCCTATGACTCTATTATTTGATACAGCTACAAGGTGAGATATTATTTTCATTTAGACCGCCATTTTTGCTTTAATTCCAGGATGATGTTTATAGTCTTCTAATTTAAATTCATCTATAGAGAACTTATGTATATCTTCCAGCGATGTTATATCAGGTAAAGATAAAGTTGGAAGAGGTAATGGGTCTCTAGCAATTTGCTCTTTAACTTGTTCTATTGAATTCATATAAATATGAGCATCTCCAAATGAATGCACAAAACGCCTAGGCTTAAGTTTTAATATTTTGCCAAATATGCAAAGTAGAAGGGCATAACTAGCAATATTAAATGGCACGCCCAAGAACATATCAGCACTTCTTTGATACATATGACAACTAATAGTTCCTTTGCTAACATAAAACTGTGACATAACATGACAAGGAGGCAGAGCCATTTCATCAATCTTGCCAACATTCCATGCTGAAAGAATGTGCCTTCTTCCATTAGGATTCTTTTCAATGTTATCAAGCAGATCTTTTATTTGATCAAATCCACCCCAATTTCTCCATTGAACTCCATATACTGGTCCAAGCTCTTTTTTTAGAGCTGTGTTTTCATAACCAAGAGCAACTCCTTGGCTGTCAGCGTTGTCCGTCCATATTGTTGAGTATTTACTTAAATCAGTTAGCTCATCTCTTCTCTTATTAAATCTAATTTCTGCAAGTCGCCTTTCATCACTTGACCCCTCTAAAAACCATAGAAGCTCTGAAACAACGCCTTTCCATGCAAGCGACTTTGTTGTTACGGCAGGGAAACCCTTTTCTAAATCAAAATCTAATTGATGGCCAAAGGAAGAGATTGTCCCAGTATTAGTTCTATCATCTTTTTCATCACCATTATCTAATATGTATTGAAGAAGATCTAAATATGCTTTCATACATTCCTCCTAGAGTAAGACAGCAAAACAAAACCACCGATTATCATTGGTATGCATAATAACTGACCCATACTTAAAGACTCCAATGCTACATAACCAATATGAGCATCAGGCTGTCTAAAAAATTCAATTATAAATCTTATTGAGCCATAAAGTATAAGAAATGACGAGCAAACAACACCATGTATATTATTAAGCTTACTAATAAAATATAACATCAAAAATAATACAATCCCTTCACCAAAACTCTCATATAGCTGAGAGGGATGTCTTAAATATCCAAATGGATCTGTTGGGAAGATAAATCCCCAGTCTCCACTTGTAGGCTTTCCATATAGCTCGCCATTTAAAAAGTTACCAATCCTTACGAGTCCAAGGCCAATTGGCATTGATAAGGCTACAGCATCCATTAATCTCAAAAACCTCACTTCATATTTTTTACAAAAAATAATTACACTAACTACAACGCCCAAAAGGCCTCCATGAAAACTGAGCCCACCTTGCCATACAAAAAATAGAGAAATAGGATTATTAATTAACTGATCTGTTCCGTAGAACAACATGTATCCGACTCTTCCCCCACACATTGCACCAAAAAAAAGACCATATAAAAAAACCAAGTCATTTACTCTTTCAGAAGAAAGATTAATTTCTTTAATAATTTTATTAGATTTTAAAAATAGATATATCAAGTATGCTGATAATAGCCAGGTAACAGCATAATACTGAATTTTTACTGACCCTATTTCTAAGAGACTAGGGTTATTAAAAAAGTCTGATAATTCAATAATCATAAAGCTATCATATATATTGATATAGTTAGCATCAAAGAAATAAGTAAATTTCTAAGTAATTTTTCTGAAATAAAATGAGCTAGCTTTGCTCCATAAACAGCAGTAAAAATACTGGTTATCGAAACTCCAATAACAGCTGGAAGATATATATAACCAATGCTCATAGGTGGTAACACTGAATTATTAAAACCTACAAATATATATCCAAGTGATGCAAATATGGCAATTGGCACCCCACATGCTGCAGATGTACCAATACTGGTGGTAAGGCTTAGGCCAGAGCTTTTAAAATAGGAGACCGAAAATATTCCACCTCCAATGCCTAAAATTGATGACAAGAAACCAATAGACGAGCCTGCGACATAAGATGTAGATTTATTATCACTTCTTCTTCTTCGTAATTCTAGTTGGAAGCCTATTTGGATTGCTACAAATAATGCAAATAGGCCAATAATAATTTTTAATATTGATCCAGCTATTTGAATAGCAAAAATTGCTCCTAAAAAAGATCCAAAGATAATTCCAATGACCACTGGCTTCATGACTCCAAAATCAATCGCATTCTTTTTTTTGTGTGCATTAGCAGAAGCTAAACCAGTAAAAAATATACAAGCCATCGATGTACCTAATGCTAAATGAACAATAATGCTCTCTTCAAATCCCATACTAAAGAAACAAGCAACTAAAACAGGGACTATTAGTGTTCCTCCTCCAATTCCAAAAAGCCCAGCAATGAGACCTGAGAAAACTCCTAGCAATATAAAAATTATCATTTCTTCAATCATTTAATATCTCTTTTACAATATAGATGCCTCATTTCATTTAAAACCTTTCTATACACATGATTTTTAAATGAGACAATTTTAAATAATGGATACCAGTATGACACCCATTTATAATCATCGAATTCATTATCAGGATCATTGATAAAGCTAATATTTACTTCTTTTTTTAGTTCAAACATATACCACTTTTGATTTTGCCCTTTTATTTTCTTTTTTATAAAATTTTTCTTTCTTTGTAGCTTTGGTACATCATATTTATACCAATTTTTAGAACTACCCAAAAGAGTTACTGAGTTTGAGGTTATTCCTACTTCCTCAAAGAGTTCTCTTTTAGCAGCCTTCAATGAAGTTTCACCTTCATCAATTCCACCTTGAGGAAATTGCCAATTATTAGTTTCTTTTCTTTTGCATAGTAGTAATTTACCTTTATCATTAATAATAATTAGACCGACATTTAATCTGTATCCTGGTTCAAGAATCATTATATGAGTTAGTATTTTATGAAAAGAAAATTAGTAATATTTGATTTAGATAATACCATTCTTAATGGGGATTCCGATTATTCGTGGATTAATTTTTTAATAAATGAAGGCCATGTTGATAAAGAAGAATATGAAAAGAAAAATAAATATTTTTATGATCAATATTATGAAGGAAAGTTAGATTATGATGAATGGGCAGAATTCGCTCTTTCAACTATTAAAGACAAGACCCCAAATGACATTGAAGGGCTCATATCTAAGTTTTTAATCTCAGTTATAGAGCCGATGATAAATATTTATGCATTAAGGCTGTTACATGACCATCATCACAATAATGACATTATGCTTTTGGCATCCGCTACAAATTCTGTAATAGTTAATCCTATTGCTAAAAGATTAGGGTTTGAATATGTAGTTGCAAGTGAAGTTGAAATTATTGAAGGGGTATATTCAGGAAAAATTTTGGGAAAACCTGCATTAGGAGCTGGTAAGCTTTTAAAGGTCAAAGAGTGGGCATTACAAAATGATATTGATAATTTTGAAGATGTAACATTTTATTCTGATTCAATAAACGATTTTCCTCTACTAGAAGCAGTAGGAATTCCAAAAGCAGTTAACCCTGATGATCAATTACGAGAGATAAGTATTAAAAATAATTGGGAAATTATAGATTTACCTTAAAATTAATTTTTAAGCTTGCTTACAACCTGATTTGCTGTTTCCGCACTTAAAGTCCAACCAAGATGTCCATGACCAGCATGGTAAAAAACTCCTTTCATTTTACTTTCAGAAGTTATTGGCATCATATTTGGAGTCATAGGTCTTAAGCCTGCCCAGGGTGTGTAAGTCTCTGTACTAACGTTAGGGAAGTATTTTTCAACCCAATCTAAAAGTGGTCTTATTCGATTCTGACGTATATCTGTATTAATTCCTGCAAGCTCTGCTGTTCCAGCAACCCTAAATCTATCCCCAAGTCGACTAGCAACTATTTTTACTGGTTGATCAATAAGTGAAACTGAAGGAGCGCAACTTTTTGAAATATCATCTTTTAAATCTATTGTTACGCTATAACCTTTTACAGGATAGATATTCATTTTGTCTCCAAGCCTATCAGCAAAACCTTGTGTACCCACTCCTGCACAAATAATTACATTATCAAAAGCTTCATTCATAACCTCATTCTCTTTACGCATAGTCAATACCAATTCATCTCTTTGCCTAGATATGTACTCAACAGTAGTATCAAGCTGAAGGTTTGCAGAATATTTATCAACCAGCACCTTTTCAAGATTAGTGCAGAATTTATGTATGTCACCGCTAGCATCTGATTTTGTATAAATGCCCCCAACTATTTTTTCGTAATTAGCATTATTTTTAAAAGCAGGCTCAAGTTCTTTAACCTCTTCAGTTGTGAGGGTATCCCATTCCATACCTTCCTGATCTAACCATGATGTTTTTGCTTGATCTAACTTAAACTCTTTTTCTGAATCATAAAATCGCAAAATACCTTTCTTAAGAAGCTCAAACTCTATACCTTCTTCGTCAGCAATTTTAAAATAAATTTCTCTAGCTTTTTTTGCCATATCTATGGTTTCAAGAGTATTTTTTTTATGCTCTCCTTTTAATGTAGCCCAAAGAAAACCCATCATCCATTTATATTTTTGTATTTCAGGTGAGGGGTTAAATAATAAGGGAGCATCTGGCTTAAACATCCATTTCATGCCATTCATTACATTTTTGGGCGTATTCCATGTCTCAGCATTACTTGCACTTAATTGACCGCCATTCGCATAGCTAGTTGCCATAGCAGGGTAGCGCCTAGAGTCTATAATAGTTACTCTGTAGCCTTTCTTAAGAAGTGCATATGCAGTTGTTGTTCCTGCAATTCCTGCTCCAATTACCGCAACTCTTTTCATGGCTCATTGTCTCAACTTATACTCTAAAAGCCCATAGCTAATCATCAAATAAGCTTCAAATTTACTTAAAAGTTAGCTACAATTTAAATAAGAATCATTCTCATCTAGAAAAATATACGGAGTCATATAATATGAGTGAATTTATTATCACATTTAGAGAGGTACTTGAGGCATCACTAGTTGTGGGCATTATTTATTTAATTCTTGAAAAATCTAACCAAACTAGTCATTTTTATAAGTTATGGACTGGAGTAGCTGCAGCTATTATAGCCAGTGTGATAGTTGGATATTTAGTGCTAAGCGCTAAAAATTCTTTGGGAAATGACTCTACAGCTGCATTATTTGAAGCAGTCTTTTTATATTTAACAGCTTTATTAATTTGGTATGTAATTTTTTGGCTTTCAAAGCATGTGAGTGATAGGAAAGAGCTTGAGGGTAAAACTTTAGGAGCAATAGAGCTTTCATCATGGGGCGTATTTTTTGTAGTGTTTTTTGCAATTCTAAGAGAAGGCTTTGAAACAGCAGTATTTCTCATTTCTAGTTTTTCTATAACAGGGTCTTTTTCTTATATCGGTTTTTTGACTGGTGCTATTCTGGCTATTTTGATTGGCTATTTGATTGTCCTTCAAGGTCGAAGAATTAACTTAAAATATGTATTTAAATATACAACTTTGCTTCTTGTCTTCTTAGCAGCCGGAATGGTTGCATATGGAACTCATGAATTTGAAGAATATCTAGTTAAATCGGACAAAATAGAAGAATCTGAAGTAACCAGGCCATGGAATATCTTAGAACCTCAGGAAATAGATGAGGGCATAAAAATCTATCATCCACTTCATGACAAAGGATCTATTGGTGTTTTTGCAAAAGGATTCTTTGGGTACAATAGCAACCCAAATATACCTGAAGTATTATTATGGATGGCTTCATTATTTTTTGGTTTAAATATGTGGCGAAGGTTTTACTTATAACTATTTAAAGCTTACTTAATCCTCAATATAGCTTTTTTTAGGTTTTGATAACTCTTTCTGTGTTTTTGCGCCAAGGTCTTTAAGTTTATTAACATGCGTAAATAGATTGCCATCACCTTCAGATAATTTGCTTATTGCAGAATTATAAGATTCTTGAACTTTATCTATATGTCTTCCAATCTCAGAGAGATCTTTATTTAGATTTGAAAATTTATCAAATAATAAACCAGCTCTACTGGCTATATCTTCAGCATGCTTATTCTGACTATCTAGTCTCCATAGATTTTCTGCAATTCTTAATATAGCTATTAAATTAATAGGTGTTACAAAAGCAATTTTATTATCATTTGCTAGTGTTTGCAGATTCCAATCATTTATTAGAGCAACTGAGAGTGCTGAATCTATTGGTACAAAGATAAATAGATAGTCTGGAGCATTAAGATCTTCAAGATCATTATAGTTTTTTGCTGATAGAATTTTTATATGTTTTTTAATTGAGTCTATATGATCTTTTAGATATGACTTCTTTTCTTCTTCATCTTCTGCATTCACAAACCTTTCATATGCAGTTAAAGATACTTTTGAATCAATAACAATATTTCTTTCATTTGGAAGCATTATTACAGCATCTGGTCTAAGATTATTTCCTTTTCTGTCTTTATAAGTTGGTTGAAGATAGTAACTAATATTCTCTTGTAAGCCAGCTTTTTCTAATGCAGTTTCAAGAACTTGCTCACCCCATGCTCCTTGTTGTTGGACATCACCCTTAAGAGCTTTTGTTAGATTTTGAGCATCTTCTTGCATACCAAAAGTAGCACTTCTTAGACTATCTATTTGTTCAGTAAATCTTCCTTCAGATTTTGCTCTCTCAAGACTTTGTTTTTTAATACTTTCTTGTAACTGATCTATTTCTCTTTGCATTAGCTCACTAAAAGGCTTCAGTTTTGCTTCTAATTGATTCTTTAATTCTGATATATGTTTTTCATTAATACTTTCAGTAGCGTCATTCTTTGCTTCATCAAAAGCACCATCAATTTTTTTATTCAAAATGCCATCAAACTTTTTAAATCCTATCCACAAAAGAATGCCAGTTGTGCAAATAGCTATTAGAGCTAGAAAGTTTATAATGTCACTCATTGACGGACTTCTCCTATAAAATAATCTAAATATGGATAATGAAATAGTAACAAAATTCAATGATTTAAAAAATAAAAAACTAGATATAGATATTACTCGAGGCAAACCTCATGCATCTCAGCTAGACCTTTCAAATGAATTATTAACTATGGATGTAAATCCTTTAAGTGGCTCAATTGACCTAAGGAATTATGGTGAGCCCTTAGGCATAGAAGATGCAAGAAGACTTGGCTCTGATTTGTTGTCAGCTCCTTATGAAAATATTATTACAGGAGAGCAGTCTAGTCTTTTGCTTACCTATCAAATGATCCTTGCTCACTATCTGTTTGGTAATAATATTGCATGGAAAGATTTAGAGAATCCTAAAGTAATTTGCCCAGTACCTGGCTTTGATAGACACTTTAGAATGTTAGAAGATTTTGGCATTGAAATGCTAACTGTTCCAATAATTGAAGATGGCGTGGATCTTGATTCATTGAAGCTGCTCTTGGAAAGCAATGAAAATGTCATGGGCTTGCTTTGCGTTCCAAGACATTCAAATCCATCAGGAGAGGTATATTCTGATAGCAACCTTAAAGAAATATTTAATATCTGTAAGAATTATTCTGATAATTTTTTATTCGTTTTTGATAATGCATATCTAGTCCATGATTTTTTACCAACAAAAAATCAAAAACCTATTTCAGTAATAGCTCAGGAAGAGGATGTTGTCGATATGGTTGTCGAAGTCACATCTTTCTCAAAAGTAACCTTTGGTGGTGGCGGTCTTTCATTCATGGCAGCAGGCGGTAAAAATCTTTCTCTGATTAAAAGGATAAGAGCCTCAATGGTCATATGCCCCGATAAGATTAATCAAAAAAGACATACTCAGTTTTTCAAAAATGCTGATGATATTAAAAAGCACATGGAAAAACATGCTGATTTAATCAGGCCACAATTTGAAATAGCTTATAAAGCGCTAGATATATTAACTAATGATATTGGGACTTATTCTAAACCTACTGGTGGTTACTTTATTACTTTTATATCAATACAGCCTATAGCGTCAAGAATAGTAGAGTTATGCAAGGAAGCTGGGGTTTTAATAACTCCTGCAGGAGCTACATTCCCTTATGGCATTGACCCCAATGATAATGTACTTAGGCTGGCACCAACTTTCGTTGATCATAACGAGCTTAAGGAAGCTATGGATGTCTTTGTAACAGCAATTCAAATTGCTCACGCTGAAGCCATCGGTTAATTCTTTGATCTCTTATGTGGCAAATAAATTTCGCCATTGAAATCAGAAAACATTTTTTTAATGTCTGGATGGTTGCACGGACCGTTAGATTCATCAATAACTAAGTTTTGTTCAGACACATATGCTAAATAAAAAATATCTTCGTTTTCTGCAAATAAATGATAGAAAGGTTGATTTTTCCTTGGTCTAATTTTCTCTGGTATTGAGTTATACCACTCCTCAGAATTACTGAACTCCGGATCTAAGTCAAAAATTACGCCTCTAAAATTTAGGTACTTATGTTTAACTATATTTCCTATAGAAAACTTTGCTTCTATTAACTTCTGCATTATATTGATAACTTAAATCATTTTTAAATATATTTCATGGAAAATAATAGAATTCTTACTAGAAACGATGATCTTATAGTTGTTTCTGCAAACGATATAGCTGGTGTAAATATAAAGGAGCACATTGGAATTGTTCAAGGTAGTACTGTTAGGTCTCGTAATGTAGGGTCTGATATATTTGCTGGTCTCAAAAATATAGTTGGAGGAGAGCTTGTTGGCTATTCAAAACTACTGGCATCCTCAAGAGAGCAGGCTTATTCTAGGATGATAGAAGACGCCAAAGCAAAAGGAGCCAATGCCATAGTTTGTTTTAGGTTTCAAACTTCCACCATTACTCAAGGAGCATCAGAAATACTTGCATATGGCACTGGTGTAAAAATATAAAAGGAAAAAATTATGAATAAGACAGAAAAAGTTGCATTTAGAGAGGCTATAATTGTTGTACTAATGGGTGCAGTCATAAATTTCCCACTCCAAACGTTTTTATTATGGCTAACTATTGATAACTGGAGCTGGTCAAACCCAATAACTATTTCTATCTTTACCCAATCAATCTTAACTTTTGTAGCTCTTATAAGGGTTTACTCTATAAGAATGCGTTTTCAAAGGGGTAAGTTTTAGTTAATCCTTCTTATCTTTGTGGTTTTTTTGATATTTTTTGGCTTTTATTTTCATTTTTTTCATTCCATGATGAGCCAAACTTTTGCACCAAACATCATAAATATTCGAGTAATTTGAGGCCAGGCTAGATAAAGCTATAACCTCGGCCCACTTTTCTTTGTCCGCTGGATTTTTTTCAATTTCTTTCCATATGCCATCACTCATTGATAAAAGCCCCGCGACTCCATCTTTTACTTCTTTACATTCTTCTCGATTCATAAGGTAGTTTTGGTTATTGATTATTTTTTCTTTAGCTTTTCCTAACATTCCCATATTTTCATCAAGTTTGATTTCGATGGTACTTCCATCAGGCATCTGCATATTTTCATCAAGTATGAATACGCTAGTTCCATCACCAGACATTTCCATATTCTCATCAAGCTTTATTACGATAGCTCTTTTATCTAACATTTCCATATTCTCATCAAGTTTGATTTCGATGGTACTTCCGTCAGAAACAGTCTTTTCATGATTGTGATCTGTGGCAAATGATGGAAGTGAAATAAGAAGGGTTAAAGTTATAATTACTTTCATGTTATGTACCTAATATTGTTTGTAATCATAAGACTATATTTTTTATAAAAAAGTTCAACTTTTGCTTTACTTTATATAAAAGATATTCATAATGCTCCGATATTTATACTCATAGGCACAATCCCTTGTGTTTATCAGTATGACTATCTTTGAATTAATTCAGATAATTAGTGTTTTTTTCGGTACTTTAGTAGCCGCACCTCTTATTGCTTCAAAAAAATATAATAAAAGACTCTTGGGTTTTTATGCTATCTCAGCAGGAAGCATATTGGCAATGATTGTTCAATTTAATGCTGGTTTATATTATTTCTTTTTTGCATCTGTGTTTTGGTTTCTTAATTCAACTTATGCAATCAGAAAAATGGTTCGCTCCAATAAGCATTTATATTAGATATCAACAAGTTCTTTATATTTGAGCCTGACAATTTTATCAGTTGGTCTGTTCATGTGTTTAATCATAGACTTTGCAACAAGAGATGCTTCAATAAATTTTAAATCTTCTAATGGTCCAATCATTAGTGGTTTTAGTATTCTTGCTCCAAACTCCATTATTGGTACCTCAGGCCTGATCTTTTTTAAAGGCCTTTTTCCTAACAAGTGCCCAGGTTGTGCAAAGACTATTTTGTTATAACCAATTGAAATTATCTTCTCTTCCATTTCCCCCTTTGTTTGTAAATAAAGGTTCCTAGAACTTTTATTAGCACCTACAGCAGATACTATGGAAATGGATTTTGCTCCTTTTCCATGAGCCATTTTGGCTATTTTTGTAACGTACTCATAATCAACCTTTCTAAATTCCTTTCTTCTATGTTTTTTTATATATATAAGCTCTGAAGTGTCTAATTCTGTCCCAAGAGCAATATAAACATGATCGACTTTAGGAATATCCGAAAGCTGGAGATCATTAAAATTAATAATAATCTCTTTGGTATCTTGGTTTTTTGCTATCAGCTCTTTTCTTGAGAGAGCAACTATTTCTTGGTCCATATCCTCAATAGTTTTTAGAATTTCTCCACCAACGAGCCCACTAGCACCAATTATTAAAACTTTAGGGTTAATCATTTTTAAATTTAGATATTATTTGTACCAGTTGATCAACCGAAAGACTCCCATCAACTGTCTTGTCAGCCCATTTGTTATAAAGGGGTTCTCTCTCATAGAAAACATCTTCAATACTCATTCCATCGGGAACAGCAAACCCTCTTTCTTGCCCATTTCCTATTCTTTCTTTAATAATATTAAGGGGAGTTGATATGTATATTATTTTTGTGAAAGACTGAAGATGACTCATGGCAGTTTTAGAATAAACAGCGCTTCCACCGGTAGAAATTATTCTGAAATCCTTATTTAAATTAAGGATTGCTTTCTCCTCTGCCATTCTTACAAATTTATATCCTTTGTTTTGCTTAATATCTTCAAGCGATTTATTAAATTCATTTTCAATTAATAGGTCTGTATCAGCATATTTGATAGAAAATTCAATAGATAAAGCTTTACCAATAGTAGACTTCCCACAACCAGCCATGCCTATAAATGAAATATTTTTAAACATTCAAACCAAACAAATCTGTTGCTTTAATTAATTCGTGTGTAATCTCTTTTTCAAAAGCAGTATGACCAGAGGAGGGGGCAACAACAAGTTTTGCCTCAGGCCAATTTTGTGATAACTCCCATGCAGTAGTCATAGGGCAAACCATGTCATATCTTCCTTGAACAATGATCGTGGGAATTGAACGGATAGTATCTATACCTGATTCTATTAATTGATTCTCATGTTCAAGAAATCCCTTGTTAACAAAGTAGTGGTTTTCAATAAGAGCAAATGCAAGAGCAAATTTGGGATCTGAAAAGCTGTCCGCCATTTCAGGTTTATAAGCCAAGCTGCTTGTAGAACCCTCCCACCTTGACCAGGCTATAGCTGCTTTTAATTTTTTATCTTCGTCAACGCCATTAAAAATTTTATGATAAGCAGATATTAGATCTCCTCGATCTTCTTCCTGAATTGGCTCAAGGAAATATTGCCATGCTTCAGGATAAATATTACTAGCACCATACTGATAAAACCAGCTAAGCTCTTTCTCTCTTAGCATAAAAATTCCTCTAAGCACCATTTCACTCACAGAATTTGGGTAAGTTTGAGAATATGCAAGGGACAAGGTACTACCCCATGATCCTCCAAATACTAACCATTTTGAAATTTTTAGCATTTTTTTTAGCTCTTCAATATCTTTAACTAAATCCCAAGTAGTATTATTTTCTAGGAGTCCATGAGGAGTACTTCTTCCACAACCTCTTTGGTCAAAAATTACAATGCGATATATTTCTGGATTAAAAAATCTTCTTACTTGAGTACTACCTCCACCACCAGGACCGCCATGAAGAAAAACTGCTGGCTTTCCTGAAGGGTTGCCGCATTGCTCGTAGTATATTTGATGACCATCTCTTTCAATGAATCCATGATCAAATGGCTCACATGATGGGTATAAAGTTAAAAATTGATCCATGTAAATTAGCTATATTTCTTTTTAAGAGATTTTATCTCATTCGAAAGTAAAACCTCTTTTGTTTCAAAAAATAATTCATGGTTTCGTTCGACAGTCTCGAGATCATATAAATAGTTGACCATTATGCCATTTGATTGACTTAAGCCTTTACTAGATTGATCCGCATTAAGGTTAATATGTTTAAGTATGGCACCATTGCCGAGATGAAATCTAGCTACTGGGTCATTTGGCAGCCCATCTTCTCTGGTAGATTCTGTAAGATAGTTAATAGCTTTTTGATTAAGCTCTTCATCATCAATTATCTTATCTTTGCATCTCTCATAGGTTAATGGAGCATTATTTTCTAGCCATCTCATAAGACCAGGAACTGGAGATAGGGTTACAAAATTATCCAAACCTATAATCTCTTGTTTAAGCTTATGAGCTACCTTCTTAATTAAGAAGTTTCCAAAGGAGATTCCTGATAGACCATTTTGGCAGTTAGAGATGGAATAAAAAACAGCTGTATTAATTTGATTAAATTCAAGTTCTTCTCTTTCAATCTTTATTACCTCTTCAATTGATTCAGGTATTTTATTGGTTAACGCAACCTCAACAAAAATAAGAGGATCTTCTGGTATCAAGGGGTGAAAAAATGCAAAGCAATATCTGTCGCTAGGTGCTAACCTGGCCCTTAAGTCATCCCAAGAGTTAATTTCATGAACAGCTTCGTATTCTATAATTTTCTCAAGAACATTTGCTGGGGTTGACCAGTCTATTTTTTCCAAGACTAAAAAAGATGGATTGAACCAGTATTTAAAAAGTTTAAGCAAACCTTCATCAAAAGACTCCAATCCTGAATTACCTTCAGCCATAAGATCTTTAATTTTTTCTCTTAATTTAATAAGTTTATGAGTTCCAGCAGGAGTGGCATTTAGCCTTCTGAATAACTCAATCCACTTTGGTTCTGATGAGTTTGATACAAGAGTTAAGTTATTTTGATTTCTCTCAGACTGATATGCTTGTATATTCTTTAACAAAGATTCTGTGTCTATATCATATTCTTTTAAAAGATAACTTAAGAAAACAAGTAGATCTTCGTCAGTTTGTTCATTTATTAGCTCGAGAAGATGTTCAGCAAAAACAATCGATGAAACTTCTCCGGTTGTAGACATAACCGAATCAGCTGCCTTATTAATGTCTTTATGAAGGGTGCCAAAGTTCTGAGAACGAAATCTACCCAAGCTAAGACCGTTCTTCATAATTGAAGAAATCATATTTTGGAAAAAGCTCATAGTTAAACTATACTTTATCACCTTCAATTATTGAATATAAAAAGCCTTACAAACTTGGAAAGCCAAAAATGACAAAAAAGGAATCTAACAGCAAGTATTATATTCATCCAGAAGGCTGGAAATTTTCATTTATTTTTTTTATTGCTTCATACTTAATATATTTTATTTTTCCAATCGTAGCCGTACTTGGTTTCTTTTTGACTATTTTTACTTTATGTTTTTTTAGAAATCCAAAGAGAACAAACCCTAAAATTCCTAATTCAATTATTAGCTCTGCAGATGGAAAAGTTTGTTTAATTGATACAGCATGCCCCCCTGAAGAGACTGGAATCGACTCTGAAATGCTTCGAATATGTGTTTTCATGAATGTTTTTAATGTTCATATTAATAGAAGCCCAATATCAGGAGCAATTAAAAAGATTGTTTATAAAGAGGGAAGTTTCTTTAATGCTAGCTTAGATAAGGCTAGCGAAAAAAATGAAAGAAGCAGTATTATCATTTCTAATGAAAAAGGCATTGAGGTAGTAGTTGTTCAGATTGCTGGTTTAATTGCTAGAAGGATTCTAAGTTTTGTATCAAAAAATGAAAATCTTGATCAGGGTGAAAGATATGGGTTAATCAGGTTTGGGTCTAGAGTAGATATTTACTTACCAAAGAACTCCTCAATAAATTGCAATGTTGGTGATAAGGTTGTGGCTGGTGAGAGCCTCTTGGCAACTTTAGCTGAAAACATATGAAGAGATTGAATCTTAAATCCTTAATACCAAATTTAATCACTTTGTCAGGTTTAAGCTTTGGATTAAGCTCTATCAGATTTGCTATCGAAGGAGAGTTCAGTTTAGCAGTAATTTGTATTCTATTTGCAGCAGTATGTGATGCGCTTGATGGAATGCTAGCAAGATATCTAGATAGTGAGTCAGATCTTGGCTTCCAACTTGATTCACTTTCAGACTTTCTTAGCTTTGGAGTAGCACCTGGTATTTTAATTTATATGGCCATTTTTTATTATGAAAATAGCAATATTGGAGTTTTTGCCACATTAATTTTTATTATATTTTCTTGTATAAGGTTGGCTCTTTTTAATGTTTTGCACGAAAAATCAAAATACGATGAAACTCAAGAAATAGATTTTTTTACAGGTATACCTACTCCAGCAGGCGCAATTTTAATATTGCTTCCGCTTACTCATATTTTTATCGGTTATGAGTGGGCTTATGAAAATATAAATTTTGTTGCAGGCTATATAATTTTAATAAGTGGCTTGCTTGTAAGTAAGATTCCAACTTTCTCGCTAAAAGGCAAAGGATTTCCTATAAGATCAAAATTTGCCTTTCTAATTCTATTTTCAATATTAGTCCTAAGCATGATTAATCTGCCATGGCACACTCTTAATGTGTTGGCATTAATTTATTTATTAACAATCCCTTTTTCAGTTTTTTCTTGGCGAAAAGAAAGATATAAAACTTAAATTAAAAATAACTGGATATCATTTTATCTGTTACTTCCCACAATTTAATAGCCTCTTCACTATCTATTGCCCAATCTGCAACTCCAAAGAATCTATGTTGTGATTCGTCTAAGTTTTTCTTTAGTTCTGCAACATCACAATTTTCGCAAAATACTGCACCAATATTATTAAGTAAAGGATTCGTAGCACACCAAAGAGTTGTAGATGCTCCCTGAGTTGGGCTTTTAAAAAAATTAGCAGCTAAATCAGACAAAGAACCATCTTCTTTCTTCCACCCCAAAGCTACCATTTCTGCATTTGCTAGATGTCTTTGAAGAGGAGTAATAATACCTCCTGGATGAACAGAAAAACCTCTGACCCCTCTGTTTTTCATTTTTCTATCAAACTCTATAGCCAATAGTGATGAAGCTGTTTTTGATTGCCCATAGGCAGTCCATTTATTGTATTCAGTATTTTCAAAATTAATGTCATTCCATAAAATCTTGGAGATAGAATGTGCAGATGAAGATAAGCTCACCAATCTTGATTCTCCATTATCATTAAAACTATCCATTAATTCTTTTGTTAAAAGATGATGGCCAATATGATTAACCGCAAATTGACTCTCCCATGCATTACCGACTCTAGTTTCTGGACACGCCATTATCCCTGCATTATTAATCAAAATATCAAGATTAATATTTAGCTCATGGAATGAATCGGTAAACTTTTTTACTGAATTAAGATCAGCAAGGTCCATTTCAAAAATATCTTCTTCAGGGACCACATCTTTTAATTCTATTTGCGCAATATCTTTTCTTTTTGCTGGAATTATTAATCGCGCTCCAGCAGTCCTAAGGGCTTTAGTTGTTTCGAGGCCTATACCAGAATAACCTCCAGTGACAATTATATTTTTATTATCAAGATTAATATTATTTAGTATTTCACTTGGCTCAGTTTTTTGTCCAAACCCTGAATTGGTTGGCTTTTGTAAATCAGAAATCATTTTTGTTGCCTCAACATATATTTTATATCTTTTGTAAAAGATTAAAGCTTTGAATATAAAGAATCAATGAGCAAATTAGCCGTTTTATATAAATCCTTTGATTGATGCATTTCATTACAAATAAAAGAGAAACCTATCTTTTTATTAACATCGCCAAATGCTACAGCGCCACCCATTCCAGCATGACCAAACATTGAGCCCATAAACCTTGGAGCAAAATCCACTTTAAGTAATTTTTTACTTGCTAGCTCAAAGCCAAGACCAAAAGTTATATCTGATCCAAAAAGAACGGAATCAGGGCCACTTGATTGCGGCTGGAAGGAGGCTTTCAATGTATCTGGTGCCATTAATGAATATCCGTTACGCTCACACCCCATACTAAGAATTCCATAAAATTTTGCCAGCGCTTCAGATGTGCCATGTCCATTTGCAGATGGTATTTGAGCTTTCCTCCAATCAGTTGAGTTAACGTAATCTTTAGTTTCTCCTTCTCTTCTTTGGAAGGCAATTTTGAAATTTCCATCTATTAGAAATTTTTTAAAGTTTATAAACTGCTTTGGGAGAAGGAAATCTGGAATATATTTAATTTTAGAGAAGGGCAGTCCTTTGATTCTATCATCCTCAAGCAGAATCATATCTGCACAATTAATCATATCCTCATCTGATAAACCAATTTTAAAATTAATATTAAATGGATCTGAAATTTCTTCTTTAAAAAATGTTCCAACATCTCTTCCATCAACTCTTTTAATAATCTCACCGACAAGCCACCCATATGTAAATGCGTGATATCCTTGAGAAGATCCCGGTTCTCCAAATGGCTCTTGATCAGCTAGCGCTTGAGTGAAAACATCCCAGTTCTGAAAACTACCCATAGGTATCCCATCCCTGAAACCAAAGTTATTTGATCTGTGGCATAAAAAATCAATAACTTTTGTATTTTCTTTGCCATTACACCCATATTCTGGCCAATAATCAGATACTTTAGAGTGAACATCTAACTTTCCTTGGTCAACAAGCATTGCAACGCAAGCAGCTGTAACTCCTTTTGTAACTGAAAAAACATTTACAAGAGTATCTTTTTCCCAAGGAGTATTTTTTGCAGCATCCTTATAGCCACCATAAAGATCGACAATCATTTCGCCTTTATACTCAATTGCAACAGAAGCACCTGTCTCATGGCCGGATGTAATTGAATCAGAAAATATATTCTGTATTTCAATAAAATCAGGCCGACAATATCCTTTTACATCACTCATCTTATTTTTTGTTAATAAATTCCTAAGATCTCTCAAATAGATTAATACAGACTTTTATAATTTAAAACAATTAGGCGTCAAAAATAGTAGAATAAAATATGACTAAAAATTTTAATCTTTCATCTAAAATAATTAATAACAGAATTAATGGCCCTGCTTTCGAAAAAAGTTTTACACACAAGCCGTCTGGATTTCTTAACGATTTAGACCTTTTTACAAAAGGTCAGCCCTTTGATTTATACAAAGAGCTAAGAGAAAATGCTCCCGTTTTCTATCACCCTCCTATGTTGAGCGACCCCGAGCCAGGGTATTGGGTTCTTACAAGGTACGAAGATATAAAAAAGGTTTCAATGAATCCACAAATATTTTCTTCCCAGTATTCTACCGGCACTTTATTAACACTAGGGTCTGAGGAGAATAGGCATCCTAAATTATTTAAATCAACTATAGATCATATGTTGAACCTTGATGGAGAAATGCATTTAAATTTAAGAAAAGAGCATATGCCTTTTTTTAAACCAAATTTCGTAAGTGAGCTGCAAAGTAAGGTTTCTATAAAAGTTACTCAGCTATTAGATAACGCTGAAAAGCTAAATGAATTTAATTTAGTTAAAGAGCTTTCCCAACAATTACCCATATATACACTTTCTGAAATTCTTGGAATTCCTGAAGCAGATAGACAGAAATTAGTTGAATGGATGGAATTTCTAGAATTGGCTCAGTATTTTACTTTAGAACAGATTAAACAAAATGAAGCAGGGGTTACCGACACCACCCCCGATCCGGCACTTATTGATATGTTTAATAATATGATTGAGGAAATGTTTGATTATGGTAGATATATTCTCAATCAAAAAAGAGAAAATCCAAAAAATGATTTACTTAGCGCTATCGCCAATGCCCAAATAGAAGGAGAGGAATTATCACCTGAGTTTCTCGATGGTTCTTGGCTCTTAATTATATTTGCAGGTAACGATACAACTAGAAATACGATGAGTGGTGGCATTAAATTGCTCAATGACAACCCTTATCAAAAAAAGCTTGTTTTAGAGGATTCTGAAAATATTATAGGCTTAGTAAACGAGACAGTTCGTTACGTATCTCCAGTAATCCATATGAGAAGAACATCTTTACAGGAAACAGAGATTGGTGGGCAAAAAATAGGGCCCTATGAAAAGATTGCACTTTGGTATGGGGCAGCAAACAGAGATCCAGACATCTTTGATTGTCCAGATGACTTTAATATTTTAAGAGAGAATGCAGATAAACATCTTGCTTTTGGAATAGGTAGACATACTTGTTTAGGCAAGCCAGTGGCTTTAATGCAACTAAAAGAATTTTTTTCTCAATTTTTATCTAGGTTTCCGGATTACAAAGTAACAGGAGATTGGAAGGTTGCACCTAACAATTTTGTGCATGCAATTCAGGAATTACCTGTGAGGTTAAAATAAATTTAAAGAATGGTGGCCTGAGGTAGAATCGAACTACCGACACAAGGATTTTCAATCCTTTGCTCTACCGACTGAGCTATCAGGCCTTTGTGAAAAAGGATTATAGAAAAGATTTCACACAATGTCATTAAGATTAATTTTTAATTAATTAGGTTCGCACCTTCTCATTAGTTGGATCATAAAGTGATCCCTTGCCAACTATCTTTACAGTAATAGGATATATGCCATCGCCATCCTCATTAAAATATTCAATAGAAAGTTTTTTACCTTCTTTTGCAATTTCGTTAGGCAAATAACCCATGACTACAAATTCTTTTATAGAAGGACAATATGACATACCTGTTGTATATGATCTCCTTCCTTTGCTATCTAATGGCACCTTGCCTGTATCTGGATCAATAATTGGTGCTATACCTACAGGATATCTTGTTTCTCCTGAAACATTCAAATCATCAACAGTCATAGTACAAAGGAGTGAACAGGGCTCTTCTTCTCTTTGAATAAGATGAGCTGCCTTTCCATGGAAATCGGCTTCTTTTACAAGGGGTCTTTGAATAGCTGCTTCACAAGCATTATATTCAGTTTCAAGGTCTGCGCCTTGCAGTCGGAAGCTCTTTTCAAGTCGTCTACTATTCGCATAGGTCTCTATTCCGACCGGAACAACTCCGACTTCAAGCAATGAATCATAAAGCGCCAGGCCTTCTTCTGCATCATTATTCAGATAAATCTCCCAACCACTTTCTCCAACATAAGATATGCGAGCTGCCCAAACTTCAATTTCTTTACCTCCGGACAAACTTAGAGTTAAATTTTTTGCAGTTACAAAAGGAAAATTTTCTAAACTAATTTCATGTGGGTCAACAAAGTTACCTAAAGCAGCCTCTGCCTGCGGACCCCATAACCCAAGTGTTGCAATTTCATGAGTACGAATTTTTATATCTACATTTAAACCATTATCATCACGATAGTTTCGTAAGTGCACCCAATCTCTGTTACCGTCTGCACCACCTGTTACTATTCTGTATTTATTTTCTTCAAGACGTGAAATTGTTAGATCTGCATGAACACCGCCATCTTCATCAAGGAAATTTGTATAAACAACTTTCCCAATAGGAGTATTTCCACCAACTTTTGCAATCGAAAGATACTCTAACATTTTTTCTGCATCTGGGCCTTCTATATCCATGATAGGAAAGTGAGACAGATTAATCATTCCAACTGAGTCACTCATAGCTAAGTGCTCAGCGTTGGCAAGCTCATAGGGAACATGGCGTCGATCCCATTCATTTTCTCTAATTGGAATGTCAGTTAAATATTTTTCAAGCTTATCTCTATTACTTTCATATGCTAATGCTCGCTCCCATCTTGCTACTTCATTGTCAAAATGGCCGCCAAGCTCTTTTTCTCTTTCATAGAAGGGACTTACAAATTTTTCTCTTTGACTAATATAAGGTTCTCTTGGATGAACAGCAGGCGTATAGATAGTTTGTGAGTTTTCAAAAACTCTACTTTTCACAAACTCTTTTTCTTTTTGCTCTGGGTAGAATCTTGCTATATCAAATGAATGCATATCTACTTGAGTTTTACCAAGAACCATTGACTCAGCACAAAGTCTTGCACATCCAGGACCATCTTTTACCCAGACAGCTTCACATAACCAAAAACCTCTGACCTCAGGACTTTCACCTATTAAAGATCCTGCATCAGGAGTTACAGATAACAATCCATTAAAAGAGCTTTTTTCATCCCAGCCTAATTCATTAAGAATAGGGGTAGTTTCAAAAGCCTTTTCAAGAGGTTCTGCAACCTCTTCGAGATCTAGATATCTCATAGAATCTGATCCCATTGTTTTTTCTGGATTACCAATATCTTCTGGATCGACCAATCTTGGATTTTTGTCTTCATAAAAACCCCACTCAAGCATTCCGCCATGAAGTCTTCCAGTATCCCTTACATATGCTGAATTACCTTGATCTCTAAGTAGGGGATAAACTAGGAAATCTTCAGCGCCTTGTGCTTCTGGTAGTGGCCCAAAAAATAATAATGGATGTTCTAATGGCATCAAGGGTACAGGGACTCCAGCTTTTTTGCCCATTAAAGGTCCCCAGATCCCTGAAGCAATTACTACTTTTTTAGTTTTAATTGTTCCTTTATCTGTCTTTACTCCAACTACTCGACCATCCTCTATTTCAAAATCTAATGCTGGAGTATCAGTAAATGTTTTCAGTGCACCTTTATCTTTTGCTGTTTCTACTGCAAAACTAACTACATCTTGAGAGCGCGGTGTTACAAGACCAGCATCTGGATCCCACATTGCACCCCGAATCGATTCCTCTTCAAGTAACGGAAACTTTTCTTTGGCTTCAGAAGCAGATATTAATCTGATATTTGTACCAAATGCTTTTCCTGATGCAACTTTTCTTTTGAGCTCTTCCCAACGGGCATCATCATCTTTTCTACATATCTCTAAACCACCCTTTTTTAAGAAAAAACCATTGTCTTCATAAAATTTTCTACTAAATTCTGTTGTCCAACAACCTAATTTATCGTGAGTTGTGTTGTATACAAAATCAGATGCATGAGCGGTAGAGGCAATATCAGATGGAATAACAGATGATTTTTCTAATCCCACAATATTTTCTTGACCAAGATCTGCAAGCCAATATGCAAGCATAGATCCAACAATACCGCCGACCCCAACGATGACTACATCCGCCTCAGATGGGAATTTAGAATTTGTTTTAGTAGTCAATTCTCGTCTCCATAAATAACACTATTTTAAAATTAGACTCTATTTTTTTATTTTTGTAAATCAAAAAAAAACTAATCAAGAAATAGCTCAAAATGTAATTTTTTTTGATGCTGTGTAGTTATAAATATATGAAATTAATTCTTATCAAAAGCTAGCAAAACTCTAATCCAATGCTTTAAAACCAGATGCTTTTTCGTACTCTTCATTATTAAAGTATTTATCCATTTGGTTCATAAGCCATAATCTGCTATCTGGGTTAGACATATCTAATCTTTTTTCATTAATAAGAGTAGTTTGATGTGATTTCCACTCATCCCAAGCTCTTTGTGAAATAGTAGAAAGCAATTCAAGTCCTTTTTTACCAGGCATTGGAGGAATAGTTAGAGCGGGAAGCTCCTCTTTAAATTTTCTACAAAATACTTTTTTGGTCATAGTTCTAATATTATTTTTTTAATTGGAGCTGGCATTCCAATTTTATCTATATCAATTTTTTTCACCCAGCGATATTCACTATTTGATTTAATATCAAAAACTTTATTATATCTTAGTAGGGTAATACTTAAATTCAAATCTAAATGAGTTAATTTATGTTTTTTATCTATGTTTCTTTGTTCATAAGAGTTTTTTTTAAAAATTCTATGAATCTTTGGTTCTTCAGATGGTAACCATAAATCCTGCCAGAATGTTTTTTCATTTCTTTTAAAGAGAAGATACTCATTATTCGTATAAGCTAAAGTAAAATTTATGTCCACTTCAGGCTTATTTTTTAATACTCTTTGTTTGGGTTTTCTTTTGTCAACTTTAAATGCAGATCCGCATATATGCACAATAGGGCATTCTGAGCATAGAGGATCTTTTGGCTTACAAATTCTAGCCCCCAAATCCATAATGCCCTGAGTATACTCAAATATATTATTTCTTGGTGTTTGCTTTCGTGATATTTCCCATAAAAGATTATTTTTTTTTGTTGGAGAATCTTCGATCACATTAGAATGTCTAGTAAGAACTCTTTTGACATTAGCATCAAGAATTGGGTATGACTCATTAAATGCAATTGACATTATCGCACCGGCTGTTGATTCTCCAATTCCAGGAAGAGATATTAAATCATTAAAATTATTAGGGAACCTGCCACCAAATTTATTTTTAATTTGCTCCTTTGCTTTAAAAATATTTTTTGCCCTTCTGTAGAATCCTAATCCAGACCAAAGTGCTATTATTTGGTTCTCATCAGCAGTCATTATTTTTTTAAGACTAGGGTATGTTTTTATAAATTTAAGATAATAAGGTATTACAGTTTTAACTTGAGTTTGCTGAAGCATGATTTCAGAAATCCAGATTTTATAGGGCGTAACATTTTTTCTCCATGGTAACTCTTTCCTTCCATTAAGCAGATACCACTTAACTACTAATGTTGAAAGCTTACTATCCCCATTTTTTAGTTCATTCATTCATAAAGCTTTTCTTTTAAGCCAATTGAACCATCTTTGTTGAAAGCATAGTGAATTGGAGCCCCTGTAGGAATTTCAAGCTTCACTATATCTTGATCTGAAATTCCATCTAATTGCATTATTAGAGCTCTAAGTGAGTTACCATGTGCTGCGATAAGTATGTTATCTCCCTTAATAACATTGGGCATAATTTCATCATTAAAATAGGGTAAAACTCTTTCTGCAGTATCTTTTAAGCTCTCACCGTCAGGTGGCGGTATATCAAAAGATCTTCTCCATATATGCACCTGTTCTTCTCCCCATTTTTTCCTGGCATCATCTTTATTAAGACCCGCCAAACTCCCATAATTTCTTTCATTTAAAGATTGATTTTTAATGATCTGAACATCAGCTTGCTGCATAGTGCTAAGAATTATCGAACCGGTCTTTTGGGCTCTTATTAAATTAGAGGTAAACATTTTGTCAAAATTGATACCAGTCTTATTGATTAAAATTCCTGCATTTTCTGCCTCATTAAGACCCAATTTTGTAAGGTCTGGATCCTTCCAACCTGTAAATAGATTTTTTGCATTCCATTCACTTTGTCCATGTCTTACAAGTACAAGATTTCTTTTTTCCATTTTTATTTTTTTTGAACTATTTTGTTTTATTTTAATAGATAATACCCCAATGAATATTATTTTTTTCTTAATAGATTATTACTATCTTTCATTACCGCTATTAATCACAATAATTTTGTTGATTAGATCTCATGCTAATAAGGGCGGAAAAAGAATATCTTGCCAAGAGTTAATAGCCCTTGCCAATACTGATAGTATTCTTATAGTTGATCTTAGATCATTAGATGACTTTGATAAGGGACATATAACTGGCGCAATCAATATCCCATTTAACGACTTAGAAAATAGTACATACAAATTACAAAATACTAAAAAGTCGATCGTCCTAGTTTGCGAGATGGGTAGCCAATCAGGAAATGCTGGAGAGCTTCTTAATAAAGAAGGATTTGATGATATTTTGATATTGAAAGGCGGTGTGGGGGAATGGCGTATGGGGAATTTGCCACTGGTTTAGATTCCAAGTTCCTTAATTTTCTTTGTAAGAGTATTTCTTCCAACTCCAAGTAAAATAGCAGCTTCATTTTTTCTTCCTTTAGTCTTATCAAGCGCAGTTTTTATCATTATCTTTTCAAGTTTTTTATTAGCAACATGCATCAAGTCTTTGTCCATTGATAAGGCTAAGCTTTTAATCCAAGTTTCAAAACTTTCTTCCCAAGAATTAGAAGATGATTCCTCCTCCTCGTAATCTTTTATTTCAGACGGAAGATCCTGAATTTTTACATTTTGGGTTGGGGTCATTAAAGCAAGCCAATAACAAATATTCTCCAGTTGTCTAACATTTCCTGGCCAATCATAACTAGCAATAACATCAATAACCTCAGAAGAAAGAACTCTTAACTCTTCATCCAATGAATCAGAATGATTTTTTAAGAAATATTTCGTTAATACTTCAATATCCTCTTTTCTATCTCTTAATGGTGGAACATCAATCTTAATTACATTTAATCTATAAAAGAGGTCTTCTCGAAAGGACTTCTGAGAGACAAGATTATTAAGATTTTGATGAGTTGCTGCAATTATTCTTACGTCAACCTTTATAGGTTTATCTCCACCAACTCTATAAAACTCTTTATTTGAGAGAACTCTTAAAAGTCTTGTTTGTGAATCAAGTGGCATATCACCAATTTCATCAAGAAATAAAGTTCCTCCATTAGCTTGCTCAAATCTACCAATTCTTTTCTCAACAGCGCCAGTGAAAGCTCCTTTCTCATGACCAAATAGTTCAGATTCCACAAGTTCCTTTGGGATGTCAGCCATATTTAATGCAATGAAGGGCATGTCATTTCTTGGGCTATTTTTATGTAAAGATTTTGCTATAAGCTCCTTTCCAGTTCCAGATTCTCCTTGGACTAAGACAGTTGCATTTGTATTTGAAAGCTTGCCAATTGCTCTAAAAACATTCTGCATAGAGGCTGATTCACCAATAATGTCAGTAGTTGGTTTTGTTTTTAAGCCTTTTGTGGTTGGTTTTTTTTCTAAAGCCCTGTTTATTATTTGAATAGCCTCATCAAGATCAAAGGGTTTTGGGATATATTCAAAAGCTCCACCGCCATAAGAATCAACCGCAGCCTGCATATCAGTAAATGCGGTCATAATAATTACAGGAATATTTTCATGATTATCATTAATATGTTTTAGAAGATCATACCCAAGCATTCCTGGCATTTGAACATCTGTTAATATTAGATCTGGCTCTTCACTCTTTAAGAGTGATACCACTTCATCTCCAGAAGAAAATGTATTTACATCAAATCCTGCAGAAGAAAGACTTTCTTCAAGAACAACTCTGATTGCATTGTCATCATCCGCGACCCAAACTTTATGCACTTTTTACCTCAGCATCAAGCTTTATTGGAATAACGATAGAGAAAGCGGTTTGTCCTGATTTTGTTTTAAACGATATTGAGCCACCATGAATTCTGATAATATCTTGAGAAATTGAAAGTCCAAGCCCTGAACCGTCTTCCTTGGACGAAACCATAGGAAAGAAGACTTGCTCCTGTATATCAGATGGAATTCCCGGACCATTATCTATAATACTAACTTCACAAACCGTAGCATGAAGATTTCCATTAATAGGTTGATTGTATGAAACTCTTGATTTAATAGTAATGATTGGGTTATTTGTATGAAGAAGGGCTTGTTGGGCATTCTTAACTATATTTAAAATTGCCTGAATAAATAAGTCTTCATCACCATGAATCTCTGGGATGCTTGGATCATAATCTCTTTTAAGAGTTAACACGTCATCCTTATCAACTTGGGATAGTGCAAAAACCTTCTCAAGAGCAGAGTGAATATTAAAAAGTTCAAGCTTTGGTTTTTTAGGTGGAGTTAGAATTTTAGTTACTATGCTATTTAAACGTTCAGTTTCATCAATTATTATTTTTAAAAATTTCTTTGAAAAATCATCTTCAAGTTTTGAAGAGAGTATTTGAGCACTACCTTTAATTCCAGAAAGAGGGTTTTTAACTTCATGAGCTAAAGTTCTAGCTAGGTTTGCTGCAATTTTTTGTGTAGAAAAAGTTTTTGAAGAATCTATTATCTTATTTAGATTATCTATGCAAAATAACTCTATTATTAATATATCGTCACTGTTAGACCAACTTACTGTTAGATCAACAGTTCTATTTTTTTCTTGTGACTTATAAAGTCTAAAACCTCTTTTTGTAATGGATGCGTTAGATGAAATGCAATCCGTTAAAAGTTTGGTTAATTCTTCAGAAGTTTCGTGATTAAATTGATTTGTTATTTTATTTGAGTCACCATCACTCAACATCCAGCCATTGCTAAGAGCAGAGTCATTTGCCCAAAGTATATTAAGGTCTTTACTTAATACAATTATTTCTGATGCTAGTTGGTTCAGTAAAGAGTTTTTAATATTATTGATATCAGCCATTAATTGAACTAGCCCCTTTTTCAAGGAGCTAGTTTGAGTTATTTATTTAGATAAAGTCCCTACAATATGAGAAAGGATTTTATATGGATCAGCATTAGAAGCAGGTCTTCTATCTTCTAAGTAACCATTCCAATTATGTTCAACTGTATATACAGGAATTCTTATACTTGCGCCCCTGTCACTAACACCGTAAGAAAATTGATCAATGCTTTGAGTTTCATGTAATCCAGTCAATCTCATGTCATTGTCTGATCCGTATGCCTCAATTCCTTCTTTATGAACTGCACCAAGTTTGTCGCACATTGAATTAAATAATTCCTCAGAACCATTTGTTCTCATTTCTTCATTTGAGAAATTTGTATGCATTCCAGATCCATTCCAATCACCAGTTTTAGGTTTAGGATGAATATTTACTCCTACGCCAAACTCTTCAGCTATTTTATAAAGTAGATATCTGCTTACCCATAAATCATCAGCAGCCTTAATTCCTTTTCCAAGACATTGATATTCCCATTGCCCAAGAGCAACTTCAGCGTTTGTTCCAGTAAGTGTAATTCCAAGATCTAGACATGCCTGTAAATGAATATCAGAGATTTCTCTTCCAACAACATTTCCAGCTCCAACCCCACAGTAATAATCACCTTGTGCTCGTGGCTCTCCTTTTTCCCATCCTAATGGGTCACCAGTTTCTGGATCTGTAAAAAAGAACTCTTGTTCAAAACCAAACCACCATTCATCAGTGACAACTTTCTCTGCAGCTGCTCTAAAATTAGAAGGATGAGTCGTATGATCAGCTGACTGAACTTGAGTCATCACAAGGTCGTGTCCATTATCATTTGCATAAGTTTGAACAGGTATTAGAAGGCAGTCCGAACTTCCGCCTTCAGCTTGTTGTGTAGATGATCCATCAAAAGACCAATCAGGTGGTGTATCAGCATCTGTAGCTTTTACTTTACTTCTCATTGATGACTCTGGTTTATAGCCATCAAGCCATATGTATTCATACGTTTTATAGTTTGTCATTTTTTCTCCTAAATAGAATTAACTCTATTTAATTAAAGCAATTTACATGCCACTAAATTAATAGTAAATGCACAATATTTGAAATTTATGCGCACAATTTTAGTTCAAAATGATAATTTATGCACTAAAATATTGCAATTAAGCTAAATTTAAGAAGTTTTTAATTTTTATATATTTGCTTGATAGAGATTGGTATGAATGGTCTCCACCAAATGTTACATCAATATGAGAACCACTAAAATATGAACTAGTCTTGTTAAAAGGCAAAATCTCATCATCAGACTCTACTAAAACCATTATGTTTTCAAGATTAGATAGTTTTTTAAAACTAAGACTCCTAAGAAAAGTTATATCATCTTTGTTAATAATAAATTTATTTCCAGTAGCATAATTTTCATTTTCTCCTAGGTTCACATCAAAACCTTTAAGCGGAGCTATGGCAGGATTAATTAAAACAGCTTTAGTGTTATGTAGTTGGGAAAAGTATGTTGCATAATATCCACCCAACGAACTCCCCATAAAAACAATATCATTATCACAACTTTCAATTATTTTATTAATTTCATTAAAAGCATTCTCAAAATTATCATTAAGATTGGGGACTTTTATTAATGTACTCTTAGTGTTTTTTTTAATAAATTTCTTTAAGTTTTGTGCTTTAGTTGAATCAGAGGATGATTTAAAGCCATGAAAATATAAAATAGTTTTATTCATTTTTAATAATTCTTTGAAGGCTATCCTTTGATGCAATGCCTGCTATAAAAATACTCTCAAGCCATTCAGTAAGAAATCTATTTTGCTGAGCCTTCTCATCTAGTGACTGAATGGTGGATAGTTTTGTAAAAAAGGATAAGGATTTTTCGCCCTGATACGAATGTACCTCCGCTAACTTTGCATCAATACTTATTTGTATTTTTAAAATAAATGTATTTATTCTTTCTTCTGGATTTGAGATTTGTTTAGCCTCAACAGTAAGCGTATGTTTGGTTCTATTTAATATAACAAAGCTAATATTTAGTGATGATGAATCAGGATTTACTGTTTCAAACTCATAGCTATCTTGATTAAACTCTCCTAGAAGCCTTTGTAATCTTAAAAAGTTACCTTCACAAATTGCTATATGATGGGAGGTTATTGGCAAGGTTTTAATCATTTCTAAATTCTATATTCTTTTTTTATAGGTGTATATTCTTCACATGCCTTAAGATAATTTTCAATAGATTTACTCTCTTCATAACAAAAGTTCTTGATTGCATCTCTAAAATCTTCTCTTAATACGAAGTGATATGAGTCGCAAGACTGAGGTTCAAAACCTCTTCTAATTTTGTGCTCTCCCTGAACGCCAGGATCAAAAAATTTAATATTATTTTTAATACAATAGTCTATACCTTGATAATAGCAGCATTCAAAATGCAAATTATCAATATTTTTAAATGCTCCCCAATGCCTTCCATACAGCGTATCTTCCCCGTGAAAGCATAATGATCCGGCAATCTTTTTATTTTCATATTCAGCAAAAAAGAGAACGGGCTTAAGTATTTTTTTATCTTTATGGATATGCTTAAAAAACTTTCTATTTAAGTATGGCGATTGCATTCTTTCCAAGTAAGTATTTTTATAAAAAAGATAAAAGTCATCCCAATCCTTTTCTGTGATTGAATCCCAATCTTTTGTTACAAATGTGATGCCAAGATCTTTTATTTTTTTTCTTTCTGATTTAATATTTTTTCTTTGTCTGGATGTAAAAATTTTAAGATAATCTTCGAATTCTTGATATTTTTTATTATTCCAGACAAACCTATAACCACTTCTTTTTATAAAATTATTAGAAATAAGTTGCTTGCCAGCATCTTGGTTTGGAAAAAGAATATGCCAGGTTTCAATATTTTTTTCTTCCATCAATTGTTTGGTTATCTCTATACAATTATTATCGTTGTTATCACTTGTTATAATTTTTTTTGTTTCGCATGGTGTAAATGGTATGGCGCTCAGAAGCTTTGGATAATAATTTCTATTTGTTCTGTTAAGTGCATATGACCATTGATGATCGAACACAAACTCTCCTTGACTATTATTTTTAATATATAAAGGCATAAAACCATTAAGTCTTTCATCATCATAGGATGCAAAATGGAACGGATCCCAGCCTGAAGACACTGCAACAGATCCACTTTCTTCAAGTGACTGTAAAAACTCATACGACATAAATGGGGAGTTATAACCATTAAGGTTATTCTTAAAATCGATTTTAGATATGTCAGAAATTTTATTTAGAAATTTGTTTTCGATAGTCATCTTTTATAAAAAAAATATTTCTAAAGTAAAACTGAAAACCGCAACCATGCCGACATAGTTATTTAATTTGAAAGCTTCTAAAAACCTTTTTTCTTTAACTAACTGATTTTGGAAATAAAAAAGTGCTATTAAGCAAAACATTGTAAATAAGAAAAATATAGAAAATGAATTTATATATGCAATTAGTGAAAGGGTAAATAAAAAAATTATATGTAAAAAGTTAGCAATCGTTGTGGCCTTTTCACCCCACAAAAGAGGAGTAGAGTTAATACCAATCTTCCTATCATCATCAATGTCCTCAAGAGCATAGAAAGTATCGAAGCTAACTATCCAGGCTATAAGACCAAAATATAAAACAATTATTGATGGTGTATATGATGCAGATTGAAGCGAATACGATATTAATGAGCTCGAACCAAATGTTATACCAAGGATAAGTTGAGGAGCTTTTAAAAATCTCTTAGCCAATGGATAAAAAAGAATTAGAAGTGAAAAGAATAATGCTAGTTTTATAGTTAGCGGGGGAGTGATCAAGAGTAAGCTTAGTGAGGCCAAAGATAAAAAAGAAAAAAAGATCCATGCACCTTTCACTGAAATTTCTCGTGATGCAAGTGGTCTATTTTTTGTTCTTTCTACTAACCTGTCAAAGTCGTGGTCGCTGATATCATTTATAACACAGCCACATGATCTTACTAAGACTGAACCAATTACAACAATAAGTATATTTTCAAAATCAATATATCCCTCAGCAATCGTTCCAAGCAGAAGACCAAGCAATGCAGGCCATAATAAAAGATAAATACCAATTGGCTTATCAAGCCTAGCAAGTCTGATGTAGCTTATTATTTTAGTCTTCATTCTTGAAAAGAAAAACCTCCATTACTGAGAATGGTTGTTTATTTACTAAGTATTTTATTTTTCTTCCCCAAAAAATATTTTTCTTAAATTCAAATGATGAATATACAGAATCTTTTTTCTTAAATATTTTTTTTTCAAATAAAATATCTCCTAGAGGTCTCTGTCCCAATTCACCCAATTCAGCTAAACCATCCTGAATGGTTATTAAGGGAATTATAGTTCTAGCAAATACCATTGGAATGCCATCTCCATGAAGAATGACTTCTCTAACTTTAAATTCTTTTGATAAGGAGCCAAGGAATAATTGATCTTGCTCTAGAACATTTGAAATAGCATCGCTCAATAACTCTAGATTAAAACTATTATTAATACTTATTCTGTTTGTAATTGGACCTTTTTCAAGAAGCCAAGACTTAACGTATTCATCCTTCACATCCTTATGGATGCTATCAAATGTTTTCCATGATGAAATTTGTTTAAGCTGCATAGTCATGTTTTATAATTCTGATATTATACTCGCAAGTTTTTTTATTAATATTTATAACATTTAACAAATTATGGAATTTAAAAAGTGGGAATGCATAGTGTGTGGCTTAATTTATGATGAAGAATTAGGTTGGCCGGATGATGGAATAGAGCCAGGAACAGCTTGGGATGATGTGCCTGATGATTGGTTATGTCCAGAATGTGGTGTTGGGAAGGAAGATTTTGATATGATAGAAATCTAATGATTGACGCGCCTAAGAATTTAACAAGAAATATTCTTCTTGGAATGTTTATAGGTTTTGTAGTTGGCGCAATTCTTTTTTATACAAATTTTCTTCCATCTGGGATTAAACAATTTATAGAAACTTATATATTTAATTTAGGCAGCTCTATATTTGTGAATTTACTGAAACTTCTTATTGTTCCCTTGGTCTTCTTTTCACTTGTTTCAGGAATTTCATCATTAACAAATATGACTAGTCTTGGGAATATAACTTTTAAGACTGTTGCCTTGTATTTATCTACTACTGCAATTGCAGTTTCTCTATCTTTAATTGTAGGTTCTATTTTTAAACCTGGATCTGGATATTCTTCTAATATAGCGCCTCCAGAAAAACTGCCTCAGGGTCAAGGCATCTATGAGACTGTTCTTGATATTTTCCCTTCAAATATTATTGAGGCCATGGCTAACAACCAAATGCTTGCTGTTGTATTTTTTAGTATTTTATTTGGCCTAGCCTTAAATAAAACAAATCATTTAACTAATAATTTTAGTGAGTCTTTTGAAAAGCTTAATACTGTTTTCATGCAGCTTGTAATAATGATTATTGCATTTGCACCTATTGGTGTATTTTGTTTAATAGGAAAGTTTGTCATTGCTGATGGGTTAGATATTTTCCAAGAAGCTTTTAAATATGTTGCTTTATTAATAGCAGTCTTATTTATTCATGCGGTTGTCACTTATTCTTTAATTCTTAAAATATTTACAAATCTAAGCCTAACAACTTTTTATAAAAAAATGAGAGAAGTGGCTATTTTTGCTTTTTCAACATCATCAAGCGCAGCAACTATTCCTGTAACCCTAAAAACAGTTCAGGATAATCTTGGCGTTAATAAAAATGTTGCATCATTCGTTATACCAGTTGGAGCAACCATAAATATGGATGGAACTGCAATTATGCAGGGGATGGCTACAGTATTTATTGCTCAAATGTCTGGAATTGATCTATCTCTTATTCAATATATTCAGGTTGTTATTTTGGCTGTTGTAACCTCGATTGGAACTGCTGCAGTTCCTTCGGCTGGGACCATAACGTTAGTAATAATATTGCAACAATTTGGCCTTCCTTTGGAAGCAATAGGAATAATATTAGCAGTAGATAGAATCTTGGACATGTTAAGAACATCTGTAAATGTTACTGGCGATGCGGCAGTTGCATGTATTGTGGCAAATTCTGAAGGCCTACTTGATAAAAATATTTACAATAAATAGTATTTAAATAGGTCTTTTTTACAATAATTTGATAGAATGCTTTTTTAAAAAAAGGGGTTCCGTATGAATGTTTTATTAATTCCACCATTACTAGGTTTGGTCGGCATGGTAGCTGCACTTGTAGTTTACAGACTAGTAATGAAATATCCAGATGGCCAAGATAAAGTCAAAAAAATTGGTGATCAAATCCACAATGGCGCACTAGCGTTTATGAAAACTGAATATAAGTATCTATTAGCTTTTATGGCTGTTTTAGTTGTATTGGTTTACATAGCTTTGGGTGTTCATTCTGCAATTGCAGTTATTACTGGTGCGGCAGCTTCCTCTTTAGCTGGTTTCATAGGCATGTATGCCGCCACTAAAGCAAATGTTAGAACAGCAACTGCTGCTCAGCAAGATGGCGCTTCCGCAGCTTTATCAGTTTCATTTTATGGTGGTTCGGTAATGGGGCTTTGTGTAGCATCTCTTGGTCTAATTGGCCTTGGTGGATTATATTTCTTTTTTAGCGATGGACATGTTCATGCATTAGAAGGTTTTGGAATGGGAGCATCTGTTGTTGCTTTATTCTCAAGAGTTGGTGGAGGCATCTTCACAAAAAGTGCTGATGTTGGTGCTGATTTAGTTGGCAAAATTGAGGCTGGTATTCCTGAAGATGATCCAAGAAACCCTGGTGTTATTGCTGATAATGTTGGAGACAATGTTGGTGATGTAGCTGGAATGGGCTCTGATATCTTTGAATCATATTGCGGTTCTATGATTGCATCTATTGCTATTGCATACACCTTGGGATCTCAAGATATGATGATGCTTCCTTTATTGCTTGCCTCTGTTGGATTAATTGCCTCAATCATAGGAATCATAATAGTGAAACTTCAATCAGCAAAAGCGCCTGCAAGTGCTTTAAGATCAGGAACAATGCTAGCACCAGTTATATTTGTGGGCTTTGCATGGGTTCTAATTGATTCACTTCCTGGTGTATCAACTGCAGTTTGGTGGTGTGTTATCGCTGGTGCTGTTGGTGGAGTTTTAATCGGCTTAATAACTGAATACTATACAGATTCTGAAAACAAACCTGTTAGAAGTATTGCAGAGTCAGGAGAGACTGGTCCAGCTACAGTTATGATTTCTGGTCTTGCAGTAGGAATGCAATCTGTTGTTATTCCTATCGTGATTCTTGCCTCAATAATTTTTGTTTCTACAGGGCTTTCAGGTGTTTACGGTGTAGGTATTGCAGCTGTTGGAATGTTGTCGACAGTTGGCATCACTATGGCAATTGATGCATATGGACCTGTTGCAGACAATGCAGGTGGAATTGCAGAAATGTCAGGGATGGGTAAGGAAGTTAGAGATATTACAGACTCATTAGATGAGCTGGGTAATACTACTGCAGCAATTGGTAAAGGTTTTGCTATTGGTGCTGCTGCTTTGGCTGCGCTTGCAATTATTTCAGCCTTCTCTGCTGTTGTATCTTTAAATAACCCAGACTTCTCTTTAGCACTTACAAAACCAATTGTTCTTGTTGGAATGTTTATTGGCGGCTGTATCCCATTTGCTATTGCATCTATCACAATGAAAGCCGTTGGTGATGCAGCATTCGAAATGATTAATGAAATAAGAAGACAATTTAAAGAAATTGATGGATTGATGGAAGGAACCGCAGATCCAGATTCTGAAAAATGTGTTGAAATAGCAACTCAGGCTTCTTTAAAGAAAATGTTACTTCCTGGGGTTATTGCTGTAGGTATGCCTGCATTAGTTGGTTTTGTCCTTGGCGCCGAAGCTCTTGGTGGAATGCTTGCTGGTGGTCTTCTGGGGTGTGTATCTTTGGCCTTAATGATGGCAAACGCTGGTGGGGCATGGGATAACGCTAAGAAATATGTTGAAAAAGGAAATCTTGGTGGCAAGGGTTCAGATACTCATGCTGCTGTTGTTGTTGGAGATACTGTAGGAGATCCTTTTAAGGATACCTCTGGTCCAGCAATGAACATATTAATTAATGTTATGGCTATTGTCAGTTTAGTTATAGCTCCTCTTTTAAGTATATAAAAGTACTTTCAAATTCTTATGATCCAGGGTTAATTCTCTGGATCATATGTTAAATTAAATCGTGAAGAAAAATATCCTAATAATAGGCTACGGTGATATTGGTCGAAGATTAAGAGCGCATTGTAATCAAGATATTAATATTTATGCCTTAAGCAGAGGCATAGTTAAAGAAGAGGGTGTGAATCATTTTTCTTGGGATTGGCTTTTATCTAAGCCATTTCCTATTAAAGATATTAATTTTGATTTTGTAATTGTGATACCTAAGCCAAGTGAAATGTCAGAAAGTGGTTATGTAGATGGTTTTTTAACATCTATAAAAAATATTAATGATGCACTTAAATTTATTACTTATAACAATATTATTGCAATATCATCAACTCGTGTATTTGGCGAATATCAAACTGGCAACTTAACAGAAGATACAGAGCCCATTCCAGGTGATTTCAGAGGAAAGATAATAAAAGATTATGAGTCATCTCTAAGGGATTGTTATAAAGCTAAACTAACTATTTTAAGGTTTTCAGGACTTTATTCTGATACCTCTAAAAAACATTCTTTTAATAGGCTCAACAGAAACAGCGCAGCAAAAATAATAGATTTTCTTATCAATAAACCCACTCCTATAATTGAGACAAAAAATAATATCATTCATTGCTCAGAAGATATAACCATGGATTCATCGAAAAGATGCATCTCAAACATAAAATTAAAAGAATTAGGCTTTTCATTTGATTTTTAAGCCTAGAACAAAATACTTAAGCGAAATACAATAAACTATGACAAAAAGCATGACAGGGTTTGGATCTTCAAGCTACTTAGATAAAAAGGTTGAGATTTATTGTGAAATTAAGACTGTAAATCATAGATTTCTTGAAATCTCTACAAAACCAAATGACTTAAATAGTGAGCTTGATGTGTATGTAAGAGATTTAGCATCAAAGAAAATGCGACGTGGAAGTGTCGATGTGAGATTCAAATTAAATTTTCCAATAGAGAATAAATATACTGTAAATCGCGCATCACTCAATAATCTATTAAAAACAATAAAGGATATCAAAGACATAAAGTCTGAGAATCTAAGCTTTAAAGATATTAAAGATATGCCTGGAATAATTGGCGTTGAACAAAAAACAAATATCAAACTTAGTTTAGTTAAGAAAGTATTTACAGAATCTTTAAATAATCTCCTTGATGATAGGATTACAGAGGGATCAAAAATTGAAAAACTGTTTCTTAAGAAAATAAATCTTATTGAAAAGAATGCTTTAAAGCTTTCAACTGTAAATAGAAAGCTTGTAAAGAAAAGATATGACAATTTAATAAATAAAATTGCTAAGTTGTCTTTAAGCCTTGATAAAAGTAGATTAGAGCAAGAGGTTGCTTTGCTTGTTTTGAAACATGATGTTGCCGAGGAAGTTGAAAGAATAAATTTCCACTCTAATTCATTAAAAGAAGAGCTAACATCAAAAAAAACCAGTGGTAAGAAAATTGATTTTGTTCTTCAAGAGCTATTTAGAGAAACAAGTACATTATCAGTAAAGCTTGATGAGCCATCATATAAAGAATTGGCATTAGACATGAAACTTTCAGTTGAGGAAATGAGGGAACAGGCACAGAATATTGAATAATCAAAAAGGAAAACTAATTGTAATCTCCGCACCATCAGGTGCTGGCAAGTCTTCTTTAATTAAGTCTATTATAGACTCTAATGAGAATATTGAGCTTTCAATATCTGCAACAACTAGAGAGCCAAGACATGGCGAAGAAAATGGTAAAGACTATTTTTTTATTTCTGATGAGGAGTTCGATTCATTAAAATTAAAAAATGAATTCGTGGAGCACGCGACTGTTCATTATCATCACCAATACGGAACTCTGAGGTCTTATATAAATGAAAGGATAGAGAAGGGCATTAATATTATCCTTGATATAGATGTTCAAGGATTTATGCAGATTAAAGACGCAGGCATTGATAGCACATCAATTTTTATAATACCTCCAAGCATAAAAGAACTTCAAAATAGGTTAAATACAAGAGGTTTAGATTCCAATGACGTTATACAAAGAAGGCTAGAAAATGCTAAAAATGAATTAACATATGCAAAAGATTTTGATTATAGAGTTCTTAATGATGCTTTTGAGGATGCATTAAATAACCTCTTATCTATAATCTATAACAATGATTATGCTGAGTCTGAAAATGAAAAAAGTGCAAAGATCTTACAAAATTTACTGTCTTAATGGGTAAATACCAATTAGAATACACGACCCAGGAGAAATAATATGGCTAGAATTACAGTAGAGGATTGTTTACAAATAATACCAAGTAGGTTTGATTTAATAATTATGGCCTCTAAAAGAGCTAGACAGCTTGCAACTACAAGTAGAGACCCTCTTGTTGAATGGGATAATGATAAGCCAACTCTTGTTGCATTAAGAGAGATTGAAGCAGGGCTTCTAGATAAAGAGACTTTAGATAGAACCTTAGAAGAAGATCTATTGCTTGATGAATTTTCAACACCAGGAAATGAAGAAACAGAAACAACTGGTTAAATAATTTGGAGGGCTAATTTGACTGAAACAGCTCTACCCAACAACGCATTAATAAATTTTACAGATACAGAAGTTATTAAACTTCCTGTATCTATGTTTAAAGAAGCCAAATCCTATCTTTCCTATAAAGATATCAAAAAAGTTCAGAAGGCATATACATTTGCGTTTTATGCACACCAGGGCCAAAAGAGGAAAGACGGCTCAGATTACATTTCACATCCGATAGAAGTATCAAAAATAATGCTAGGTCTAAAAGTTGGACCAGATTCAATATGTGCAGCTCTCATGCATGATGTATTAGAGGACTGCAATATACAAAAAAATAATTTATCCAAATATTTTGGAGAAGATGTTGCAAATATTGTTGATGGCGTTAGTAAATTAAGTAATTTAGATATGCAAAACAAAGCAGAGCGAAATGCAAATAATCTGCAAAAGATGGCCTTAGCAATGGCTAATGATGTCAGAGTCATTCTAGTAAAATTATGTGATCGCCTTCATAACATGAGAACAATTGAGCACGTTCCAAGGTTCAAGCAAATTCAAAAAGCAAGAGAAACATTAGAGGTTTATGGCCCACTAGCATTAAGAATTGGAATGCAGGATTTAAGAGCAGAATTAGAAGATCTTTCATTCAGATGTATTCATCCAATGAGGGCTAAAATGCTTGAGAATGCTATAGATAGTTCAAGTGGGGGCAGGAAAAAGATTGTTGAAAAAATAAGGAAAGAACTTAAGAGTCATTTGAAATCAAATGACATAGAGAATGCAGCTGTTAAAGGACGAGAAAAAAATATTTACAGTATTTATAATAAGATTAAGAAAAAACATAAACCATTTTCTGAAATTTTAGATGTTTATGGGTTCAGGATTCTTGTTGATAATGTAGATGACTGCTACAGAGCTCTAGGCATTATTCATAATTATTTTTCACCAATTGAAAATAAATTTAAGGACTACATAGCCATACCCAAAATAAATGGTTATCAAGCTCTCCATACAAGTTTATTAGCCTTAAATGCTTTCCCAATAGAAGTTCAAATACAAACAAGAAGTATGTGGGCTACTGCTAATATGGGGATAGCTGCTCATTGGAGCTATAAAACCAATGATGGCAAAAGAGGACCAGAATTACGAGCAAGTAAGTGGCTGTCAGGCTTAATTGATCTTCAAAAAAAATCTACTAGCTCAATTGAATTTGCTGAATCAATCAAAAAAGACTTAGAACCTAATGAGGTTTATTTGTTTTCACCTAAAGGTCATGTGTATGCAATTAAAACTGGAGCAACACCTATTGATTTTGCTTATGAGGTTCATACTGGACTTGGAAATAGCATAATTGGATGCAAGGTAAATAGAAGGGAGGCCCCTCTAAATGTCGAGCTTGAAAGTGGACAAACAGTAGAGATTATTACATCTCAATATCCAGTAGACGCAGATCCTGCTTGGCTTAACTTTGTTGTAACAAGCAAGGCAAGAAGTGGTATTCGCTCAAGACTGAGAAATCAAAAGAATTCTTCTGCAAGAAAAGCTGGAAAATTAATGCTGGAATCAGAGTTAAAAAGATCAGGAAAGTCCTTAGAAGATTACAGAGGAAGTACATTAAAAAGAGTTCTCGATTCAATAGGCGTAACAACATTAAATAAACTCTTAACTGATCTTGGATCGGGTAAGCGTACTGGAAATATTGTTGCTGAGCGTTTTTATTCAGGATTACAAATTAGAAAAGAAAAAGAAGTTTCTGAAATAAGAACTGTTGCAATTATAGACAATCATATTGAAGGAGTTTCAGTAGTATTTGCAAAGTGCTGTCATCCAATTCAAGGAGACCCTGTAATTGCCCACTCTGATACAGAAAGAGGAATAGTGGTTCATCATCAGAGATGCAAGCAGGTAGCACCTTATATTAATAAAGACCCTAGATATTTTTCTGCATACTGGGAAGCTTCTAAAAAAGCTCATTTGTACTTAGTGTTGCTTAAGATTACAACAGAAAATAAAGTAGGAGTTTTATCAGATATTGTTTCTATATTTGCTAAATCTGGAATGAATATTGAGCAAGTCAATACTAAAGCAGTTGATAAACAGTTTTCTGAGTTTTCTATAGAAGCAAATATTGAAAATCTTGATGAACTTAAAAGAATTATGTCTAAGGTGCGATCCAAGAAATTTACTGCCAGCTGCGTAAGGGACATTAATGATAAATAATAGGACCTAAATGTCTTTAATTATGTACAATTCTATTTTTAACAAAACCAACATTTTACAGAGAGATAAATCTGATGACTAAAGAAATAATTTTTACAGAAAATGCTCCAAAGGCTATTGGACCATACTCACAGGCTGTCAAGTCGGGTGGTTTTCTATTTGTTTCTGGTCAAGTAGCACTAAACCCTTCCACTGGGGATTTAATGAATTCCTCTATTGAAGAACAAGCAGAGCAAGTGATTAAGAACCTAAGCGCCATATGTGAAGCTGCAAATACGAATCTGTCTAATATTGTTAAATTAACTATATATATAACAGATATGAGTGACTTTTCTATTGTTAACAATGCCATGGAGAGCCACTTTGAGTCTCCTTATCCCGCTAGAGCAACTGTTGAGGTTTCAGGGCTTCCTCTTGGAGTAAATGTAGAAATGGATGCAGTGGTTGTACTAGATGAATAAAAGTCTTTTATCAATAAATGATTTATCTAAACAAGAGATATTGGATCTCATAAAGTTCGCTCAGAATTTTAAAAATGACGATGGTTCTTTTAAGAAAGAAAATTTGTTTCCAGATAAGACAGTGGCAAATGTTTTTTGTGAACCTAGTACAAGAACCAAATCATCATTTGAGATTGCTGCTAAGAATCTTGGGTGCAGCGTAGTTGGATTTGATGCCTCAAGTTCTTCAATTGAAAAAGGAGAATCAATTTATGAGACAGTTGATGCTCTTGGTTTAATGGGAGTTGATTTATGCGTTCTTAGACATCCAGATTCAGTCATTCGCGAACTAGAAGAATACATGCCTGAAATGGTTTTTATCAATGGTGGAGAAGGCTCTATATCTCATCCAACACAAGCTTTAATTGATCTAATGACAATCATTGATAGCAAAGGGTCAATAGATGATTTAAATATTGTTATTGTTGGAGATCTAGATCATTCTCGTGTCACATCCTCTTTTGTTGAGGGAATATCTAACTTTTCTTTCAATTCATTAACATTCTGTGGTCATCCAAGCATGTGCTCTAAATATTTAGATCCAGCCTTGGGTAAATATGAGCCAGACCTAGATCTAGCTATTCAAGATGCTGACGTGATTATTACTTTGAGAATTCAGTATGAGCGATTCGAAGAGGAGCTGAATCTCGATCTTGACGATTATAAACATGCCTATGAATTGACTTCTGAGAGAGTAGAGCAAGCTAGAGGCGATGTTATTGTGATGCACCCAGGCCCTGTAAATTATATTGAAATATCAGAAAGTGTTTATCAATCTGATAATTCAGTTATAAGAAACCAGATTGCAAATGGTGTAGCTATAAGAATGGCAGTATTAGCTAGATACCTTAGTAGCTAAAGTTTTCTTCACAGTATTGACTACAGTTATTGTGTTTTGATCTATCTCTATATTTACTAGACTGCCCTTTAATAATTGACCTAAGTTAGTGATATCCAATGTTTCTGGTATTAGGTGGATATTAAAATCACCTACATTAACTTTCCCAATTGTTAAGCTGCAACCATTTATGCCTATATATCCTTTCTCCATTACATAGTCAGCATATTTCTTAGCTAAAGTGATTTGCATATCCCTAGTATTTTTTTTATCCACAATTTTTTTTACTTTACCCGAAAAGTGAATGTGTCCCGACATTAAGTGTCCGCCAATCTCTGTTGAAGCTTTGATGGATCTTTCAAGATTAACCATATCTCCTTTCGTAATATTTTTGAGATTTGTTCTATCAAGAGTTTCTTCAATCACGTCAAATTTTAATAATTTAGAGCCACTATCTTTTGAGGTTAGACAAACCCCGTTGACAGAAATGCTAGCACCTCTTTTTAGATTCTTGTTAAATCCTTTGGGTGTAGATATTTCCACTGACAAGTAATCATCAAATTTTTTAACTTTAGAAACTTTGGCCTTGGCTGAAACAATTCCAGAAAACATTTACGCTCCCCAATGCTCTCTATAGGCTCTAAGATCTTCTAAATACTGAGCATAGTCAGAATCATTTTCTGTAAATGATATTAAGGTATCAAGATTTACTATTGATTTCACAGTAATGTCAAAATCATTTTGTAATTCAGAGCAAGCAGATTGCTCTGTTGAGCCTTTTTCTTGCCTATCCAAGCCCACAACAAATACCTTTGGCACTGCACCAGTATTTTTTATTAATTCAATTGATTGTCTTGCAGCAGTTCCAGCAGAAAGGACATCATCAATAATCATTACATTTCCATGAGGATTAGCACCGATAATATTTCCACCCTCTCCATGGTCTTTAAGCTCTTTTCTATCAAACGATAGAGGATAATGCTTACCTTCCTGACTTAGAAGTAAGGCAACAATTGATCCCAGGAATATACCTTTATATGCAGGACCATAGATACTATCAAAATCTATTTCAGCATCATTTATTGCCTCAATATAGCACTTAGCTAACTCTGATAGGTTACCTGAAAGCATTTTGGCTGCATTAAAGAAGTAGGGACTTGTTCTGCCTGATTTAAGAGTAAAAGTACCAAACTCTAATGCTTTAACATCCAATGCAAGATTTAAAAATATTTTTTGGTAATCCTTCACTTATTTTAAACAGGCCTTTTGTTTTTGAATAATATCTGCAATAGCAGCACTTCCAATATCAAGCATACCATCAAGCTGCTCTCTGTTGAATGGCGCTTCCTCACCAGTTCCTTGTATTTCGATTACTTCTGAACTATCCGTCATAACCAGATTCAAATCAACTTCGGCACTGCTATCTTCTTTGTAATCTAAATCAAGCGCAACTTGACCATCGAGTATTCCAAGTGAAACTGCAGCAACATGTGTTCTGATGGCTCTATGATCATCATGATGATTTTGCAAAGCTAAAAACAATGCGACACACCCACCAGTAATAGAAGCTGTTCTAGTTCCACCATCAGCCTGGATCACATCACAATCAATATTGATAGTTTTGCCTTTAATATATTTTAAATTTACAGCTTGTCTTAAAGATCTTCCTATAAGTCTTTGAATTTCTTGAGTTCTTCCACTTTGCTTGCCCCTTGCAGCTTCTCTGCCCATTCTTTCATTTGTTGATCTAGGAAGCATTCCATATTCAGCAGTTACCCAACCCTCGTCGCTCCCTCTCATCCATCTAGGTACATTAGTATCTATAGATGCAGTACAAATAACCTTTGTATTACCAAATGATACTAGAACCGAGCCTTCGGCATGGACATTAACATTTGGTTCAATTGTAATTTCTCTAAGCTCATTAGGCTTTCTATCGTTACTTCTTTCCATATTTTTTCCTAAGGGCACGATGACCCTATATCAGTATTTAACTTAATTGCTCTTTAACAATTTTACTTACAACACCCATATCTGCAGTTCCTGCTTCAATAGATGTCTTAAGAATCCCCATAACCTTTCCTATGTCTTGCATAGTAGCTGCACCAGATTCAGCAATTGCTGCAGTAACCTTGGTAGCAATTTCTGTGTCACTAAGTTGTGTTGGTTTATATTTTGAGAGGACATCAACTTCTAGTTGTTCTTTTTCAGCAAGATCAGCTCTGCCCCCATCGGTAAATTGAGCTATGGAATCCTTTCTTTGTTTAATCATCTTATTGATAATTTGCAAAGCCTTAGCATCATCGACCGTATCCCTATTATCTATTTCAAATTTTTGAACTTCAGATTTAAACATGCGCAACGTATCACGAGTTAACTCATCTTTATTAAGCATTGATTGCTTGAGGTCTGACTGGATTTCTGAAAGAAGGGACAAGGTTATCTGTAGGATCTTTGTCTTGGGAAAGAATACTTTCTGTTTGATTTTCTTGCACGCTTAACAGCAGCTGCCATTAGACGCTTTCTTTTTTCAGTTGGCTTTTCATAAAATTCTCTTGCTCTTATCTCAGGAACAATTGCTGCTTTTTCACAGGCGCGTTTGAACTTTCTTAGACCAATGTCAAAATGTTCTGTTTCTTTTATTATAATTGAAGGCATAATTAGTCGCGTAGTGTAGGCTGTAATTACAATTTTTGCAAAACATTTTTATGAAAACTTTAGGAATAGAAACATCATGTGACGAGACGGCAGTAGCTGTATATGATACTGAGCAAGGTATTATTGGCGAATCTGTCTTCAGTCAGATAAATATGCATGCTGAATATGGAGGAGTAGTTCCTGAACTAGCCTCTAGAGATCATTGTGTAAAAATAATATCTGTTTTAAAAGAAGCAATTAAAGATATTGATTTAAAATCAATTGACCAAGTTGCATATACCTCAGGCCCTGGGTTATTGGGCGCCTTGTTAATAGGCGAGAGCTTTGCTCAGGGTATCTCAAGTGCTTTAGACATTCCTCTTATTCCAATTAATCACTTAGAAGGTCACTTAATGTCTCCTGTGATGGAATTCCCTGAGATAGTAGTTCCTTATATTTGTTTATTAGTTAGTGGTGGTCACAGCATGATTGTAGATGTTAAAGATAGAGGCAATTATAAGATACTTGGTCAATCTCAGGATGATGCAGTAGGTGAAGCCTTTGATAAGGTTGGTAAATTGCTTGGTCTACCTTACCCAGGCGGCCCACATATAGAAAAATTAGCGTTAAATGGTAATCCTAGAGCTTATGACTTCCCTAGACCTATGATGCATAGTGACAATCTTGATCTAAGCTTTAGTGGACTAAAAACATCAGTACTGTATACAGTCAGAGATATAGAAAATCTTACAGATCAAGTAAAAGCTGATATTGCTGCTTCATTTCAACAGGCAGTAATTGATGTTTTAACAAAGAAAATAAAAAAAGCTGTTAATCTCTCTGGCAGATCAGAAGTCATAATAGCTGGTGGAGTAGCCGCCAATAAAGCTCTTAGGTCTGCAATAAAAGAACTAGAGAATACTCTTGATATCAAAGTTTATTACCCATCACTAAAATATTGTGGTGATAATGCAGCAATGATTGCCTTTGTTGGATCTTTAAGATCTTCTGATAAAATTGATATTAGTGGTTCATCAGTAAGAGCTAGATGGCCACTAAGCGAGCTATCATAATGAAAGATATTATTTATATAAAAGACTTACGGGTTGAAACCATTATTGGGATATTTGATTGGGAAAGAAAAGTGAAACAAGAAGTATCTATTGATATGGAGTTTCCTTTTGATTGTAAAAAAGCTGCAGCAACTGACTCGATAGAGGACACCATCGACTATAAAGCAATCTGCAAGGGCGTAATAAAATTTGTTGAAGAGTCCTCCTTCCAACTTCAAGAATCTCTTGCTGAGGGCATAGCAGCACTTGTAAAAGATGAATACCAAGTAGAGTCAATTAAGTTAAGAGTATCAAAGCCAGGCGCCCTTAGAGGTGCTAAAGACGTTGGTCTAGTGATTCATAGATAATGAAGTTCTATCTCTCCTTGGGCAGCAACATAAATGCTGAAGCTAATATTATTCTAGCTATAGAAAAACTCCAAAAAATATTAGATAACAGTGAATACTCATCAGTGCATCAGACTAAAGCAGAAGGGTTCGAAGGCGATGACTTTTTAAATCTTGTTGCATCCGGAGATACTGAACTATCTTTTGAAGAACTAAATAAAAAATTAAAAGATATTGAAGATGAGGCAGGAAGAAATAGAGCTGCCCCTAAATTTAGTGCAAGAACTTTAGATATTGATATCGTTCTTCAAATAGAAGATGAAGAAATACTATTTGAAAGTGATGAGATAGAAAAATATTCTTTTGTTTCAGAGCCATTGAAGGAATTGCTCTAAAAATTAATTACTTTAATTTTTATTTAAAATGCTTTTCAACTATAGACCAGGCTCCGTCTGATAAAGGATAGACTTTCATCCCTCTATCCTCAGCATGCTTGCTAGCAGCCGTTCCATCTCTTACTCTTCCTAAGATTCCCTGACATATAGCAGCAACTTTAAATATATTGAATGCCATATAAAACTCCCAATTAGCTGACATATCTTTTCCAGTTGCCTCAGAATACATATCACGATATTCCATTTCATTAGGTACACCAAGCTCTTTTAGTTTTGCGTAATCATAGTAGAGCGGTTCAGTTCTCCAAGTTAAACAATGATAACTAAAATCTGCTACAGGATGTCCTAAAGTAGAAAGTTCCCAATCAAGAACTCCAATAACTTCTTGGTTCTTCATTATCATATTATCCAAACGATAATCACCATGAACAATGGAAGTCTCATCATCATCAGGAATATTTTTAGGCAACCACTCAATTAAGTTATTCATAGCTTCAATATTGTCAGTTTCAGATGCTACATATTGTTTTGACCATCTAGAGACTTGCCTTGCAACATAGTTTCCAGGCTTGCCATAATCATCAAGGCCAACTTTCTTATAATCAACGCTGTGAAGAGCTGCAAGTGTCTTATTTTTATTTTGATAGACTTTAATACGCTGCTCTTTTGAAAGAGAGGGCAACATTGGATCCCAATATATATCTCCATCGAGACAGTCCATAACAAAAAATGCAGTCCCAGCAACATCTTCATCAGTGCACAATCCATATGTTTTAGGTACTGGCACGTCGGTTTCATATAAAGCAGTAATAACTTTATATTCTCTATCAACCGCATGTGCTGATGGCAGTAGCTTGCCTGGAGGTTTTCTTCTTAATACAAGGTTTTTTCCATCAGTAATAATCTTGTATGTTGGATTTGATTGACCACCTTTGAATTGCTCAATTGTTTTGATTGATCCAGCGCCAGGAACATGAGCATCAATCCATGGTTGTAATTTTGAAATCTCAATTTTTAAATTCTCAGCAACCTCTTTAGTTCCAGAAAATATTTGTTCATATTTTTGTGCATCAGTCGTCATTACAATGATCTCCCTCCATCAACTTTAATAATCTGTCCTGTTATATATTTTGCATCGGCAACAAATTTCACAGCTTGAGCAATATCCTTCTCAGAACCCATTTTTTTTAAAGGTATATTTGCAATAACTTTTTCTTTTTGTTCTTCAGTCCACTCTACATCTGGCGGTTCAAGCATTGCTCCAGGAGCAATTGCATTGACAGTAATCTCAGGAGCTAGTTCTCTTGCCAAGCCTTTTGTAATAGATTCTAAACCCCCCTTAGCTGCAGTGTATATAGAGAAATTTGCAACTCCCTTGCTCAAATTAGTATCAGTTATATTGATTATTGAGCCATTGGATTCTTTTAATTTATCTTTAAGCCCATGAATTAAAAAAAGAGGACCTTTTAGATTAGAACCTATTAGGTTTTGCCAATGGTCATTTGATATATTATCAATCGGAGTTGGGTAGAAGGTAGATGCATTATTAACAAGAATATCTATCGTATCAAAAAGTTTTTTACTTTCATCTATAAGCTTTGAGACTTCATTATCTATATCTAAATTAGCTTGAATTATTTTTGCAGTATTTGGATTTTTTGAATTAATTTTCTCTGCAAGTTTTTCAGCATCCTTTTTTGAGGAATTGTAATGAATAATAATATTCCATCCTAATTCAGAGTAAGTCAGAGCAATCTCTTTTCCAATTCTTTTTGCTGCCCCAGTGATTAAAATTGTTTTATTCATTTTGATTCTTTTATAACTTGATTGAGTAGTTTAATCTTTTCTTCTTCAATATGCTCTTTTGAGACCTTTGCCAATATTGAGAAGTCAGTTTTTTTTATTACTTCTAATAATCTTAGAATTAAATCTTTAGTTTTTTGAAGATGAGGAAGTAATACAATTTTTTTTATTAGGTCTTCGTTTTGTTCAAATCTAATTTTTTGTAAGACCATTAAAATGTTTTTATCATTGGCTTCGTCTTCAATTACTACTAATTTCTTTAAAATTTCTAAGGCATTTTGAAAGTTATTCGGAATTGGAAGGTTGTTCTCTAATGCAAATTTATTATTTATTTGTAATTCTGCCCATCTTACCAAAGGGCTATCGCACGAGTCACAATTAGTTTTTGCAAGGCCTGGAAAATGAAATATATGCATCTCAAACCTAAGAAGGATATCAAAATAAATATTCGGATTATTTGAAGACAGAGCTCTTTCAGTTTCAGTCCATATTCTGTTTTCTGATAATGTTTTAATCTCATTAGACTTCACTATTTTTCTCAGAAGTTCTTCTGTTTTTGAATGAATTGTAAAGTCTTTAAGATGGTCGTAGGTTTTAAATCTTGCTAACCTAATCGCCCTTAACGGATCTTCTGAAAATGCATCAGAAACATGCCTAAAAATTTTATTTTTAATATCATTAATACCTGAAAAAGGATCAATAAAATTTCCTTTATCATCTTTAGCAATCGAATTAATAGTGAAATCTCTTCTTGAAAGATCCTCTTCAAGCGTTACATCTTTACCGAAATAGAAGTTAAACCCATGATAGCCATGACCACTTTTTCTTTCAGTTCTTGCTAAAGCATATTCCTCTTTGGTTTCTGGATGCAAGAAGACTGGAAAGTCCTTCCCGATTGGTTTAAAACCTAGCGCAGTCATCTCTTCTGGAGAAGACCCAACCACAACCCAATCTTTATCATTGGGCTTAGTTCCAAGGAGTGTATCTCGAACAGCTCCACCAACCTCATATATTTTCATGATTTTTTAACTTGAAATATTTTTCTATCTTCTAATCTTATCGCCGTAAGTTTATTTCCCCAAACGCATCCTGTATCTAATCCAATTATATTCTCTAAATTGGTTTTTCCTTTAAGAGCGGCCCAGTGGCCAAATACTATGAACTCATTATCTTTTAAATTATTTACAGTCTGTTTAAACCAAGGGATATGAACCTTATCTTCTTTATTTTTTTTTGCTTTTAGCTTTAGAGATCCATCTTTTCCTAAAAACCGCATTCTTGTAAAGTAATTAATAATAGTCCTAGATCTCTTATATTCTTTAAGATTTGAGTTCCATATTTTAGGAGTATCACCCCATATATTTTCTAACAATCTAAAAGAGTCTTCTCTCATTCCAAGTTGGATTTCTTTAGATAATTTTTTAGCCAGTCTAATGTCCCAAATAAAAGGTATGCCTGCATGCGATATCCAAAAAACCTCATCTGTCTTTTTTATTTTAATCTCAAGCAATAAGGGTAACTTTTTTAACCATTTATGATATTTTTCAATGTTTTCTGATTCTAGAACTTTTCTTAATGATCTATTCTTTTTTTTGTGTTCAATAAGATAGAGTAAGTAGAAATCATGATTGCCAAGAACTGCCTTCACAGAATTTTTATACTTTATACAAAATTCCATAACTTCTAAAGACTGCGTACCTCTATTAACAAGATCGCCTGCAAATATGATTTTATCTTTATCCGGATTAAAATTTATTTTATTAACAAGTTTCTCAAGCTCTGCATAGCATCCTTGAACGTCACCAATAACATAGTGAGCCATTATTCTTTAAAACACTCAGCAAGCTTCAGATAATCCTCAAGCGATAGCTCTTCTGGCCTTAGGTTGTTATCAATATCAAGCTTTTCCCAATTAAAATTTTGTTTCTTTAAATTATTCCTTATATTCTTTCTTCTAGATGAAAATGATAAATCTATAACCTTGTATAAATTTGTAATTAACTTTGGTTCTAATTCCACATTCTTTTTTGGCGTCATTCTAATGAAGCTAGACATAACTTTTGGTTTAATATCAAAAGACTCAGGCGGTACATCAAATAATATTTCAGTATTAAAAAAAGTAGAGATTTTTATAGATAGTTTTCCCCAATTTTTAGTCTTAATATTTCCTGTAATTTTTTCAGCTACCTCTTTTTGAACTAGGAAGTGCATGTCCTGTATATATTTCGACCATTGAATAAATTTTAAGATAATTTGTGTAGAAATATTGTATGGAAGATTACCAGCTATCCTAAAATTACCAGTTTCAAGAAAATTAAAAGATATTTTCAATATATCATCATGAACAAGGTCAAACTCAGCAGGGCCTTGAAAGTTTTTTGATAAAAAATCAATATTACTTTTATCAACATCAATGGCTTTAATTTTAATACCTGGATGATTTAAAGTTTTTGTTAGAGCTCCCAAGCCAGGACCAACTTCTAAAAATTTATTTCCAGAGTAGGGGGCTATTGCTTGCCCCATTTCAAAAATAATAGCGGGATCTGACAAATAATTTTGCCCAAACTTTCTTCTTACATCTCTTTTTTCCATTACATCATTCTTTTTGCAGCCAATAATGCCTCTTCAAGAGAAGATGTATCAGACATTCCGGTTCCAGCAATATCCAAAGCAACTCCATGGTCTACTGAGGTCCTAATAATTGGAACACCTAGAGTAATATTAATTGTATTTCCAAAACTCAGTGCTTTAATTACTGGCAGAACTTGATCGTGATACATTCCAAGATATGCATCAGTACTTTTTAATATTTTTTTTGTAAATGCTGTATCAGCAGATAACGGCATAGAGATATTAATATTCCTCCTTTTCAATTCAGCCACAGCAGGCTCAAGAATATTTTTTTCTTCTGTACCTATTTTTCCACCTTCTCCAGCATGAGGATTAAGACCAAGTAATTTTATTCTTGGATTCTTTATTTTAAATTTATTTATCAATTCATCATGAAGAATTGTGGCTTTATTAATGATAAGTTTCTTCGTTATTAACTTTGCAACTTGTTTTAAAGGCACATGTGTAGTTGCAATGGCAACCCTAAGCTTTTTTGAACCTAGCAACATAAGCACATCGTTGCTATTAGTTTTCTTTTGAATATATTCAGTATGACCTGAGAAGTTTTTGTTTATAGTTATAATATTTTCTTTACTAATCGGACCTGTTACTAAGCTAGTATTTAACTCTAATGATTGATCAATACCATAATCAAGATTTTTAATTACATATGCTGCATTTGACTTATAAAGTTTGCCAGGTTTTGTAATTTTGCATTTAGATATTTCTTTAACCTGAATAACGCCAAGCTTATTTGAGTTAACATTATTAATGTCTTTTAGTAGAGTTATTTTTATTTTTTTGTTTAGAATTAAGGCTCTGTCTTGTATAAGGTTTTTATCTGCCAAGCAAATAACAGGGACATTTATTTTTTCCCAAAAGGGCATAGAACATAACTGAATAATTAAATCAGGTCCTATCCCTGATGGCTCTCCAGGAGAGTAAATAATTTTTTTCAATCTAGATCTTTAAATTCAACAAATGCTTCTGCGCGCATTGATCTCAAAGTATTCTCAAGTTGTTCATCATATTTTCTGGAGTAAAGAACTTGATATGCCTGATCTTCAATTAACTCTCTTGTCATGTCATGATTTCTTTTATCCATTACTTCTAAAAAATGAAAACCAAATTGAGTTTGAAAAACTTCAGATAGGACTCCAATTTCTGAAGATATCATTGTTTCTTCAAACTCAGGAGCAAGCACACCTCTTCCAAGCCAATCCAATACACCACCTAATTTAGAAGACCCTGGATCCTCAGAAAATTCCTTGGCAAGCGATTCGAAACTTTCTCCATCTATAACCCTTTGTCTTATGGTTTTGAGTTCTCTTTCAGTTTCTTCTTCGCTTCTTATTGCTGACGGCATTAATAAGATATGTCTTGAAAACCACTGATCTTCATATCTTACAAAAGTACCTCTTTTTTCTTCAAGTTTTAGTACATGGAATCCTGCTCCGCTCTCTAAAGGTTCACTGACATAACCGACACTTTTATTATCAATGGCATCCGAGAATAATTTTGGCATATCAGCAGCTTTTCTCGGAGGCATAAGCCCGCCAGTAGAGGCATTGCTGCTTATTGAAATCTCTTTAGCAAGTTCAGAAAAATCTTCCCCTCCGTTGATTCTTTCTATTGCTAAATTTGCCTCATTAAAAGTTTTTACAAGTATCTGCTTTACTAATAATTCAGGTTCCAACTCTATCAGTGACTCGTCAGTCGCTAAGAATGCTTCAAACTCTTTAGCGGTTATATCAATTTCTGATTGAACTCTTCCTCTTTGTATCCTTTGGATTATCATTTCTTTACGAATTTGCTCTCTTAAATCCTCATAGCTAGTTCCTTCTTTTTCTAAGGAGACTATGAAATCTTGTAGTTCCATTTGATTATTAGCAGCGACCCTTCCCATTGTTTGGTTAAGCTCAGAATCACTTATTCTTATTCCAGCCCTGTCAGCCATTTGAAGCTGAAGCTCTTCTATAATCAATCTCTCAGTTACTTGCTCTAAAAGTTCTTTATCAGCCGGTTTTGGAATATTCTGTTGATCGTATCTCATTGTCATTTCTTCAAAATCGCTGTTGATTTGAGATTCCATGATCAAGCCATCATCAACGATGACTGCAACCCTATCTAGTATCTCTATTGCAGAATATAAAGAAGGAATTAGAAGGGCAAATGCGGGTAAAAATATTTTTTTCATATTAAATTTAGTAATTAAAAAGTGAATTATTTAGCAATCTATTTATTTTATTAGAGGATGAGTTAAAGCCCTTGAGTTCAAACTCAAAATTTACTCTACCTTTGTTTTCAATTTGAATAATATTATCCCATGCTTCTGCTAAATATGGATAGTAAATCTCCTTATTACTATACCTTGAAAGATTTTTATCAGATCCTGTTATTCTTAATGCAAAGCAGCAGTTCTCATACTCTACACCTACAATACTTTCTATATTTTTATTAATCTCATTATCACGTTTAAGTTTTGCAATGAATTTAAACTTAGAGTTAAGATAAATATCACCAAATACCTCTGAGTAATTCATAGTGTAATTAAAATCACCCGACATTCTCCTATATCTATTAGCAACTCCAATAGAACCTTTATTAAAATTATGTTTTAGAGTAAAACCGCCAAGTGGAACCTTATTAGATTCTTTAAAATAACCTCCGTATGCCATAAGCATTGTGTTCTTATTTGGCATCCATTTTCCCATAACTATTGTTGGGCCTTTGTCCATTTCCATATCTTTCATTGACATAGATTTCATTGAACGTATCCATGTTTTTCTATCTTCTATAAAATATTTTTTTGAGATAGATATAGATATCTTCTCCATTCCCATTTGTAATTTTTTATAGTTAAGACTTAAAGTATAAAATTTTTGATCACCAATTCTATCCATCCCTGAAAAACGGAAGTTAGAAAATAACTCATTATTCATAGAGACTTCATCGCTATCAAATATTGGATTATTAGATTGATCCTTGTATCCAGAGTAACCAAATACAATCCTTGGCTCTATTTGATGCGTGCCATTTTTAGCATTTCTTAAAAATGCTGAACTTATATCTATAGATGCATTTGGGATATGAACATCCGAAGTGTCTATAGAAGATGCATCTGTTAAATCATAAGTGATACTTTTTATACCAAAATTTGAAATGATTGAAAATCCTTTATGATGAGCATAATTAAGCAGAGATAACTGAGAATAAATTCTAGAGCCCTCTGCAGGATCCTCAATAATTTTTTGATAGCTTCCTGACATATCTTGATTGCCAAAATAACCATGAACGTCATTTGCTTTAAATGAAGATATATTTATAAGCTCATTGAATATAAATGGACCCAATTTATTTGAATAGTTTAATTCTATTGATGGAGATCTTTTGTAACCATTGGTTAAGATAGGATTTAAAGATTGATAGCCCTGATGCTCAATTTTGATATGAGTATTCTTAAACTGCTTAGATATTAAAAAATTCTGACTTAAATTTTGTATCCTTTGGTATCCAATAGATGTGATATCCCCTGGAATATCTCTTAAAAATAAACTGTCAGAAGCTTTTGACCAATTTAAATCAAATTCAGTAGATTTGTAACTAAAACTATCTGAAACATTGAAAGCCCATCTCGCAGAGCTATCTCCATAGCCTTCCTTTTCATACTCACTATCTTTATTGAAATATATAAGATCTAAATTTCTTAGATTTTTATTTTTTCCATGAAGCGATCTAAAATTTATTTCTACACCTTCCCCACGTTTTGCTATCAATCTTGGCGCAATCGTAATATCAGAGGAGGGTGATATAACTTTATAATATGGGATGGTTATATCCGCACCATCTGATGAAAAAGATAGAGAGGGCTCAAGAAAGCCTGTCATCCTTTCATTTGAAGTTGCAAATGGAAGCTTAGGCAGTGCAAGAATAGTTTTTCCCATAACCTTAAGTCTTATATTTGAAGCCATACCTCTTTGTGATTGAGTATCAAGATTTATTCTTTTTGCCTCTATAGCCCAGCCCTGATTCACATCAGCACAGGATGTTACTGATGTGTTTGTTAAATTTATTACTCCATCCAAACGACCATCAAGATTATTAAAATTGAAAATAAGGTTCCTCTGATTGAGATATGCTGTTCCATTAGATAGAGCCAATTCACTATTTTCCTTATTGAAGAATCCATTTTCTGCAACAAAGTAAAAATCTTCTAAGAAAATTTCACCTCTATTAAAAAACTGTATTTTTCCATTCTCTCTATCTAAATTTGCCTTATCTGCTCTCAACAAGCCTTCAGGGAAATCTAATTCAACATCTCCTTTCAAAATGAGTTTCTGATCATCTGTAAACTCAAATTCATTTGAATTGATTTTTAGATCTTGACCATCTTTTACTACACCCATAATAGGTGAATAAATTAAACATCTATTTATATTAGATTCAGGAGCTGGCGAAAGAATGAATTCTTTATTTATATCGCTATATGCAAAGTTTGTTGAAGCTAAAAGCACACAAACATTGATTATGAGAAAAGATCTCTTCATAGATTTATTTTATACCTCTTAGCTTTGAAAGAGTATTTTATAAAAAGTTCTATCCCTGAGATGAATTAATATATTCTTCAAGTTGATGAAGGTGATCTTTGCCAAAAAATATTTGGTCATTAAAGAAGAAAGTTGGAACACCAAAAGCCCCCCTTTCAACAGCATCACTTGTATTTGCAATTAGCTTATCCTTGCATTCTTGAGAGGTAACTATTTTAATAATTGACTCTGCATCGAGATTATTTTCAACCAGAGTAGCTTGAAGCACATCTAGATCTGAAAGATTTTTATTTTCTTCCCACATTGCTCGTAACATTGACTCCAAGTATTCATCAAATATATCTAGTTCTTGAGCTGCAAGTGCACCTCTTTGAACCTGAACGGTATTCATTGGAAAATTAGAATTGAATTTATATTTGATAAGATTATGTTGTTTTACGAACCTCTCAATTTCAATTAATTGATAATCATTTTTATTTTTTATATCAGCAAAAGCAACGAAAGGAGGCTGATTGCCTGATAGTTTCATTATCCCGCCAAGCAAACAAGGAATATAGTTAAATTTAACCCCAGTCCTATCTTCAAAATCTGGGATTAATTGATGACAGAAATATGCATTAGGGCTTGCTATATCAAAAATAAAGTCTACTTTCATTTGTACCTACAATTTTGTAAAGTTATATAAACAATTAAACACGCATATGAAAGATTTTTCAAAATATTCAGCAATAATTATAGGAGCTGGAGATGCTACTGGCTCTGCTCTTACAAAAAAGTTTGCAAATCATGGATATAAAGTATGTCCAGTAAGGAGACCAGGTAGCTTAGAAAAAGTAAATGAACTTGCAAATGAAATAAATGATTCTGGAGGATGGGCTAGGGGTTTTGGTGTTGATGCTCGTGATGAGGACTCAATAGCTAATTTATTTAAAGAAGTTGAAGAAAATATTGCTCCGATAGATGTTGTTATTTTTAATCCAGGAGCTAATGTATTTTTTTCAATTGAAGAAACTACTTCAAGGGTTTTCAAAAAAGTTTGGGAAATGGCAGCATTTGGTGGATTCTTAACTGGAAGAGAAGCAGTAAAATATATGAAAAAAAGACAGTCAGGGAGCATTTTCTTTACAGGTGCAACGGCTTCATTAAGGGGTGGTTCTGGGTTTGCAGCATTTGCAAGTGCAAAATTTGCTCTAAGAGCGCTTAGCCAGAGTATGGCCAGAGAACTTGGACCTCAAGGTATTCATGTTGCTCATTTCATTATAGATGGTGCAATAGATACTGCATTTATAAAAGAGACTTTCCCGGATACATATGCTCTTAAAGAAAAAGACGGTATCCTATCACCTGAAAGTATTGCAGATTCATATTGGTTTGTTCATTCTCAACACAGAAGTGCATGGACACATGAGCTAGATTTAAGACCCTATATGGAAAAGTTCTAAAATTTTAAAAAAGAAGGAAAAATTATGAGTTTAAAAGATAAAGTTATTTTTATGTCTGGCGGAAGCAGAGGTATTGGTTTGGCTATGGCAAAAAGAGCAGCCAAAGATGGAGCTAAAATAGTTGTTGCAGCTAAAACTGCAGATCCCCATCCAAAACTCCCCGGAACTATTTATACAGCAGCAGATGAAATTATAGAAGCTGGTGGTGATGCCCTACCTGTTTTGTGTGATATTAGAGATGAGGATAACGTTCGTGATGCCATCAACAAGGCTGTAGAGCACTTTGGTGGGATAGATATTTGCATTAATAATGCATCAGCAATTCAATTGACTAACGTCACAGATACAGAAATGAAAAGATATGATTTGATGCATCAGATTAATGGAAGAGGGACTTATATGGTAAGTAAATACTGCCTCCCTCATTTATTAAAATCCTCTAATCCACATATTCTGAACTTGTCTCCACCACTAGATATGAGCTCTAAATGGTTTTCTGGAACCGTTGCATACACAATGGCAAAGTACACCATGAGTATGTGTGTTCTGGGGATGGCAGCTGAATTTGCAGAAAAAGGTATAGCTGTTAATGCGTTATGGCCTCGAACTGCAATTGCAACTGCAGCTGTTCAAAATCATCTTGGTGGAGATGAGATTATGAGACTATCAAGAAATGTTCATATCATGGCTGATGCTGCCTATGAAATTTTAACTAAAGATTCTAAATCATTTACTGGAAACTTTTGTATAGATGATTTAGTCCTTCATGCAGCTGGAGTCAAAGATTTCACAAAGTATGCAAATGTACCTTTTGGCGAACTGATGCCAGATTTCTTTGTACCAGATGATACCCCTCTGCCTGATGAGGTAAAAAACAGCTAACTTGATAGACTCTGAAGTAATACAAATAGCTCAAGAATGCGGCTTTCAAGTCAATAATGTTAATCCGCTAAAGCTCGAGGCAAGCGGTAGAGAATATTATAGAATTACTAATAAGTCAGGCAAAACTTTTGTTTTGTGTTATTTAAATCCAAGTCTAGGCACGCACCTAAAGTTTGAACATGTATCAAAGTTTCTAATTGAGCAGAACGTTAGATGCCCTAATATTATTTACTCAAATGCCAAGCTGGGAGTTACTATTCAAGAAGACTTAGGCGATTCTTCTCTGATAGACCTTGATCCACTTGCAACTGAAAATATATCGTTATTAGATAAATCTATAGCTGTTTTGGTAAAAATCCAGACAGCTAACGTTCCTCAAATTCCAAAATTAGATCAAGATAATTTATTAGAACAAATGACAAGGTTTGAGAATATTTTTATTAATGATTTTCTATCATTAGAGAAGCATGCTGACTTAGAAAATATAAAAAAACAAGCTATTGAAGAATTATTAAATCAACCATGGATGAATTGTCACTTTGATTTTGAAAGAAGAAATTTAATGCTTCTAGATGATGGAGAGATTTGTATAGTAGATCATCAAGATCTATGTTCTGGGCCAGTAGGAATTGATCTTGCAGGAATATTTATTGATCATTACGTAAGATATCCAGATAAAACAGTTATGAACTCTCTTGATTATTATAGCGAGCTTCATAAATTTGATTTAGGTTCAAATATTATCTTTGAATGGGTTAGGTGGGGCGCTATACAAAGAAACATGCGAATCCTTGGAACGTTAAGTAAAATTTATTTAGATACCAACAGATCATTTAGATTAAAGGATTTAAAAACCATCCTAAATAATTTTATAGAACTCATTCCTGATAATAATTTTAAAGATCTAAAAGATTATCTTTCTGGAGAAGTTCAAGAAAGGCTTCAAATAAGGCTAAATCAAATATGAAAGTCATGATTCTTGCTGCAGGATATGGAAAGAGGATGATGCCCTTAACAAAAACAAAACCAAAACCATTGTTAGAGGTTGGAGGCAAAAGCTTGATCGAAAGAAACATCCAGAGTTTATTAGATGAGGGTTATGAAGACTTTATTATTAATACTTCATATCTAGGAAGCATGATCAAAGATCATGTAACTAAGAAATTTCCATCTACTAAAATTAGTTTTTCTGATGAAGATAAGCCTCTTGGAACTGGAGGGGGTATTGTGAAAGCACTTGATCTCATTGGAAAGGATCCCTTTTTACTAATAAATGCAGATATATGTCACGACATAAAAATAAAAAATTTAAATACAAAAATCAAATCTGCTCACTTGGTTGGCGTCAGTAACCCTGACCATAATAGCAATGGTGATTTTTCTATGGATGGCGATACTGTAATTGTAAGAAATGGAATTAATGACTTTACCTGGACTGGTATCTCTATAGTAAATCCATCAATTCTTAATAATTATAGACATCGAGAGGAGTTTTTTAACATATGGGATCCTGTAATGATTTCATCTATCAACAATCGATCCGTCACTGCTGAAATTATAAATAATAAATGGATAGATACTGGCACAGTTGATCGCTTAGAACTTGCTAATAAGGTTTATAAAGACGAAAATTAGAACATGAAAGATTCAAACTACATTATTGCGCCATCAATATTAGCATCAAATTTTGCAACCTTGGGAGATGAGGTAGTTAATGTATTGAATGCTGGTGCTGACTGGATTCATTTCGATGTAATGGATAACCACTATGTGCCCAATCTCACAATCGGCCCTATGGTATGCAAATCTTTAAGAGACTATGGAGTCAAAGAGTTTATTGATGTTCATCTTATGGTTGATCCAGTTGATGAACTTGCTCAGAGTTTTATTAAGGCAGGGGCGGATTTAATTAGCTTCCATCCAGAGGCTTCAAAACATGTTCATAGATCAATTCATGCAATAAAGGATAAGGGCTGTAAAGCAGGATTAGTGTTTAACCCAGCAACCCCATTAAATATTCTTGAAAATGTTATTGATGATTTAGATTTAGTTTTAATTATGAGTGTGAATCCTGGGTTTGGAGGGCAGTCTTTTATTCATAGTTCTCTTGAAAAAATTACCTCAGTTAGAAAAATGATTAATGACTCTGGAAAAGATATACGCTTAGAAGTTGATGGCGGAATCAATAATGAAACTATTGGCCTAGCATCTGCAGCTGGAGCTGATACTTTTGTAGCAGGATCTGCAATCTTTAATACGGATAACTATGAGCAGACAATCAACACACTACGTTCGAAGATCGTTTAACTTAGTCTTATCCATACTTTTCGTATCCAGCTTGCATGGATCTGATCCTATAAATTTAGATAGTTTTTTAAACAAAATAGAGATAGCTGATAGTTCTAAAGAAAGAAGAAGAGGGCTTATGTATCGAAATGCGCTCCCTCAAAACCATGGAATGTTATTTATATGGGATTCAGAAAAGATACAGTGTATGTGGATGAAGAATACTTATATCCCATTAAGCGTTGCATATGCAGATGCCAAAGGTAAAATCATTAATATTTCAGATATGAAGCCCTTATCAAGAGTATCAATATGTTCTGATGAACCTGCTATTTATGCTTTAGAGGTAAATCAAGGATTCTTTGAAAGAAGTAATATTAATTCAGGCGATATATTGGCTATAGAAAAGATTTTACAAAATGATAAATAAAGAAGAATTTCAACAATATACAGATCAAGGATTTAGCATTATTCCAGTTGCTAAGGAGATTCATTTAAATTCAGCAACACCGCTAACTATTTATTCTCAAATTTCAGATAAGACAAATACATTTTTACTTGAATCTGTTGAGGGGGGCGATAAATGGGGGCAATACTCAATTATTGGAATGGATTGTACAGATACTATTAAGGTATGTGGAAGCACGATTGAATTAAAGGTTGATTCAGAAGTTTCTATATATGAATCATTGAATCCACTCGATGATATTCAAAACTTAATAAGTCGTCAAAAGACACCCGATATTGCAGATTTACCTAGATTTTATGGTGGGCATGTCGGCTTCTTTGCATATGAGAGCGCAAAGTATGCTGAGAAGAGAATAGCAGATCTTGAAAATAAAGATTCAAAATTTAAAGAGCATATGCCTGAAATTTTTCTTGTTAAGGCTGAAAAGCTGATTATTTATGACAACATTGATCAATCAACTAAGGTAATTTTTAATGCAGACCCATCTAAGTATTCTTATGAAGAATCCATAAATGTTATTGATGAAATCATTAAACTTTTGAGCAGCAGTAAAAAAAATACTGAAGATACTTTTAAAACTCCTTCTAGAGAGATGACTTTTGATTCTAATTTTATAAAAGAAGATTACCTTGATGCAGTCAATAGCATAAAAAAATATATAGAAGAGGGTGATGTTATGCAGGTTGTTCTTGCTCAAGACTTCTATAAAGATTTTAATAAAGATCCTTTTGATTTATATAAGGCATTACGTTTATTAAATCCATCTCCATATATGTACTTCTTGGATTTTGATGAGTGCCAAATTGTTGGGGCATCTCCTGAAATTTTGATTCGACTAGAGGAAAACAAAGTTACTCTAAGGCCTATTGCAGGAACTAGAAAAAGAGGCAAAGACACCAAAGAAGACTTAGCTAATGAGAAAGATTTATTAAACGACCCTAAAGAAATTGCAGAACATTTGATGTTAATTGATCTTGGCAGGAATGATGTTGGTAAAGTTTCTAAGATGGGCTCAGTTCAAGTAACAGATAAAATGATTATTGAAAAATATTCACATGTCATGCATATCGTATCTAATGTTAAGGGCATTCTTGCTGATGACCTGGATGCCATAGATGCATTAAAAGCTACACTTCCTGCTGGCACTTTGTCTGGAGCACCAAAAATAAGAGCAATGCAGATTATTAATGAGCTTGAACCAAGCTCAAGGGGGATATATGGAGGAGCCATTGGATATATATCTTGGAATGGCAATATTGATACTGCTATAGCTATAAGAACAGCTGTTATTAAAGATAATATTATTCATGTAGGAGCTGGAGCTGGCATAGTTGCTGATTCTATTCCAGAAAATGAATGGCTTGAATGTGAACAAAAAGCTAAAGTTTTTTTAGATGCTATCGAGATGATCTCATGATTTTAGTTATTGATAATTATGATAGCTTTACTTACAACCTTGTTCATTACATTGGTGAAAATGGAAAAGAAGTTTTGGTAGTTAGAAATGATGAAATAACATCAGAGCAAGTAAATGATCTAAATCCAGAAAAAATAGTTATCTCACCAGGTCCTTGCACACCAAATGAGGCAGGCATTTCTATTGAGCTAATTAAAAATTCATCAGTACCTTTGCTGGGAGTTTGTTTAGGACATCAAGCAATTGGTGCGGCATTTGGAGGCAATATTATTAAGGCTCCAGAAATATTTCATGGAAAGCTATCTGAAGTTGAGCACAACAATAAAAATATTTTTAAAGGTATTGATAGTCCCTATTCTGTAGTGAGATATCATAGTTTAATAATTGAAAAAGACTCTTTGCCAGATGAATTAAAGATCACAGGAGTGCTAAAAGATAATCCTGAAATAATTATGGCAATCGAGCATAAAGATAAACCTATTTATGGAGTTCAATTCCATCCTGAATCTATAGAGACAGATTTTGGAATGAAACTTATTCAAAACTTTTTAGCCCTATGATTAAAGATATTCTTAAAAAATTAAAAGATAAAAAAGATCTCCAGTCTGAAGAAATGCAGCATGCTGTCGAAAGTATTATGACTGGAGAGGTTGAAGATAGAGATATTGAAACTTTCCTTCTTGCTCTGAATGAAAAAGGTATAAAGGAACCAGAGATAACTGCTGCTGCATCAGTAATGCAAAAAAAATCATTAAAGTTTGAAATAGGCGATGGTACTCATATAGATACCTGTGGAACAGGTGGAACTGGTTTGCATACCTTTAATTGCTCTACAGCATCTTCATTTGTTGCTGCTGCTGGTGGCGCCTCAATAACAAAACATGGCAATAAAGCTATTTCTAGTAAATCTGGTAGTGCTGATTTTTTAACTGCTGCTGGTGCAGACATTGGCCACAATAGAGAAAGACTATTGGAAGTATTTAATCAGGTTGGTTTTATTTTCTTATTTGCCCCACTTCATCATGAATCTATGAAATATGTCATGCCAGCAAGACAGCGCATTGGTAAGAAAACAATATTTAATTTATTAGGACCTCACACAAATCCTTGTGGAGCAAGAAGGCAAGTCATTGGTGTCTATGATAAGAATTTGCTCAATACATTTTCAACAGTAGCAAAAAACCTAGAGATGGAGCATGTCCTTGTTGTTCATGGAGACGATGGCTTAGATGAAATAAGCATTACTGGAGCAACTCAAATATCTGAATTAAAAAATTATAAAATTGAACAATACTCGATATCACCAAAAGATTTTGGATTATCCAATTCAAATCTAAGCGAAATAAGTGCTCAATCTCCAGAGGACAGCTTGCGACTTGTAAGAGAGGCATTTTCAGGTGAACAATCTGCAGTCCAAGATATGATTGCTTTAAATGCTGGCGCAGGACTCTACGTTGCTAGAATAGTTAACTCTATTGCAGATGGCGTGGAATTGGCATTTACTTTAATGAATAATGGTAAAGCTGCAGATAAATTAGCAGGGTATGTGAGGGTTTCAAATCTCTAATGACTATACTCAATGACATAGTAAATAATACGCGTGAAAAATTAATTCTAAAGAAAGAAGCATTCCCATTAAATGATATTAAGAAAAAATTGAGTGAGTTAGATCTACCTAAGGGAGCTTTTAAAGAAGGGATAGCCAATAGAGATCAAGCAATCATTGCAGAAATTAAAAAAGCTTCTCCTAGTGCAGGAATCATTGCTGAAGACTTTAATCCTGTTAAAAAGGCAAAAGAATATGAAGCTTTTGGAGCTTCAGCTCTATCCATTCTTACTGAAGAAGATTTTTTTCAGGGACATAATCAATTTTTGATAGATGTTAAGGCAATTACAAAACTTCCAATTATTAGAAAAGATTTTATGATTGATGAATATCAAATATATGAGGCAAAGCTCATTGGTGCTGATTGTATTTTGTTAATTGCTAGTATTTTATCTGATCAAGAGATAACTGAATTTGTGACCGTAGCAGAAAAATTAGAATTAGATTATTTAATTGAAGTTCATGATGAAGATGAACTCAGAAGAGTTGAGCACTTTGGTGATGCAATGATTGGCGTGAACAATAGAAATCTTAAAACATTTGAGGTTGATCTTAGTAATTCAATAAATCTTAAAAAGATTTATGAAGGCAATAATACTTTTGTCGCTGAATCAGGAATTAGAAATCAAAAGGATATAGATACTCTCAAACAACATGATATTCATGCTTTTTTAATAGGCGAAAGTCTCATGAAAGGGGACTTTGCTTGAAATTAAGGGAATGGCAAGAGAATGCATTTCCATTATGGTGGGCGAAAAAAAGAGGCATCATCAAAGTTGTAACTGGTGGGGGTAAGACTGTATTTGCCATTCATTGCCTGACTAAATATTTAGAAGAAAATAAAACTAATTCAATTTTAATAGTTGTTCCATCAATAGCTTTACTAGACCAATGGTATGAGGGCCTATCACAGAGTTTTAGTTCTGAAGAAATCTCTCTTAATGGTGGTGGAGAGCAAATAGAAAGTATTACAAGAATATGCATAACAACTATAGACTCCTTAAAAAATCTCATAGATAGAGTTACTCCTGAGAACACTCTTTTGATCGTAGACGAGTGTCATAAAATCGGTACTGAAAAAAGAGGAGAAATGCTAACAAACAATTGGCATGCAACCTTAGGGTTATCGGCTACTCCTGAAAGAGATTACGATGATAATTTTTATATTATTATAAAAAAGATTCTAGGGGACATTATTTTTGATTATGACTATATAGATGCCAGAGAGGACGAAGTAATTGTTAATTTCAAACTTCTTTACGCCTATGCAGCAATGACAAAGGATGAAGAAGATAAATACAAAAAATTTACTAAAAGTATTCAAAGGCGCGCAGCAACTATTGGCGGAAATAATATGAATGATTACCCATTAAAAATGCTTATCTTTAACAGAGCAAGAATGGTTAAGAATTCAAAGAATAGAATCCCTTTTGGAGTGGAGTTATTGCAAAAGCATAAAAGAGAGAGTTGGATAGTTTTCACAGAAAATAAAAAACAGGCTAAAGAGTTTAATAAAATTATTAATACCAAAGGTTACAAATCAGCAATATACAATACAGATTTGGATAACACAGAACGAGAAGAAAATTTAAATAACTTTAAAAATGGAAATCTTAATGTGCTAGTAAGCTGCACTGCTTTGGATGAGGGCTTTGATATGCCAGAGGCAGACGGAGCAATGATCCTTAGCGCCTCTTCATCGAAAAGACAAAGAATACAAAGAATGGGCAGGGTTCTTCGTATAACTGCAAATAAAGAAAATGCATTAATAGTTACTGTCTACAGTTCAAATACTGAATATGTAAAGTTAAAAGAAGAATCTAATAGATACCAATTAGAAAATGTACCCATTAGATGGCAGCGAATGAAGTAGTCTAAAAGACGTATCTAAAATTGGTTGAGAAAGAATGATTTGATTTTTTTGATATGTCTGGCGGATCATTATCCATGGCAGTAGAAATTTGAATTTGAATTAATATTTTCTCTGACAAAGGCATATTTAAAGCTATTAGTGCTGAAATTTTATAATCTGAACTAAGCTCTTTAATCGATGGTTGATAGAAGAGTGATGTCGACAAAAAATTATCATTTTGTAGTTCTAATTCTCGATATAAATATAAATTTATTCTATCTGTTTCTTTATTTATTCCTTTAAGACTTTCTTCCTTTTCATGAAGCAAACTCAGTCCAATTTTAGATTTCTTAGTTAAATCAAATCTCATTCCAAAACCTAATAAATCTCTTTTTTTATATGACTGAAATGGATTTTTGCTACTTTGAACATAAAGCTCATAATCATAAGATTTATCTGATTTAAAAAGTAATCTGCTGTGAAAAAATGATGATTTGTCTTCTAGTACATCATCTTTTGTTCTTTCTGAGTGACTAAGAGTAATCAGGGATTCAATATTGTCATTATTTTTTGTGTAAGACAGATTTAATTTAAAATCATCTCTATCCTCATTTCCTCTTGACCCATTAAGCGATAATCCAACTGACTTAAATTCACCAATCTCACCAGAATGCCTTAAGTTTTCTATATTTACTATTGGTTGAGAAAAAACTATTGGTGCCAATAAACTACTCATTACGAGATAAATGTTCTTCATAATTATTTATTTAAATATGTGTACTTGTTGACGTCATGACTTTGGCTGTATATTTCATGATTTTTTTTGCAGGTATTTTTAGTTCTTCGCCACCATTATCAGCTGCTTGCTGAGCATGAACATCTTCGTCCTGTCTCATAGTTTTTAGAATTTCAATAGTCTCTATGTCTTTTGGAGATATTTTATCAAGATGTTTATCAATATGAGCTACAACTTGTTTTTCTGTTTCCTCCACAAAACCTAAGCTTACTTTTTCACCAAATGAACCAAATATTGCACCTATGCTAAAAGACCCTGCGTACCATAGAGGATTTAAAAGAGAGCCTCTACCTCCAAGATCATCTAGACGTTTTTTACACCAAACAAGATGGTCTGTTTCTTCCTCTCCAGCTTCAATAAGATGTTTTTTTACTTCAGAGTCTTTACATACCAATGCTTGACCTCTGTAAAGAGCTTGTGCAGCCACCTCTCCGGCAAGATTGACCCTCATCATCTGGATGGAAAGTTTTTTCTCTTTGCCTGTTAATTCTTCTGTATTTTTTCCAGAAGGGAATGGCCTATCCGTTCCTGATTTTTTGTTCGATAAAGTTTTTAACGCAATATCAAATTCATTGACTATATTATTTAAAATACTCATTTAATTCCTTTAAAGCCTATATCTTTTCTATAAAAAGCACCCTCAAAAGATACTTTTTCGACTAGATTATAAGCTTTAGACTGGGCTTGCTTCAAGTCACTTCCAAGGGCAGTGGCACAAAATACTCTACCGCCTGATGTAAGAATTTTTTTATCTACCAACTTAGTTCCAGCATGAAATAGCTTAGCATTTTGGTCATCCTCATCAATAATTTGAACTTCTTTATTAGTAGCATAATTTTCTGGATAGCCTTCTGAAGCGATCACAACACCGCATGAATGTTGCTCTGTCCATTCAACATTAACTATATCCATTTCATTATTAATTGCTGCTAAGCATAGCTCAACAAGACTTGATTTAAGTCTTAACATTATTGGCTGAGTTTCTGGATCACCAAATCTGCAGTTAAATTCTAAGACCTTAAGCTCACCATCTTTAATCATCAAACCTGCATAAAGAAATCCAAGATATGGCGATCCCTCTGAAATCAAACCCTGCATAGTAGGTTCCATTACTTCATTTATAATTTTTTCATGTATTTGCTTATCAACTATTGGCGCAGGTGAGTAGGCCCCCATGCCACCGGTATTTAATCCAATATCTCCATCGCCAACAGCTTTATGATCTTGACTTGTAGCTAATGGAATTATTTTATCTTTGCTTACAACAGCAATAAAACTTGCTTCTTCACCTTCTAGGAACTCTTCGATAACAACACTACTTCCTGCATCACCAAAAGCCTGATCTTTGAATATGCTATCCAATGCAGATATAGCCTCTCCTTTATTATTACAAATAATGACACCTTTCCCAGCTGCAAGACCATCAGCTTTTACTACAGTTGGATAATTGATAGTGTTTAAATAATCTAAAGATTCATCATAAGATTTGAATGCTGCATAAGCCGCAGTAGGTATTCCATATTTAATAAAGAAATCCTTTGAAAATGTTTTAGAACCCTCGAGTTGTGCTGCAGCCTGAGAAGGGCCAAAAGTCTTTATCCCCTTATCATGGAGATAGTCAGACATCCCATCAACAAGGGGCTGTTCAGGACCAATAATTACCAATCCTATATTTTCTTTTCTACAAAAATTTTCAACCTCTGCAAAATCATTAGTATCAATTGGTATGTTTGTAATTTTTTGCTCTAGAGCTGTTCCAGCATTGCCTGGGGCAACAAATACTCTAGTAACAGATTCATCCAGAGATGACTTCCATGCCAATGCATGCTCCCTCCCGCCAGATCCAATTACTAGAATCTGCATCAGTGTCTAAAATGTCTGATGCTTGTATAGACCATCGCAATATCATTTTCATCTGCTGCAGCAATAACTTCTTCATCTCGAATAGAACCGCCGGGCTGAATAATAGCAGCTATTCCACTAGAGGCTGCTTTATCAATACCATCTCTAAATGGAAAAAATGCATCAGATGCCATAACAGCACCCTTAACCTCTAAACCTTCTTCTTTAGCTTTTAGGTTTGCTATGTCAGCACTAATTACTCGACTCATTTGTCCTGCTCCTATGCCTATAGTTTGTCTATTTTTTACATAGACTATTGCATTGCTTTTAACAAATTTTGCAACTCGCCATGCAAACATTAAGTCATCAAGCTCTTTTTGAGACGGCTGTCTTTTTGTAACACATTTTAGATCTTCTCTTTGAACAGAGTATGTATCATCACTTTGAACAAGGACTCCACCTGAAACTTTCTTTATCACTCCTGGATAAGGGTTATCTTGATTTAGATCAACTTTTAATACCCTTACATTTTTCTTTTTAGCAAACTCTAATAAGGCTTCATCTTCGTAATCAGTTGCTAAAATAACTTCAACAAATTGACGGTTATTAATTTCCTCTGCTGTCTTGGCATCCAATGTTCTGTTAAGAGCGATGATTCCGCCAAATGCTGAGGTTGGGTCTGTTTTAAATGCCAAATCATATGCACCATATACATTTTCTGATTCAGCTACTCCACATGGATTAGCGTGCTTCACAATTACACATGCAGGATCATCAAATGCTCTTACACACTCCCATGCAGCATCAGCATCTACAATATTATTGTATGAAAGCTCTTTACCTTGAAGGATTTCAGCATTAGCTATATTTTTATTTTTAAGATTTGAAAAAGTTAATAGATTTGCAGATTGATGTGGATTTTCTCCATATCTCAAAGAAGTACTTTTTTCAAAATCATAATCAGGCAGAATGATATCGGTATTTCCTTTTAAATATTCTGAGATAGAAAGATTGTAATCTGCCATAAGATTGAAAACTTTTTGAGATAGCTCTTTTCTAAATTCATATGAAATTCCATCTCCATTCTCCCATTCTGTAATTAATCGGGAATAGTCATTTGGATTCGATACAACTGCAACGTCTTTAAAATTTTTCGCAGCAGACCTAATCATTGTTGGCCCACCAATATCAATTTTTTCAATAGCTTCTTCAAAAGAACATCCCTCTGCAATAGTTTCTTTAAATGGATAAAGATTAACAATCACTAAATCAATTGGTTCATATCCTCTTTCTTCAAGTACATCTAAATCTTGATCTCTTCTCGCAAGGATGCCTGCATGTATCTTTGGGTGCAGTGTTTTTACTCTTCCGTCCATCATTTCTTCGAAGCCTGTAAAATCTGAAACTTCTATCACTTCAGGAGTAAGTTCTTTTATAGCTTTGAAAGTGCCTCCTGTGGATAATATTTTTACTTTCTGAGCAACTAGAAATGAAACCAATTCTTTTAATTGGGATTTATCTGAAAGACTTATAAGTGCTGTTTTTGGTTTTATTGCATTCATTATTTGATATCGTATTTTTTAAGTTTGGTTCTAAGAGTAGTTCTATTTATTCCTAATATTCTTGCAGCCTTTGATTGGTTATTGCTTGAAAACCTCATTACCGATGACAGTAAAGGAGGCTCAATCTCATTAAGCACTAATTGGTAAACATCAATAGGAATGTTTTTTTGATCTAATTGTTTGAAGTATCTTTTCATCGCTTTCCTTACCTCTTCTTTAAGAGGACTTTTAGAGTAGCTATCAAAAGATTTGTTTTTATTTCCCAAAATATAATATTAATTAGAAAGAATATTCAGTTTACAGTTGTTTAAAAATTGCTCAATAGGTTTTTAAAGATTTATTAAGGTTTTTCTTTCATTGCCAATATAAAGATCTTTTACTTTATTATCTTCTACGATTATTTTTGTAATAGAGGTGTAATCAGGGTAAAAACATAAAAGCGTATCACTCTTTGTAAGTTCTGCTACCAAAGCGTTTATGACCATAAAGTGGCTAAAAACAATTGTATTTTTTTTTGTTTCAAAAATTTTTTCTATAAGCATTAATCTCCATTCATTAACCTCATCAGGTAAATCAGATAATTTCATAGTGACAATTTCTGATAGCCAGTCCTTCTTATTCTGAGGCTTTATTCCTGTTGAAGGGATTTCAGTGAATGTCTCATCAGTTATTAAATTTTTACTATATTTATTAATTAGCGGTGCTGCAGTCATTAAAGCTCTAGACTTAGGGCTTGAGACAAAATCGTATTCAAGAAGAGAAGGTAGGTTTTTATTATCAATAAGTTTATTGGCCTGATCGATACCTATTTTACTGAGGCCTGGATCTGGATCATCGCCCCATGAGGCAGATGCCTCTCCATGCCGAACTAATATTATGCTTATCTCTGACATTTATATTGAAGCTATAGCTATAATGTTAATGTGAGAGTTCATAGAATATATTGTAAATCAGTATCTGACCAAGATAGTATCTTTGATTTAGATCAATCTCAATCAAATCATATCTCTAAAGTTTTGAGATTGAGAATTGAAGACAAAGTAGAAGTATTTGATGGAAATGGAGCAACCGCAGTTTGCAAAATAATTGAAATAAATCGGACTATTGTTATTTTAGAAAGAATCACCGAGATAGCAGTATCTGATCCTGCTCACCCAAAAATAGTATCTTTACTACCAGTTATCAAAAAAGATAATTTGCATTTTATGGCGCAGAAGCTAACTGAGATAGGAGTATCTGATTTTATTTTTTATAAACCAGATCTTATTGACCAGAGCATTGCTAAAAAAGATTTAAAAAAAACCCTAAGTAAAATAAATGAAGTTGTTGTAAACGCTTGCAAGCAATGTGGTTCAAATTTTATTCCTAGTGTTAGTGCGTTAGAGTCACTAGAATCAGCGATTAATTCTTTAAACACTAATGACCATGAAATTTATGCCTTCGATTTAAATGCTTCAGACGTATTTAGTTTAGATAAAATTAATATACAAAAAAATATTTGTATTATTACCGGACCCGAATCTGGCTTCTCAGAGCAAGAAATTAATAGCTTAATAAAAAAAGATATAAAAATAAGACTATTAAAAAATAACATATTAAGAGCAGAAACAGCACCTATTGTTATATCATCTTTGCTACAAAATCATTTTGGAAAGTTTTAGGAATGAGTAAAAAACTATTATTTATAACCGACTCATTGAGAGGTTTGAAACAAGAAAAAGATACATCAATTTTTATGATGGAGGAATCCATTGCCTTAAATTATAAAGTTTATCAGTGTGAGATGTCTGATCTTTATATATTAGATGGAGCTGTCTTGGCTGACTCTAGAAATATTATTGCAATAGGATCAAATAAGGTTGAGAGCATAAAAAAAGAGGCTATAAACGTAGCTGATTTTGATTATACATTCATGAGAAAAGACCCGCCTGTAGATAAGAATTATATCAATGCTCTTCACTTACTAGGGTTAGCAGAAACTCAGGGAGCAACTGTATATAACAAACCAAACTCAATCAAAGAGTTTAATGAAAAAATATTTGCTATACATTTTAAGGAATTTATTCCTGAAACATTAGTAACTTGCAATATCAAAAAAATTATAGAGTTCCAACTTAAGCATGACACGATAGTAGTTAAACCACTCGATGGAATGGGTGGAGATTCAATCTATAAAATGGACAACTTTGAAGATGATAACTTAGATATCTTGTTGGACATGACTGATAATGAAAATACACAGATCATTGCTCAAGAATTTCTTCAAGATATTTATAAAGGAGATTTCAGAATCTTAATTATAAATGGAAGGCCTTTCCCAAAAACACTAGCAAGGATTCCCCAGGGGGAAAGTTTTAAGGGGAATCTAGCTGCAGGCGGCGTGGGTGTTGTAAAAGATATAACTGAAGTTCAACAGAGAACTGCTGAGAAAATAGGAGACTATTTAATTGCAAAAGGCATTAACTTTGCTGGAATAGATATGATTGGTAAATATTTAACTGAGATAAATATAACAAGTCCAACCTGCGCAAGAGAAATATTTAAACAGTCTGGTAAAAATCCAATCAAAGAATACCTAGAAATTCTATGACTTCAATTTTGCTTAAACAGAAGGTTAGCAGAAGATCATTGACCCTAAATAAGTCCTTTGTATTGTCATTAGCATTCCATAGCTTTTTAGTATTCGGTATTACATTTACAACTTTCTATAAGATTCCTGTATTAAATGATTCTCCAATTATAAATATCAAACTTGCAAACTCATCTCAAGACGTTATTGGCAATGAGTATTTTAATCAAGAAATATCATCTATTGAAAGTGAAGAACTTCTTGGAAAACAAGTGCAAAAAAATGCTAGCTCTTATCAGCCTCATAAAATCAAAAAACTTGAGGCTAACTCTTTGGTAAGCAATGAAGAGGCTGTGTATTTAAATTTGTGGCAAAGAAATATTGAATCTATTGGCGATAAAATTATTGCCGAAGATAATGGAGTTTATAGTGATAGCAGAGTGCAGATTATGGCTACGGTAGACTCATATGGAAATTTAATAAAATCAGAAATTTTAATATCCTCAGGGATATATTCTATTGATCAGCTAGCTTTGAATATTCTTAATGAGGCTGCGCCATTTGCTCCCTTTGATCCTAAGATGATTGATGAATATAGTGTTCTCGAAATAGTTAGAGACTGGAACTTTTCTTCTAAATAAATGCAGATTGTATCTTTTGACTTTGGAACCAAAAAAATAGGTATAGCTGTTGGCCAAACAGAAACTAAAACTTCTTCCCCGCTTGAAATTATTTTTAATAAAAATAATGCTATTAATTGGAAAAAAATAGAATCAATAATTCATGAATGGAAGCCTGATTTATTATTGGTAGGAAAACCACTTAATATGGATGGCACAGATAGTGATATCATGGAAAAAGTAAGTATCTTTTTTAAAAAATTACAAAAGATAACAAAGGTTCCATGTGAATATGTTGATGAAAGATTGACTAGTTTTGAAGCCAGGCAGAATCTTTCTGAGCTTAAAACAGATCTCATCGATGCACATGCAGCTAAGATTTTAATAGATCATTGGTTTAATAAATAAATATGTCCATACCCTCAAGCTTTATTGATCGACTGTTAACCTCTGTCAATATAATAGATATTATAGGCAGAAGATTGCAGCTTGAACGAAGAGGAGGCGGTTATTGGGCCAAATGCCCATTTCATGGGTCTGGTGAGGAAAGGACAGGTTCTTTTAAGGTTTATGAAGATTCTGGAACTTACCACTGCTTTGGATGCAAAGAATCTGGCAATGCTATTCATTTTTTAAGAAAACATGATGGCTTAGACTTTATGGAAGCTATCGAGCTTTTAGCTTCATCTGTTGGAATGGAAGTACCTCAGCAAGAAAAACCAATAGATGTTTCAGATGCATTAAGCATTAATTCTCGAGCTGTTGAAATATTTATAGAGCAATTAAAATCCTCATTAGGCAAAGCTACTATTGAATATTTAAAGGCCCGAGGTATCAGCGGGGAAACTGCTAAGTTTTTTGAATTAGGTTATGCGGTAGATAGGAATCCGTCTCTCTATTCTATTTTATCTCCAAACTATGAAAAATTAGACCTTGAAGATTCGGGATTATTTGGATCAAATGACAATGGAGATATGTATGACAGATTTAGAGACAGACTTATGTTTCCAATCAGAAACATTAAGGGTGAGCATATTGCATTTGGTGGAAGACTTTTAGTAGATAAAAAAGACCAAGCCAAATATTTAAATTCTCCAGAAACAAAAACCTATAAGAAAAAATATGAATTATATGGTTTATACGAAGCAAGATTAATTGAAAAAAGACCCCAATCTTTATTTCTTGTAGAGGGCTATATGGATGTTATTGGATTGCATCAGCATGGCATTAAGAATTCAGTAGCTTCATCTGGGACAGCTTTTACACAAGAACAACTTAGAAAAATCCTAAGTTATACCAATGTTATTTATATAGTTTTTGATGGAGATGAGGCAGGTCAAAAAGCGTCTTGGCGTGCTGTAGAAAATGCACTTCCTTTGCTGAGAGAGGATATCAGAATGAGTTTTATCTTTCTAAAGCCTGGTGATGACCCTGATAGTTATATTAAAGATAATGGAAAGGAAGCATTCCTAAAATTAGCTAATGAGGCAACATCATTCTCAGACTTCTTTTTGCAATCTATTAAAAATCATGACGATCTATCAACAATTGAAGGGCGATCCATGGTTGCACAATTTGCTAAACCTTTGGTAAATAAGATATCAAACCCAACACTAAAAGAAGCTTATACAAGTGAGATTGGAAATATATGTGATCTAGACTTTGGAAAACTTCTGTCTAGCGAAGATAGATTTCAACCAAGCAAGCCTTTACAAAAAGAAGAAATTAAAAAGACTTCAAATACAGTTATTAGAAAATCTGTGCTTGGAGTTTTTATAGCTCTTGTTCAGCACCCAAGTCTAGCGAGAGACAGAGTGTTTGATTTAATAAGAAAAGATTCAAGATTTTTGTTTTTAAATGATGTTAGGAATTTTTATAAAGACAACCCAGAGGCTGTTCCTTCAATACTTTTTGAGCAGATAGAGAATGAAAAAATAAAAAATTTATTTGGTGAAGCTCTTGTATCTGAAATTAAACTTTCGGTTGATGATGCAAAAGCCATGATTGAGGATTGCATTGACCTAATATCAAAAACTGAAAAAGATAGAGAGGAAATCCTAAAAGAAAAGTATAATATGCAAGAAATAACATCTGCAGAGAAAAGGGAATTACAACAACATATTCTCAAAAAGACTTCCATGACAGAAGAAGACCAGGTCTTATTGAAAAATTTAAGCTCTAAATAGATTGAATTTATAGATTTAATCACTACATAGAGTAAACATATTTGGAGTAACAGAATTCGTGGATAAATTAAGTAAAAAAGGTTCAAAAATAGCCGAGCTCATTGAGAAGGGAAGAGAGCAGGGGTATTTAACTTATGCTGATGTTAACGACCATCTTCCAGAGGATATCTCTGATCCAGATCAAGTTGATGAAATCATAGGAATGATTAATGACTTGGGTCTTCAAGTTCATGAAACAGCTCCAGATGCAGATGATTTATTATTAGCAAACTCAGAAGAATCAGATGATATTGCTCTAGAACAAGCCGCAGAAGCATTAGCTGCTGTTGAAAATGAAACTGGAAGAACAACCGATCCTGTAAGAATGTATATGCGTGAAATGGGAACAGTAGACCTTTTAACTCGTGAAGGTGAGATTGAGATTGCAAAAAGAATTGAAGAAGGCATGAGAGATCTTCTTGCTGCAAGTGTTGTTTACCCTAAAACTGTTGAATTTGTTATTGATTATCATCAAATGGTAAAAGATGGCGAAAAGAAGATTAATGATTTCTTAACTGGTTTCCTTGAAGAAATGGAAGAAGTTCCATCTGCTGGTCCAGGGAGCCAAAGAGCTAAAGATGAGGCAGCAGCTGCCGAGGAATCTGATGATGAGACTCCTTCAGGTCCGGATATGGTTGAAGTCCAAAGAAGGATGACAAACCTAAAACGTCAATATAATAAAACATTAAAAGTTATTGATTCAAAAGGGCGTCACTCAAAAGAAGCAAATGCTGAATTTAAAAAAGTTGGAGAAATTTTCCAATTCTTAAAATTCAGTCCAAGAATGTTTGATGATATTGCTTCTATTGCAAGAGAAGGCTTGGCAATGATAAGAGCTAAAGAAAAGTTTATACAAGAGCAGCTTGTACGAAATGCGCGTATGCCAAGAAAAGATTTCATTGCGACCTATACAGATAATCTAACTAAGGTTAGATGGGTTGACTCTTTAATGAAAGAGAAAAAATATAAAAAAGATCTTTTAGAAAAAGTTAAGCAAGATGTGGTTATTGCACAAAAAGATATTATTGAGCTTGAAACCAGAGTTGGTTTAAGCGTTAAAGAAATCAAAGAAATAAACAGAAACATGTCTATGGGTGAGACCAAGATGAGACGTGCTAAAAAAGATATGGTTGAGGCCAACCTCAGACTTGTTATTTCTATTGCTAAGAAATATACGAACAGAGGACTTCAGTTCCTAGACCTAATTCAAGAAGGAAATATCGGTCTTATGAAGGCTGTTGATAAATTTGAGTACAGAAGAGGTTACAAATTTTCTACTTATGCTACATGGTGGATTAGACAGGCTATTACAAGATCTATTGCTGACCAAGCAAGAACAATTAGAATTCCAGTCCACATGATCGAAACTATTAATAAATTAAATAGAGTTTCACGTCAAATGATGCAGGACATGGGAAGAGAGCCAACTCCAGAAGAACTGAGTAAAGAGCTTGATATGCCTGAGGATAAAGTAAGAAAAGTTCTTAAGATTGCTAAAGAACCAATTTCAACTGAAACACCAATTGGTGACGATGAAGATTCAAGCTTAGGTGATTTTATTGAAGATACTGTTATAGAGTCTCCACTTCAAAACGCAACTGAAGATAGCCTTCACTTTGCTACTGATGATGTCTTAGGATCTCTTACAGCAAGAGAAGCTAAAGTATTAAGAATGAGATTTGGTATTGGTATGAATACTGACCATACTCTCGAAGAGGTTGGAAAGCAGTTTGATGTTACTAGAGAAAGAATAAGACAAATAGAAGCTAAGGCCCTTAGGAAGCTTAGACATCCTAGTAGATCAAGTCATTTAAAAAGCTTTTTAGACGAGTAAGCCTACTTCCAACTTCCCTTTCTTCCAGATAAATCCCAGTTGATTCTTGACCACATCAACTGGATTCGCCTTTCTATGTATCTTTTTGCAAAGAAGTCACTTATTTCAGGAAGTGGAACAAAAGATGAAGATCCTAAGCCATCAATAATCTTTAGAACGATTAGATTATCTTCATAGCCCACAACTATATTATGTGGAATGATGTTTTTTGTTAAAACTAAACTAGATCTTAACCAAGATTCAAAATCATCCAGAGCCTTTTTTATTTCATCTGTCATACCAAATGTAAACAAATATTTTTCTAGTGTGATTGCTATATTTTGATTTTTATCTAGGACTAATTCTGTTTCTGATGCTGGTCCTATAGATGTTTCAACCATCCCATACCATTTGGCTAGGTGTTTCCATTTATTAGGATTATTATTTTTAAGAGATCTTTGTTGGTAAGCAGACTGCTCCCTGAGATTGTCATCAAAGCTTTCTGCAGATCTGAATTTTTTATACCAAGCGGCATTTTTTTTTACTTTTTCAGATTGTCCTTCAAATGATACTTTCAGACATCTATCTTTTTTTTCAGGATGAACAAAGCACATCCTATTGCCGCCTTGAGCAAAGGGTGTAATGTCATTTAGTTTAATCATCTTTTAATAATAACTTATATGGCTGTGATCAACATATTAAAGCTTCCCTAAATCATATATTCTTATATAATTGTTCGCTCTTAATTCAATAGAATTTATTAAGGGCCTGTAGCTCAGTTGGTTAGAGCAGTGGACTCATAATCCATTGGTCGTAGGTTCGAGTCCTACCGGGCCCACCATTCAATAAATTTTTTTAATTCAGCATATTAGAATATACTCACTCTTCATT
>Ga0206130_10000176_pt1 | contig 109709 bp, 94 predicted proteins | sample Helgoland_Spring_9_FD_148637 | JGI IMG/M metagenome (GOLD analysis project Ga0206130, IMG submission 148637) | Pelagic subsurface seawater microbial communities from Kabeltonne, Helgoland, North Sea - Helgoland_Spring_Bloom_20160512_1 | ecosystem: Environmental > Aquatic > Marine > Epipelagic ...
AAAAGCCTTCTGCCTTTTGAGTTCTCTCAATTCTTTTTTGGTAAGTTCTTTTGCTTCAATTTGGGATTGACCAAAGCAATTTAAGCTAAACAGAGCGAAAAATAGTATAAGGATATTTTTTTTCATTAAAATAAGAAGTTGTTTTTAATATTGTTTATGACAAAAGTAAGTAGTTATTTCTTACAAATACATTTAACGAGACATTTAGAAAAGATTATATTCCAAAAAGTATAAACAAATACTATGTAAATTGGTTGTTTATACATTTTTTTATTTATTTTGGACAAAAATATATCATGGCAATGCACTGGAAAACAAAACCTATTTTATTTCTATTATCATTGGTGATTGTCATAAGTTGTGGCAAAGAAGAAGTACTCCCGCCAGATAACCTTATTGGCGAATGGAATGTTTATTCAATTTCAAACAATACAGATCCAGTCATTATATGGGATGAACTTAAAGCGAGCGCAGTTGATTTAATTCCTGCTTATTCTTGTATGGAATTTACTACAAGTGCAACAGAACAGATTGTTACAACACGCTATGTTTTTATTGATGAAAATTCTGCAGGATGCAGAAACCCTGTTATTTCTGCCTACACTTGGAATAATGATCCAGAGACTGGATTCTATAATTTTATACAAGGAAATAATATAGTTGAGTATGCTATTACATTTACAAATAATGACAACCGTATGACTTGGATTGACCAAACTAGTGGAGATATTACTGTTTGGGATCGCCAAGTATCAGCTGCTACAGTTGCGGAATAGCCAAAAACATTATATTTAATTATACTAAAATAATAAAAATGAAAAAAACACTCACCACATTATTACTCCTGTTTTTAATTGCATCCTGTGGGGCACTTAAAAACACAGCCAAAGATCCTTATGTTGGCTCGTTTGATTTTACCATTTTTGAAGTTGATAATTTTGGAGATATTCCAATTAAAATGACACTTGCCAAAGAAGGAGAGGAATATATCTCTCAAATGGATTTTGCCGGTGATGGTCAAGCTGCAGGAGAAATTGAGATTACTAGCACTAGCCTTCAAGATGACGTTTTAACCATAGAAGCGTACACATCTGGATATGATATTTATTTTGAATTATCTGTTGAAGGAGATGCGATTTCAGGTTCAATGATGGGCATGTTTGACATTGAGGGAGTACGAATAAAAGATTAAATTTCCATTAAATACACACAAACGCCTTATACTAATAAGGTATTTTTTTAAGATCCACTTACGATTATTGGGACTTCATCAAATAAAAGAATTAAAAATTATCCTGATGAATGGCGGTTAGCTGTTTATGAATATTGGGTTCATTATAGAGGGTTTTAATATAGGTTGTGTACAATGAAATAAACCGTTTGTTTTCTATAAGGTCTCCAAAAACAGAAGTTAATCTTAAAAAAGAAAGAGGATCTTGCTGTGTTTGATTTGCACTTTGATGGAGTTCTTCTTTTCGATAATCAATGATTTCAAGGCGAGAATTATTTAAATCGACACCTTTGTCACTATAATAACACCAAGCTGCCAAAACAAAACTTGCATATTTGATACTACCTCCACGTTGTAAATTTTCAAGTAAAGTAGGAAGTAAAAATTTAGGCAATTTTGCTGAACTTTCCGAACAGATTCTGCTCACTCCGTCTTTGATGTTTGGGTTAGCAAACCGTTCTTCTAAACTATTTTTGTATGCTGTTAGATCAATCCCGTCAACCTTATCAAGTAAAGGACTCACTTCTTTATCCATGAATGCTCTCATAAAAGAGGCAAATAGTGGATCTTCCATACATGCGTTAATGGTTTTATATCCATGAAGAGCTCCAGGAATTCCCAAAACAGAATGGCCTGAATTTAATAAGCGGATTTTCATCTTTTCATAAGGGGTAACATCTGCTACAATGTGTACGCCCAGTTTTTCAAGAGGGGGTCTTCCATTCGAAAAATCATCTTCAATTACCCATTGAATAAAAGGTTCACATACAATTGGCCAATCGTCCTTTAAGTGGTATTCTTTTTTCAAAAAATCAATAGAAGCGTCTGGTGTAACGGGTGTTATTCTATCCACCATTGAGTTTGGGAAGCACACTTCTTTTTCGATCCACTTACAAAGCGATGGATCTTGTTCTTGAACAAAAGAGAGTAGCATTTTTCTGGTAACTTCACCGTTGTGTTGAATATTGTCACAAGAGAGAATGGTGAAAGGAGCCAAGCCATTATCTCTTCTTTTTCTGAGGGCAGTTGTCAAAAAACCAAAAACAGTTTTTGGGGTATTGGGGTGTTGAAGATCATGTTCAATGTCTGGGGTGTCAAAATTAAAATTTCCAGTATTCGTATCGAAATTATACCCTCCTTCAGTAATGGTTAAAGAAACAATTTTTGTGTCTGAATGTGCCATTTTATCTATGGCTAAGACTGGAGATTCATAGGCAAAAATAAAATCAGTGATAGATCCAATAATTTCAGAGGTTTCTTTTCCATCAGGATGTTGAGTGATCAGGGTGTAGAGTCCATCTTGTTGCTTTAAAACAGATGCAATCTTTTGATCTCCTTCCCTCAATCCAATCCCACAGATTCCCCAATTTGCATTTTGTGGATCCTCCAATAACTGGTGCATATAGTAAGCTTGATGAGAGCGATGAAACCCTCCCACCCCTATGTGAACGACACCTGTTTTGATTGAACTCCTCTCGTAGTTTGGGCATGAAATATGCGTTGCAAGTGAGCTTAAGTTTTCTTGATTTAGTTGAATTAACTCCATTAATTTCATTTATTGTTTAATGCCTTTCTTCGGAGCATTGCCCAATAGGCCGTTACAAAATAGAGGACCGTACAAGCAAAACCAATTTGATAAAAAAGTTCTCGATTGGAAATATAGGCTGCCTCAGTTGGACTTTCAATTAATGTTTTTAATGCTAGAAACAAACTCAATCCAAGGGCAGCATAGGCGGTAATTTTTAAGGAAAGTGAAAAGAAGCTCGTATCCTGTTTAGTTTCAGGCTCTTCCTCTTCCAATTTTTTGTGGTATTGTGCTACCGCTTTGTTGTAGGCTTCTTCTTTCTTCTCTCCTTCAGGATAGGCTTTATTTGCGCCCAACCTTCCTGCCAAAAAGGTATAAACCAATAGTGTAAAAAACCATGTAGGAATGAACAAATAATAGAATGACATTACATCAAGTGCATTGAGACCAAAGCCAAAAACAAGACCAAGTATCCAAGATAAGACTGCTGGCGAACTGTTTTTATATTCTTGGAATTTTGACCAATAACGAGTGTAGCCAATTTTAGGGAATAGTTGGTGTTCTGCAAAGACGATTGCACCTACGGGTACCACCAACAAACCGGCATAAGTCAATAAGGGTAATATTTGTGAAAATACAAAAGGAAAACAAGCTACAACTACCATGGCAATCCCTACTATAGTTGTTGTTGTTCTCCTGGATTGAGAAGAATAAACCGCTTGTGCTGCTAAACCGGCTCTATACAGATTGGTGATAGCGGTAGTCCATCCCGCAACAATAACGATTACAAAACCAGACCAACCTAAGGCATAAAAAGCAACATCTCCTGGATCCAATTCTACTATGGATTTTCCAATGATCACTGCAGTTCCCGCTCCCATTATTCCAGCGGCAATCCAAGCAATATAATGCCCAAACAGCATTCCTGTACTTGTTGCCAAACCATATGATTTTTTCTTGGCAAAACGTAATAACGCCATATCAATCAAACCAAAATGAGTGATAGTATTTGCAGCCCATCCAAATCCAATAACTTCTACCAATCCGATTCCAGGACTACCTTCACTATTGACTCCTGTCCAAATGGATTGATTCCCAATTTCCACAAAATCAGACCAAGCGCTGGGAAGAGTCACTCCCAAAACATCCAACGAAAGTGCGGGAAGTAGGACAATAGCGCCACAAGAAAACATCGTAAACAACCAAGGCGCACAAATTCCTGAAAAATCTGAAACTGCTTTAAAGCCGTATATAGCAACAAAGACGACAAACACGCCCACCAATATAACAATCAAAACAAACCATAAGTTGGTAGGATACCAATCCAGTTGTGCAGGAATACCAAAAGCAAATCGAACTGCAGTGGAAGATACCGTTACCATTGCTGCTGAAATAACGGTGAAGATCAAAATGTTTGCCCAATTATATAATTTAGACATAGAATCCCCAGCAATTTTATTGAGGTAGGTATATAGACTTAGACGGGTCTCTACTGCAATTGGTGAAGTGATTAAGCTCCAACTGAGAACTGCTAAGATATTTCCAATGAGCAGACCCAAAATAATATCCATCGTTTTTGCTCCCAAGGCAACAAAGGTTGCACCAATGACAAACTCAGTAGCAGCTACATGTTCGGCAGCATATAAGCCTGCAAAATGAGTCCAACCGTGTAATTTATGTTTTGGAACAGCCAACTGTTCTTCATCTAGCTTTTCAAATTGTTGGAAATCAGTTGTTTTGTTCATTCTGGTTTTTTAAATGTCAAAAAAAGTTGAGTTAAAATGTTTTGAATTACAAAATAGTGATATAATCATCAATATAAAATTTGAGCAACTTTTTTATTTATAAAACCAAGGAATTGCAGTCTATTGTATTTTGTTCTATGAGAAATAAGAACGATACCAAATCTACATTCCAATAGTCTTAAACAGTATAATATTGAATCTTAGAATTTTATAAGAGGGAAGTTTTTTTTCGACTTTTTAGAAATAAAAAAGCCAAAGAACAAGTGCTACTTTTTTTAGTATTCCAAAAGTAAGTAGGTAGTAAAATGTTTTCTTAGAAGGGGTTTTCATTTTTGATCTTTATTTTTCATTCCTTTAATGCCAGCATAGAGCATCCATAGCACCAGAGCTATGATTCCATATACCAAAAGATTACGAATAAAATATCCCATTTAGGCTGATTAAATTCGTTCCTGAATTTCGATAATGAATCCAAAAACGAGACACACTGCTAAGCTTGCTAAAACGATTCCACCTACACCCATAATTTTTTATTTTAAAGATATTACTTTTTTGAAAGTATCCTAGTAAAGTTTTCATCAGAAGTTCTCAAATATTTTTTTACTTTTAAAAGGAATTACCCAAATTTATTCATTAAAAAATACCCATGACAAAAATAGACAGAAGAAATTTTTTAAAGAAAACCTCTCTTTCGGCGGCTTCTTTATACACGGCAAGTAATGTAGCTTGCGCAACAGAAAAAGAAAATCAAGCCTCTGGAGGAAGCTATATGGGCGATTTTGCAGCTCCTAAATTAGACATCATTCGTATTGCACTTATTGGAGTGGGTGCTAGAGGGAGTCGTCACGCAAAACAACTGGCTAGTATTGAAGGCACAGAAATTGTTGCTATTGCTGATGTTTATGAAGATTTGGTGGACCGTTCTGTGAACAATTGTATCTCTGTTGGCAAAGGGAGACATCAAAATATTGTACGTTATTTTGGCGCTGAAGTAGAATGGAGAAAAATGTTGGCCGAGGTAAAACCCGATGCGGTTTTTATCGCAACCAACTGGAATAACCATGCGCCAATGGCAATAGAAACTATGAAACAAGGAGCGCATGCCTTTGTTGAAGTTCCCATTGCTGTTACCCTACAAGAAATGTGGGATATTGTAGATACCTCAGAGCAAACTAAGAAGCATTGTATGATGATGGAAAACGTCAACTATGGCAGGGAAGAGTTACTCTATTTAAACTTATGTCGTCAGGGAAAAATTGGAGAAATTTTACATGCCGAGGCAGCCTATATTCATGAATTGCGTTTTCAGATGGAAGAGCAAGAAAGGGGGACAGGTTCTTGGAGAACACCACATTATGCAAAAAGAAATGGGAATTTATACCCAACCCACGGTTTAGGCCCAGTAGCTCAATATATGAATTTGGGACGTGGTGATGACCAGTTCAACACCCTAGTTTCTTTTTCAACTCCTGCAAGGGGTCGACAGGCTTATGCTGAAAAGAATTATGCCCCTGATCATAAATGGAATGCATTAGATTATAAGGGAGGTGACTTAAACACCTCTATTGTTAAAACACAGTTAGGGTGCACCATAATGATTCAATGGGATGAAACCAGTCCAAGGCCATACTCACGACACAATTTAGTTCAGGGAACCAAAGGAACCTTGGCAGGTTTTCCTACTCGGGTCACTTTTGAAGGCGGTGTAGAAGGCGCCACAGATAGCCACCACCGTTGGGCACAAGGAGATCAATTAGAAGCACTTTACGAGCAATATGAACACCCTATGTACAGGCGATTAGGTGCTTTGGCAACTAAAATGGGAGGACATGGAGGAATGGATTTTATGATGTTATATCGTGCAGTAGAGTGTTTACGAACTGGAACACCCTTAGACCAAAATGTTTATGAAGGGTGTTTGTGGAGTTCCGTAGCCCCCCTCAGTGAAGCATCTGTTGCTCAAGGGGGAATGCCTCAAAAGTTTCCTGATTTCACCAGAAAACAATGGCAAAAAACTAAGCCTTTGGCGATTGTATCTTAACACTAATGGCTTAATTTCTTTAAAGTGATTAAATCTGAAGCTTTTGCACGAATTTGTTTCTTTGGTGACCATCAAGATTACTTGAATCTTCCTGTAATCTCTGGGACTATTGATCGGAAAATCACACTTACTGCGACGCCAAATAGTGAAGACAAATATATTTTGCAATTGCTTGATTTAGATAGTGTTATTGTAATTAATATAAATGAAAATTTTAATAATATTGAAGTAGAAGATTACTTTCGTTCTTCTCTCTCTATTTTACAACAAGCGGGCCTTGTTTTTGAACAAGGATATACCGTCGAAATCACTGGAAATATCCCCGTAAATGCCGGTGTTTCGAGTTCTTCCGCCTTGGTGGTTGCTTGGATACGTTTTTTAGTTCAAGCTCAAAAAACTCCAGTTCCTGTGAGTTCCACTCAAATTGGGCAATGGGCATACGCAGCTGAGGTAGGGTTTTTTAATCATCCAGGAGGTCTGATGGATCAATATACTATCGCTCAAGAGGGACTATTGTATATTGACACTCAAACAGGGTCAACTTCTCGAATGAAATCCCATCTAGGACAATTAGTCGTGGCAGAATCTGGGATTGCTAAAGAAACCCTGACCGTTTTACACAATGCACGGGAATATGGTCAAAAAGCGATAGAGGCTGTTCAGCAAGTGAATCCAAACTTTGAGCTTCACACAGCCGAACCCAAAGATTATGCTCTTTATCTTGATAAAGTTCCAAAAGTGTATCAAAGACATTGGTATGCTGCTATACACAATTACGATTTAACTTTAAAAGCAATGAACGCTTTACGGTCTGCTTCCACCGATTTATTCCAAATCGGAAAATGGATGAATGAACATCAGCATATTTTACAAGACTACATTCAAAACACACCCAAATCCATGGCTTTACAAATGGAAGCGACAAGAAATGCAGGCGCTTTGGGAGCCAAAATTATTGGTTCAGGAGGAGGAGGTTGTATGCTTGCTATGGTAACTGAAAAGACAAAACAGAAAGTAATTGATGCCTTTTTATCCAATGGAGCTGTTGCTGCTTATGAAATTCAATTAACCAGTCCACTATGAAACCCATCACAAATTTATTGATTATGGCGGGTGGGGCTTCTTCACGGATGAAACATTCTTTGGAAGATGCGCAACTGTCCGAAGCAACAAAAACCATTGCACGTTCTGTACATAAAAGTTTAATCCCTCTAGGTAAAAGTCAAAAACCTTTATTGTATTATTTGGTTCAAAATGCAGTGGAAGCGGGTTATACGGACATTTACTTAATTACGAGTTCTGAAAATGAAGCTTTTCAAGACTGGGTAGGAACAAAAAAGAGCCACAATACTTTTGCTGGAGCAGCAGTGCATTTTGTTATACAAAATACTCCAACGGGGAGAGAAAAACCTCTAGGGACTGCCGATGCTGTCCAGCAAGCCATGGAACAATACCCTGATTTACAAACAGAATATTTAAGTGTTTGTAATGGTGATAATTTTTATTCGGTGAAAGCTTTACGCCTCTTACATCAAACGCGAGACACTCCACATGCCTTGATCAGTTATGCGAGATCGGGATTGCATTTTGACAATGAACGTATTGCTAAATTTGCTGTTATGGATATTGATACGCAAGATTTTTTAAAGAATATTATTGAAAAGCCAGATCCTGAACTAGTAGAAAAGTACCGTGATGAAAGTGGGGAAATACGGGTGAGTATGAATGTCTTTAGTTTTAAAGGCGACTTGTTGTATCCTTATTTGAAAAATTGCCCAATCCATCCTGAACGAAATGAAAAAGAATTGCCTGAGGCAGTTCGCAGCATGACTTCGGCCAAAGACCACCCCATTCGATGTTTCCCTTTAAAGGAAAATTTGCTCGATTTAACCTCTGCGGATGACATCTTTTCTTTTTCAACTTTGGAATAAAAGAGATTTTATTTCTTTGTCAAATGAGTATGAATTTTTAAAAATTAAAGCATAAGACTAATAGTTACGACATGAAAAAAAAAACTTTCCTTCTTTATATTAGTTTAATTTTCTTGACTTGTGACACAAACCTTAATCGTATTGAGAACGTCTTAAAGAATACAAATCCTAAAATTCAGTACCTAACGAAAAACGCAGCAGCGCATGAGATTCAGATTTTGCTTACCGAGATAAAGCGCGATACTCTGGGTCAGCCGTGTTTTATTGAAACGGCATATCAAGTAGATGAGGAACAATATTTTTATCCTGCAAGCACTGCCAAGCTCCCCATTGCTGCACTTGCATTACAGAAAATTAAGGAGTTAAATGCCAATGGTATTTCTATTACAGCCAATACACCTTTCCAAATAAATACACCACATGGAGAAAGCTTAGTGCTTCAAGATTCAACTGAATTTGAGGGCAAACTCACCCTCGCCCATTTGATTAAAAAAATCTTTTTAGTAAGTGATAATGAAGCTTACAGCTATCTTTTTGATTTTTTAGGAAGAGATTATATCAACGCTGCCTTGAAAGAAAAAGGCTTAACACATACTCAAATTCAACATAAATTTTTACTCAATGCAGACAATGAAAATACGTGGGAATATTTCTTTTTTGATAAAAATGGAGACACGCTTTATCACCAAAATTCCATCAAGTCCAGTGAGCTACTAAATAATTCAAATTTAAAAGGAATTCATAAAGGGAAAGGCTATCTAAAAGAGGGCGAATTAATCAATGAGCCTATGGATTTTAGCCTTAAAAATAGAATTTCAATTCGAGACTTAAATGGGATACTCAAGCGCTTGATTTTTCCTGAAGTTTTTTTAAAAGAACAACAGTTTAACTTAACAGAAAGTGACTATAAGTTTTTAAGATATTGGATGAGTCGGACTACGACAGAGAGTAAAATAGATGCTTACAACACAGGCGAATATTGGGATAGTTATGGAAAATTTTTGATTTATGGAGATCAAAAAGGGGCAATGCACAATAGAATTCGTATTTATAATAAAGTAGGATACGCATACGGGACACTCACGGATGTTGCTTACATACACGATTTAGAAAATGAGCTTGAATTTTTTTTGACAGCAACTATTTTAGTGAATTCAAACCAAATTTTTAATGACGATACTTATGAGTTTGAGCAGGTGGGAATTCCATTTTTAGCTGCTCTTGGACAAGAGATACTTACGGACCTTCAAACGAATAAGTAAACGGAATTACAGCAGTCCTAAGGCAACTAAGCGTTGGCGAAGAAACGCTCCAGCAGTGATGTCCTCGTATTTTTTAGGATGAACATCATTGATCATTTGTGGTAAACAATCCAAAGGCATTTGCGGAATAGGATGCATGAAGAAGGGAAGAGAGTAGCGCGCATTTCCCCACTCTTCTTTTGGAGGATTTACAACGCGGTGAATGGTCGAGGGTAGGTGATTGTTAGTAAGGCGTGAAAGCATATCACCAATATTAATCATCAATTCATCAGGTGCGGCAACAGCGTCAATCCACTCTTCTTTTCGGTTGAGAACTTGCAAGCCTCCTCCCTGTGAGCCCATAAGAAGCGTGATTAAATTGATGTCCCCATGAGCAGCAGCGCGCTCGGCATCTTGAGGCGCTTGAGAAATGGGTGGGTAGTGAATCGCCCGTAGAATAGAGTTTCCCTCCCGGATAAAATGATCAAAATAAAACTCATCTAACCCTAAATACAATGCAATGGCTTGAAGTAAAACTTCAGCTGTTTTTTCTAGCTTTTTATAAACCAGATTTCCCACCTTATTGAAGTTTTCCAGCTCTTTGACTTGGATATTTTCCGGGTATATTTCCTTGAGATCAGGATGAGCTTCGAGATCTTGACCAAAATGCCAAAACTCTTTCAGATCCCCAGTAGTTCGTCCTGCTGCGTGTTCTTTTCCAAAACCCGTATAGCCTCTTTGTCCTCCACCTCCATGGGTTTCATATCCTTCTTTAGTGGATTTAGGCAGGGCGAAAAAGCCCTTAATTTCATGGTATAATGTTTCTTGAAGTTCTTTCTCCAAAAAGTGTCCTTTAAGCGCAAGAAATCCAATTTCTTGAAACGAAGCACCAATGTGTTTTACAAAAGCGGCTTTGCGTTTGGGATCATTGGAAAGAAAGTCATTTAAATCAGCTTGTGGGATGTGTTGCATTAAAAAAAGAAATAAAAAAAGCGGACCCATCGGTCCGCTTTGTATAGATAAGGAAAATTACAGTGGCGCTACTTGCGTAGGCGCCTGCTGTTCACGATTCCTCAAATGATTTTCATAAAACATAAGACACCTCCTTTCTACATTAAATTAAACATAGCTGTTGTCACAGCATTAACTTCTCGTCTCAAATATAATAATAGGAAGCTTTGGTGCGACACTTATTTCACAATTTTTTTCAACGTCAATCCTTGAACTAATATAGTAAATAAAACTACAGCATAGGTTAGTATCAAAATGAGTTCCTTTCCGTCTCCAATTGTGTCTGGAAGGTTAAGTGCTAGGGCGATACTGAGCCCTCCTCTTAATCCACCCCAAGTAATTATTAGGGCAGTATTCTTTTCGAATGTCATTCTATAAGAAAGAATTTTGATAGGAATAAACACTCCAATCCCTCTAGAAACGACCACCAATAAAATGACCAAAAGGATAATAACTAAATAAGAAGTATCAAAGTTTTGAAGAATTGGAATAATTTCTAGACCGATTAAAATAAACAGGATGGCGTTTAGCGTTTCGTCAAGTAGATGCCAAAACTTATAGACGTAGTCTCCCATGGCTTTTTGAACACCGTCTTGTTTTTTGTCTGTATCAATATTTTGATTTAAAAAGAGTCCCATAACGACCACTCCTAGAACAGCTGAAAAATGAAATAAATGTGAGATGATTGGGACCAGAAGAACAAGTGAAAGTGTAATTAATACCTCTAATTCCACATGAGTGTTTTCAATATATTTAACCAGTTTTAGACCTAAAAAGCCTAATACAGCACCCATGACCACACCTCCTATAACTTCTTGTGCAAAGAGAGAGCCTACACTTTGAAGCGTTACATTATCAATTCCCTCAATTTTAATACTTAGTAGCGTTAAAAAGACAACAACTCCAATTCCATCATTAAATAATGATTCTCCTGCAATTCTTGTTTCGGTTATTTTAGAAAGGTTCATTTTTTTAACCATGGCCAAAACAGCAATGGGGTCGGTTGGAGCAATCAATGATCCGAACAATAAACAGTCAACGTAGGTAAGACCCAATGAACTCAGCCCTAAAAAAGGTTGCTGAACTAACCAAAAAACACCTGTACCTACTGCAAATGTTGAAAAGAGAACCCCGAAAGTGGCTAAAAATAATACTGTCAGTCGGTCTTTTAAAAGTTCGTGAACATCCACACTAATGGCTCCTGCAAATAAGAGGAAAGGGAGCATAACGTCAATTAATAAGACACTAAAATCAAACTCTTTAGTGAGTTGGGTCATATAATTTAAAAACTCGGGAGAAATCAAACCAGCAATCATAATGATAAGCGATAATACAATTGCTAAAACCATTAGACCTATGGTTTGAGGAAGCTTCAAAACACGAAGGTTGATGATTGAAAAAATGGATGCTAAAGAGAGTAATAAGGTAGAGAGTTCTAGTAAATTCATAATGATTATTTTTGTTTAAAATAAGAAATTATTTTTTTAGGTAGAGTTTTGAAAGGTATTTGCCAATCAAGTCAAACTCTAAGTTCACTATTTTGCCAGGGGCTAATTTGTGAAAGTTTGTATGCTCATAGGTATAGGGAATGATAGCCACAGAAAAGCGATCTTCTAATGAGTCTACCACAGTAAGACTTACGCCATTTACGGTGATTGACCCTTTTTCAATGGTAATATTACCTTTGCTTGGATCATAGACAAAAGTATAGGTCCAACTGCCATCCTGATTAGAAGAACTTATACATTCTGCAGTTTGGTCTACATGGCCTTGAACCATATGTCCATCCAATCGATCTCCTAATTTCATCGCCCGCTCGAGATTGAGCAAGTCACCTGTTTGAAGGGTTCCCAGATTTGTTTTATTTAGAGTTTCATCTATGGCAGTTACCGTGTAGGAATTGCTGTCACAAGCTACCACAGTTAGACACACTCCATTGTGAGCCACACTTTGATCAATTTTTAAGCTCGAAGCTAATTCACTTTCAAGGGTGATATGTAAATTCGTATCTTCTTTTTTTAGCTCGGTTATCTTTCCGAACGCTTCGATAATTCCTGTAAACATGCGTTTTAAATTAGTTACATTTGCCTCAAAAATAAGTATAAAAACCAGTAATGAGTGAAATCCCAAAAATTAGAGTCGGAATTTCTGTTGGAGACCCCAACGGTATAGGATTTGAAATTATTTTAAAAACTTTTTCAGACAAGCGTATTTTTGATTTTTTTACCCCTGTGGTATTTGCTCATCATAAAAATTTTATTGAAGAACGAAAAAAATTAGGAATAACTGTCAGTGTGTTTTCTTTGAGTAATATCAAAAATCCGAACAAAGGACAGTTAAATGTTGTGAATGTTTGGGACGCTCCTTTTCCAATTGTCTATGGAAAGGAACAAGCAGAAGCAGGATTACGAGCAATTACCTCATTGGAAGCAGCCACTCTTGCTTTAAAAAATAGAGACGTTGATGTTTTAGTTACAGCACCCATTCACAAAAAAAGCATTCAGTCTGAGGCCTTCAAATTTCCAGGTCATACCGATTATTTGAATGCGCAACTTGAGGGGCAAAGTTTAATGTTTATGGTAACAGACCAGCTCAAGGTGGCTTTGATGAGTGATCATATTCCTTTGAAAGATGTCGTTGGTTATTTGAATGAAGATAAAATCAACACCAAAATTGCATTATTAGAAAAAAGTTTAATTCAAGATTTTGGAATTCAACGGCCTAAAATTGCTGTCTTGGGAATCAATCCACACACTGGTGATAATGGTGTAATTGGAGAGGAAGACGATACGCTTTTAACTCCTGTTATTAAGAAATGGAATGAAAAAGGGAGCCTCGTTTTTGGACCTTATCCTGCCGATGGGTTTTTTGGAAATCAAAGCTATTCCAAGTTTGATGCCGTATTAGCTATCTATCACGATCAGGGGTTGATTCCATTTAAAACCTTATCCTTTGGTCAAGGCGTCAATTTTACTGCAGGCTTGAGTCATGTCCGTACTTCGCCAGACCATGGTACTGCTTTTGATTTAGCCGGCAAGGGAGTTGCAGATCCAAGTTCATTTTCTGAAGCGGTGTATCGGGCACGTGAGATCTTTAATAAAAGAAACGAGGAGTTCTCTTGAAACCCTTCTTAGTTTTTATTTTTAAAAAGACTCACAAAAAGGCTTCCCAATAAAGAGTGAATCAAACTTGATATTGCGGCTGGGATAGCCACAATTGGATTTGAAAAATTTTCTCGAGCCAGAACAACACCCAATCCTGAATTTTGCATCCCCACTTCTATTGAAATGGTTTTGGCAACGCTCCAGCTTTTAAATAAACCCAAGCTGATTAAAAATCCAAACAGAAAACCAATGGAGTGAAGACAAAGAAGAGCCAAAATCAACTGAATCCCTGAATTCAAAATAATTTCTTTTCCTTGTCCGATAATACTAGCCACGATTAACGTAATGAGGAGCACTGCAACGGGAGGGGCAAACGGAAGAATTTTTGAGGTAGACTTTGGGAGGTACCGATTGAGAATAACTCCCAAAAGAATTGGAAGTAAAACCACTTTCAATGTTGAATAAAAAAGACCTGCTGCGTCTACATTAACGTAACTTCCAGAAAGTTGGCTTGTTAAATAGGGAGTGAGAAGAATTGCCGCCAAAGTTGAAACAGTGGTCATACAAACGGAAAGGGCAACATTAGCCTTTGCTAGATAAGCAATGACATTTGATGCAGTCCCTCCCGGACAACAAGAAACCAAAATGAGTCCAACAGCAAAGAAAGTAGGTAAATCAAAAACTTTTCCTAGACCCCAACCCAAACTGGGCATTAGAATAAATTGCAATCCAATTCCAACAAGCACCCATTTGGGTTGTTTTAAAATTTGTTTAAAATCTGAAGCTTGTAACGTTAGTCCCATACCCAACATTATTCCTCCTAGACCCAGTGTTATAAGGGTGCCTTGAAACCAAGTGAAAAGCGGGGGATACATTAGTGCACCGCAAGAAAACAGGGCGACTATCAAAGGAAATGCAGCTGTTATTTTTTGAGTGTAGTGGTTCAATTTTATAATTTCAAATCAAGATATCTCTTTTTTTTATCTCGTGCACATTAGACTTGTGGCTTTCTATATTTTACTTGAATCTTTTTTTCGATATCGATTAAATGATAATCCATGCAATTTTAACGTATTACGTTATTTTTTTTTATAAATTTGCCGCTCAATTGGAGGACAATGGAAGTGTTAAAAGAATTTACTATCCCATTTGTGGGGTTAAAGGACGGTAAACACAGCTATTCTTTTCCAATAGACAATACGTTCTTTACGCATTTTGAGTATACCGATTTTGATCTCGTTGAGCTTGAAGCTAAACTAGTGTTAGATAAAAAGCCAACCTTTTTAGAATTAAGTTTTGATGTTCAAGGAAAAGTAAAACTTCCTTGTGACGTTTCTACAGAGTTATTTGATCTTCCTATCGATTCTAAATTTGACCTTTTAGTCAAATTTGGATCGAATACAGAAAGCAACTCAGATGAGATAATAATCTTTCCTGAGGGAACTTTTCAAATCAATGTGGCACAATATATTTATGAACTAATTATTTTGGCCATTCCATTGAAACGCGTGCATCCAGGAATCGAAGACGGTACTTTACAAAGCGAGATTGTAAATAAACTTAAAGCGCTAGAACCTAAAGAAGAAAATTTAAATGGAGGTGAAGACCCCCGTTGGAATAAACTAAAAGATCTCTTGTAAAAGCGATCACGTAAAACAATTATTATGGCACATCCTAAACGGAAAATTTCCAAAACAAGAAGAGACAAAAGACGTACGCATTACAAAGCGGCTGATCAACAAATCGCAACTTGTACTACAACAGGTGAAGCACATCTATACCACCGTGCTCATTGGCATGAAGGGAAATTGTATTACCGTGGAAAAGTTCTTGTTGACGCTGCAGCTACTGCTGAAGCTTAAGCAATAAAATTAAACGTATAGCTCTCCGTTTAGGAGGGCTTTTTTTTTCAATTGTTTTGATTGCGTCAAAAAACTACTATCTTCACTTCGTAATAATGTATTTTTCTACTGAAAATTTATAATGAATCAAGCGAGTAATATAATGCTGAAAGCAGCAATTACTGCAGTTGGAGGATACGTTCCCGATACAGTTTTATCTAACCAAGATTTAGAGAAAACGGTCGACACGAATGATGAATGGATTCGCTCTCGAACAGGAATAAAAGAACGTCGGATTCTTAAAGATCCAAAAAAAGCAACTTCATTCCTCGCCATTCAAGCTGCAAACGATTTAATTTCCAAAAAGGACCTTGATCCCACCACAATAGATTTAGTTTTAGTTGCCACCATAACTCCAGACATGCACGTTGCTGCAACTGCCGCCTATGTTGCTTCCTCTATAGGGGCGACAAATGCCTTTGCATATGATTTAAATGCGGCTTGTTCCGGATTTCTTTATGGAATGAGTGCCGCAGCTGCCTATATCAGTTCAGGAAGATATAAAAAAGTACTACTTATCGGAGCCGATAAAATGTCTTCTATAGTAGATTATACAGACCGAACCACTTGTATCATTTTTGGTGATGGTGGAGGAGCAGTATTGTTTGAACCTAGTGTCAATCAATTTGGTTGGGAAGACGAGTATTTTAGAAGCGATGGAAGTGAGCGAATGTCGTTACGCATTCTCTCTGGAGGATCTTTGCACCCTACGACTCAAGAAACCTTAGACCAAGGGTCACACAACATTCACCAAGAAGGGAAGGTGGTTTTTAAATATGCTGTTTCTGAAATGGCCAATGTAGCCGAACAAATCATGAATAGGAATGATTTAGGAAATGGAAAAATAGATTATCTTTTACCCCATCAAGCAAATAAGAGAATAATCGATGCTACCGCAAGTCGTCTCAATTTATCTGACGATAAGGTACTCATGAATATTGACCGTTATGGCAATACTACTGCGGCTACTTTGCCACTTTTACTATATGACTACGAATCAAAACTCAAAAAAGGAGATAAGCTCGTATTTACCGCTTTTGGTGGTGGATTTACCTGGGGGGCAGCACACCTCACATGGGCCTATTAAAAAAACTAATTGAAAACTAGATATGGACATTAAAGACATTCAAAATTTAATCAAATTTGTTGCTAAATCAGGAGCACAGGAGGTGAAACTGGAAATGGAAGATATTAAGATCACTATCAAAACCGGTTCAGACCAACCTCAGATTGAAACTACGGGAATAGTTCAACAATTACAAGCAGTTCCTGCACCTGTTCAATTACAAGCACCACCAGTTGCACCAGCAGCACCGGTATCTGAAGCGCCTGTAGTAAGTAGTGAGGAAGATCATTATATTACTATTAAATCCCCAATTATTGGAACTTTTTATCGTAAAGCAGCTCCAGACAAGCCTAATTTTATTGAGGTGGGGAATACCATTGCCGAAGGAGATGTCCTATGTGTAATTGAAGCCATGAAACTCTTTAATGAAATTGAATCCGAAGTAAGTGGAACCATTGTTAAAATTTTAGTGGATGATGCTTCTCCAGTAGAATTTGACCAACCTTTATTCGTGATTAATCCTTCTTAAACTACCCTTATGTTTAATAAAATTTTAATTGCCAATCGTGGTGAGATTGCGATGCGAATTATTCGCACCTGCAAAGAAATGGGAGTTAAAACCGTAGCTGTTTATTCCAAAGCGGACGCTGATAGTTTGCATGTTCGTTTTGCAGATGAAGCGGTATGTATAGGGCCTGCTCCAAGTAGTGAATCTTATTTAAAGATACCCAATATCATCGCTGCAGCAGAAATTACTAATGCAGATGCCATCCATCCGGGCTACGGATTCTTGTCTGAAAATGCTAAATTTTCAAAAATTTGTGAAGAACATGAGATCAAATTTATTGGGGCTTCTGCTACCATGATTGATCAGATGGGAGATAAAGCTTCAGCCAAGGCAACAATGAAAGCGGCAGGAGTTCCAACCATTCCTGGTTCCGAAGGACTTTTAGACTCTTTAAAAGAAGCGGCTGCTATCGCCAAAGAATTTGGTTATCCCGTTATGTTAAAAGCTACCGCTGGTGGAGGTGGAAAAGGAATGCGTGCCGTCTGGAAAGAAGATGAGCTTCAAAAAGCATGGGAAAGTGCCCGCCAAGAAGCCAAAGCAGCTTTTGGTAATGATGGTATGTACATGGAAAAATTGATTGAAGAACCACGCCATATTGAAATTCAAATTGTTGGAGATTCTTTGGGCAAAGCTTGTCATCTATCAGAGCGAGATTGCTCCATTCAAAGACGTCATCAAAAATTAACGGAAGAGACACCGTCTCCTTTTATGACTCCTGCACTAAGAAATAAAATGGGAGAGGCCGCAGTAAAAGCAGCTGAATTTATCAAATACGAGGGTGCAGGGACTATTGAATTTTTGGTTGACAAACACCGAAATTTCTATTTCATGGAAATGAATACGCGTATCCAGGTAGAGCATCCCATCACCGAACAAGTGATTGATTTTGATCTGATCCGTGAGCAAATTAAAGTAGCAGCTGGACTTAAAATCTCAGGTAAACATTATTTACCCAAGTTGCATTCCATCGAGTGCCGTATCAATGCAGAAGACCCAGAAAATGGTTTCAGACCTAGTCCTGGACTGATTTCCAACCTCCATCTTCCTGGTGGACACGGCGTGCGTATTGATACACATGTATATAGTGGATACGTAATACCTCCACACTATGATTCAATGATAGCTAAATTAATTACTACGGCTCAAACTAGAGAGGAAGCAATCAGTAAAATGAAAAGAGCCCTACAAGAGTTTATAGTAGAAGGCATAAAAACTACCATTCCTTTTCATCTTAAACTTATGAGTGATCCTGACTATGTTAAAGGTGTTTATACAACCAAATTTATGGAAGACTTTTCTATGGATTAATTTAAATTTTCGTAAAATTTAGATTTTAAAATGTTAATCAACTTTAATACTTATCATTCAAACACCCAATAATTCCATAGTATCAGTGCTGTAACCATAATTAAATCTTTTATTGGTTTTAGGGGTGGTTTGTTTGCTAAGTAAGACAATCTATTAAATTTACATTCTTTACAAGGGCATTAAAAACTAAATTTATCCTTTAGGCTTATTAGTAATAGTTTCAGGTAAAACTCTAAAACCCATATTGTATAGAGTAAAGCCAAAAATATCAGCATATTGTTCAATGGTTTTAGATACAGGTGTTCCTGCACCATGACCCGCATTGGTTTCAACACGAATAAGCACGGGATTATCTCCTTGTTGTTTGTCTTGTAATTCTGCAGCAAACTTAAATGAATGTGCAGGAACCACCCGATCGTCATGATCTCCTGTTGTAATCAGCGTGGCTGGATACCGTGTATTTGCATTGACGTTGTGCACGGGAGAATACCCTTTTAAATAAGTAAACATTTCTGCAGAATCTTCAGAGGTTCCATAATCATAAGACCAGCCTGCGCCTGAGGTAAATTTATGATAACGTAGCATATCCAAAACTCCAACAGCAGGAAGGGCAACTTTTACTAATTCTGGACGTTGGGTTATTACAGCACCTACTAAAAGACCTCCATTTGACCCTCCTCGAACAGCCAAAAATTCAGGGCTAGTAATGTTTTCTGCTATAAGGTATTCTGCAGCAGCGATAAAATCATCAAAAACGTTCTGCTTTTTTTGCTGAATCCCGGCTTGATGCCATTCTTTTCCATATTCACCTCCTCCTCTAATATTTGGGACGGCATAGACTCCACCTTGTTCCATCCATACGGCATTAGTGATGCTAAAGCTAGGACGAAGGCTGACATTAAATCCGCCATAACCATAGAGGATGGTTGGGTTTTTCCCATTGTAATCTACTCCCTTTTTGTGTGTGATGATCATGGGTACTTTTGTGCCATCGTTAGAAGTATAAAACACTTGGTTTGAGATATAATTGTCTGGGTTAAAATCAATTTCGGGAGACCAATATTTCTTTGAAGTTTGTGTTTTGGGTTCGTAAGAATAAATCACTCCAGGAGAATGGTAATTGGTAAAACTAAAATATAAAAGGTCCACTTCTTTTTTACCGCTAAATCCTCCTGCGGTTCCAATACCAGGAAGCTTCACTTCTCCCATATTATTTCCTTTACTGTTATATTGATAAACTTTTGTAATTGCGTCTACCATATATTTTGCAAAAAAGTAACCACTCCCACTACTGGGAGATAAAACATGCTCTGTTTCTGGAATAAAGTCTTTCCAATATTTCTCATGTGGGCGATTTGCAGAAACTTGGATCACTTTTTGGTTAGGAGCATTTTTATTGGTGACAATATAGAATTGACTGCCTTCTGCATCCAACAGATAACTGTCTGTACTATAATTTTCATCCATAGGGATTAAGGGATTGTTGGGCAGCCTCAAGTCTTTTAAGAAGGAAATATTTCCAGAGGTAGTCTTTGATGCGGAGATTACTAGATACCGACCATCTTCTGTTACCGAAGCTCCAACATAGCGATGTTTTTGTTCTGGAGTTCCACCATAAACAAGTTCATCTTCAGCTTGTGAAGTCCCCAATTTATGGTAATATAATTTATGCTGATCAGTCATGTCTGAAAGTTCACTACCCTCAGGTTTATCGTAACTGGAATAGAAAAAGCCCTCATCTAGTCTCCATTCAATTCCACTAAATTTTATATCCACTAGGGTGTCCTCTAGTATTGTTTTTTGAATCGCATCCATTACGATAATTTTTCGCCAGTCACTTCCCCCCTCACTAATTGAATAGGCTGCTAGATTTCCTGATTTGGAAAAACGCAAACCAGCCAAAGAGGTGGTTCCGTCTGCTGCAAAAGTATTGGGGTCTATAAAAACCTCAGTTTCTTCTCCCTCTTTTTGACGGTACACTACATATTGGTTTTGAAGACCATCGTTTTTATAGAAATAGGTGTATTCTCCTTCTTGAAAAGGAGCGGAAAGTTTTTCATAATTCCAGATTTGTTCTAGACGGTTTTTAAGTTGACTTCGAAAAGGAATTTGGTCTAAAAAAGAGAAGGTAACTTGGTTTTGTTTCCCCACCCATTCTTCTGTTTCTTGGCTTTTATCATCTTCTAACCATCGGTAGTTGTCAACAACTTCTGTATCAAAATAAGAGTCAGTTACTGGGATTTTTTCTGTGGAAGGATAATTCACTTTTTGTGTGTTTTGTTGACAAGAAAGCAATGTCAGAATAAGTGTGAGAATTAAGAAACGTTTCATAAAAGTTTGTTTTTCTATTTAGTTAATTACAGGACTTGTTCCTTCCTGCCAAACGGTTTTAGCTTTAAAATGGTCATTGACTTTTTCTAAAAAAAGTAATTCCGCCATAAATTGCCAATCAAAACTAAGTGTTTGATTTGCTGGATGTCGATGATGATCTTGATCAAGGATATACGCTTCGGGTTTATTGAGAATTCTTGTTTCACCATATACTTCCTCAAATTCTTGCCTCAAAGTAAAGAATTTTTGTGTTAGTTTTTGAAGCTCTAATAGAATTTTAGTTTCTTCATCAACTGTTGGAGCAAGATCAAAGGCTTCTATCTTTTTTAATGCTTGAAAGTTGTACACTACTAAAGCGGCTACTTGCTCGTAAATTGAGAGCATATATTTATTTGTAGGTTTTTCTGATTTAATTTTTCCTAGAGTAGATCGGACTTTTTTTAGCAATTCACTTTGCTTGGAAATTCGCTCCAAACGGGGAGCATATTTTTTAGCCCATTCCCCTTTATTATTAAAATCGGGTAAATCTATCACAAGATTTTCAATAGCATTTTCTCGATGAACTAATGAATTACGGTGAATCCCATCTTCTAATAAAATATTGGTCCAAAGGGCTACGGGATCATCCAAGGCGTCAATAAAGGCATATTCTTTAGATTGGAAAGAGGCACCAAAAGTACGCTGTCTAAAACTCCTTTTAAATTCTTCTTTTGTGCGTTTCATGCCTGCCCAGCTGTACTCTGCAAAAGCGGCAATTCCTCTTTTATAAAGCTCAAAATGTGGGGAGTCATCATCCCAAAGAGTCAACAATAAACCATTGTAATTTCGGCCAATTGATTGTTGGGCAAAGGTTTTTATTTGATCAATATTCCCTTCTCTTTGAGGCATTAAAGTCCAGCGGGTTTGGCCTGCTGTTGCACCCATTACATTAAAACCATTGGAAGAAAACCAGTCCATGGCTTTACCATTACCATAAGATTCTGCGCTGTGATAGTTCCATCGCATATACACACAATTTTTAGGGAACTGTTGGATGAATTTATTGAGTTTGGATTCGTTTTTAGCCCAGATAGAATCTACACTTTGTTCACTCATTCGGGTATCATAAATGGGAGACATAAGTCCTGCTTCCTTCAAGGGCATATCGTCCCAAAATATTGGAATTCTATTATGTTTGGCTGCAAAGGCACAGACTTTATTGAGCCATATCAAATTTAATTCCAAGGCTGATTTTCCACTGTTGCGTCCTGTAGTTTTTACTTCATCACCGCCAACGTGTAGGTATTTGCCATGGGGTGTGGCTTCCATTGCATCTAAATACAAATCAAATTGCAGTGCATAGGTTTCTGGATCTAAGGGATTAAAAGCCCAATCGCTTTTGGGATCATCGCGAAGTGAAAAATTCTTTTCGTGTTTTAAAATAAAGGAGGCATGCCCCATGCCTTGAACTAAAGGACTGATATTGATATTTCTCTCTTGCGCATAGCGGCTTATGGCTTTCCATTCTTCTATGGTCATTGCATCTTGGCTTCCTACTTCAGGTCGACGCTTGTATTTCAGTTTATCTTCAATCTCTAGAATGATGCCATTGATTTTTAATTGCGCCAAATGATCCATTAATTCATAGTAATAGGATTTTTTTTCTCTATGGTGTTTGATGTCAATTTGGATGGGACGAAAAGCAATTTTTGGAGCATCATAGATTTCCAAAAGGGGGAGCGCTTGTCCTTGGGAATCTTCTATTATTTGCGAAAGACTTACAAAAGCATAAAATATACCAGCTTTATCTTGAGCTTCTATTGTGATTTTATCTTTTTCAATTTTTAGGGAATAACTTTCTGCTGATTGGCCTTTCTTGGTGTTAAGACCGAAATGGATTTGTGCCTTTTCAGAGGTCTCGGTTTGTTTTAGTTTTTTTAAACTTCCATATCGGATAGGAAGTTCTTCTTTTTCGGAATTGAATGCCCATTGTAAATCAGTAGGATAAAGACTAGAGGGAGCTGTTTTGAGTGAAATTTCTTGGGTAGAAGGGAGAAGTTCAATTGAATTTGGTTTTTCCTTGCTACAAGAAAAAATTACAATAAAAGTAAATAAGGGGACTAATTTTTTCATGAGAGTAGGTTCAATTTGTTTGAAAGGAAGAAGCGGGGAGTCCTTCTTTATTGAAAAGAGTAGCTTCGAAATAATTTTTCCATCCATACCGAACACGTTTAGGATTTTTAACTTTCCTTGAACTAACTCGAATGGTATTGTTGATGATCTTTGCGTTGGCAGAAAAAAAATTACCATTAACTCCTGCAATTTCAAATCCGGTCAACTTATTTTTTGCCATTAACCCACTCCCTACATTGTCAAATTCTAGTTCAATATAATTGGAAAAAAGACGCTGTTTTTTATATAAAGGACCCGAGGGGACCCGTTTTTTTTGGTCGTAATCATTATGTAGGGCCAGGTTTGCGAAACGGAGTCCCACATCTTGTTTGTTTGCTGGATGAATATCAAATTCTTCTCCTATATCAAGGGTAACAACCATTCCGGTTTTGGGAGTAACAAGACTTTTTCGTTGTGCATCTCGTAGTGCCTGTGATTTTGAATTTGCATCGTAAATATAAGGGGCAATTTGGGCAAAGTAAAAAGGAAATTCATAACCCCAACGTTCACGCCAATCCTCTATCATTCCGGTGAATAATTCTTGGTATTCTTCATAATTACCCACATTAGATTCTCCTTGGTACCACAATGCACCTCTGATTCCAAAAGGTAATATAGGGAGGATCATTTTTTGGAATAAAATACTGTAGTCATTTGGATTGTTTAAAATACTTCCCTGTTTAAGATTGGCTTGAAGCTTGGCCTCATTTGCAACTAATTCTGAAGTGCTAAAATTATGGAGGTGAAACTTTGGATATAAATAAAAGGCATGGTGTTTTTGTTTCCATTCCCCTTGGTCTAAGCGTTGTTATTCAATTTCACTTTCCAAAACAATACTACCTCTAAATCCTCCTTCACCTTGCAAATCAATGACTCTTATGGCCAAAACATTTCCTTTTTCTTTTAAAATTCCAGCGGGAATTTTATAGATCTTATCAGCACAACACATTAGAGAGTTTCCTACCAGAACACCATTTATATAAGTGTAATCAATGTCGTCAATTCCTTTATTGAATCTTAGGGTATACTCTTGTTTTGAATCTGCTACATCAAAAGATTTTCGATACCACACCACACCGTTTTCTGCAGTGCTCTCACTACTGTAAAATTGCTCAAAAGTAATAGGAGATTTGACATCCTCTGAAGTTTGAAGTTCAACATCAAAAGAATCCCAATTGGAATCATCATGGTTTGAAGCCGCAAAGGCGATATCGTCTAATTCAAGAGCTGACCATATTTTCTCAAGATCATCTCCCTCAGGATAGGGATAACTTTTTGTTTTTAGAAAGGCTGTATTTGAGTTTGAAATTGTAAGGTTGTCACGCGTGATTTTTTCTTTAATCTCCTGAAGTCCCCCTGCATCTATGATTTTTTTGGTGGCAGCTTGAGTAGGATTTAAAACGGCTAGTTTTTCTAAACTGGTCCAAGCCTCTACTCGGGTTCCTCCCCATGAGGAATTTACAATTCCTATTGGAATATTTAATTTTTCATTGAGTTCTCTTGCAAAGAAATAAGCGACGGCACTAAATTGTTTTACATTTTCTGGTGTAGTGACCATCCATGAAGCATTTTGCATGCCTTCATTATTCAAATTTCTGGGAACAGAAAACATTCGAATATTAGGATACTGGGCATTGGCAATTTCGTTTGCTTGATTTTTAATGAGGTATTGTAATTGCCATTCCATATTAGACTGGCCTGAGGCAAGCCAAACCTCTCCTATCATCACATCTTCAAAAACAAGTGTTTGTTTTTTGGATTCAATTTTAATTTGATAGGGACCTCCGTAAGAAGGAGTCTGTAAAAGGGCACTCCATTTACCCTCTTTATTCGTTGTGGTGACTGCAGAAGCTCCCCAGCTTGCTTTAATTTCTATTGAAGTATCTGGATTCGCACTTCCCCAAATGGGTACCTCCATTTGTTGTTGCAAAACCATATGATTAGAAAAAACAGGCGCCATCTGTATAGCATTGATTTCTATGTGGCAACTAAAAAAGGGAGTAAAAACTATTAAGTACCATAGTCTTTTAAAAAAAGAGAGATTCATTAGAGAAAGCATTTATCTCTCAAATTACGATAATAATTTAAATTAGGATCTAGATTAAAAAATCAGAGCTCATTTGTAATTAAGTACTCTGCAATTTGAACTGTATTTGTAGCGGCACCTTTCCGAAGATTATCGGCTACAATCCACATATTTACTGCATTACTATGAGAGGTGTCACGTCTTATACGTCCCACAAAGACCTCGTCTTTTCCTTCTGCATAAATAGGCATAGGATAGGTGTTTGATTCAGGATCATCTTGAACCATTACTCCTGGAGTTTGATCCAAGAGAGAACGTATTTCTTCTATTTTAAAGGGTTTTTCAAATTCAATATTTACACATTCGCTATGTCCACCTTCAACAGGGATGCGGATCGCGGTTGCAGTAATTCCAAGAGTATCATCTCCTAAAATTTTGTGAGTTTCATGAACGAGTTTCATTTCTTCTTTAGTGTAGTCATTTTCTAAAAAGACATCACAATGGGGCAGTGCGTTTTTGTGAATAGGATGGGGGTAGACCATTTCACCTGAGTTTCCTTCCGATTCATTTTTCAATTGTGCTACAGCTTTTACACCAGTTCCTGTAATAGATTGGTAGGTGGAAATAATTAATCTTTTGATTGTAAAGGCTTTGTGCAATGGTGCAAGTGCCATTACCATTTGAATAGTAGAACAGTTTGGATTGGCAATGATTTTATCTTCTGAAGTCAATTGATCTCCGTTAATTTCGGGGACTATTAATTTTTTAGAGGGATCCATTCTCCAGGCTGAAGAATTATCAATTACAGTTGTTCCGTTAACTGCAAACTTTGGAGCCCATTCTAATGAAGTTTCCCCTCCAGCAGAAAATAATGCAATATCGGGTTGTGCAGCAATGGCAGTTTCTAATCCAATAATGCTATAGGTTTTTCCATCAAATTCCATTTCTTTTCCTACAGAACGTTCCGAGGCAACCAATAACAATTCTGTGATAGGGAGCTTGCGTTCCGCCAATACTTTTAACATGACATGACCCACCATTCCAGTGGCTCCAACAACTGCTACTTTCATTATTTTTAATTTTTGCCAAAAATAAAACTAAAAACAAGAGTATCCATACTTTACAATAGATTTAAGAAAAAACAACAATTTGTTTTATTTATAACAAATCATAACATTAGTCTTTAAAGACCCTTTTGATTCGGGGACCTAAACTGCTGAGTAATTCATAGCTGATTGAATTTCCATCCTGTGCAAAAGCAGAAGCTTTTTTAGTATGACCAAAAAATTCTACAGTTTCACCCTCTTTACAATCAACAGTTGTAACGTCCACCATAAGAAGATCCATACAGACATTTCCTACTATAGGGGCTTGTTTGCCATGAATCAACACACTGCCCTTGTGATGTCCATAATGCCTTCCAATTCCATCTGCATGGCCTATGGGTAGCGTTGCAATTTTAGTGTCATTTGGGGCTTTCCAGCCATGATCGTATCCTATAAATCCACCTTTTTTAACCTGATGTATTTGTGAAATAGTACTTTGCAATACACCAAGGGGTTTAAGTTCTGCCTCCCAATGGGGGTGATTGGCAAACCCATGTAAGGCAATACCACAACGTACCATATCAAATTGATATTCCGGATAATTAAAAACCCCCGAACTGTTTAACAAATGGAATTTTGGAGGTTGATCTGACAGCTTTTCGTGTTTAGTTTTTAAGGCTTTAAAGAGTTCAATCTGACGCTCACAAAGGGAAGAAGGTCGTTTTGCTTCAGAGGCTGCTAAATGGGAATAGATGCTTTCCACTTTGAAACAGTTATTTTTTATCTGTTCTATCACCCAATCACACTGATCAGGACTAAACCCTAATCGATTTAAGCCTGTATTGTATTTGATGTGAATGGGGTATTGTTTGATTTTCTTTTTGAGGAGGATTGATTTAAAATTTTCCATCAGGGCCTGACTATAAAGACAGGGTTCGAGACAAGAGGTTAAAAGTGATTCTAGATTATTGATCTGAGGATAAAACACCATAATAGGAATCTTGATTCCTTCATTTCGTAGTTGCTCTCCCTCTTCTACATAAGCTACGGCAAGATAGGATACACCTAGTTTTACTAAACGTTTTGCTATGGCTATTGAAGAACTCCCATATGCAGCAGCTTTAACAACTCCTACAAGCTGTGTTTTGGGTAGTATTTTTGATCGTAAATAAGTATAGTTATGATCTAGATGCGAAAGATGGAGCGTGAGTGTGTTCAAGTGTATCGTTTTCCAGACTATTTGGAGTCCTTTTTTTTCTGAATGTTCGCTTTAAAGAAGGCAGCTCTAGAGAGGGGCTCGTAGCTTTCTTTTTCTCCCAAAAGGACTATGGAATTATTTTCACTCGTTCTAAAACTGTGATTTGCAAGTCCTCCTGTTCGTGTACAGATAGCATGAACTTTAGTAATATATTCTGCAGTAGCCATTAATGCAGGCATAGGACCAAAAGGATTTCCTTGAAAATCCATATCCAAACCAGCAACGATAACACGGACTCCGTTATTAGCCAAGTCGTTACATACTTTTACGATCTCATCATCAAAAAATTGTGCTTCATCAATACCTACTACATCGCAGCCATCGGCTAAGATGGGAATGTTAGCGGCAGCGGGTACAGGTGTTGAGGGAATTTGATTTTGATCATGAGAAGTAACCAATTCATCGTCATAGCGAAGGTCAATCGCAGGTTTGAAAATCTCGATTTTTTGTTTGGCAAATTGGGCTCTTTTGAGACGTCTGATGAGTTCTTCTGTTTTTCCAGAAAACATGGAGCCACAGATGACCTCTATCCATCCAAATTGTTCGTTTGACTTTAAGGTATTTTCTAAAAACATTTTGTAATTTTCAACTTGAAAACAGATTTTTTTGACCCTTAAAAACAAAGGTATTAAAATCTCGCGGGTTGATGTACCAAAAATCATGATAGAACAAATAAAAAGTGCTTTAACGAAATGGGCGGAAAAAGTTCTCAAAAACGAAAGTAATTGGGAAACAGAGCAAACACACGCTGCAATTCAGCGACTTTACGAAATTTCAGTTTATTATAAACTTCTTCAAGAAGAAGAAGTCCAAAACGCTAAAAAATGGGGACGTTATCAAAATGAACTTAAAACTGTTCTCGATGCGCTAAACCCATCAGAAATAGAGGAAAAAAGTGAGCCAGAGGAAGAAGATTTGGAAGTTCCCCCATTGATGGATACCATAAAAAACATGGTCACTGAAATGCCAGAGATAGAGTCCTATGCGACTCTTTTTGAAAATGTTAAAGATACTCCTACATTTATAACGAAAGAAGAAGCATCTTCTTCTGAAATAATTTTAGAGCCCAAAGTAGGAGAAGAAGAAAGAAAAAACATCAATGATATTTTTGCTAAAACGGTGAGTATTGATTTGAATGACCGTCTCTCTTTTATCAAACATTTGTTTGAGGAAGATGTGAGTGCTTATGAACGGGTTCTTTCTCAGATAGTGACTTTTGAGCGATGGGAAGAAGTTGAACTATTTATAAAGCAAATGGTAAAACCGGAGTATAAAAATTGGAGTGACAAAACAGCGATTGAAGAACGGTTTTTAACTATTTTACAGAAAAATTTTAGTGTTTAAAGTCATTTTTTAATCACCACTAATCCTTAAAATAAAAAGAAGTGATCTATTTGATCCCCACACCCGTAGGTAATTTAGAGGACATGACCTTTCGGGCAGTTCGCTTACTGAAGGAAGTAGATTTGATTTTGGCAGAGGATACTCGGGTTAGCTTAAAGCTCTTAAAACATTTTGAAATTGACACCCCCTATCAGAGTTTTCATATGCACAATGAGCATCATAAAGTTCAGCAGGTGATCAATCAACTCAAAAACGGTAAAACCATAGGCTTGATTTCGGACGCAGGAACTCCCGGAATTTCTGACCCTGGATTTTTAATGGTTCGTGAAGCCTTAAAAGAAGAAATAAAAGTGCAATGTCTGCCAGGACCTACCGCATTAATTCCAGCTTTAGTTCAAAGTGGAATTCCTTGTGATCGTTTTATTTTCGAGGGATTTTTACCTCCCAAAAAAGGGAGACAAACCCGACTTCAACAGATGGCTGAAGAGCCAAGAACGCAGGTGTTTTATGAGTCTCCTCACAAGCTTGTAAAAACTTTAGAACAGTTGGTACAGTATTTTGGAGCGGGTCGAATAATAGCTGTAGTCCGAGAAATTTCAAAACTGTATGAAAGTACTTTTAGAGGAACTACATCAGAAGGCCTTCAATTCTTTCAAAGTCATCCCCCAAAAGGCGAATTTGTCATTGTGATTGAAGGCAAGAAAACCCCGTAATCATGAAATGGATTGCCCAACCTCTTGCTTCAGAAAGAACAGCAGAACATTTGTCAGAAGTGTTGGGAGTATCTCCTGTAATCTCTCAATTACTAGCACAAAGGGGAATTGATTCTTATGATCAAGCTAAAGCTTTTTTTAGGCCTACATGGGAACAGCTGCATGATCCCTTTTTGATGCAAGATATGACGGTTGCAGTGGATCGTATTGTCACTGCAATAGAACGGCAAGAAAAGGTGATGGTTTTTGGGGATTATGATGTTGATGGAACAAGCGCTGTAGCATTAGTGTATTCTTATTTAAAAGATGAAATTGAACATTTAACCCCTTATATTCCCGATCGTTATAAGGAGGGATATGGGATTTCTATTGCAGGTATTGATACTGCAAAAGCGGAGGGTGTAAGTTTAATTATTACTTTAGATTGTGGAATTAAAGCCATTAATCAAGTGACTTATGCAAAAAATTTAGGTATAGACTTTGTGATCTGTGATCATCATTTACCTGGAGATCAATTACCAGAGGCTACAGCCGTTTTAGATCCAAAACGTTCTGATTGTGCTTACCCTTTCAAAGAGTTATGCGGTTGCGGAATTGGGTTTAAGTTAATCCAGGCGTTACAACAACAGAAGCAACTCCCTGAGGAAGCTTTATTTCCCTATCTTGATCTCGTAGCGACAGCCATTGCTGCGGATATTGTTCCCATTATTGGTGAGAATAGAATTTTAACATTTTTGGGAATCGAACAGCTAAATCGACAGCCAAGAAATGGATTTCAATTTTTCTTAAAAGCCTTAAAGAAGCCGGTTCGTGTAACCGATTTAGTTTTTGTGATTGCTCCACGGATTAACGCCGCAGGAAGAATGGATCATGGACTCAATGCGGTTCAACTACTTATCGCTAAGGATCCAGAAGAAGCGCTTCCTATAGCGAGATCAATTGAATTTTATAATTCTGAACGTCGTGCAACAGATGAGCGCATTAAGCAAGAAGCCTTACAACAGATCTTATTAAATGAACAACAAGAAACTTTTTCTACAGTTGTATTTCATTCTTCTTGGCATAAAGGAGTCATTGGAATTGTGGCTTCACGTCTAATTGAAACTTATTATCGCCCCACCGTTGTATTAACAGAATCAGAGGGGATATTGTCTGGCTCTGTTCGCTCTGTAAGAGGGTTTGATGTGCATAAAGCTTTGGAAGCTTGTAAAAGGCATATGATTCAATTTGGAGGACATAAATATGCCGCAGGATTAACATTAAAGCCAGAACAACTTGAGGGATTTGTGGAAACCTTTGAAGCCTATGTAAAAGAGTATATTTTGCCAGAACAACGCCTCCCTAGTTTGACTTATGATCTTGTTTTGAGTTTTGATGTACTCACTCATAAGCTATTGAGAATTTTAAATCAAATGGGTCCTTTTGGACCAAAAAATATGCGTCCTGTATTTGTAACACATCATTGTAAAGATACTGGAAACACCCGCCTTGTAGGTAAAAAAGAAGAACACCTTAAACTTGAGATTACAGATCAATCAGGTGTCAAAATTCAAGGAATTGCTTTTGGAATGGGTGAACATTTGATTTCGATAAAGAATCAAATTCCTTTTTCAATTTTATACACGCTTGAAGAAAACGAGTATAATGGAATTGTTAGCCTTCAACTCAAGGTTAAAGACCTCAAGTTTGAATAATAAACTCCGTTTTATTTAATCAGCAATATGCTTTAAGAGTGCCGATGTAGATTTGTCGTGTGCATGCTGTCCTTTGCCTTTAATGTCTTCCAGAACAACATTGGCTAGTTGTTTTCCTAATTCTACTCCCCATTGATCGTAACTATAGATGTTCCATAAAATTCCTTGCACAAAAATCTTATGCTCGTATAGTGCAATCAAAGCTCCCAATGAAGCTGGAGTTAAGGAATCGATTAATAAGGTATTGGTGGGTTTATTTCCTTCAAAAACTTTAAACGGAGCGATCTTTTCCTGGGTTTCTGGAGAGAGTCCACTTGCTTCTAGCTCTTTGTTTACTTGGTCACGGGTCTTTCCATTCATCAAGGCTTCGGTTTGTGCAACAAAATTGGCCAATAATTTATCTTGGTGGTCTTTGTTTCCGTATAGTGATTTTTTGAATCCTATGAAATCTGCAGGAATTAACTTGGTTCCCTGATGAATCAGTTGGAAGAAGGCATGTTGTGCATTAGTTCCTGAAGCGCCCCATATAATAGTTCCTGTTTGATAATTCACTCTATGGCCATCACGGCCTATACTTTTTCCATTACTTTCCATTATTCCTTGTTGTAAATAGGCAGGAAGGTTTCTAAGGTATTGAGTATAAGGAATAATTGCTTCGCTTTCAGCATTCCAAAAGTTGTTGTACCAGATACTAATTAGAGCAAGAACCACAGGAATGTTTTGGTCAAAAGATGCGTCTTGAAAATGGGCATCCATCTTTCCAGCCCCTTTCAAAAGTTGCTCAAAGTTTTTTGGTCCAACGGCTAAACAGATACTCAGACCTACAGTACTCCATAACGAAAATCGACCTCCCACCCAATCATTCATTGGGAAGGTGTTTTCTGACGAGATTCCAAAAGCAGCTGTTTTTTCTGTATTGGTAGATACCGCAACAAAATGTTTAGTAATTGCTTCTTTTGGAGCTTGACTTAAAAACCAAGTCCTAATACTATTTGCATTACTAATCGTTTCTTGGGTTGTAAAGGTTTTTGAAACGATAACAAAAAGGGTTGTTTCAGGATCGAGATCTTTCATGATTTCTTGATGATGGTCTCCCTCTACATTCGAAACAAAGCGAACCTCTAAGTGGTTTTTGTAGTGTTCCAAGGCCTCAACGACCATGGCAGGTCCTAAGTCTGAACCACCAATTCCAATATTGACAATATGGGTAATGGGTTTTCCTGTGTATCCCTTCCATTTTCCAGAAATTACTTGATCACAGAACGCATTCATTTTCTTTAATGTGGCTTCAAGATTAGGTAGCACATTTTCTCCTTCAACAAGAACAGGGTCATTTTTTAGCGTTCTTGAAGCGGAATGTAAAACGGCTCGATCTTCCGTAACATTAATTTTTTCTCCAGAAAACTGCGCTTCTATGGCCTGTTTTAAGTTTCCTTCTTGGGCCAGTTGGAGTAACAAATCGAACCCTTTTTTATCCAACCTATTCTTTGAAAAATCTACGTAAAAGTCTTCCCATTGTATTACAGTATAGTCCAAACGCTTTGGTTCGTTTTCAAAGTGAGTTTTAAGCGAAATTTGATTAATATTTTCGAAATGCCTTTTGAGGGATTCCCAAACATTTAATTGAGTTGGATTGGTATCAGGAAGGATCTTTTGCATTTGGTGTTTTGTTGTTATATACTGTAATTCCTTCTTGAGGAGCATCTTCAAAAGGAATACAGTCGAGTTTTGTTTTATAAGGGATAATATATTCGGCAAATTTAGATTTTAAGTCTGAAGAAATAGGTTTGGCATCAGGAAGTTTTTGTTTAAAGGGATCCACTTGTTTTCCATTTTTCCAAAACCGATAACAAACATGAGGGCCAGAGGTGTTTCCAGTCATTCCCACCCAGCCGATGACATCTCCTTGTTCTACAAATTGCCCTGCCTTAACCTTTCTCTTTTTCATGTGCAAATATTGTGTAGAGTAGGTGCCGTTGTGTTTAATGGTTACATAATTACCATTTCCCTTTGTATAACTAGCTTTAACAACAGTTCCATTGGCAGTAGCTAATATGGGAGTGCCTACTGAAGCTGCAAAATCAGTTCCTTTGTGAGGTCGAATTCGGTTTCCATAATAGGCGATTCGTCTTCTTAAGTTATATCGTGAAGAAACGCGATTGAATTTTAAGGGTCCTTGTAAAAAAGCCCGCCTTAAGCTTTTGGCATTATCGTCAAAGTAATCTACGATTCCTTTTTCTGGATCTCCAATAAACTCAAAGGCATAAAGTGGTTTTCCTTTGTGTTCAAAATAGGCCGCTTTGATTCGTTCAATACCAACAGAGATGGAGTCATCAACAAATTTTTCTGTATAGATTACTTTAAAGCGATCTCCTTTTTGTAATCTGAAAAAATCGACTGTCCATGCATATACATCAGAGAGATAATAGGTTAAACTCTCATTGATTCCACTATTCTGCATCGTCTCGTAAAGAGAGCTTTCTATGATTCCGGAGGCTTCTAATTCTAAAGTTCGAGTAGGCTTTATTACTTCTTTTCCATACAAACTGTCGCGCAAATGAATGACAGAAAAGGCTGAAACGCCAGGGTGATATACAAAGTATTCTGGAGTGGCGAGGCTGTCTTTACTATAAAATAGACTGTAAGGTTTTCCTACATTAAGCTTTCGAACATTTACTTTTCCTTTTATAGCCTGAAGAATACTATATACGTCAGGATAATCTATTCCATTTTCTTCTAGAATTTTTCCAAAGGTATCTCCACGTCTAATCTTTTTTTCTTGAAGTTCGAAATGGTTGAGGTCAATTCCATAATGGAGATCGGGTTGAGTTTCTATTACTGGAGTTGCGTTTTCTTTTGTGGTGTTTTCTCCTCCATTATTGCATGAAATTAGTAAGAAAAAGAAGAGAAGTGTTACCGCCCGAATCATAAAGTTGTTTTGTGCAAATTTCTAAACTTAAAATGAAAAATGAAAAAAGGAATGAAAAAGTTATCCTCTTTTTCTATACAGTTTAGTTTACGCTGATTTTAAAAGGATATTTCAAGTTTTTAAAATTCTCAATATCCGCTTTTATAGAACCCACTAGGATGTCTGCTTGAAGTCGAATAGGAAGTTTATTTTGATCGTCAGAAACCCACAGAGTGACGCTCTCTTGCTCTTTAAAAACCCTTCCTGACTGCACTACTGGCCGAAATTTTAGGCAGCTTACATCTCCAAATTTACTGTTGACGACTTCTTTTCCAAGATATTTGAGTTTGAAAACATAGTTTTCCTGATCGAAAAACATATTTATGTCAAAGCTTTCATTTACCTTAATTTCTTTTTCAGGGTAAAAATTTCTTAAAAAGTAAAAACAAGAAATTAGATCCTGAACATTGTGCTCAATATCAAATTCTTCAATTGTTTTTTTCTTTTTATTGTTGACTGAGGCTTTATTGAGAGTATGGTCAAAGTTGATTTCCACATTTTTAGTATATCCTCCTTCGTTAATGTCTCGAATAAATTTATAAGGTTGGATGGAACTTGCGTCAAAATAACTTTCATAATAATCCTCTACTTTGAAAAACCAATTAGCAATTCCTGTGGTTTCTCCAAAGGCCTTAGCATGAAAAACGGGTTTCCCATTGAGTGTATCTCTTTCAAGAGACAAGGTAGCATAACTTGCATTTAAGAATCCATAATGAATACGTAGTTGAAACCATTCGCCGTCTTGGAAAGGGACGGAAGGTTCATTTGTATTTGCTGGGATTGGTTGCGAATAACTTGCAAAGATTCCCAGAAACAGTAGTACAAATACGTTTTTAATCATGCCTTAAAGGTAACAATTCCATGAGTGTTTTTTGAAACGTTCACGTTGATAAAATGTTAAATAATCTAGTTTGAATGCAAAGCAGCATATATTTTTGATCCCTTCTGTTTTCCCAATACAATCTCAAACGCCTCTTTTGAGGCCTCTTTAATTCGCTTTAATGATTTGAAATGTGCAAGGAGTTTATCACGAGTTGCAGGGCCAATACCTTCAATTTGATCTAGTTTAGAATTCAGACTTCCCTTACTTCGTTTTTGTCTGTGAAAAGTAATTCCAAAACGGTGCGCTTCATCACGTGCACGTTGTAAGATTTTTAAGCTTTCTGACCTTTTATCTAAATAAAGCGGGATGGAATCTCCTGGAAAATAAATTTCTTCTAGGCGTTTTGCGATGCCTACAATTGAAATTTCACCTCTTAATCCCAGTAAATCTAAACTTTTTACAGCTGAGGAGAGTTGTCCTTTTCCACCGTCAATCACGATGAGTTGAGGTAATGAGGCTTCTTCTTCGAGCAATCGTTTATACCTTCTGTAAACTACTTCTTCCATGGATGCAAAATCGTCAGGGCCCTCTACGGTTTTTATATTGTAGTGTCTGTATTCTTTCTTATTTGGTTTCCCATTTTTAAAAACGACACATGCAGCAACTGGATTGGAGCCTTGGATATTAGAATTGTCAAAACATTCAATATGATAGGGTTCTTTGGGTAGTCTTAGGTCAGTTTTCATTTGACTCATTATTCGAGACGTATGCCGTTCAGGATCTACAATTTTCATTTGTTTAAAGCGCTCCATCCTAAAAAATTTGGCATTTCGAATGGAAAGATCTACAAGTTTTCTTTTATCCCCTTGAAGGGGTACACTCACTTTAAGCTTTTCTCCCAATGCCACAGCCTCTGACAAAAAGATTTCTTTAGCAGAGCTAAAAAATAATTGCCTGATTTCCACGATTCCCAATTGTAGTAAAGTGGCATCTGTTTCATTCAATTTCTTCTTTATTTCTAGTGTATGGGAGCGTATGATTGCGCCATGAGAAACCTGAATATAGTTGATGTATCCATAGCTTTCGTCTGAGACAATACTAAACACATCAACATTATTGATTTTGGAATTTACAATAGTTGATTTTGCTTGATAGTTGGTTAGAGATTCTATTTTTTCTTTAACGGTTTGCGCTTTTTCAAATTCCATTGCTGCAGCATAAGAATCCATTTGTTTCTTAAACCCCTGAATGGATTCCTTAAAGTTTCCTTTAATAATTTCTCTTATGGCTTTAATATTGTTTTCATATGCTTCTGCTTCAATTTGTTTTGTACAGGGGGCCAAACAATTCCCCATATGATATTCCAAACAGACTTTATACTTTCCCGCATTGACCTTGTCTTCACTTAAATCAAACTTACAGCTTCTCAGGGGGTAAAGGGACCTTACCAACCCCAATAGCGTCATTACTGTTTTCATGTTGGTGTAAGGGCCGAAGTATTCTGAACCATCCTTGATGACTCTTCTAGTATAAAAAACACGAGGAAAAGGTTCTTTTTTGATACAAATCCAAGGATAGGTTTTATCATCTTTAAGCAAGACATTGAATCGGGGTTGGTACTTTTTGATCATATTGTTTTCCAAAAGGAGGGCATCCATTTCGGTTTCTACAACTATATGTTCTATACGAACAATATTTTTGACCAACACCGTAGTTTTTTTATTGTCATGAACTTTATTGAAGTAGGAGCTGACTCTTTTTTTTAAGTTTTTAGCTTTCCCTACATAGATCACACGGTCTGATTTGTCAAAATATTGATAGACTCCCGCAACTTGCGGAAGGCTTTTTAATTGAATTTCAATGAGATCAGATTTCACAAAACGAAAATATTGATTTTCTTTGGGTAAAGGAACTGTTCTTGTCGTGAATTAGTCGTTTATTTAAAATCACCATTCTTATAAAATAAACCAAATCTACCTTCGACATGAAAGATATAATTTACCTCATTGCTTTTTAGTTTTTTCAATGGGTCAAGCACAACAACTTGAAACGAGTGATTCTATTCATTTTTTTAGGCATTTAAAATGCCTGATGAAATCTTTTTAGCTAATTTTCAATGATTTTAAAAATTATTGAAAACCCTGATGGATCATTCAAAAGAAGCTTTACGAGTCTATTTTTCAAAAAAAAGAGGCGCACTTTCACCGGAAATACAGGATTCATACAGTTTGGACATTGCCAATTTGTGTTTAAAACTACCTATTTGGGAGTTAGAATATTTTCATCTGTTTTTACCTATATCCTCAAAAAGTGAGGTAGATACCACGTTAATGTTGACTTTACTTCAAGGCAGAGATAAACAGATAATATTGCCTAAAGTAGCTGGGGATAATGTTTTGGAACACATATTGCTGACCGATGGTACCAAGATCACGAATAATTCTTGGGGTATTCCAGAACCACAAGAGGGAATAAAAATAGATCCACTTCAGCTAGATGTTGTCTTTATTCCCTTGTTGGCCTTTGATAAAAGTGGAAATCGTGTGGGTTATGGAAAAGGATTTTACGATGCTTTTTTGAGAAAATGTAAAAAAGAAGTGATTAAAATTGGGCTTACTTTTTTTGATCCAGTCGAGCAAATTGAAGGAACAAGAGTTGAAGATATTCCTCTAGACTATTGTGTTAGTCCTCGAGAGATTCATTCTTTTTAGATTCCTCTTTATTGAAGATTTTTTTATTAAAAACAATTAAAATACCAACACCTGCACTGATGGCTGTATCTGCAATATTAAAAATATATTGAAAAAATAAAAAGGTATCTCCACCCGCAAAGGGTACCCAGTTTGGCCATGTCCATTCCACCAGGGGAAATTGTAGCATATCAACTACATGACCATAAAATAAGGGGGCGTATCCCCCTCCTTCAGGAAAAAGTATTGCAACTGTATTGTAACTATTTGAAAAAATGTATCCATAGAAAACCGAGTCAATAATATTACCTAATGCACCCGCAAAGATCAAAGCAATTGCCCAGTTTAGCAAAACAGGGCTGTGTTTTTTTATGGAATCCCACAACCAGTATCCTAAACCTACGATTGCTACTAAGCGGAAAAGTGTTAAAAATAGCTTTGCTGAATCTTCCTTGATAAAAGGAATAATATCATTGAATTTTGTTCCCATGGCCATTCCTTTGTTTTCAACAAAAAGAAGTTTAAAAAAGCCCCAATCAACTATAGGGGGAACACCATAGCCTGAGAGGGGAAAATTAAGCTTAATGTAAAATTTGCTGCATTGATCGATTAGAAGGACTCCAATGATAATAACTAATGCCCATTTTAGGGTAAAATATGTTTTTTGCTTCTCCAGAACAAGGGGGTATAGATGCTTATTTTTGCATGTTTTTTGCTTCAATACTCAAGGTAGCATGAGGGACCAGAAACAATCTTTTTTTATTGATTAGTTTTCCTGTAACACGACAAACACCATAAGTTTTATTTTCAATTCTTATCATGGCATTTTTTAGGTCACGTATAAATTTTTCTTGACGAATTGCTAATTGGGTATTTGCTTCCTTTGACATTGTCTCTGATCCTTCTTCAAAGGCTTTAAAAGTGGGTGCCGTATCCTCTGTTCCATTATTACCATTGTTCATATAGGAGCTTTTTAATAAATCAAGATCTAATTGTGCTTTCTGAATTTTTTCCTCTATTAAAGTTCTGAATTCTTGAAGTTCTGCGTCGCTGTATTTTGTTTTTGTGCTCATCAGGATATTTTTTTTATTCGTAGTATGGTTTTTATTTTTTCAAATTCAAGGGTCAAACCGTCTGTTAGCTCTGGTTCAAAATTTAAATTTTCAGCAAGAGTTTCAGATAATATGTAGCTTTTATTTTCTATAACTGCTTCCTCTAATTGGGGTTCGTTTTTTAAAAAAATAACAATTTTGTCTGTAACCTCTAGTCCACTTTCTTTTCTGAAATTCTGAATCCGGTTGACTAATTCTCTAGCAATCCCTTCTTGAATTAATTCGGGTGTCATTGTCATGTCAAGAGCTACAGTCATTCCACTTCCTTGAGCTACTTGCCAGCCTTCAATGTCTTTGAAGGAAACTTCAACATCCGAGCTTTCTAAAGTAATGTTTTTTTCGTTTAGTTGTATTTCTAGGGTTCCTTTTCCTTCTAGTTCATTTATTTGATCCTCATCCAAATCTTTTATGCATTGGACAACAGACTTTACATCTTTACCAAAACGAGGCCCTAGCGCTTTAAAATTAGGTTTAATTTCTTTCACTAAAAGTGAGTTTGCGTCATCAAGGAGCTCTACGGTTTTGATATTTATTTCACTCTTAAGTTGTGCTATAATTTTTTCAATGCGATTTCGTTCTGTTTGATCTTTCACTGGAATGATCATTTTTTGAAGCGGTTGTCGAACACGGATTTGTTCTTTTTTTCTAAGGGATAAGGCCAATGATGTTAATGTCCGTGCTGTGTTTATTTGATCTTCTAAATTGGCATTTATAAGTGTGGAATTTGCTATTGGGAAATCCGTCAAATGAATTGAGTTCTTTTCTTGAGTCAAATCTTGATACAGATGATCCGTGTAAAAAGGCGCCACTGGAGCAGCAATTTTTGAAACGGTAATTAGACATTCATATAGCGTTTGGTAGGCAGCAATTTTGTCTGTTCCATATTCTCCTTTCCAGAAACGTCTGCGACAAAGGCGTACATACCAGTTGCTTAATTTTTCTTGTACAAAATCTGAAATTGCACGACTTGCTTTTGTTGGTTCATAGTCTTCATAGGCAGTATCTACCGCTTGAATTAGACTGTGAAGTTCAGATAAGATCCAACGATCTAGCTCAGTTCTTTGATCTAATGGTATTGTTTTCTCTTTTTTAGGATCAAAGGCATCGATATTGGCATATAAACTAAAAAAAGAGTAGGTGTTGTAGAGTGTTCCAAAAAACTTACGTTGTGCTTCTGCAATCCCTTCTGCATCAAATTTTAAATTATCCCAAGGGTTGGCATTGGAAATCATATACCAACGGGTGGCATCGGCTCCAAATTGATCTAATGTTTTAAATGGATCTACAGCATTGCCCAATCGTTTGGACATTTTTTGCCCTGATTTGTCTAAAACCAATCCATTGGAAACAACATTTTTATATGCTTTTTTACCAAAGACAAGTGTGCTTATAGCATGCAAAGTATAGAACCAACCTCTTGTTTGATCTACACCTTCAGCAATATAATCGGCTGGAAAACGCTCTCCGGTGTCAATTTTTTCTTTATTTTCAAAAGGGTAGTGCCATTGTGCGTATGGCATTGCACCTGAATCAAACCAGACATCAATTAAATCAGATTCGCGCTGCATTGATTGTCCACTAGGACTACATAAGACTATTTGATCTACAACATTTTTATGTAAATCGATGGTGTCGTAATTGGCTTCTGAAAAATCCCCTTCTTTAAAGTCCTTGAGAGGGTTTTCTTGCATCATTCCATTTGTTATGGCATGATCTATTGCCTGTTTCAGTTCAGTAATGGAACCCATTACTTGGGTTTCCTTGCCATCTTCTGTTCGCCAAACGGGCAATGGAATTCCCCAAAAACGAGACCTAGAAAGATTCCAGTCATTTGCGTTAGACAACCAATTTCCAAAACGTCCTTCTCCTGTAGCTTTGGGTTTCCAATTAATTTCTTCGTTAAGACGCACCATTTGATCTCTTACTTCTGTGACCTTAATGAACCATGAGTCTAAAGGATAATATAAAATAGGCTTGTCTGTTCTCCAGCAATTTGGATAAGAGTGAAGGTATTTTTCTACTTTAAACGCACGATTCTCTTCTTTCAGTTGGATGGCAATTTCAACATCGGTTGAGCGCTCTGGAGCTTCCCCTTCAGGATAATATTCGTTTTTGACAAAACGTCCTCCCAAGGGTCCCACTTCTGTTCTAAAACGTCCCTGTAAATCAACTAAAGGAACTGTATTGCCATTTTCATCAAGAACTAACAATGGCGGTACCTTGGGTTGTGCTTCTTTGGCCACTTTGGCATCGTCTGCTCCAAAAGTAGGCGCTGTATGTACAATACCCGTTCCATCATCTGTGGTCACAAAATCACCTGCAATCACTCGAAAAGCATTTTCTGGATGACTTAATGGCAATGGTGCATTGGTCCAAAGTTGTTCATACCTAATCTCTAATAGATCACTTCCTTTTACCTCATTTTCAAAGCAATATGGAATACTTTTATCCCCAGCTTTATAGTCTTTTAGGTTCTCTTGGAGGATGAATTTTTTCCCGAGCTGTTTTGAAAGTAGTGCTTTTGCAAGAATCACACGAATGGGTTCAAAAGTATATTGGTTAAAAGTCTGAATAACAACATAGTCAATATTCTTTCCTACGGTTAAGGCTGTATTGGATGGAAGCGTCCAAGGAGTGGTGGTCCACGCCAACAAATAAAGTGGAATTTCTCCTTTGAGTGCATCGGGCAAACTTTCTTGTTTGACTTTAAATTGGGCAGTTATTGTTGTATCAGTTACGTTTTGATAAGTTCCTGGCTGATTAAGTTCATGAGAGCTTAATCCCGTTCCCGCCATAGGTGAATATGGTTGAATGGTGTAGCCTTTGTATAAAAGTCCTTTTTCGTGAATTTGCTTGAGCAACCACCATACGGATTCCATATATTTAGAAGTGTAGGTGACATAAGGATCATCCATATCGACCCAATACCCGATTCGTTGTGTCAATTCATTCCAGACATCGGTATAGCGCATAACAGCTTTTTTACAAGCTTCATTATAGGCTTCTACGGTAATTGTTTTTCCTATGGCGTCTTTTGAGATTCCCAATTCTTTCTCGACTCCAAGTTCTATGGGCAGGCCATGAGTATCCCATCCCGCTTTACGCTGTACTTGAAATCCTTTTTGTGTTTTATAGCGACAAAAAACATCTTTAATGGCACGAGCCATAATGTGGTGAATACCTGGCATCCCATTGGCCGAAGGAGGCCCTTCATAAAAAACAAAAGAAGGCTTTCCCTCACGAAGACCAATACTTTTAGAAAAGGTGTTGTCTTCCTTCCATGAGGCAAGGATCTCATCGGCTATTTGAGGTAAGTTCAACCCTTTATATTCATTGAATTTCATGTCGATTTTTTCTTTTGTAAATCTGTTTCTTACGCTATTTTTTAGAAAACCTTAATGGTAATTAAAAAGAACTATTTTTTGCATTCAAATGCGAAAGTAATTAATTTAGAGAAAACAGCGTGTTTTTTGATGCACTTGGCTTCTAAAATTAAGGTTTTAAAAAGCGATATTAGCCCCTATTTTTAAGTTTCTACCGGGGGCAGAAATACCAGATGCAAAGGTTCTGTAATGAATGTCAAAAATATTATCAATACCCACTATAAAGCGGATGTTTTCCTTCCATTCATATTGTGTCAAGAGAGATAAATCATTCCATGCTGGAGTTCCAGCATAAAGGCCTGATAATTCTGAAATCAAGGGAGTTTCTTCTAAACCATCTTCACCTCCAATACTGTAGGTGTTTGGGTTTTTACTTCCACTAAATTGGAAACGTAAGCTTGTTAACCAATTTTCTTTGTTATATTTCAACAGCAGGTTACCAAAAATAGGAGAAATGGAGGGAAGGGGTCCGTATTTTTTATTTTTCCCAGCTTTTATAAACGAAATATTTCCTTGAATCGAAAAAGTATCTACAAAGGAATAATAACCATCTATAGATCCTCCTACTAAATATCGATCTCCAGAATTGACATTGGCAAAAGTTTCAACTTCTTCTCCTTGATACAATATGGTATTCATATTTGGGGTCGTTTTATCAGCAAAGATGATATAATTGTCACGACCAATATGTCTAGAGATGAGCGTGGTAAAACCTCTAACGGAGATGAAGTTTTTCGGTAAATTTAAATAATTTGTGAAACCGAGTTCAAAATTGTACGCGTACTCTGGAAAAAGTGAAGGGTTGGGTACAACAAGAGTGCCTTTATTTTCTCTGATTTTTCCAACATCATCAATATTGGGGTTTCTAAAGCCATTGGATAGAATCATATTCCACTGCTTTTTAGCCGAAGGGCGATAAGTGAGTGCTAAAGTCTCTGTGAGCGCTTCAGATCTAAGATCTACAGAAGACAATAATGCATTGATGTTATAAAATTCTTTCCACCTTGCATCTAGTCGTGTGGATGTGATTCGTGCTCCCGCGTTCAAGGTCAATTTATCATTGAAATCCCACACCCAATTGACAAACATAGCCAGACTTCCATACGAACTTCCTGCACTTGGATAACGTGTGGGGATAGGAAGGATGGGTGCTCTTCCTTCTATTTTGTCTTGATTGATTATTAAGTCATATTTATAGGCAAGTGAGCGAACCTTATTGTAGGCCCCCTCAAAGCCGTAGGAAAACGAATGTTTTTCATTTAAATCAACTTCAAAATCTCCATTCAAGCTAAAAACTTTTACTTTTTCTCTTTGGTATTCTCTTGTTAGACTGCCAAAATTTCGATTGTTTCTGGATTCTTCTATATGTTGATAACCAAAGGTGATTCGTCCAGAATCTAGAAATTTTTTATCTGTAAAAAATTTATATTGAGGCGAGAGCAATAGTCTTTTTTGAGGGCCATAATACCATTCGGCAAAACGAAGACTTCCCTCTCGAGTTTCTACTAATTTATCGTAACGCGAAATATCAGAAGAATTAGAATATTGGGTATTGATAATAAATTGGCTTTTTTCGCTAAGTTGAAGTAAGAATTTTTGAAATAAATCCAATTGATCATATCCTGTATTTCGTTGAATTAGTGGGTTGTCATTTGCTGAGGGAGCAGGACTAAAAAACGTCCTCGTATTTGCAGAATAAAAAGGAGTAAGTCCCCATTCCTCATATCCATGCTGTCTGTTTTTACCCATTCGAATTTCGCCAAATGAAGAATGACTTACACTGGTTAAACTTGCCCATTTTTTAAAACTCACTTCAGTAGAAAAAGAATTTATTGATGCATTATCAGCAGAGGAAAAATCACTAGAAAATTGAGTAGAAATCTTTTTTTCGCTATTAATTAGTGGGGTTCTAGTGTAGTAGTGGATCACTCCTCCTAAGGCGTCAGAACCGTATCCTACAGATGAAGATCCAAAAATAACCTCGACACGCTCAATATTATTGGGATTAATTGTAATGGCATTTTGCAAATGCCCACTTCTATAAATGGCGTTATTCATACGAACACCATCCATAACTAAAAGTAAACGATTGGCTTCAAATCCTCTAATAACAGGACTTCCACCACCTCCTTGGCTTTTTTGGATTCGAACTCCAGGGGTGAGACCGACAAGATCTGCACCATTTGCTGGACGCTGAAGTTTGATTTGATCAGCGCTTACCACATTTACTTTTTCAGCAATTTGTTTTCTATTAGAGGCTTTTCTGGCTACAGATAAAATAACTTCATTCAAGGTTTGTTCATCTGCTTTCATACGTAAAGTAATTCCTTGTTGAATTTGCTGATTGCTCAGTTGTAAAGTCAAGGTTTCATAACCATAATATTGAATATAAAAAAGTTCATTTTCTGAAAACAGAAGAAGGGAGGCTTTTCCGTAGTCATCAGTTAGAATCGATTTTGTTTTATTTTTGTTAAATAGTGCAGCACCTTGAATGGGCTCACTAGAAACAGCATCAATCACAAGAATACTCTGTGCAGCTAACCAAAAAGGCGTAATAAGCAGAAGGAAAAGGTTAAGTTTACTTAAAAATTTCATTCAATATTTTAGTTGATCTTGGTGATTTGAATTGTTGTAAATGTAGTTTGAAATACATTATTGCAGCATCTAATACTTCAGATTTTTCTACTCTAGAAAGTTTTATTCCTACAACATTATCAAATTTCATGCCTAAGAGTTGAATCCAAACGGTTTTAATAGAACCTTCTAAAAAGGCCCCTCTTGGTTTTGATTGACTCATACACCCTGTTTCAAGATCAAAGTAGGCTGCTGTTTTATCTGTGATATTAGGGTAAAATCCAATGAATTCTGAGATGTCCAACATCAACTTAATGTGAAACAAACCGATTTGATCCTCTGAATCCAACCAAAGCATCCTTTTTTTTAAAAAAGAGTACAATTCAACATTTGCTTCTTGTTCTTCTTTTACCACTTGGTGAATGACTTCGGCCAAGAAAAACAAAAGTGTTTTTTTTATCAAGTTAAAGGGAATGGATTGATAGGGGTAATGAAGTTTGGCTTCTTTAATAAAACCAAGTCGTTCTGTAGGGTTTTTTGGTGCTTCCAATTCCAAAAGGCTGAGGGGCTCAAAAAGAGATTTAGTGATTTTTTTATTGGTTCGGGAGTTTAATATTCCCTTGAGCATGTAGGATTGTAATCCATACTCTTTTGTATAACAGGCAACAATTAAACTGGAGTCACCATATTTCACCGTGGTAAGGGCCAAGGCCTCAGTTGAAGTATGCACTCGAACTCAAAAATTAAACGACACCTTGTGCGAGCATCGCATCGGCAACTTTAACAAAACCGGCAATATTTGCCCCTTTAACGTAGTCAACAAATCCATTCTGTTCACCGTATTTCAAGCACGATTGATGGATGTCTGACATTATGGTTTGCAAGCGGTTGTCAACCTCTTCTCTTGTCCAACTATAGCGTAAGGAGTTTTGAGCCATTTCCAATCCAGAGACTGCAACTCCTCCCGCATTTGAGGCTTTCCCAGGAGCAAATAATATTTTATTTTGTTTGAACTGTGTAATTGCTTTGGGAGTGCAAGGCATATTAGCACCTTCACCTACACTTAGGCACCCATTTTTCAATAAAATTGTTGCATCACTTCCATTTAGTTCATTTTGAGTAGCACAAGGGAGTGCAATTTGACAAGGAACTTCCCAAGGTGTTTTGCCAGGATGAAAAGAAGCTTTTGGATACTGATCTACATAAGCTTTAATACGTCCTCGTTTCACATTTTTTAGATCCATAATAAAAGCAAGTTTTTCTGCGTCTATTCCTTCTGGATCCATTATATAACCTGATGAATCAGAAAGTGTAACCACTTTACCTCCTAATTGGATGCACTTTTCTGTAGCATATTGCGCTACATTTCCAGAGCCAGAAACTGTTATGGTTTTTCCCTTTATTCTATTTCCTTGATGCTCTAGCATTTTTTCGGTAAAATAGACCACACCATATCCTGTTGCTTCAGGTCGTATGAGTGATCCTCCAAAAGAGGCTCCTTTTCCTGTAAGGACTCCGGTAAACTCATTTTGAAGTCGTTTATACTGACCGAACAAATACCCTATTTCTCTCCCTCCCACACCAATGTCGCCGGCTGGGACATCACGATTGGGACCAATATGACTGTAAAGTTCTGTCATAAAACTTTGACAAAATCGCATTACTTCTGTATCAGATCTTCCTTTAGGATTGAAATCCGAGCCTCCTTTTCCACCTCCCATGGGAAGTGTAGTTAAACTGTTTTTGAATGTTTGTTCAAAGGCTAAAAATTTTAAGACACTTAAATTTACACTAGGATGAAAACGCAATCCTCCTTTGTAGGGACCAATTGCTGAATTCATCTGTACTCTATATCCACGGTTGACTTGAATTTCTTCTTTGTCGTCAATCCATGCAACACGAAAGGATAAAACACGTTCTGGTTCTGCCATTCGGAGTAAAATATTTTGTCCGTAGTAAATATCATGTTGAACAATATATGGAATCACTGTTTCAGCCACTTCTGCAACCGCTTGCATGAATTCAGGTTCATTTTGATTTTTTGCACTGACTTCATCTAGAAACTGTTTTACGATTTTGTCCATGGTGAGAGCTTTTAAGTTAGATAAAGGTATTTCTTTTTTTAAAATTAGATGAAATTAAAAAAGAAATTCAACCAAATTTTCAACTTTAGAAAAGGCTTGAATTTTAATTGATTTAGAGGCCGAACCTAGTTTAGAAAATTTTGAGATTGCAATGTTTTCATAACCAAGTTTTTCTGCCTCTTGGATTCTGATTTCTGCTTTGGCAACAGGACGAATTTCGCCTGAAAGACCAATTTCAGCAGCAAAGCAAGTATTTTGTGGAAGCGGAATGTCGTGATAACTGGAAAGCAATGCGGCAATGACTGCGAGATCCAAAGCAGGGTCTTCTATGTTCATTCCTCCTGTAATATTGATAAAAACATCTTTACTGCCCAAGGCAAATCCCGCTCTTTTTTCAAGAACTGCTAAAAGCATGTTAAGACGTTTGGCATTAAATCCTGTGCTACTTCGCTGAGGTGTTCCATAAACTGCAGTACTAACCAATGCTTGTACTTCGATCATTAAAGGGCGAATGCCCTCTACTGTGGCAGCAATTGCATGACCACTTAGGCTCTCTTCTTTTTCAGAAATAAGGACTTCACTTGGATTGGTAACTTGACGTAAACCTTGAGTTAGCATTTCATATATTCCAATTTCGGAGGTAGCGCCAAAACGATTTTTTTGTGCTCTAAGGATTCGATAGATATGGTTTCTGTCCCCTTCAAACTGAAGTACGGTATCGACCATGTGTTCTAAGATTTTTGGCCCAGCAATATTTCCGTCTTTGGTGATATGTCCTACGAGGATAACAGGAGTATTCGTACTCTTTGCAAATTGAATTAGTTCTCCTGCAGTAGCTCTTATTTGAGAAACACTTCCCGCTCCACTTTCAATATTATTACTGTGAAGAGTTTGTATAGAATCCACTATGAGAAGATCGGGCTTTATTTTTTGAATTTGTTGGAAAATTTTTTGAGTTTCTGTTTGACTTAAAACAAAGCAGTTTTTTCCAGTCAGACCCATACGGTCTGCTCTAAGTTTTATTTGTTGTTGGCTTTCTTCTCCAGAAACATATAAAACATTTGTAGTTAGGCTTAAAGATACTTGAAGTAGTAGAGTAGATTTCCCGATTCCGGGTTCTCCTCCTAAAAGGATTACTGATCCAGGAACAAGTCCTCCGCCTAATACTCTATTTAATTCTTCATCTTTTGTTTTAATTCGAGGGACTTGGGCTATTTCTATAGCATCCATTCGAATGGGGCTTGTTATTTCTTTGGAGGAAGCTGTTTCCCATTCTTTTGTGGACTCCTTTTCTATAATTTCTTCAACTAAAGTATTCCATTCTTTGCAGGCATTACATTGACCTTGCCATTGGGCTTGTTGTGCTCCACAATTTTGACAGAAAAAAGCTTTTTTAACTTTGGCCATAGGATATAAAATAGTCTTTTATTAACGGTTGACTAAAGGTAATACAAAAAAGGAAAGGCTACCAAAGACGATGATCATCAAAGTTTGTGAGGTCCACATGATCCATCCAAACGCTAATCCAGATTCGTTTGAAATTCCAAAAGCAACTAGCATCAAGGCCACTGAAAAAGGATAGATTCCTATCCCTCCATTGGTTGCAGAGATCGCTAAACCTCCAATGACAAAAGCAGGGAGTAAAGCATTTAGCCCTAGTGTTGCTGTTTCAGGGACTGTCCATTTTACCACATAAAACATAGCCAAATACATAAACCAGATAAACAGAGTGTGGGCAATAAAGGCCTTTTTGTTTGGCATGGTTTTTAGACTTAATATACCTTCTAAAAGTCCTTTTAAAAAGGTTTTTATTTTTATAATCAAAGAGTATTTTTCTTGTTTGAATAGGAACCTAATAAGAAAAAAGAATAGAAGAAACAAAGCCCCACCAAGGAGTAATGAACTACTGGAAATTTGTTTCTCTTTCAGCATTCCCCAGATGAGTTCAAACTGCAAACTCAAAGCTAAAAGGATGAATCCGAGTAAAATAATAAGATCGACCAAACGTTCTGCGATTATTGTTCCAAAGGTTTTTTCAAATGGAATTTTCTCATAGGAACTTAAAGTTGTGGCTCTCAATATTTCTCCAGAGCGAGGGATTCCAAGGTTAGCGATGTATGCAATTAGTACGGCTAAAGTTGAGTTAATAAATCTGGGTTTATAACCTAAAGGAGCAAGAAGATATTTCCAGCGATAAGCACGTGAAAGATGGCTCAAAATCCCAAAACAAACAGAGAGTAATAAAAATCGATAGTCTGCATTTTTAATATAACTGTAGATTAGCTCTCGTTCCTCAGCTGTTGTTGCACTTACCGTTAAGTAAATAAAGAATATGCCAACCCCCAAGGGTAGGACGACTTTTAGAATAGATTTTAAAGAATTCAAACCTTAATTGAGTTGATTGGTTGACTCGTTAGGAAAAATAAGAGTAGGCTTAAATTGTTTTGCTTTTTCCACTTCCATTTGAGCATAGCAAATGATAATGATGACATCCCCTTTTTGTACTTTACGTGCTGCTGGACCATTTAGGGTAACATCTCCTGAACCTGCAGTTCCTTCAATTACATAGGTTTCCAAGCGTTCTCCATTGTTCACATTGACTATCTGAACTTTTTCGCCAACAATTAAGTTAGCCGCTTCAATTAGGTTTTTATCAAGTGTAATACTTCCAATGTAATTTAGATCAGCATTGGTTACCGTTACACGGTGTATTTTCGATTTAAGTACTTCAATTAGCATGGCCCAAAGGTATTACATTATGCCCAATTCTACGGTATCAATTAACCTTGTTTTTCTTGTATAGACAGCTACAAAAATTCTATAGGATATCCCTCTCTCCAGAGATTGGACAGGAATCAAATCGGTAGTATTAGCAATAAAAAAATAGTCCACTGTCATTTCAGATTTTTCTTCAACTTTGGTTTTAAAGTAATGTGACATTTTGGACGCATCCCATGCTGTTTGATTTGATTGAATTACTTGAAGAGCTTTGTAGATTTCTGAAGCAGCTTTGCGCTCCTTTGGACTTAACAGGGCATTCCTAGAACTCATGGCTAAGCCATCGTCTTCCCTGATAATGGGACAACTTACCACCTCTATTTTCAGATCTAATTGTACAACTAGCGCCTTAATGATTTGTAATTGTTGAAAATCTTTTTCCCCAAAATAAGCACGGTTTGGGCTTAGCTTTTCAAACAAGGACTGGACAACAGTGGCTACTCCATCAAAATGCCCCGGTCTGTAAGCTCCTTCCATATGTTTTTCTAAACCGTCAAAACGGTAGCTTTTAGAGGCCAATTTTTCAGGATATAGATCTGTGTATTCAGGAACATAAAGAAGCAGTTTTTCTTTGAGAGGAGCCAATTTTTGTTGATCTTTTGTAAGGGTTTTAGGGTACTCAGCTAAATCTTCTTGATTATTAAATTGCGTTGGATTTATAAAAATACTAACGATGACCCATTCGTTTTCAAGGGTAGCTTTTTCGACTAAAGAGGCATGTCCCTGGTGTAAAGCGCCCATGGTTGGCACCAATCCAACGGATCCCTTTTTGTCTTTTAAAAAGGAGTGTATCTCCCTGTGTGTAGTATACACAAACATTTAGGATATGTTTAACGGTGCTAAAGTAGGTAGTTTTTGAGTATATGTGTATTAATTTTGTACTTTTACAGAACTTTCCTTACGGAATAATTCATATGAAAGATAAGAGAATTTTAATCATTTCTTCAGAGGTAGTACCTTATCTACCCCAAACTGAACAAGCAATCAATTCATTTCAAATTCCAAAGGCTATCAACGAACAAGGTGGCCAGACACGAATTTTTATGCCACGGTATGGCTTAATCAATGAAAGGAGACATCAATTACATGAAGTTATCAGATTGTCTGGGATGAATCTAGTGATCAATGACATGGATATGCCGTTGATTATCAAAGTGGCTTCTATTCCTAAAGAGCGAATGCAGGTCTATTTCATTGATAATGACGAGTATTTCAAACGTCGTGGGATTTTACATGATAGTGAAGGAGATTGTTATAAAGACAATGACGAGCGCATGATCTTTTTTACTAAAGGAGTAGTAGAAACCGTAAAAAAATTGAACTGGTCCCCAGATATTATTCATCTTCATGGCTGGTTTACTGCTTTGTTTCCCTTGTATTTACAAACTTATTACAAGGATGAGCCTTTATTTGCTGATAGTAAAATTATAAGCTCCATTTATGGTCCTGATTTTGAAACTCCTTTTGCCAAAAACTTTTTTGAAAAAGTAGCTTTCGATAAGATTGATTCTACGCACATTGAAGGTTTGAAAAAAGCCAATTACGAAGCATTGATTTCTTTGGCAATCAAAAATTCGGATGGTTTAATTTTGGCAGCAGAAGATATCCCTTCTTCTTTAGTTGAAGAGGTTCAGAACAGTAAAAAACCTCATTTAGACTTTAGTGCTTCAAAAGATGAAGAAACATACATTGATTTTTATAGTAATAAATTTTAATAGAAAACCCATCAATGCGCTTTATCATTAAACTTCTTGCAAGTGTCATTCTAGTTTTGCTTATCAGCTCATGTAATCAAGATTATCATCCTGTAGGAGAATCTTTATTTGAAGATCAAACTCTTGAAACAATGACCCAAAGCTTTCCCACCTTCACTTATCAGAAAAAAATAAAAAAAGTTCAAACCAATGGATTGCCTCTTATGCAATTGGGAAGGATAACACATCCTGTTTTTGGATTAGCTGAAGCAAGCTTTACTGGTCAGTTAGCCATAGCTAACAGCCCTTTCTTTGGAAATCACAGGCAGCAATTTGAAGATGAGCCTGTTGATTCTGATCCAAATTTGATTCCTGAAAATGAAACAGTAACAGCTGTTTATCTTGACATCCCTTTTTTCACGAATCAAAATGATACGGACAACGATGGAGTTATTGATTCGTTGGATGCAGATCCAAATGATCCACAAAGTAATTCTGATGGAGATGAATTAACAGATTTAATTGAATTTCAATTGCAATTAAACCCATTGAGTTCTGATAGTGATGGAGATGGCATTTTGGATCATGATGATGAGGATAATGAATCCTATCAAAGTGAGAATAGAGAATATGAAATTGATTCACTCTATGGGAATCACGAGGCTACATTCAATTTGAAAGTATATGAATTAGGGGCCTTTTTAAATAATTTAGATCCTTTAAATAATTTTGAAACCACACAGGCATTCTATTCTTCTCAAGATTATTATGAGGATGGATTTTCTAGAGCCACACTTTTTGATGATACGGTATCTTTAAATTTTGAAGAGATACGAATCAATTTTAAAGAGGACGATCTCGAGACACTAGACGTTGATGAAACGACACAAGTTGAAACGAGACTCTCTCCTAGATTACGCGTTCCTTTGGACATTAGTTTTTTTCAAGAAAACATAATTGACAAGGAAGGTTCTTCTGATTTAGAAACCAATGTTGATTTTCAAAAAGCGTTAAGAGGCTTGATTATTCGAGCTGAAGATTTTTCAGATGATTTATATATGTTATTGGACATCCAAAATGCCAACATCAACATAGTTTATGAATACGATGATTATCAAACACAAGGAACTCTTGGAGATACAACGGATGACACGATAGAAAAAGCAGAAAAGGAATTTTCATTGACCTTTAATGGGATTCGAATCAATACACTCAAGAATAGTCTTTTTGATGCAGCAGTTCAAGAGCAGCTTACCATTTCTATTAATGACAACCCCTCAAATAGACTTTATGTTCAAAGTGGAACTTTTTTAGGAAAAATTCGCCTTTTTGGAGATGAAGAACAAGATGAGAATGAGTTGATCGAAGATTTGAGAGGAGAGTCATGGTTGGTCAATGAAGCCAATCTCATTTTTTATATTGATCCTGCTTTAGCCAATACAAAAGAATTACTTGCACAACGGTTGTATCTTTTTAATTACGATACTGGTTTTCCGCTTTCGGATTATATAAGCGATGGTTCTGTTTCAAATTTTGGAGCCAACAGCGACAAAAGTATTTTTGGTGGATTATTGGAATATGATGACAACAATACGCCTTACCGTTACAAGTTTAACATTACTGATCATATTTCTAATATTATTAGAAATGACTCCATCAATTTTGATTTAGGGTTAGTGGTGAACGCAGACATTGATAATTTAGGTTTTCTTAATGCCGTAACTGAATCAGAAGAGGAGTTGTTGTATCCTCTATCGGCAACATTAAATCCTCTTGGAGCAGTGTTAATAGGATCTCATCCTGAAGCAACTTTAGAAGATAAGAAAGTCAAATTAGAGCTTGTTTATTCTTCTTACCAATAAGCTAGAGTAAATTCCAAATTGTATATCCAGTAAAGACTACAACCAATCCCACTGCTCCTTGAAGTAGGGTTCCGAATGTATGTGTCTTATAGGCTGTTTTTACATCCAGTCCACTCATTTGTGATACGATCCAAAAATAAGAATCATTGGCATGGGATACAGTCATGGAGCCTACGCCTAGTGCCATAATTGCCCATACTTTTCCCATTTCACTATCTAATCCCAAAATGGGAAGTAGAGGGAAAATAATGGATGAGGTGGTAATGATGGCAACCGTTGAAGACCCTTGAGCGGTTTTAAGTAAAGCAGCAATAATAAAGGGAATTAAAATTCCTAAACCTGAAAGTGTAGAGATTTCTTTTGCATAATCCTGTAAAGGTATAGTTTGAATGATAGTGCCTACTGCACCTCCCATACCTGTGATAATTAGAATTGGTGCAGCTTGTTCGATTCCTTTCTTCAATGTAGTATTCACGAATTCCTTTCCTTTGATCAACTGAAAAGCAAAAAGCATCCCAACTCCCAAGGCCATGGTAGGTTCGGTAAGCCATAATAAATATTCTTTCCCATAAAATTCTGGGAATAGTTTTATCATGGTTCCTAGACACATCATCATGATGGGAACAAGAATGGGAAGTAAAGCCGATCTAAAACTGGGAAGGATCAGACTTTCGGTTGTGGATTTTCCCTCATTCTCTTTAAGTGCTACTTCTTCATATTTATTTTTTTTGATAAGGAAGTTCCCATACCATCCTCCAACAAGGATAAGAATGAATGCAATACTTCCTCCAATAATAATAAGTAAGAGTAAGTTTTCTAAATTTAAATTTGCTGCTGCTGCTAAAGGACCAGGTGTAGGCGGAACCAAAACATGAGGAGCAAATAAACCAGTAGATAGCGCTACAGTAAGCCCTACAAGAGGTGTTTTTGTTTGTCTTGAAAGAGTTTTATTAAGTTGGGATAAAATAACAAATGCAGCATCACAAAAAACAGGAATAGAAACCAAGTAACCAATACAGCTCACTGCATAGGGTAGTGGAAGTTTATTGAGATATTTTAGAATTCCATTGGCTAAAGCAATGGTTCCATTTGATTTTTCTAAGGCAACCCCAATTACGGTTCCAAATAGAATTAATAGGCCGATGTTTTGTACTATTTTTCCAAAGCCTTTTTGAATAAAACTTAGGGCTTCTAATGGGGCAATTCCAAGAAGGAAAGCCAAGAAAAAAGCAGCAGTTAATAAAACAAGAAAAGGATGTAGTTTAGTGAAGGAAGTGCCTAATACGATCCATAAAATCACCAAAAAAATACTAAAAAGAGAGAATGTCATTGTTAAGGATTTGATTTTTTAAGTAATTGTAAGACTTCTATAAGCTTCGAATTTATATTTTTTGCAGCATTTTTCATTGCTTCATTAAGATTCATAGCTACTGGAGTTGTTTGATGAATGACTAAATGTGGAAAAGAAGGTAGATGGGAAAGGGAGGTTTTTCCTGCAAAGAGCAGGGTTTTTATTTTAAGTGGATGAGTAAGTTGAACAACTTGCATAGGTAATTTACCATAAGTACTCTGTTGGTCAAAATGGCCTTCTCCGGTGAGTACTAAATCCATTTCTTTTATTTTATCATAAACTTTTGTTTGCACTGCCAATAATTCAAATCCCTGTTTTAAAATGGCGTTAAAGACTCCTGATAAGCCAGCACTAACTCCACCAGCAGCTCCACCTCCAGCAAGATCAAGTATGTTTTTTCCAAATTGTTTCTGAATGACTTTTGCAAACTGTATACTTCCTTTTTCAAGCTGATTGATAATAGTAGGTGAAGCTCCTTTTTGTTGGGCATAAGTATGTGCAGCTCCAAATGGTCCAATCAAAGGATTTTCAACGTCACAAGCGACTATCCATTTTATATCATTTATCCCATAAACTATTGCGTCCAAGTCAATGCGATCAATTTTCTCTAGATTTTCACCATTCGGCACTAAGAGATTATTTTTTTCGTCATAAAATGTAACACCTAAAGCACTCATTATTCCAAAGCCCATATCATGGGTAGCACTTCCACCAATACCTAGATATATTGTTTTACATCCTTGTGCAATTGCATGTTTGATCATGATTCCTGTACCCCAAGTAGAGGTTTTTAAGGGATTCCTTTCGTTTTCTTTGAGTTGAACCAAACCCGAAGTTTGCGACAACTCAATCCAAGCGCTTTCAGTATTTTTAAACAAGAAATAAGGAGCAGTGATTGGACGCTTTAAACTGTCTGTTGTATGGCAATCGATAACTTTTCCTTCAGCGTGATCTTCAAGTACTTTGATAGCGCCTTCTCCACCATCGGAAAAGGGAAGTAAGGTGCATTCAGCTTTTGGGAAAACAGCTGTTACAGCTTTTTTCATTTCCTTAGCAACCTCGGTTGCAGTAAGACTTCCTTTAAACGAATCAGGAATAATAAGTACTTTCAATGGGTCAACTTTTGATTTCTAAGGTACTAAAACGAACCTTTTTAAAAAATTAAGTTTTTGCTATTGCTTCCATAATATGAACAGCATGCTCTCTAGAATTCTCGATAAACCATTTGTTGGTTTTGTATCCACCGCAAACTACTCCAGCTAAATAGACTCCTTTTGCATTTGATTCCATAGTGCTAGCATCATAAATGGGAGTTTTGAATTCATCCTTATGAAAATCAATATCAAGGGCTTCAAGCATTTCAAAATTAGGTTCATATCCAGTCATTGCTAAAACGAAATCATTTTGAATTTCATGAATTCCATTTTGATCTTTAAGCTGGACACTGTCATGCTTGATCTCAGTTATTTCTGCATTAAAAAAAGCTTTAATACTCCCTTCTTCAATACGGTTGATGATGTCTGGGCGCGCCCAATATTTCACATTTGCTCCTACCGTATCCTCTCTGATAATCATTGTGACACTTTTGGCACCTTTGCGATAGGTTTCTAATGCAGCATCTACCGCAGAATTTGCACCTCCCACTACCACAATGTCCATCCCAAAATAGGGATGAGGTTCGGTATAGTAATGTTTTACTTTCGGAAGGTTTTCCCCTGGAACATTAAGTAAAAAGGGCCGATCATAAAATCCTGTAGCGATCACTATATTTTTTGCTTGATAGGATTTTTTTTTGGTCGCTACCGTAAATTGGTTTTGAAAATTATGGATACGTTCAATTTCTTCGTACAAATTCAAATTAAGTTTCCAATGTTCAGTTACTCTTCTGTAGTATTCCAATGCTTCTGAACGAGTAGGTTTTGGATTATGAGAAATAAAGGGAATATTTCCAATTTCTAATTTATCAGAGGTGGAGAAAAAGGTCATATTCAGTGGATAATTATACAGTGAATTAACCAAAGTTCCTTTGTCAAAAAGGCGGTATGTTAAGTTCCTTTTTTTAGCTTCTATTCCACAGGCTATACCTATGGGTCCTGCGCCAATTATAATAACATCATTCATACTACAAAGGTACAAATACCAAGAGGACAATTAGTTTTATAATAAAAAACTATTTCAAATTTATATTAAATAATTATTTCTTATAATTAAACTTTAATTAAGTGAATAAAAACACAATAAACGCTTGTCTATAAGTAAAATCAATTAAATTGTATTTTATAATAATAAAATACGTTGTCTTAAGAATATTGAAAGAATGCAGACTTGTAGATAGACCACCATTGTTTGGTTTCCAAAGCCATAAGCAATAAGAATAGAACTCACTAACCACCATATAGGAAAGAAGAAAACGCCTAGAGCGAATTTCATGGAACTTACAAAGACAATATCCTTGAACTGAGCAATAATTTTTCTACTGATTATTAACGGGATGATGTTGGGTAAGCTCAAAAGAAAAGCAAGAAATCGCATTTGTTTTGATGGAGCTTTAGCAACAGGAAGACTTTGATATGAATTTTTTAAAGCTGTCTTTAATTCATGAAACCCAATTTGAGTAGTTAAACGATTTATTCTTTTTTTCCGTTCTGGATAGTCTTCTGTTTTTTCTGCTAGCCAAAGACAATCTTTCATTCGAATTTGAAGTTCTTCTTTGAGTTTATTAATGTTTTCTGCTTCGGTTAATTGGGAGGAAACAAAAGAATTGACTTCTATTGGTTTTCCGTAAACTAAGTGTAAAGTACATCTGGGTTGTTGATGATGTCCATAATTTATGCCCATGGGCTGGAGGTATATTTTTTTGTTTGGATTTTCCTTGAATGCTTGATAAGCAAGGCGGCTACTTCCTTTGGACAAATTTTGTAAATAGTATTCGTTGTGATGTCCACCTTCAGAAAACATTAATAGAAATTTCCCTTCTCCCAATATCTTGTAGCATTTAGCAAAGGTTAGGTCATTTTTCTTAAGGTTGCTGTACCCATTACGAATGCGATAAACGGGTAACATTTGAAAGGCATCTAAAACCCATTGCAAAGGCCCTCCAAAAACATCACTTCTGGTAAGCGAAGTCATCCTATTAGGGGTCATAGAACCAATTAATAGTGGATCTAAAAAAGCACCCTGGTGATTAGGGGAAAATAAAACTCCTCCATCTTTGGGAAGATTCTCTTCGCCATACAAATAAATGGACCTAAAATAGATCCAGTTGAAATAACGAATGATGTGTTTTACGATAAAATAGAAAATTGGCTTCAAAAGGAACGCATTGCTATAGCTTTCGAAAATACACTATCTTCTAGAGCAATCCTAAATTTTTTTTCAACTAAAACAAACCCTCCATTCAAGTAAATGATTCAATTTAAATGAAGACAATTTCCTTTATTTATTGTGAATTTTAAATTGAAAGCTAAAATAATTGCGAACTTTTTAAAAAATACATTAACTTTCTACCTAAATTCTAAAACTAGTTTTAAAAATATTGAAGAGCAAAATGTATTGATCAAAACAGTTTAGGCTCAATTTTAATACACAATCCGCTATTCAATTTAATAACAAATCAAAAATGAAAACAAAAAAAAGTATTAAAAAAGCACTGTTTACTTTGATGCTGTTTGCTTCAACGGTAATGTTTGCGCAAACCACGATCTCTGGTTCCGTGGTAGATTCAGAAACTCAAGAATCTATTCCTGGGGCCAACATTATTGTTGTGGGCTCAAACACAGGAACTATTGCAGATTTTGATGGGAATTTCACTTTGAATACATCAGCTGATTTACCACTTACAATTGAGGTGAGTTATATTGGTTTTGGATCACAAACAGTCGAGGTAACTTCTACTGATCAAATTATATCTGTTTCTCTGTCGTATGGACAAAACTTAAACGAGGTCATTATTTCAGCTTCAAGACGTTCAGAAAAGCTATTGGATGCACCCGCATCTGTATCCATCATCACATCTCAGGATATAGAAAACTCAGCAAATGTTAATGATCCAATTAGAAACCTCCTTAACATTCCTGGAGTTCAATTTCAACAACAATCTGCTAACTCAGTAAACTTTGAAATGAGAGCTGGTTCGGGTGTTTTTGGAACTAGAACATTCCCTATATTAGATTATCGTTTTTTACAATCTCCTGCATCAGGATCATTTTTTGCATTTCAATCAGGATTATCAAATCTTGATATAGAAAGAGTTGAGGTTGTTAGAGGAGCTGCATCAGCATTATATGGTCCAGGCGTAGAGTCTGGGGTAGTTCACTTTTTCTCAAAGAAAGCTATAGATAGACCTGGCACTTCAATTGAGCTAATAGGAGGAAATCTTAGTACAATTTCTGGTGCTGTTAGGCATGCGTATGCTAACAAGAAAAAAACTTTTGGTTTTAAGATTAATGCACAATACAAAAAGGGAGATGAATTTGGTTTAGATCCTGTTGAAAATGCTGATTTTCTTGCTCAAATTAATGGAGCAACTGCAAATGGAATTTTTCAACCAACGGTCAGAAACAATAGAATAGATCCCTCTGCTGCCCTAACACCAGTTCTCACAAGATCCGAAATTGATCCGGATGGGGATGGGAATTCCTACATGAATGAGTATGAAAGCTTTATGGCTAATGCTCATTTGGAATTCAGACCAAACGACAACACTGATGCTGTAATCTCAGGAGGTATAAATTCAGGAAATGGCTTAATTAACCAAGCACAAGGACCAGGATATGCAGCTGGTAATGACTATTGGGGACAAGCTAGAATTAAATCAGGAGGCTTCTTTGGTCAAATCTCTTATAATGCAAACGATGGTGGTAGCGAGAACTCTCCTTTTTATCTTTATTTAACAGCTCAGAGGATTATCACCAAAAGGTCAGCTTTAGATGTTCAAGCACAGTACAATTTTGATGCGGTTAATTTTTTGGATTCTAATTTTACCTTTGGTGTAGACTATCGTGACATTGGATCTGATTCAGAAAACACACTTTTTGGTCAATATGATGGACAAAACGATTATGTCAATTACGGTTTTTACGGACAAGGAACCTCTCGTTTTAGTGAAAAGTTAGATTTGACTTACGCATTGCGATATGATAAACTAAGCTTTGTTGATAAAGGACAAATTGCTCCTAGAATAGCATTAGTTTTTAAGCCCAATAGTAAAAATAGTTTTAGGCTAACCTATAATCAAGCTGTTTTCGGGCCAAGTGCTTTAGAAACATATGTAGATTTCCCTGTTCAAATTCAAGCACCTGGAGTACTAGATGTTTGGTTATCAGGTCAGACAACTGCTCAAAACTTTGACGCAAATGCACCTATTGAAATAGTAGGAGGTGGCGGAGCGACATTACCAGCAGACACAACTAATTGGCCATTGGCTGTTCCTTATGGAGCTGTTGCAGGACAGGTATTACCTGCTCTATACCAAGGAGTTTCTGCGAGTCCATCTTACGCACCACTTTTACCTTTAATTCAAAACTTTTTCGGTTCATACGTTCCTGGTGGAGCTTCTGGAACAATAGAGGGATACAATGCATTTAATGGAAGTCCAATGCCAACAGCAATTGGAACTCCCTCTGCACTTTTAGGGACAACTACTTCCTGGGAGGTAGGGTACAAAGGTCTTTTAGGTGACAAATTTGCTATTGGGATAGACGTATACACCTATGCCAGAACAGGATCTACACAATTTACGGCTATAGGGCCTACCTTTAGATTAAATGGTTCAGCGGGTATTCCATCCGATCTTGGAGCACAAGTCGCAGCAGACTTTTCATCAGACCCAGTCATAAGCGCCGCTATTACTCAAGCTGTTACAGCGGGAGTTAACGCTCAAGTTCAAGCTGGTGTAGAGGCGCAATACACAGCAAATGGAATACCAGAGTCTATTTGGGCTACTGGAGCACCTGCGGATGCATTATTCCCTGGATCTCCAGCTATTGCTGCTGTTTCTGTTGCAGTTGCTGCTACAGCAGCACCACTAATTGCACCTGCAATTTCCGCTGCGAATCAACAGGTTGCAGGGCTTGTAGGTGGTGCCTTTACACAAGGAGGTCAAGCATATGTTGAGGCAATTGAACCAGCTGCAGTTGGTGCAATTGAATCACAGAGAGTCCCACAAGGTGATGGAATAACTCACATATCTGCTGGATACAGAATATTTGATGATGTAACCCGTTCTCACGTTGGGAGTGATATATCAATGGAATACTTTGCGACGGAGAAACTTACTTTTTGGGGTAATGCGTCTTGGTTAAGTCAGAATGAATGGAATCCAGGAGAGGATAATGATGATGATCTTCCGTTTCAAGACTTTTTGAATGCACCAAAATTTAAATTCCGCTTAGGAATGGACTATACCGTTAGTGATGGAATTCAGGCATCTTTAGCTTTTCAACATGATGATGAATTTAATTCTAATCAAGGATTTTATTCAGGGGTTGTTCAAGCAAAAAATCTTGTTGATGCTAGTATCGGATATAAACTTTCAAATGGGGTTAAATTAGACGTTTCAGGGACTAACTTATTCAATCAGCAATACCGTGCATTTCCTAATATGCCTGTTATTGGAAGAAGAGTTAATTTAAGAGCTACTCTTAATCTTTAATTGTTAAGATTAACTTTAAAGGGGCCATTGTGCCCCTTTTTTGTTTTATATTATAATTTAACTACTTAATATGATAAATCTTAAAGGTCAATTAGCCATTGTAACCGGTGGTGCAAAAGGAATTGGTGAGGGTATTTGTGATATATTTTGTAAAGCAGGAGCAATAGTTGCATTATGGGATGTCTCAGATTCAGGTTTGGCCACAGCAGAAAGAATTTCAAAAGGAAGTAGTTCCATCTTTTATCAAAAAGTAGATGTAACATCCAAAGAGAATGTTCAAAAAGCAGTAAACGAAATAATGGACAAATATGGAAAAATTGACATTTTGATCAATAATGCAGGGATCATTCGAGATAGATCATTTATGAAAATGGAACCTTCCGAGTGGGATGCAGTAATCAATGTAAATTTAAATTCACTTTATACAACTACCAAAGCTGTTTTGCCTCATATGAAAGGAGCTGGCTATGGACGTATAATTTCTGCTTCTTCTATTAATGGATTTTCAGGTGCTTTTGGTCAAGTCAATTATGCAGCTACTAAAGCAGCAGTAGCTGGCTTTACACGTGCTTTATGCAAAGAAACAGGACGTTTTGGAGTAACCGTAAACGCAGTTGCTCCTGGATTTATTAAATCAGACATGACAGACTCTATGCCCGAAGAAGTGATTAAGGATGGGATTGCGCAGATTCCTGTTGGACGAATTGGAACCACAGAAGACATGGCATTTGTGTATCTTTTTCTCGCTTCTAAAGAAGCAGGTTTCATTTCCGGAATCACCTTACATGCCAATGGTGGAGCCATGCCCATGTAGCAAAATCAAAAGATTAAAACGCAACATGGAACAACAAAGCGCTTACAAAACAACATTTAATTCCACAGAGGAATTGGGAAGATATATTGGAAAAGAACTAGGTATAACCCCTTGGCTCACGATTGATCAAAAACGCATTACTGCATTTGCAAATGTTACAGAGGATCATCAATGGATTCATTTGGATGAAGAAAAATGTGCCAAAGAATCTCCGTTTAAAAGCACCATCGCCCATGGATTTTTAACGGTCTCGTTGTGTGCTAAATTTATGTTTGAAGCCTATGAAGTAAAAGATTCACCGATGGTCCTTAATTATGGAATAGATAGAGTTAGATTTCCATCTGCGATATCAGTAGATTCAAAATGCAGAGGTCGAGTATCCTTAAAAGAATTTAATATTACTCCTCAAGGAGTCAAATACAAACTCAAAGTTGTAGTGGAAGTAGAGGGAGCTGAAAAACCCGCTTGTATTGCAGAGTTTTTGGCTTTAATGTTTGTTGATTCTTAAAGATATCAAATAAATACACATTAAAGATTACCTTAAAAACAAGAGCGGAATTTTAACCTCAAACGAAGTTTTATTAATAAAAACCTAAGGGTATTAGAAAAAATCAAAAACAGGGCGTTTTTTTGAATTGAACCCCTATATTTGCAGCTTGAAATATAGATTAAAAATAAATGCTAACGCAGATTAAAATGGCACAAAGTACAGGTAAAGTTTCTCAGATTATTGGTCCCGTTGTAGATGTTGATTTTGGTGGTGAAAACAACCCACTTCCTAGAATTTACGACGCATTAGAAATTAACAACGCTAACGGTTCTAAATTGATTTTAGAAGTTCAATCTCATATTGGAGAAGAAACTGTACGAACCATTTCAATGGATTCTACCGATGGCTTAAGTCGAGGTACTGAAGTGAAAGCGACAGGAAGCCCGATTCAAATGCCAATTGGAGAGGATGTCTTTGGACGTTTGTTTAACGTAATAGGAGATGCGATTGATGGAATGGAAAACCTTCCAAAAGAAAATGAGAATGGTTTGCCTATTCACCGTGAAGCTCCTGCGTTTGAAGATCTATCTACTTCTGCAGAAGTACTTTTTACTGGAATTAAAGTGATTGACTTAATTGAGCCTTACGCTAAAGGAGGGAAAATTGGTCTTTTCGGTGGAGCAGGAGTAGGAAAAACAGTTTTGATCCAAGAGTTGATTAATAATATTGCAAAAGGACACGGTGGACTTTCTGTATTTGCTGGAGTTGGAGAGCGTACTCGTGAAGGGAATGATTTACTTCGTGAGATGCTTGAGTCAGGAATTATAAAATATGGAGATGAATTCATGCATTCTATGGAAGAAGGAGGATGGGATTTGACAAAGGTGGATAAAACGGCCATGAAAGAATCTAAAGCTACTTTCGTTTTCGGACAAATGAATGAACCTCCTGGAGCTCGTGCTCGAGTGGCTTTATCTGGATTGACTATTGCAGAATATTTTAGAGATGGTGCTGGAGATGGACAAGGAAAAGATGTATTGTTCTTTGTAGATAATATCTTCCGATTCACGCAAGCAGGTTCTGAGGTATCGGCCTTATTAGGACGAATGCCATCTGCGGTAGGATACCAACCTACTCTCGCTACAGAGATGGGTGCCATGCAAGAGCGAATTACTTCAACTAAAAAAGGATCGATTACTTCGGTTCAAGCGGTATATGTGCCTGCAGATGACCTTACTGACCCTGCACCAGCAACTACCTTTGCTCACTTAGATGCAACAACAGTTTTGTCTCGTAAAATTGCAGAACTTGGTATATATCCTGCAGTAGATCCATTAGACTCTACTTCTCGAATTTTGACTGCTGAGATTTTAGGGGAAGAGCATTACATATGTGCTCAAAACGTTAAAGAGTTATTACAACGCTATAAAGAATTACAAGATATCATCGCTATTTTGGGTATGGATGAATTATCTGAAGAAGATAAACTTGCTGTAACTAGAGCCAGACGTGTTCAACGTTTCCTTTCTCAACCTTTCCATGTTGCAGAACAGTTTACAGGTATTCCAGGGGTCTTAGTAGATATCAAAGAGACGATCAAAGGATTTAATATGATCATGGATGGAGAGTTAGACCATCTTCCTGAGTCAGCATTCAATTTGAAAGGAACGATTGAAGAGGCAATTGAAGCCGGTGAAAAAATGTTAGCAGAAGTATAAGAATTATGCATCTAGAAATTGTATCTCCCGAAGCCAAATTATTTAGTGGCGAAGTAGAAAGCTTAACAGTTCCAGGAGCTTCAGGTTCCTTTCAGGTGTTAAACAACCACGCGCCTATTGTCTCTACTTTAATAAAAGGCCAAGTGAGAATTCAAGGCAACTTAAAGTTAGATGAGACCAACCAAGCCCTTTTTACCCAGGAAGGTGCCAACACGTTTTTTGACATCCAATCTGGAGCCCTAGAGATGCGTGATAACAAGGTCATTTTATTGACTGACTAAAAAAGTTTTTCCTACCCTAAGTTTTAATCCCAAAACTTTATAAATGAAGTATAAACTCCAACCTTTTGTAGTGTTACTATTTTCATTTTCACTTCAAGCGCAGCAGGACAGTTTAGCTTTACAACAACGGTTAAAAGAAGTTGTTGTCTCTTCCTCAAGGATAGACGTCAATTTCTCGGAAAATTCACGAAGTATAAACTTAATTTCTGCACAAGAATTGAAAGCAAGTGGTGCTTTAACTGTAGTAAACGCTCTACAACAAATAGCAGGAATTGATATTCGTCAAAGAGGAATCGCTGGAACACAAGCCGATCTTTATATCAGAGGCGGTAGTTTTGATCAAACACTTTTATTGATAGATGGAATTAAATTAGATGATGCTCAAACGGGTCATCACACATTAAACTTCCTTCCCTCAATAGAGGTAATAGAGCGTATAGAAATTGTGAAAGGTCCTGCTGCACGAATCTTTGGTCAAAATGCTTTTACCGGAGCGATTAACATTGTGACTAAAAAAGAATTTACCAGTGGTGGATCTGTTCAACTAAGAGGAGGCTCTTACGGACAAATACATGGAGAGATAAATTATAGAACTACTTCTGAAAAAGGAAATTTCCTTGCTCATTATTCTCGTAATTCAGCGGATGGTTATCGATACAATACTGATTTCAAAAAAAATAATGTGTTTTTAAAAGGAGGTCTTTTTACTGACACCAAACTTCCGCTTGATGTAATTGCCAGCTTTACTGGAAGAAAATTTGGAGCCAACGGATTTTACGCATCTCCAGAGGCCATAGATCAATATGAGGAGACTGAGGTAAGTTTATTTGCCCTACAAACCAAAACGCAAAAAGGAAATTGGACCTTTAAGCCCAAGTTATATTGGAGAAGAGGTCAGGACCATTATTTATACCTCAGAACTAATCCTGAAGTCTATGAAAATTGGCATATTACTCATAAGGCAGGGACTGCTTTAGATGTGAGTTTATCATCAAAATTGGGCACTACAGGAATAGGCTTTGATCTTTCAAGGGTTTCTATTGCGAGTAATAATTTAGGAGACCGTTCTCGTGATCTAGCTACCTTTTTTCTTGAACACCGCTTTACTTTTTGGGATCAAATATTGGATTTGACCCCAGGAGTTGCAGTTAATCTGTATTCAGATTTTGGAAATTTTGCTTATCCAGGTATTGACATCGGTTTGCAACTCAGTTCCCAGTGGAGACTCTATGGTAATTTAGGATACACATACCGTATCCCGACTTATACGGACTTATTTTACTCTGACCGAAATACCATAGGCAATCCAGATTTAAAGCCCGAGGAGGCACTTAATAAGGAATTAGGGCTCCTTTTTAGTTCCAATCTACTTAGGTTTTATTTCGCTTATTTTGAGCGTCAAGCAGAGAATTTAATTGATTATATAAAAGCAACAGAAGAGAGTCTTTGGGAAGCAACAAATATAAGAAGTGTCACTACTCAAGGTTTTGAAATGGAGATGAACTATCCTTTTTTAATTGGAAAAAAAGAACAATTTCTAAAGCTAGGATATACTTATATATCTGATGACCTGAGTGAGGTGGCCGTTAACTTTTCCCGATATAGCATCAATTCATTTCAGCATCATTTTACGAGTAGTTATACGACTCAATTGACTGAATCACTGCAATGGTTTACAGGCTTAAAGTATGCAAAACGACTCGCAATGGAGGGATATACCGTTATAGATACCAATGTACAATGGAGTTTTAATTCCTTTCAATTTACGGCATCAATGAATAATCTTTTGAATGAAGTATACAGTGAAACTAACTTAGTCCCTATGCCAGGGCGTAATGTTTTGGTTTCCCTCAAATATCAGTTTTAGAAATTTTCATTTAAAGCTGTATAAATGAGATGGCTTTCCCAACCACGATAGATCATATAGGTTAAAATCTTTTTCTTTTGAATTGGGATAGAATAGCCACTCACCGCTTTTTTTCGTTTTTCAAATAGACTGTAAAATGCAGATTGGTAGGCTTCAGCAGAGATCTCTTTTAGCGCAAGTTTTATATTATATTCCGAAATTTTTCGAGCTTTGAGTTCACGTACAATGCGTTGTTTTCCCCATTTTTTGATATTAAACTTTCCCCTTGCAAAGCTTTGTGCAAAACGACTTTCATTTAAATAATTTTCTTTAATAAGTTTAGAAATTATCACTTCTTGAGCCTCGGAAATCATTTGAAGATCCTCTAATTTCTGCTCCACTTCCCAATGACAACGCTCTTGGTAGGCACAATAGTATTCTAGCTTTTTTTGAGCTTCTTGAAGGGTGAAGGAGGTCTTTTTTTTCACCTACACAAGATAATAATTAGAAAACGAATTAACAGTATTTCTATTCACGACATTTTATATGTCATTCACGACATTATTTTGGAAAAAGGGTTTACGAGGACTTAGTTTTGGGTTGAACCTAAAAATTTTATATCATGAATTTAACCACAAAGGAAATCGAAATTTCGTATAACAAATTTTATCTCAATTTATAGTATTAACCTACAATACGGAAATTCCTGTCTCAAGGAGCTTTAAAAAGTATTTTAAATAAAATTAAACAGTACATTTGAGAGAGAAACATCAATTTTTTTAAATGACAAACACCTTTACACTTAAAGGCATGACATGCGGAGGCTGCAAAGCTTCTGTTGAAAAATATTTAAACCTAATTGACGGGGTTACTGTTATTGAAGTAAACCTTGAAAAAGAGGAAGTAAAGCTTACCACCAACAAGCCCATTTCCCTTGAAGTACTTCAAGATCAATTACCTCCGAAATTCACCTTGTCAGCGTCTATTACTGACCAAGAAACTTCCGCCTCTAGTAAATCAGCGGAACAGTCTAAACTTAAACAGTTACAACCTTTATTCCTTATTTTATTTTATATCGGAACTGCATCCCTGTTACTTCATTATAAAGACTGGAATATTCATGCAGTGATGTTGGATTTTATGGGTTTGTTCTTTATTGTGTTTAGTTTTTTTAAAATGTTGGATTTAAAAAACTTTCCATCATCGTTTGCTATGTACGATCCTTTGGCGAAAAGAGTTTCTATTTATGGATGGCTTTATCCTTTTATAGAAACAGCTTTGGGTCTGATGTTTTTGATGCGTTATGAAGTAACTCTAGCGGTTTACATTACCCTTGTTATTTTAAGCATTACAACATTGGGTGTAAGCAGAACCTTGATGGATAAAAAAAAGATTTCCTGTGCCTGTTTGGGAACATCACTTAAGCTTCCTATGACAGAGGCCACTTTCATTGAGAATTTAATTATGATTGTGATGTGTCTATTAACAATAAATGGCACCTAATTTCTTAGGCACCATTTAAAAATCAAATTAACTATACTTAATTTACTTCAGCTGTTGGATGAGATCCAGTACAGCCTTAACATTAGCACTTAAAGTAGAATAGTCTTTATTGGCTAATATGTCTTTGGAGATCAATTGTGATCCTATTCCAACGCAGGTTACCCCAGCGTCAAACCATCCTTTAAGATTTTCCTTATCTGTTGAAACTCCACCAGTAGGCATGACTGATGTCCACGGTTGAGGTCCTTTGATTGCTTTTACAAATCCAGGGCCATAAGTGCTTCCAGGAAATAACTTGACCACTTCACATCCCATTTCTTCTGCTTGTGCTATTTCAGTTAGCGAACCACATCCAGGAGACCACAGTACTTTTCTACGGTTACAAACCACAGCGATGTCTTCTCTAAATACTGGCGTCACTATAAAATTTGCTCCAGAGAGCATGTATTGTGAAGCTGCTGCCGCATCTGTAACAGAGCCTACACCTAGAATCATACCCGGCAATTCAGCGATTGAATATTTAATCAATTGATTGAATATTTCAATAGCAAAATCTCCTCGATTTGTAAATTCCATTAATCGAGCTCCCCCATCATAACAGGCTTTCAGTACTGATTTGGCTACCTCAATATCATGATGATAAAAAAGGGGAACCATTCCAGAGTCCTGCATTTGTTTTACTACTTCTAATCTTGTGTATTGTGCCATAATAAGTTATCGAGCGACACGCCCTGAAGCGTCTCCTCCCATTAATTTTTCTACTTCCTCAACTGTTGCTAAGTTTGCATCTCCTTTAATCGTATGTTTTAAACAAGAAGCTGCTACTGCAAAATCAAGTGCATTTTGATCATCCTCGGGGTATTTTAATAATCCATAGATTAAACCTCCCATAAAGGAATCTCCTCCACCTACTCTATCTACTATATCGGTGATTTGATATTGGCGTGTTTCATACATTTTTGATCCGTCGTATAGTACTCCAGCCCAAGTGTTATGCGAAGCTGAGATGGAGCCTCTTAAGGTTGTTATTACTTTTTTAGCTCGTGGAAATTTTTCCATCATCTGTTTGCAAACCGATAAAAAAGCTTCTGCTTTTACATCATGTCCATGTTTGTGAACATCTAATCCTTCGGGATGAATTCCAAAATGTTTTTCAGCATCTTCTTCGTTTCCTAAGATAATATCACAGTAAGAAGTTAGTTCTGACATTACTTTTTCTCTATGATTATCATCACAATACTTCCAAAGTTTTGCTCGATAATTTAAATCTGTAGAAATGGTAATTCCTTTTTCGCTTGCGGCTTTTACAGCCTCTAAACATACATCTGCTGCTCCTTGTGAAATTGCGGGTGTAATACCTGTCCAATGAAACCATTCCACCTCATCAAAAACTATATTCCAGTCAATCATTCCTGATTTAATTTCTGAAATAGCAGAGTGTGCTCTATCATAGACTACTTTACTTCCTCTAGAAACGGCACCGGTTTCTAAGAAATAAATTCCAAGGCGGTCTCCACCATAAACGATTTTATCTACACCCACACCACGTTTACGCAATTCCATCATGGCACAGTCTCCAATATCATTTTTTGGTAAACGGGTTACAAAATCAACAGAGACACCGTAATTTGCCAAGGAAACGGCAACATTAGATTCTCCACCGCCGTAAACAGCATCAAAACTGTTCGTTTGTGAAAAGCGTAAAAACCCTTGTGGAGCTAGTCTCAACATAATTTCTCCAAAAGTGACTACTTTACTCATCTTTATATATTCTATTTTATTATTAAATACCTAAAGCTTGTCCTCCTCCAACTTGAATCGTTTCTGCTGTTAGGAAAGCGGCATCCTCGCTAGCTAAAAAAGAAACAACACCAGCTACGTCTTTTGGTTGCCCTAGTCTTCCTAACATAATATTGTTCTTCCATGAAGCAAAAACTTCTGGTTTAGTGGATTTAATTTGTGCATGGAAGGGTGTATCTATAGTTCCTGGAGAAACTGCATTTACTCTAATACCATATTCTGCTAAATCTTTTGCTAAAGCTCTGGTTATTGTGTGAACTCCTGCTTTTGAAGTTCCATAAATACCTGCTCCAGGTCCACCTGCGTTCCAGCCTGCATTTGAGGTATAATTTATGATGGTTGCATTTTCTCCTTTTTTAAGAAATGGAATTGCTGCTCTTGAACAGAAAAATGTTGAATCTAAATTCAAAGCCATTACAAATCTGTAAAATTCGGTGGTCATTTCTTCAAAACGAGATCTACCACCTAATCCTCCAGCATTATTGACTAACACATCAATTCTGCCATATTTTTCTCCAATTTTTTGAATGTTTTCCGTCACTTGTTCATCTTTAGTGACATCAAAACCATAATATTCTGCAGTAATACCTTCTGCAGTAAGTTCTTCTACACGTTTAGCTCCAGCTTCATCTTCAATACCATTTAGAATAACGGTATATCCATCCTGACCCAATCTCCTAGCTACTTCAAAACCGATTCCGCCAGTGGCTCCTGTTATAATTGCTATTTTATTATATGCTTTACTCATTCTTTTTACTTTCTTTTAATTGTTTAAAATTTAATCTGTGATTGTTTTTCTTACGGGCTCTATAGTTTTTATTAAAATAAAAATAGACAAAACACCCAATATAACCGAGACCGTAATTGCAATAAATGCTGGAGTATAGGATGCTGTTGTAATTTGTCCAATAAACCAATTCATGATCATGGGTGAAACGGCAGCAATGGTTCCAGCCAAACCGGCCAAAGTTCCTACCGAAGGACCTCTAAATAGATCGCTTGATATGGTTTGTATATTACCAATAGCAAATTGAAATCCAAAAAGTACTACACCTGCTAAGTAAATAAAGGTCATAAAGTTATTTTCTCCAACAAATTGTATTATAGAGACGAATCCAATAAACACCAACAACCCTCCAATGGTAATTGTTAATTTTCGTGCAGCATCAACTGATTTTGTTTTCATTAGATATCCAGAAAACCAACCTCCAACGATACTACCTGCAGCAGCCATTAAATAAGATATCCACATAGTAGCTGCAATTTGTTCAATGCTTAATTCAAATGTTTTATTCAGATAAATGGGCATCCATCCCGCAAAGAACCACCAAATGGGTTCAATGAAAAAACGGCACATAAGGACTCCCCATGATTGTTTGTAGCTTAAAATCTGAGCCACGGAAAGACTCTTGACTTTTGTTTTACTTTCAACTTCGTTTTTATCAATTCTATCGGCAAGGATAAGATCTCTTTCTTCCTGAGTTACCCATGGGTGTTTTTCTGGTGTAGATTTATTGAGAAATAACCAGGGGATTACCCACAATAAACCAACAGCACCTAAAATAATATAGGTTGTTTTCCACCCAAAACGCGCATAAAGGAAAACGATAACAAAAGGGGCAATTACATTTCCGATAGAGGCTCCAGAATTAAAAATTCCTTGTGCAATTGCTCGCTCTTTTACTGGAAACCACTCTCCATTACTCTTTACAGCTCCTGGCCAATTTCCTGCTTCTCCAAGGCCTAAAAGCCCTCTGACAATCGACAACGAAATTATGCCACGTGCAAAGGCATGAAATGCTGATGCCAATGACCATACAACGATAGATACAACAAAACCCAAACGTGTACCAATTGTATCGTAAAGCTTTCCAGACAAAAACTTCCCTATGGCATAAGTAGCCATAAAAACATTAAGCATGATGGCATAATCTGAGTTATCCATTCCTAGGTCTTTTCCCATTTCTGGCCAGAGTAATGCAAATGAAGTCCTGTCGATGTAATTTATAACCGTAGCTATAAATATTAGAATAATAATCCACCACCTTAATCCTTGAATCTTCATATTTCAAATTTTATAGTAATAACTATTTTATATGTTGTATAAATATTGATAAAGCACCTTAAAGTGTTTTTTCATTGCGTTTTTAGCCTCGCTAGGATCTTGGCTTTTTATAGCCTCTAAAATCGCTATATGCTCTTTTATTCCATTAAAAGCAGTGTCTTTGTCACAAACGTGATGTTTTTCAAAATTTGTTATTATTTCTGGTGTTATCTTCAACATAAATGTATTTATGGTAGGATTACCACTAGCTCTTGCGATGGCAAGGTGAAATAATAAATCTTCTTGAACAGCCTCCTCTCCACGAATTACCTTTTCAGAGTATTCGGCAAGAGAATTTTCCATATGAATTAAATCATCTTCTGTTCTATTTAAAGCTGCAAGTTTCACTCCTTTCAATTCAAGAAAAATCCTCGCTTCTACAAGGTTTTTAAATGAGGGAACTGGCAAGCCTAAGATATCGTCAATCATTCCATTTAAAGCAGTAACTCCTATGTCTGCGATAAAGGTCCCACTTTGTGGAATAGATTTTACTAATCCAAAGTATTCTAATGTTTGTAGTGCCTCTCTAAGGTTATTCCTAGAAATTTTAAATTTTTCCGAAAGTATTCTTTCAGATGGCAATTTATCTCCGGGCTCAAGATTCTTTGAATTAATCAATTCTTTAAGAAGATTAATGATCTGTTTCTGATCTTCTTGAATTGCGTTATCTATTAACATTTGTAACTATAAAAAGTTCTAATTGAAAAGTGAAATAAGCTAGCATAATTCGTGGTTACGAATCGGTCTTCTAATTTGGTATTTCAATTAATATTATACTAAAGTAAAAGATTAATAAACCATTATTACTCTCCTAAGCCTAAATTTAAATTTAGTTTAAGATAAAGCAATAATGGTTATATTAATATTAAATCAAACTATGATGTTTTTTAGTACCCATCATTTTGAGTGATTACACCACCCGTTGCAAGTACTTCAGAAATTGGAATAGGGAACACATGATAATTACTATTAACGGTTTGTCCCATTTCAGCATCTACAGTTCCTGTTCTTACCAAATCAAACCATCTGTGACCTTCAAAAGCTAATTCTAGTCTTCTTTCGTCAGCGATAGCTTGTTTAACATCTGCTCGAGAACTTACAGTTCCTCTTAAGCTTGTTAACCCTGCTCTTGTTCTGATAGGATCTAATAAAGCTAAAACGGTATCAGCAGCTGTACCATTTTCATTCAATGCTTCTGCATATAACAAAATAACATCGGCTAATCTGATTTCAATCCAGTCATGTTCGCTTCCTAAGCCTCCTTCTTTTGGAAATTTAGTTGCTTTTAAACCATCGTTACTAAGTGTTACTGTTCTTCTTAAGTCAGTACCACCACCATTAGCATCACTTGCATCAAATGCAGCTACTAAATCTGGATCAACAGGTAAATCCGACTTTGAATCATCACCAACAAACCAGTTCCAAAAGTCAGAACCAAAAGAGTATTCATCTACAATAGAACTTGAAATACGAGTTGCATAAATGATTTCTGAGTTACCAGATTCATTTGCTGCTCCAAAAATTTCATTAAAGTTAGACTTTAAACTAATACCCGCACCAGCAGCACCGTTTACAACAGCTGCAAGTTGCGTTTCTGCATTAGAATAATCTCCCATAGCGGCATATACTTTTCCAAGTAAAGCTTGAGCTGCATATTTTGAAGCTCTCCCATCTACTATTGTCGTACTTAAGACAGCAACAGCATCATTCAAATCTGGAATGATAACACTACTGTAAACTTGGTCAGCATTTTGTCTTTGTAAAATTGATGTGTCTGTTAAACTCGGAGCAGCAGACAAGTTAACAGTCACCGCACCAAAAGATTTAACCAATTTAAAATATGACAATGCTCTTAAAAACTTCGCTTCAGCTACTTCTGTAGCGTCAGTTGAATTTTCAATTACATTGTTAGCACTTAATATTGACTTATACATTGCCGTGTAAAGAGGACCAAAAAACTGATCTTCCATAGTGGTCAAATTATTTGTAAACTCATCAAATTCAGTGTAAGGCGCTTCTTGCATTAGCGCATTATCTGCTCTAAATTCAGCCATTACTGCCAAAGGGGTAACACTACCTAATTGATAATAGTAGGCTGCATTTAATACTCCTCCAAAGTCCGTTAATGAATCTGCACTAGCAAAATTTGATGGGGCTTGGTCCAAATCAGTTGAACATGCTGTTATGAAGAACAGCGATCCCAATACTATTTTTATATATTTCATTTTTTTTTATTTAAAAGTTAACATTTAAACCTAAAGTAAAACTTCTAACAACTGGACTTGCACCTACTTGTGCACCATAGATTGTAGGGTCAGTTCCTTTTACACCCTCTGGGTTGTATGAGGTGTAATTATCTCCCATAATGTACAGAAGGTTCGATCCAGCTATATAAGCTCTTACAGAATTCAAACCAAGACTATTCGTCAAAGAAGATTCAAATGTGTACCCAATTGTTAAATTTCTCAATGCAATAAAAGAAGCATCTTGTATCATTGCATCCGTTTGGTTTCTATTTCTTTCAAGATATTCACCATTATGATCAGCAATACGATCTCCATTTGGATCGATACGAGCGTTGTCCAAACGTCCACCCCATTGTGAACCATAATAAAGAGGATCAATGTTGTAAACATCTGCCCCGTGAGATCCTTGAAACTGTAAAGACATATCAAAATTGTCATAACTTAAGTTATGCGACATACCCCAATAAAAATCAGGAGTGTTTTGTCCAATTTTAACTAAGTCACCACCGTCTTCTACGGATTTAGTTCTGTCAATTTTACCGTCACCATTTTGATCAATTACGTAAGACTCACCAGTCATACTGTTTGGATGTCTTGAACCGTCAGCTAAGTATTCCATTTCCACTTCACCGATCGTTTCTAATCCCCACATCTCTCCGATTTCACCACCTACGTAGTTTCTAAAGACAGCACCACGACCACTTTGTCCGAAAATTTGCTGAGGCAATTCTTCTAAACCACCTAGGTCAGTAATTTCTGTATTAACAGTAGATAAGTTGGCATTCATGTTCCAAGTTAAATCATCATTATTCACTAATAATGCTCCTAATTCAAATTCAATACCTGAACTTGTAACATCACCAACATTAAGAACAGAAGATGGGTTTCCTAATACTTCAGACTGTGCTTGATTAATTAAAATATCTTGAATGTCAGAGGTATAATAGTCTACACCTAAAGTCAAACGATTGTTAGAGAATCCTAAATCAATACCAAAGTTCGTTTCAGTATTTGTCTGCCAAGTTAAATCTGGGTTTGGCGAATTAGATGGGATCAAATATCCTGTTCCATAAATTGTCGCCGATGGAGATAATAAACTCAATGAATTATAAGAACCTAAGAAAGAAGTTGTACCTAAAGAACCTGTACTAAATCTTAATTTTAACTGGCTCAAGGTTTCGTTATTTTCTAAGAAAGCTTCGTTGTGAATATTCCAACCAACAGAAAGTGCTGGGAAAGTTTCATATCTATTATTTGCACCAAAGCGTGAATCACCATCTCTTCTTAAAGAAACTGAAGCTAAATAACGGTCATTGTACGCATAGTTAACACGTCCAAAAACACTTTCTCGTACTCTTGTTTCTTTTCTTTCAGTTACACTGATGTCTGAAGGATCAAAAAGATTGAAATTAAGAATGGCTTCATCAGGAACATTTACACCCCTTAGTGCTGTTCCATTAAATTTAGTTGATTGTACTTCAACCCCTGCAACAGCAGCAATATCATGATTTCCAATAACTTTTGTAAAATTCAAAGTAGTCTCGCTTAATATAGTGGATACTTTTAAATCAGTTTGTCTCATGAAGGTTTGTGAGTTTCTAGCTCTAGAATCATAACCGAGTAATCTATGAGAGTAAACCTGACTGTCTCTAATATCGCCTCCTAAAACAGATTTTACATTCAAACCTTCAATAATCTCATATTGTAAGTAACCATTTAAGTTCGCAAAATATGACTTTTCCCAACTTTCAACATTGTCAAGCTTTGCAGCGGGTCCTGCATCACCAGACCCTCCAATACCATTGTTTGCTCTACCATAATGCCAGTCTTGAGCTGCCATCCCAGGCTCTAATGCATAAATACTATTTGCTTCATAACCAGATCCTCTGTAACCACGGTCAAAAGGAGTCAATCCTAAACTCTGTGCCTGAGCATCTAGTTGTTGAACAAAAGAAATAGACTCAGCAGTATGATAAATAGGGTGTACGCCATAAGCTCTTAATAAGTCTCTCATATCGTGCCCTAAGATATCTCTTGTAGATGAAAATCCATTTGCGTTGATACCTGCAGAAAGCTTGTCGTTTAATTTTGCATCAACATTCATCCGGAAGTTTAGTCTTTCATATCCTTGTGTAATTACAACACCCTCGATATCTTGGTATCCAACAGATGCAAAATATTTCACATCTTCATTTCCACCACTCATGCTAAAGTCATGGCTTTGAGATTGTCCATTTTGGAAAAGCCAATCCTCTGGGCTTATTGCACCTGGAGAATTTTCGTATGCACTTAATCTATATTCTAAAAATGCAGCGTCCTTTGTAGCAACGGTACTTGTCCAATTTCCTGCAGCAATTTCTGCTCTTGCAGTTGCAGCCCATTCAGGTCCCGACTGAAGAATGTTTTCTCTGTATTTACTAGAAGTACTTGTGTATGCATTGTAACTAAATTTAGCTTTGCCTGACGTTCCTTTTTTAGTAGTAATTAAGATTACACCATTTGCTCCTCGCGATCCATAAATGGCAGCAGAAGCGGCATCCTTTAATACTTCGATACTTTGTATATCATTTGGGTTAACAGATTGTATACCACCAGAAATGGGGTACCCATCTACAACAACCAAAGGATTAGAAGCACCAGAAATAGATGAAGCTGCTCTAATTTGAATTTTTGGAGCAGCACCTGGTGAACCGTCTTGATTTTGAATCAAAACACCAGATAATTTTCCAGCTAAAGCGTCATCAACACGAGCAGTTTGAACAGCAGCAACTTCGCCACCTCCAATTTTTGCAACAGCACCTGTTAATTGTGACCTTTTACGAGTACCGTAACCAGTTACTACTATTTCGTCCAATTCATTGAGGTCTTCTTGAAGAACAACATTTATGTTGTCTTGACCTGTAAATTGGATTAATTGATTAACATATCCTACATAGGATATCTCAATGCTTTGATTGGTTTCTACAGAGACAGTGAAGTTTCCATCAAAGTCAGTAGTTGTTCCATTGTTGGTCCCTTGTACTAAAACAGAGGCACCTGGAATTGGTACACCATCCGCACCAGTAACGATTCCACTAAGTTGCGTTTGTGCAAAACCAATGGTTGTCCCAAGGAGCACTAACAACAGTGATAAATAAGATCTAATTTTCATAAGATTTTTAAAAGTTAGTTAGTATTGTTTGTTTCGAAATAAATGTTTCTAAAGAAACAGGGCATAAAAAAGCGGTTTACATTACTAAACTGCTTTATTTGAGCTGTTTTTATTTCATTTCAATTTGGTAAACCAAACTGGTAAACCAAATTGGTTTTCCAAATATATTAAAAAATTTGACTTTTTATGTTTTTTTTAATAATAATTGTAGTTAACCTTTCTGAATTTGTTTTCGATTACAATGTTGTTTCACTATTTTTCAAATTGTAGATAGGGAATGTGACGAGTTTTAAGCTTTTTATGTGCAGTATACGTTCACTAAAGAGTATGTCCAATAAACCACTATTTAATTCTAAAAACTAGAATATAGAAATATTAAAGAATAGGTGAAGTATTATTCTTCTGTATTGTAACAATATTGGTAGAGTATTCCAAAGTGTTCTTTCATTGCATCCTTGGCCTTGGCAGGATCTTGATTTTTTATCGCATCTAAGATTGCTTTATGTTCTTGTATTCCCCGAAAAGCGGTGTCTTTATCACACACATGATGTTTTTCAAAATTGGTAATTATTTCAGGGGTTATTTTCAACATAAACGTATTTATGGTGGGATTACCACTTGCTCTTGCGATAGCAAGGTGAAATAATAAATCTTCTTGAACAGCATCCTCTCCTCGGATTACCTTTTCAGAATAATCGGCTAATGAGTTCTCCATGTGAATTAAATCATCAACAGTTCTTCTTAGCGCAGCTAATTTCACTCCTTTCAGTTCAAGAAAAATTCGTGCCTCTACAAGATCCTTAAATGATGGGACCGGCAAACCTAAAATATCGTCGATCATTCCATTTAAAGCAGTAACTCCTATGTCTGCAATAAAGGTTCCACTTTGTGGAATAGATTTTACTATTCCAAAATACTCTAGGGTTTGTAGCGATTGCCTTAGATTACTTCTTGATACATTGAATTTTTCTGAAAGCATTCTTTCAGAAGGTAATTTATCACCGGGTTCAAGATTTTTTAGATTAATTAACTCCTTTAGGTTTAATAAAATTTGTTTCTGGATTTCTTGAATTTTATTGTCCATGATCATTTTTTAATATGTTTTTAAAACTTTAAATATAAAGGTTCGTTTAGTTATGTGATACGTCTAATTTATAAAATTTAACCTTTGAAAAAGCTATATTGTCCTAAGTCTGTAGATGATTACCTGCTTTAAAATAATTTTCAAAAATACCCCATTTTTGAATGTGAATGTTGGCATAAGAAATAGAGTCAGTCTCGTTTAAAATAACTTCCATTCTTCCGTCTGAAACGAGCACTTCCAGCTTGAATTTATCAGTTCCTAATCGTTCAGGAAAGGTATAGCCTTCGTCATCACCCCATGCATCTTTATGAAGAAGCTCAGTTGTTGTATTTGATAAATCTTTTACTTCTTTAGTTTTCATTCTCACATTTCCGTTATACCAATAAATCTTTAACATGGGAGGTGCATCTGTTAATCGTCCATGAATTTGTATAATAATAACAGGATGTGGCGTTCCATTTTGATCAGAGGATATTTCGGGTACAGTTAGTGTACCTGAGAGTCTTCTGCTTTTGTCATAGACTCTATTCCATGAAATCTTCACGAATAGGACTAAATACATCAATAAGTTCTCCCGCTTCAATACAAATTGCTCCGTGGAGGACGTTGGTAGGAATATAAAAATTGTCCCCTATACTCAGTCTTTGTGTTTCTCCATCAATGGTAACATCAAATACTCCAGAGGCTACATGTGTTACTTGTGAATGATGGTGTTGATGCATGGGTCCAATACCGCCCTTTGAGAAAGAAACATGAACCAACATGATTTTATCATCATAACCCATAATTTTTCTTTTTACACCTTCACCAACGGTTTCCCATTCTTTATCTTTAGTAAATAAGAAGGATTTACTTGTTCCAAAACTTTTCATAGTTATTTATTTAATTGTTATATAATAAGGTCCAGTCCATTTCTTTTCAACCCCATTGATTAAAACGGTATGGGAATGGTTTTTGTTTTGATTTGTGTTTGCTAGATAAATCACTATGGGTGCTCCCTCGTTTAGTGTAATAGAAACAATACTGTATTCTGTGGTATCCACTAGCACGGAAATTTCTTTTATTTTAGTGCGTGTATTTATTGCTATTTCACTGACAGGACTGTAACTCCCATGAGTTTCAATTGTATTTACAAAAAGTGTATTTGCCGTATTTTCTCTTCGAATGATAAAAGAGGAATCCTTTCTTAAATTGAACTCTGGATCGTTAGCTCCAAGTTGGGTGAACAAATAACTATCTCCTTTTTTAGCCGCCATACTCAGGGTATGAAAAGTGTTATTTGAAAACCAACTCAGTTGATCTGTGGATGATTTGGTATTTCCTTTTCCTTTTAACCAAAGATGCTGATAGCCGTCTTTTTCTCCAAGCGGAACAAGAGACTGATAGGATTCGATTGCAAAATTATGCGTCATTACTTGTCCAAAATAATGATAGGGTAAATCATATTGATTCTTATTGTCAGCATTTACTTTAAATACATCTACAACTAGTGGATTTTCAAAACGTTCATCTTCAACCATGATAAGTGTCCGATGCATTTGAAGATCTTTATAGGCATTGTTTTCTTTAGCACTAATTAGCTGATGACTGTTATCAGTGAGTTCACTGGTGTATTTTGAGGAATGAAATTGACTTCCCAGTTCATATTTACCATTAAAATGTGAAGTTTCATTTACCACTAAGGTATTATGTGCAATGGTTTGTTTTGCCCAAGTTTTATTTTCCTTTAAATATCCTCCTCCATTTTTTTGATCGATATTAACAAAACGAGCTAGACCATAGTCTTGTAGTACTTCATCACCTTTATAATAAAGAGAAAACGAAAGTTTGTCGTAATGGCCGTGGCTATTTCCTTGAGCAGAGTATTTGGCGACTAGATTTAATTCGTCTTCAATATTCCCAGCTCTAAGTATGGAGATTCCTCCTTGTTTTCCATTTGGACCATCGGTAATTTCAAAAGATTTTTTGGTAAAAGGGACAGCTTTTCCTTCTTCTAGCGCCTTGGCTACTGCAAAACCAGCGTCGTCTAAGGTAATTTTACCTTGAGCCTCTGCAATTGACAATAAACCTGGATTGCTGTTGCCGTAATGATAAGCAATGTCAACAGAGGAGACCAGTTCACGTGAAAAATAGGACATTCCCTTTTGCGCGTCATTGAGTGGATAAAACTCTCCATCTGTATCGGTTAAATTTAAGAGGGTATTTACTGCTTTGAGTAAGACCCCATTATTGTAGTCAAATATCTTTTCCTCTGGACGTACATTGTGTAAACCAACTGCAAAAAGGAGATAAGGATACATCGCATAGCGCTGATAGTAGGGCGCTTCAGTATAATAACCCTCAGGGGAAAAAGGCGCATCTATATTGGCCAAAAAACCTGCTTTTTCATCGGCTTTTTTGATAAAGCCCCCATCATTGTCCTTAGCATTGGCGTCAATACCATCTTTGGATAAGCCGTAGAGTGCTCGTTGAATGAGTTCTTCATCTTGAATTACTAAGCCCATCATGCCGACACCTGCACTACCCCATGTACTATGATTATGAATGCGGTTAAAATATTGTGGATTTTCAATTGAGATATAATCGGCAAAGGGACGAAACAACTCTTTTTTTAAATACTTGCGTTCTTTTTTTGATAAAAATGGATGAATACAATCATATGCCTGACTGACATAGACCAACCAGTTGGCATCGTTCAAACATTGCCAAAATATTTTTCCTCTTGCATAAGAACGTGGTTGAGGATGTATAGGTAAGGTCTTGTAGATACGCGCGTATTCCATCAATACTTCCTTTACATAAGCTGCATACTTATCTTGTTGTAAAATTTGATATAAAGCCCCTGCTTTTTGTAAGATCAAAAAGTTTCTCTTGTGACGTTCGTGGGTATATCCTCCAGCCATGTCTTTAGGAATAGGGACATGTACACCTGTGAGTATCTCTGCATCAACTTCAGCTTTTACTCCAGCTAAATGGGTGTCGAAAAAAGGGACTTTCCCTAAATTCTGTCTAATTTCTTCAACTCCAGCTTGGGTTAAAATTAAATTAGGATGATCTTGTGCTTTTAAAATAAAAGCAAGCAAGAAAACAATTGAAAATAGCGCTTTGTTCAAGAGATTATTTTTTAGTTGGGTTGATTCTTCCTATAACTTTTCCGTCAGTTCCTTTTGGTGTAACCCTTGGGGAAGTGAAAAGCTTACCAATACTGTACTTCTGATCTCCACTAACCTTTATAAGATTTTTTTGATCCAATTGTAAATGATCAACCTTTACAATAGGCTCTCCAACAACTAAATGCATTTGAATTTTTTTAGTCTTCTTAAAAATGGAGTTTTTCATTTGGATATCCTGAACTCCGTAAAGATTTATTGCAGCTTTATATTTGTTTCGAGAGTCGAAACCAATATTTTCAAAGGTACAGTGATCCATGTCTAAGAAGGGGCCAAAGGTACTTTCGTCTTTCCCCCCCCTATGAAGGCTTAGTACTGCTCCTCCAATATTTGTGAATATGTTATTATGTAGAGTTACAAATTCAGCATTATAAATTCCCACGTCGTCTGTTTCTTTATCCAATGCCATAACATGACCCGTGATGTTATTGAAAGTTGAATTGGAGATGTGAATCTCGTCCGCAAAAGTATTTTTGTATATACGAATCACATCAAAAGAGTGGTTTACATCCAAGTTGTCAAATGCACAATTTTCAATACGTAAACTGTAGTTTTTATTCATGGAATATTTACTCGTTCTTATCACTGCGTTTCCAGAACCATCAGGTGCGTTTTCACCATCAAAATTCAAGCCTTTTAATCGAAGTTCTCCTCCATTGACAATATCAAATGCAGCTTTCTTTTCCCATAGAATTAGAGGTGTTTTTCCTTCGCTTGCTTGTATAGTGAGAGGATGTTGAATCAAAGGAAGTTTGGTTAGTTCGTAGCGTTTACTGTCTTTTAATTCAAGAATATCTCCTGGCTGTGAATTTTTAATTGCATCAAATAAAGTATTTACACCAGCAGCCACAGTGGTAGTTTTGCCACTTTCGAAAGCAATTCGTTTATCTGCTTTAGAGTACCATGCAGCACCTGTGTTTTCTTTTGTTGGAATTTCATCTGCTAATGCTGGAGCGATTACTTTTTCACCGGTCATTGGCATTAATAAACCATTCTTATCCTTGGTTAAGGACATGTTTTCGACTTCAAAGCCTGAAGTTAAAGTTTTATTGATTGGATGATTTGTCAAGTTATTTTCAAAAGCAATTCCACTAATATCATCGTAAATTGTAACCAATTTTGATGGCTTTTCTAGGTAGAAAGTGTTGTTTTTGAATGTTGAATTGATTGGAGTAGCTGAGCGTTCTACATCACTACCGGCGCATAATTGTACGTGGTCTGAATCAACAAATACGTTATTTTCGATTATTGCATCTTCCACTTGAAAATAACGATTCAAAGGGGAATTAGGTACACCGTTCATGACAACTAAGGCTCCTCTAAATCGATATCCGGTAAGACCGTAGCCATAATTGTTACGAACGGTTTGTTGACCATTAATTACTCGAATACCTCCAGTATTTCTCTTTCTGTTTCCTAGAAATACGTTCCCTTCTACTAAAGTTTCATCCCCGTGACGCATGGTTAACGTTCCAATACTTTCAAAGAAAACATTGTTTTTATAAGTAGTTTGATCACATTTGTTGGAGATGATTTCGTGCTCACCATCACAACGATCAAAATAATTGCCTTGAACTAGGGTATTTGACTTTTCCATTGAGTAATGGCTAGTTCCCACACGTAAAGTTTCTCCACCATTTGAACCAAGATTTTGTCGAGGGCCAAAATAATTAGCTTCGATTATATGATTGTTTTCGATGCTCTCATTTGTATTCAAGCGAACTATTAAAGTAACACCCCTGTTTCCTTTGCCTTCAAAATGGTTGTGATCTACGCGATTATTTTTACCATAAAGTGCAACCCAACTGTCTTGTTCGTGACGTTCTGGATTGGAATAATTATCAATCACACATTCAGAAAGGCGACTATTGTATGCTAATTCTTTATTGTTTTTTCTAAAAGAGATGACCTCATTTGTTGGGGTGTAGCCATTCTTAAAAACTAAGCCGTCAACATGTAAGTATTCTCCTGCAATTTGGAGATAAGATTGCCCTTCTAGGGTAACTTTCCCTTTTTCTTCAACGGTTAATGTGATGGGTGCTTCTGCCATCCCTTTTCCCTCAAATAAAAGCTCTGCATTTTTCCAAACTCCATTAGCCAAAACAATGGTACTCCCAGGTTTAGCAAGGTTTACAGCCTGATTATACTCTTCAAGAGTATGGACTAAAGTTTGTTTTTCTCCCTGGGGTTGACAAGAAAAAAAAAGCAGGATTAAAAGTGTCTGGATAGATAAAATATTGCGCATAAAATTGGTTTACCAAATTGGTTTACTAATATATATAAAAAAAATTAAAGTAAGATTTGAATTTATTATGAGTTAAATAGATTTTTATGGATGAGATTTTAAAACTAAAGTGATGAAGTTTTATAAAATGAAAATAATGGATAAAAAAAAACCACCTTGTCATTTTGACAAGGCGGTTTTAAAGTATTAAGGATGAAGTCTTCTTCGTTCTTTATTTAAAAAACGAAACTCCAAATATTGATAAGCATGGCGTGGAACAATATGAATCCACTTTTTATATTCAAAATACCATTTTAAACGTTGGGATGGAAACCCGTTTAAAAGGTAAGCGGCGATAAAAGGATGTAAGTGCAAATGTATTTGCTCCTTTTGATTGCGCTTGTTCTTAGTGATTTTACTAAGCTCTGTGTTGATTTTGTCAATTAAAATAATAGGCGCTTCAACCTCCCCATTTTGGTTTGGATTAGGCTCCTTTGTTTTGATATTCATTTCAGGACGAACACGCTGGCGTGTAATCTGAATGAGTCCAAAACGACTAGGTGGCAGAATCTTGTGTTTGGTTCTGTCTGTACTCATTTCTTTACAGAGATGGTCAAAAAGTTTTTTTCGATTTTCGTTAGTATTCAAGTCAATGAAATCAACTACAATAATTCCTCCCATATCACGCAAGCGCAATTGTCGGGCTATTTCTGTAGCTGCAATTAAGTTGACTTCTAATGCCGTTTGTTCTTGGCTCTTAGAACGATTAGATCGATTTCCACTGTTTACATCAATAACATGAAGTGCTTCTGTGTGTTCAATCACCAAATAGGCTCCTTTTTGCATAGAAACGGTAGTTCCAAAAGCATTTTTTATTTGCCTTTCAATTCCAAATTTTTCAAAAATGGGAAGGTGATTTTCATACAATTTTACAATCGATTTTTTATCAGGAGCTATAGTTTCAATATAGTCTTGAATCTCGACTTGCATTTCAGCATCATCTACATGTATACCTGTAAAGTTATCGTCAAAAATATCACGTAAAATACTAGAAGAACGATTGATTTCACTCAATACCTTAGCTGGATATTTATCAATCTGCTTTAATTTTGCAGACAAATTTTTCCAACGTGTTAATAGTTGTTGGATATCAGCGTCTAGCGCAGCTACTTTTTGCCCTTCAGCGACAGTACGAATGATTAGTCCAAAACCTTTTGGACGAATACTTTGTACAAGTTTCTTTAAGCGATTTTTCTCTGCACGATCTTCAATTTTTTGCGATATGGACACTCGGTCTGAAAAAGGCATAAGGACCATATAGCGGCCTGCCAACGAAATTTCAGAACTCAATCGAGGACCTTTAGTAGAAATAGGTTCTTTTACAACTTGAACCAAAACAGTTTGTTTAGGTGATAAAACATCACCCACATTACCGTCTTTTTCTATATCATTTTCGTAACGAAATTGTTTTAAAAGATAATCTTTGTTTTTACCTGTGCTTATCTGTTTAATGTATTTTATTAGCGAAGGGAGTTTGGGACCGAGATCGTGATAGTGTAAAAAACCATCTTTCTCGTGGCCAACATCTATAAATGCGGCATTTAACCCGGGAATAGCTTTTCTGATCTTACCGACAAAAATGTCGCCTACAGAAAATTTATTATCTTCCACTTCTTTATTTAGCTCAATTAACTTTCCATCCTTGAGCAGTGCAAAATCAACAGCAGAGGAATGCGAACGTATAATTAATTCTTTATTCACTCTGAATTATTTTGTGTTATCACAAGCAAAACTTGAAATAACGGATTAAACAATATTTTCAGGATTTTCCTGTAGCAGCACCTCTAAAATATAGAGCACTGCGTTTCAATGAACTTATTAGGTAATTTTTTAAGTGTTTAGCCTAACACTATTTTTTCTTGTGACGATTCGCTCTACGTCTTTTCTTACGTTTGTGCGTCGCTACCTTGTGTCTTTTACGTTTTTTACCACTTGGCATATGCTAATGTGTATTTAAATGTTATTAATTATTTTGATACTGGTACTTTGGATTTCACTCCCTTAACAAATATTTTAGCGGGCTTGAAAGAGGGAATATTATGAGCTGGAATCTTAATAGCAATATTTTTTGAAATATTACGTCCTGTTTTTTCAGCACGAGTTTTTATGATAAAACTCCCAAATCCTCTTAAGTAAACATTTTCTCCTTTTTCCAAAGAACCTTTTACTTCTTTCATAAATTTTTCAACAGTAGCTTGTACATCAGCTCGGTCAATGCCTAACTGGTCTGATATATTGGATACAATGTCTGCTTTTGTCATAATTTTAATATTTAAAACTAAAATTTTAAGGCGTGCAAATATATAAATTTAAATTATAAAATGCTCTGTGTAAAGTTTTTATATTATACTTGCCTGACTTTATTTAAAATACACCTCATAAAGTATTTCATAATTGAATTGGACAACAAAACTTCTTTCTTGGTATTCGGAAAACAAGAGATCCTTTGTGTGGCGCTCCACTAAAGAACCCTATAGAATTTGGCTTTCCGAAATCATTTTACAACAAACAAGAACAGCTCAAGGACTTCCGTATTATAAAAATTTTATTGCAAATTTCCCATCAATTTCAGATTTAGCTTTGGCAAAAGAAGATGAAGTTCTCAAGCTTTGGCAAGGCTTAGGCTATTATTCAAGAGCAAGAAATCTTCATGCTACCTCAAAGTATATTCATTTTGAACTCAAGGGTGTCTTCCCTAATACATTTAAAGAACTTATGGAGCTAAAAGGGGTGGGGGACTATACTGCTAGCGCGATTGCTTCCATTTGTTTTGATCTCCCAGAAGCCGTAGTAGATGGAAATGTGTATCGTTTCCTTTCTCGCTTTTTTGGAATTGATATTTCTATAAATTCTTCCACTGCCCATAAAGAGTTTAAGATGAAAGCAACCGAGTTAATGGACGTTTCACAGCCAGGAGAATTTAATCAAGCCCTTATGGAATTTGGTGCGATCCAATGCGTACCTAGATCACCAAATTGTAGTAGTTGTCCTTTTGCAAAGGAGTGTGTTGCTTTTAATCAAAACAAAATACAATCGCTTCCCGTCAAGACAAAGAAGACTAAGGTTACAAAAAGGCATTTTAATTATCTCGTTATTAAGGATCCACAAGAGCGTTATCTTATGGAGCAACGAACTGAAAAAGGAATTTGGAAGCAATTATATCAATTTCCATTAGTGGAGAGTGAAAACCAAATATTCACTTTTAGTGAGCTATCAAATATAGAAAAGCTGCCACTTCGCAAGCCAAATAAAATAAGGCGAGTTACCCTATGGAACCATGACCCAATTATACACAAATTAAGTCACCAAACTCTTTTTGTGCATTTTTGGAGTATCGAATACGAAGATTTACTTCCCCAAGGACACACTAAACAACAACTTCAAAAGCTAGCTGTACCCGTTGTGATTCAAAATTTTATGGCAAATTTTTTTTCAAATGCAAAGTGATTTCATAAATTTACCTTTACAACTAACCTAAATCATTTAAACTATGAGCGGTACATTAAACAAAGTAATGCTAATAGGTCACTTAGGGGATGATGTAAAAATGCATTATTTCGAGGGTGGCGGATCAATCGGAAGATTTCCATTAGCAACGAATGAATCTTACGTCAATAAAACATCTGGCGAGAAAGTAACCAACACTGAATGGCACAATATTGTGGTACGAAATAAGGCTGCAGAAGTGTGTGAGAAATATTTAAGTAAAGGAGATAAAATTTACATTGAAGGTCGAATTAAAACAAGAAAATGGACAGGTGAAGATGGAAATGATCGATATTCTACCGAAATCAATGTGAATGAATTTACCTTTCTTTCGACAAAAAAAGAAGCAGGTCAAGCATCAGCCCCACCCGCATCTGGCCCTTCAAGTGTTGAGGAGACAACTCCAGATGCTGAAGATTTACCCTTTTAAAAACAACATATTTGTATCCTGACCCTTTACCTTTTTTGAGTTCCTTTTTTTTAATTGCGAATGTTGTTTGGATTCAACTTGGGATTGCGTTATTATTACTTTTATGCTCAGCAATAATTTCCGGAGCTGAGGTTGCTTTTTTTTCACTTCAATTGAAATCTCTAGAAGAGTTGCACGACAATACTAATGAATCTGAATTAAATAGAGTGATTTTGTTATTGCGAAAGCCAAAACGTTTGTTGGCAACGATACTAGTCGCTAATAACTTTATAAACATTGCTATTGTCCTCCTTTTTTCATTACTCAGTAAAGCTTTCTTTTATGGAATTGAAAACCCAGTTGTCCTACTGTTTATAGAGGTTGGAGTCATTACATTTATTATTTTAGTTTTTGGTGAGATTCTACCTAAAGTGTATGCAAATCGTAACGCCCTTTCATTTTCAAAAGTAATCGCCCCCATCATAAAAGTGTTAGATGAATATATATTGTTTTGGCTTACCTACCCCATGAGTAAAACGACAAGCTTTATTGAAAAAAGACTTGGGGATAAAGGCAATCAATTTTCTATAGATAAGCTTTCACAAGCCCTTGAACTTACTGACGATGATGAAACAACTTTCGACGAACAACGTATCCTGGAAGGGATAGTGAATTTTGGAAATACAGATACGCGTGAAGTGATGTGTCCTAGAATGGATATGTTTGCCTTGTCGGATACATTGTCAATGGAAGAAATTATACCCATTATTTTGGAGCAAGGTTTTTCTAGGATTCCTGTATACACAGAAAAGAAAGACACGATTAAAGGGATTCTTTATGTGAAAGACTTATTACCCAATATTCACAAAAAAAACTTTCAATGGCAACAGCTTTTGAAACAACCCTTGTATGTTCCAGAAAACAAAAAACTAGATGATTTGTTAAAAGAGTTTCAGTTAAAGAAAAATCACTTGGCAATTGTTGTAGATGAGTATGGGGGCACTTCAGGATTAATCACCCTTGAGGATATCATGGAAGAAATCGTTGGGGATATCAGTGATGAATTTGATGAAGTAGATTCAAGTTATTCTAAATTGGATGAGCTCAACTATCTTTTTGAAGCTAAAATAAGTTTAAAAGATTTTTTTAAAGTGATTCGTCGGGAAGAAACCGAAGCCTTTGAATCGGTTAAAGGAGATGCGGAAACCCTTGCAGGATTATTACTTGAAATTGCTCAAAAATTCCCCAAAAAGAAACAAATTATTAAATACCAAGGCTATGCTTTTAGGGTAGAAGAGTTGGATCAAATGCGAATTACACAAGTTAAAGTAACCTTACCTAAAATTTAAAAATAGAAAATGAGAGGAGTTTTGGTTTTCATGTCTTTGTTTTTTGTTTTAGGATGTACTTCAGATGTTCAACCCAAACCTACAGGGTATCTCAGACTGGAATATCCTGTAGCAGCCTACACTAGTTTTGATGATCTATTAGATTTTTCTTTTGAATACAATACTAATGCATTAGTAAAAGTAAGAAGTCAAGTCACGCCTAGATTGGTTTATCCCAATATGAGGGCAACCTTATATCTCAATTATGTTCCTGTTGAAAATAATTTGGACTCACTGCTGAATGATGCTTATAAGTTACCTTTTAAGCATATTTCAAAGGCAGAATCAATCCCAGAAAAAGTCTTTATTAATTATCAAAATAAAGTGTATGGCACTCTGTTTTCGGTTGTAGGAAACGCAGCTTCTCAATACCAATTTTTCTTAACAGATAGTGTAGATCACTTTTTGGTTGGTTCGCTATATTTTTATGCTCGACCTAATTTTGATTCCATTTATCCAGCAGCTATTCACATCCAGAAGGATATCGTTCGTTTAATGGAAACATTAAAGTGGAAGTAAAGTGCTATTTAATTGAATTTAAACGCTCCATTTCAGTCACGCTGTACGCTTCACCTGTAGCTTTGACTACCGCACTTATGGCTTCCATGTTTAAATGTTTTGCATCGTATACTACCCAAGCTGTTTTGGTTTCAAAGTCCACAGTAGCTGAGGCAACGCCAGTTGTTTTCTGGAGATTTTTTTCAATTGTAGCCGCACATCCAATTGCACAGGTCATCCCTTCAATAGTTAACTTACCAAATGCTTCTTCTGTCATTGGAAAAGAGTCAGCATTAACATTTTGAGTTGTTTCAACTGTAACTACTTTAGGTGAAGTTGAGTTATTACAAGCTAGTGAAGACAGGCTTGTTGATAGTAGAATGAAAGCTAGAGTATTTTTCATTTGAATGGCTTTATTTTTCAAAAATACAATTTTACCGCTCTAGTAATGGTTAAAATTGCTCATTTTTGTACTGCTTATGACCGCTACATTTAAGAAATGGTTTTATCTTATTGTTCTTTCCTTGATTTGGGGAAGTTCCTACATCCTAATCAAGAAAGGACTTGTAGGATTAACCCCCTTACAGTTGGGTTCAGTTCGAATATTAATGACCACTGTGATACTAGCAATTTTTGGGTGGAAACAACTTAAAAAAATTCCATTTTCTTCATGGAAATGGATCGTTTTTACGGGCTTTTTTGGTACTTTTTTTCCAAGTTATCTTTTTGCTTTTGCTGAGACCGTGATTGACAGTTCGGTTGCTGCAGTATTAAATGGAATGACTCCATTGTTTACTTTAATTTTAGGTATTGTTGTTTTTAAATCAGAGTTAAAGTGGTCAAAAACACTTGGAGTATTAATAGGTTTTGGAGGAACTTTAATTTTAGTCTCCAATGAATTCTCCATCAATAGTGGTTCTGATAGTTGGTATGCTTTACTGGTAGTTATTGCAGCATTTTGTTATTCTATCAACGTAAATGTTATCAAATATAAACTTCAAGGAGTTTCTGCTTTGGGAATTGCTTTAGGTAATTTTTTAGCGATTCTAATCCCTGCACTTGTTGTGCTTTTCATTTCTAATTTTTCGTGGACTTCTGTGATTGCTGATTCAACTGTATCCAGGTCTTTGGGCTATATTTTCGTATTGGCCTTTTTTGGTACTGCTCTAGCCAAGGTGATGTTCAACGAATTGGTTTCAATTTCGTCTCCAGTTTTTTCAATTTCAATTACTTATTTATTGCCAATTGTAGCCATAGGTTGGGGAATTTTAGATGGCGAAACTTTTAGTTTAATTCAATGGATTGGTTGTGCTTTTATTTTGTTAGGGGTGTATTTGGTTACTGAAAAAAAGCGCCTCAAAAAATGAGACGCTTTTAATAAAGTAGGGTTAATTTTATTCAAATAGTGAACCATTTACCGCGCTCATTATTTTGAGTGCCCTCGAATAATAGGTGTTCAAAAAAGTATGCAAAACCAATATGGTTTTTCTGCTCATCCTTTGAACCTATATGGTATAAAACAGAAGTTACAACAACCGGAGCTTTGTTATCTTGATGGAGGATCACATGTAAACCATTTTCAAGATCATATTCTACAAAATCAATCTGCTGTCCAAAAAATGGGGAAGCGATAATGAGTAAAAATAAAGTTAGGGGATTTTTCATAAAGTAGGATTTGAATTAAAGAATAAATTAGGATTCTATGTAGTTAAATACCTAGGATAGACAAGTCTAAATTAATACATTTGAGGTGAATATAAAATAAATCTTATGCGAAATATTTTCACTTTACTTTTCTTGCTGAATCTTTTTTTAAGTTTTGGGCAAGCGAAATATAATCGAATATTAAATTCAATAGATGAAAATAAAAACAACTATTCTGAAATAGCACAACAGATTTGGTCTTATGCAGAAATGGGATATCAGGAAACTGAAAGTAGTGCTTTACTTCAAAAAACATTAAAGAATGAAGGTTTTGAAATTGAAAAAGGAGTAGCAGAAATCCCAACAGCTTTTGTGGCCACTTTTGGATCTTCAGGACCGGTAATAGCCATTTTAGGTGAGTTTGATGCCTTACCAGGATTATCTCAAAAAGCACTTCCCTACAAAGTTTCAAATAATGGAAAAGCAGGACATGCTTGTGGTCATCATTTGTTTGGAACTGCTTCGGCGGCGGCGGCGATTGCCTTAAAAAATTATTTAATTGCCGAAAACAAACCAGGTTTAGTTAAATACTATGGTTGTCCTGCAGAAGAGGGAGGCTCTGGAAAAGTTTACATGACTCGAGCTGGATTGTTTGATGATGTTGATGTGGCGTTGCACTGGCATGCTGACAGTAAAAATTCTGCAAGTATTCGCCCAGCACTTGCTAATAAATCCGCTAAATTTAGATTTTACGGAGTATCTGCTCATGCAGCTGGAGCTCCTGAAAAAGGACGCTCATCTCTGGACGCAGTTGAAGCTATGAATAATATGGTCAACATGATGCGTGAACATACTACTGAGAGTACTCGAATTCATTATGTAATTACACAAGGAGGGAAAGCTCCAAATGTTGTGCCTGATTTTGCAGAAGTATATTATTATGCACGCCACTCCAGTCGTGATGAAGTGGTTAACGTATTTGATCGTATTGTAAATGCTGCTAAAGGGGCCGCTCTTGGAACTGACACAACAATGGAATATGAAATGATAGGAGGAACTCATGAACTTTTACACAATGACATTCTTCAGCAATTGGTTCACAAAAATTTAGAAAAAATAGGAGGGTATACTTACACTTCAGAGGAAAAAGTTTTTGCAGAAAAGATTTCTGAAAGCCTTGGAGTTTCTTTTAATACTCAATATGTAGAAGGTGTTGAACCCTATGATAAAGGAGGCAAAGCAGGAGGTTCCACAGATGTGGGAGATGTTAGCTTTGCAGTGCCTACGGTAGGCTTACGAGCAGCTACTTGGGTGCCCGGTACTCCAGCCCATAGCTGGCAAGCGGTAGCCGCTGGAGGAACAGACATAGGAAATAAAGGAATGATGGTTGCTGCAAAAACTTTGGCACTTACTGCAATGCAACTTATTGATAATCCTAAAATTATTTCTGATGCAAAAAAAGAGTTTCTTCAGAAAAGAGGGGATGATTTTAAATATGTTCCAATGTTAGGAGATCGTAAACCCGCTTTAAATTATAGAAATTAATACCATGAAGAGATTTTTTTTAGCCTTATTCTTTGTAGTAAATTTTGGATTTGCTCAGGTGTTTCAGTTCACTTCACAACAAGATGAGCTAACCGTTACCCATAGAATTTTGATGGATACAGACTATCTGATAGAAACACAGTTTGTGAATGATCCACCACAATTTATTTCCACTAGAGGGGGATTTTATTCTAAAGAAGGAAATACTTTTTTGGTAGATTTGGAATTCAATTCAAGTCATGCTAAAGACAGCCCTACTACTCTTAAACTTATTTCCGATAACAATTGGGAAAATATTTCTAAAGAACCTATTGATCTTAATGGCAAATGGCTTATGGCGGGAAGGGTTCGTGATAGTAAAGAACAACGTAGGGATACTTCTCGACCAAGAAAAACCATGAAATTTTTAAATCATGGATATTTTCAATGGATTGCTTTCAATACAGAAACCTTTCAGTTTTTTGGCTCCGGTGGAGGATATTATACAGCAGTAGATGGTGTGTATACAGAGCACATTGAATATTTTTCCAGAAATAACATGAGTGTAGGAAGAGTATTACCCTTTGAATATTCGATTTTAGGTTCTGATTGGCACCATGAAGGGTTTAGTAGTAAAGGTGACCCAATGCATGAAATTTGGTCAAAAAGAAACCTCAAACAGTAAGGTATTTTTAGTTTGAGGAATAGTAAGTATAAATTTATAATGCATTAATGATTGATCTCAATTCCTTAATCTCACTATTAACGCTAGAACAAAAAGATACGCATCATTTTGTTGGTCAAAATTACAAAACTGGTTGGGGTCGTGTTTTTGGAGGACAAGTTCTAGGCCAGTCCTTACACGCTGCCTATCAAACAGTCCCGAAGGATCGTAAGGTGCATTCTATGCATGGGTATTTTATTTTAGGGGGAGATATAAATATCCCCATCGACTATCATGTGGATGCAATTCGAGATGGAAGAAGTTTTACAACCAGACGTGTAGTAGCGTTTCAAGAAGGAAGAGCAATCTTCAATATGGCAGCTTCTTTTCATATAGAGGAAGAAGGGGTTGACCATCAAATTACGATGCCCAATGTTTTAACTCCTGATTTATTACTGACCGATATTCAACAAGCTGATTCCTTGCAAAAACTGGATCCAGAGCGTTATGAACGTTTAATGAAAGCGCATCCTCAGATTTTTGAATTTAGACCGGTTGGAAAAGCTATTTATTTAGAAAATAGAAATAGCCCTCCACACTCACATATTTGGTTTAAAACTAAAGAAAAAATTCAAGCCGACCTTCCACTTCAACACCAACTTCTTGCTTTTGCATCAGATTATAGTTTGCTTTTATCAGCAACATTACCTCATCGAAAAGAATTAGATCATGCCAGAATGTACTATGCAAGTCTTGATCATGCCCTATGGTTTCATAGAGATTTTAAAATTGATGATTGGTTATTGTATGCTATAGAAAGTCCTAGTGCTTCTAATTCAAGAGGCTATGCGAGAGGCAGTATATTTGATCAATCTGGAACAATGATCGCCTCTGTTTCACAAGAAGGACTAATACGTAAATACCATTAATATGATTTTTAAATTTTTAAGACTAACTGTACTTATTTTTTTAGTTAGTTTTTCTATGGTTGCGCAAGAATATGAAAAGATTGACGGCGTATGGAATGCTGTTTTTTTAGATCATAGTTTCTCCGATAAGTTTACCCTTAGAAGTGAATTTCATTTGCGAACAGTTTCTTTTTTAAGTGTGTGGAATCAACAGATTATTCGACCCTCAGTCACTTACAATGCCTCAAAGAACCTCAAGTGGACGGTAGGATTCAGTTTTCTCAGAAATTTTGATCGAGATGTAAACGTAAGTCCCCGGATTCGATTAGAGCATAATTTTTGGGAACAGTTGGTCTATAATACTCCTACTAAAAACGGTTTGATTAGTTCACGTCTTCGATTGGAACATCGTTTTCTTGAGCATGTCCCCTTGCAGGAAGATCGTTCTTTGAGAAGTTTTGATTTTGGTAGTCGTATTCGTTATCGTCTTACCTATCAACATCTGTTAACTCCTGAAGAGGCAAAAGTTCCCATAAATTTTGTTGTTTTTGATGAGGTATTTTTATTCATGAACACTAATGGAACACCTTTTCGATTTAATCAAAACTGGACTTCTTTTGGATTAAAATTCCAATTGAATAAGAAAATGGTTTTAAACTCAGCATTTCAAATAAACACCTTCAAGGTCACGGACGATCAATACTTAAGATTCCGACTTTGGAGTAATACGTTAATCTATAAATTTTAGCGAAGTGAAGTTTTAGTGCGAATGGAAGAAAATTTTGTAGTTTAACTCTAAAATTTTATCCATGGTTAAGCGGTTCCTTCTTACTAGCATTCTTTTTTTACTTTCTTTCAGCTCTCTTTCTGCACAAAATTCTTTTTTTAGAGCACAACCTGGCTCATATTGGATTAGTACAGACTTACATATTCATACTGTGTTTTCTGATGGTGCGGTATGGCCAAGTATTAGAGTCCAAGAAGCAAGAAGAGAGGGACTTGATTTGATTGCAATGACAGAGCATTTAGAATATCAGCCTCATGCAGATGATATTCCTCATCCAGATAGAAATAGGTCATATCATATTGCAAGCGATGCACTAAAATCTGATGAAAAATTACAAGTAATTAATGGTTCTGAAATTACCAGAGAAATGGCTCCTGGACACATCAATGCAGTTTTTATTAAGGATGCAAATGCGCTTTTACATTCGGATTCATTAACGGGAATTCAAGCTGCAAATAAGCAGGGAGCTTTTGTCTTTTGGAATCATCCCAATTGGGATGCACATCGTAAAGATGGAATTGCTCGTCTGGATCCTTTTCATGAATATTTAATCAAGAATAAACTTTTGCATGGTCTCGAGGTTGTAAATGAAACAACCTATTCTGATGAGGCATTACAAATTGCTTTAGAAAATAATCTCACTATTTTGGGAACTTCAGATATTCACGGATTAACTGATTGGGCGCATGAAATTTCTATAGGAGGTCATCGACCCATGACCTTTGTGAGGGTGAAAGACAAAACTCCTGAAGCACTTAAAAAAGCCTTATTTGAAGGAAAAACAGTAGTTTGGTATAATGAGCTTTTAATTGGAAAAAAAGAGCACCTTCAGCAACTTATTCGAGAAAACTTGAGTTTTGGTCCAATCGTCTATCCTGAAGATAAAACCATTGCTAGAATAGAGGTAATTAATCATGCTGCGACAGCCCTTCATATAGAATATTTAGGTGAATATAGTTTTCACAAACGCGCCACTGTATTTTCAATCCCTGCCCAAAGTTCAATTTTGCTTGAACTTAAAACAGTAAATAAGAAAGAAGTGATTAAACTTCCATTCAAGGTTTTAAATGGTTTAATTGGACCAAAGAAATATCTTGAGCTCATATTTGTTTTAGAATAGTCAAAAAAACAATTAATTTTATGCAATAAGAAAATAAACTTTATGATTCAAGATAGTAATTGGCGTCCCCTTCCAGATTTTTTAACCATTTCTAAAAGTTCAATAGAGGGATTAGGGCTCATCACCACAAAAGATCTTCCTGCTGGAACCGATCTTGGAATGACCCATGTCTATGATCAACGTTTTCAAGATGGTTATATTAGACTTCCGCTAGGAGCTTTCATTAATCATCATGAAATTCCAAATTGTAGCGCTGTTTTTGCTGAAAAAGATCCTGTAATTGGTTTACTAAAACACATACGAATTGTAACAAGTCAAGAAATTCCTGCTGGAACAGAAATTACGGTGAAGTATGTAATTAATAAATTGGAAAATCCCAATTGGGAGAAGGAGTACGAGATAACTCAATAATATCTATTAAAGAAGTTAATTGCTTTCACTTTATTATTATCAATATTTGTAAATTCTATTTGAGCTAGTTTTTTCGTAAAAACATTTCTTTTAAAGCAGTTTTTATTAAGTTATTTATAATTTTAAAGATTCTAGTGATTGATTTTGTTTAAGATTTTATTACTTTTGTTACATCAATTCTTCAATGATGAATTGGTTTATGGTTATAGCCTTTAGGAATAATTCCTGAAGGCTTTTTTTATTTTATAACTACAGTTAAGTTACTGTAGTTTTTTTCTTTGAAAAATTCAAATAAGATTCTGATAAAACAATTGATTTAAGAGTGTTAACCAAAATAAAGATTTCTTCGTATTGAGTGTAGAGGGGAGTGAATCCAAAACGAATAAAATGTGGAGGTCTAAAATCTGGAATTATTTTGGGTTTTGAGTTACCTCCTGCTAATAGTGCTTGACAAATTTGCCATGATGCCGGGTGGGAGAGCGTTACATGAGATCCTCTTTGGTCACTATTTATAGGACTTTCTATAGAATAACCAAGCGGAGTAAGTATTCTTTGAACACTATTTATAAAAAGCTCAGTTTGTTTTTTGCTTTTTTTAGCAATGGCTTCAATTCCGGCTTCCAAAACTAAATCAATTCCTGCTTCCATAGCCGCCATAGAAAGTATGGAAGGAGTTCCAGAAGCAAAACAATCTATTCCGTCAGCAGCGACGTAGTTTGTGTCAAAATCAAAAGGGCGTTGGTGTCCAAACCATCCTTGTATCGGATTAGAAAGTCTCTCTTGTAGTGTTTTATTTACGTATAAGAAAGCAGGAGCTCCAGGACCTCCATTCATATACTTGTATGTACATCCTAAAGCAATCTTAGTTTCTGTTTTCTTGAAATCTATAGACACTGCCCCTACTGCATGACTCAAATCCCAAACGATCAAGCTATGATGTTTTTCTGCCCATCGATTCAAAAGTTGCATAGGATATAAAAAAGCACTTTTATAACTGACCAAACTCAAGCATATAATTCCTGGGTTTTGAACAATAGATTCTTTTAAAGAATTAAGGTTAGCGTTTATTTCACTAGGATAAGAAACCACATTTAGAAAACGAATATTGAATGCTTTTTTAAGCCCATCCATAATGTAGAGATCGGTAGGAAAATTAAGGCTGTCCGTTGTCAAATGTTTGGGAAACAAATTTGAACTCAATAAGGCATGTAAAACTTGGAACAAACGAACTGAGGTTGATTCACCAATACAAACTTCATTAGAATCTGCCCCTAATAAGGTCGCATATTTTGATGCAATTCTTTTTGGCAACTCAAGCCATTGTTCATTCCAACTTCTGATTAGACGTTCACCCCATTGTTTTTGAATTATTTGATCCAGTGTTTTTTGAGCTTCAAGAGGAAGTTTTCCAAGTGAATTACCATCAAAATAAAGTTCATTTTTTGGATTGAAAAAACGGGCTCTAAATTGTACTAAAGGATCTTTTTGATCTAATTCTTTGGCTAAACTTAAATCCATCTTATTGATTGGTTTTAAAGAGAGGAAGGAGTTCTTCAACCCATTTAGAATACTGTATCCCACTGGGATGTAATCCATCAGAAGCAATCCATTCAGGATGCTTTGACACTTGCCTTGATAGTGGAGTAATGTCTATAAAGCGGATGTTGTAGTTGACACAAATTTCATAAATAGCTTGATTGAAATTATCAATTTCAAAAGCAATTTCTTCTTGATTACGGTCTGCTGCATACGGCATAACTCCCCAGTCAGGGATGGAAATAACAATAACGTGCTCTTTATTATTACCACTAAAAATGACGGCTTGATCAAGTAAATTTTCAAATTCTGCTTTAAACTTTTCAATATCTCCCCCTCTGTATTGATTGTTAACTCCAATCAAAAGTGAAACCCAGTCATAGGGATAGTCAAGCGGAGCATCATTGATTCCTTCTTGAAGCTCATCAGTAGTCCACCCTGTTTTTGCTATAATTGTTGGGGAAGCTAATTCAATATTTTTTTTACTTAGTTCTGATGCTAATTGAATTGGCCAACGCTCACTTTCTGATAAGCTTTCACCTATGGTGTAGCTGTCTCCGAGTGCGAGTAAACGCAATGGCGGGGTTTTTTCTTGACAACCAAAAAATAGAAGCACTAAAATAAAGATCCCTAAAGGATGAAGCGTTTTCATATTATTTTAAATTAAAACTAAACGATTAATTACAACCAAAGAGATGAGACAAACGAAGGTATTAAAAATTTAAAAAAGCAAGATCAATATGTCTATGAATAGATGTTGAAGATTTAAAACGAATTTTTACCTTGTGCTTTTAAATACACTTATGCGATTTATTATATTTCTTTTAGCCCCAATAATGTGTTTTTCTCAGCTAACAATAGCATCATTAAATTTAACCAAGGAAATTGAAGAGACTTCTGGACTGGAGATTTATGGAAATGATTTCATTACTCATAATGACTCTGGAGATAAGGCAAAGGTTTATATTTTCAATTCGAAGGGGGAGATGATCCGAAGCGTTAGATTTTATGATTTAAAAAGTAAGGACTGGGAGGATATCGCAGCCGACGGTACCCATTATTATATTGCTGATACAGGAAATAATCTTGGAAATCGAAAAGCGCTTAAAATTTACATCCTTAGTAGTGCTCTAGATCCAGAGGGGATAATTCATGTCAACTATAAAGCTCAAGAGAACTTTGCCGACAGAAATATTCATCCCTATGATGCTGAGGCTCTAGCTGTTTATGGAGACTCTCTTTTATTGTTTTCTAAAAATAGAAAAACACAACAATCTGAAATTTATTCCTTTCCTAAAACAGCAGGAGACTATACTTTAAGTCCAATTGCGGTTTTGGATGTAGGATCCTTGATAACAGCAGCAGATTATAATCAAGAGTTAGACCTTTTGGCATTGACAGGTTATAATTTTAAATGGGAACAGTTTTTTTATACAGTTACAGATTTTAAGAAAAACGGATGGGATTCCTTTACTCTTTCAAAGCATAAAATTCCTGTAGGACGAGCTCAAATTGAAGCTGTTAAAATTATGAGTGTTCAAGATTTTATGCTTACCTCAGAAAAAGTGAAAAATGAACCCGCTCGATTGATACATTTAACCCTGGAAAATTAGCTGCTGAGATACTTAACAAACGAGTTCATTATTTTCCTTATTTTGGTTAAATAAATTATCCGAACCTATATTTAAACAATATGAAAACACTAATAAATTTTTTGATCTTTTTAGTATTTAATTTCTCTCTTTCTTTTGGTCAGAAAAAAAAGAAGGTTACTAAAAATTCAGATACTTCGTCAATTGTATATAATGATTTGAAATGGAGAAATATTGGACCTTTCAGAGGTGGAAGAAGTGTCGCTTCAACAGGTGTTGTTAATGCAGTCTCTACTTTTTATATGGGAAGTACAGGAGGAGGAGTTTGGAAGACACAGGATAATGGGATACATTGGAAAAACATTTCAGATGGTTTCTTTAAAACAGGAACGGTTGGAGCAATTGCTGTTTCAGAAAGTGACCCAAATATTGTTGTGGTTGGAATGGGAGAACACGCTGCTCGAGGTGTGATGTCTTCCATGGGTGATGGTGTCTATAAATCAGAAGATGCAGGGGCTACCTGGAAACATATCGGCTTAGATAATTCAAGACATATTGCAAACATTCAAATTCACCCTACAAATCCTGATCTTATCTATATTGCTGTACAAGGAGCTCAATACGGACCTAGTGATGAACGTGGAATTTATCGAACACAAGATGGGGGTAAAACATGGAAAAAGATGCTATATTTAGATGAAACAGTAGGAGCAGCTTCATTGAGTATGGATATGAATAATCCTCGAATTTTATATGCTGCTTTCTGGGAACATTCGCGTTCTCCATGGCAAATGCAGTCTGGAGGATCTAAATCTGGAATTTATAAATCAACTGACGCCGGGGATCACTGGGTAAAACTAAATAAAGGATTACCAGAAATAATTGGAAAGGCAGGAATTTCTGTCTCTAGAGCAAATTCTAATTTGGTTTATATCAACTTGGAGGCGGAAGGAGAAGCAGCAGGAGTTTATCGTTCGGATAACGCGGGTATGGAATGGAAGCAAGTCAATAAAGACAGGATTGCAGTTGCACGCTCATGGTACTACATGGAGGTATTTGCAGACCCCCAAAACGAAAATATTGTGTATGTTTTGAATGCCCCCGCACTAAAATCTATTGATAAAGGGAGAACATTTCAAACAATGCAGACTCCTCATGGAGATAATCACCACCTTTGGATCCACCCAAAGAATAATCAAATCATGATTAATTCCAATGATGGTGGAGCCAATGTTTCAACCAATGGAGGAAAGAGCTGGAGCACACAACAAAATCAGCCAACTGCTCAATTTTACAGAGTTATTGCAGATGAGCAAGTGCCCTATCACGTTTATGGCGGACAACAAGATAATTCTGCTATTGGAATAAAAAGCAGAACAAATAAACGTGGAATTGATTGGAAAGATTGGTATTCTGTTTCTGGCTGTGAAAGTGCATTTTTGGCTTTTGATCCAAAAAATCCAACAAAAGTTTTCGGTGGATGTTATCAAGGAATTATTGAACGCTGGCAAAGAAATACCGCTACCTCTAAGGAGATAAAAGAGTATCCCGAATTGGCTTTAGGAAATGCACCTATTGATTTTAAATATCGATTTAATTGGAATGCCCCTATCATAAGTGCACCCAGCGATTCAAATACTATTTACCATGCTGGGAATGTTGTTTTTAAAACACAAAATGGAGGAATTGATTGGGAAGTTATTAGCCCTGACCTTACTAAAAATAATAAAGCTCAGCAAGTTGCAGGAGGAGTTCCATTTACTAATGAAGCGGCAGGGGGAGAGAATTACAACACTTTGATGAGTTTAGCAGCTTCTCCTTTTGATCCCAATATACTTTGGGCGGGAAGTGATGATGGCCTAATTCACCTTACCCAGGATGGAGGAAAAACATGGAAGAATGTTAGCCCTAAAAAAATGCAAGAGGGTATTGTTAATAGCATTGAGATTTCTCCACACAACCCAGCAAAAGCTTATGTCGTTCTCATGCGTTATAAATCAATGGATTTAACACCTTATATTTTCAAAACAGAAGATTTTGGTAAAAGTTGGAACTTGATAACAGACGGTATAGAAGGTGACCACACTTTTGTTCGAGTAGTTCGTGCAGATAAAAAAGTCCCTGGGCTTTTATATGCGGGTACTGAAACAGGACTTTATATCTCTCACGATGATGGTGCTCATTGGAAAACCTTTCAAAATAATTTACCAGTTGTCCCAGTGAATGATTTATTTATCCAAGATAATGATTTGATCGCTGCAACGGCTGGACGTTCTTTTTGGATTTTAGATGATCTTAGTAATATTCAAGAACAACAACAGGTAAAGGGATTGCATTTAGTAACCCCCAAAACGGCCTATCGCCTATCTTCCGGAAAAACACCTAAAGGAAGTCTTCAAGGCACAAATCCTGTATCTGGGATGAATATTGATTATCACCTTGCTGTTTCTTCTGATTCACTTGAAGTTACCCTAGAGATTTTTGACAAAGGAGAGGTGATTAGAAGCTATACATCTAAAAAACCAGAAAAGAAAAATTCATGGCCTGGAGGTCCTGGTTCTGAACTAATATTGATAAAAAAAGAAGGGTTCAATCGTATACATTGGGATTTTAGAAGGGCTCCAGTCCCCGCAGTAAATAAGGTGTTTGTTTATGGAAGCTATGAGGGAAGTAGAGTAGGACCAGGAAATTATACAGCGCGCTTAACTTATGGAGAGGAGCAACAGGAAACCACTTTAACTGTTTTGCCAAATCCAAAAATAGAAGCTTCCCAAGCTGATTTCGACGAACAGCAAAAATTACTTGTTGAAATAGACAACACTTTAGGTGATATTCATAATGCAGTGACTCGCATGCGAAACATTCAAATGCAATTACAACACTATGGTGAGGTATTAAAAGGTAAAAAAGAATTTTTAGCGGTTTTAGACAAAGCGAAAACGATAGAAAAGAAATTGAAAGCATGGGAGCTTAAATTGATTCAACCCAAGCAAAAGACTTTTCAGGATGTAATTAATTTCAACAACAAGCTGAATGCAGAATGGATGTACCTAAAAAGCTTTGTAGATTCAGACGACCCCAAAGTTACTCAGGGAGCTAAAGATCGTTTTCAAGATTTGATGGAACAATGGAAGACGAATGAAAAAGAATTAAACGCAATAATTGAAGTTGATTTCGAAGCTTTTGAATCCTTGTATCGTTCAATGGAAGTACCAGCATTATTAATTCAAGAAACCAAATATGAGGCTTTATAATCCAATGAGATATTGGAATTTTAAGAAAAACTGAGTTTGATCTACTCGAAATGGAGAATAGAACTCATCGTTAAAATTGTCGATAGAATTTTGATTCCCTCCTATATAAAAGACAGTAGATGGATTAGGGTTCCATTGCATCAAGGGTTGAATAAAAAAGCGATCAGTAAAGGCATTGTATTCTGAAACTAATCGAATATTTAAGAAATTATTGAATTGATATCGAATTGAAAAGCGGGAAATAGAACCATTGAAATAATCTGTATTGTTTTCCAGATTTCGCAATCGCGCATATCGGATTGATGGAGATAGATTTAGTTTATTTCCTAATTGAAACATGGGCATTGCAAAAAAAGTAAACTCTCGACCCACTTCAGGAATTTCCTCATTATATGCTAAGTCTTTTCCAAAGGTCATTCGTAGGGTTAAGTTGAAAACCTCACTCGGACTGCTTTGTAAGTTCATTTCACTTTTTCCTACAAACCTATAGTCCCTATTGAGGTAGTTTTTAAAAATATCCCAATCATAAGTGTAATTAATTGTTGTGTTTAAAAAAGTTTTTACACTGAATATTCCATCTAAACTGACATTTTTCAAATTGTTGTCAAAGGTATAATTGACATCTGCTTTAGTTCCAAAACTGAAGAATTGCAGTCCTTTTTTATTGATAAAATTTTGATACTCATGAAAAAGTGTTGCCCAGCGGCGATTGTTTTTAACAACAAACCCCACATTGGCTTGATATTCTGGAGAGATACTTCTTAAGTAGAGGTAAGTTTTCCAGTGTTCTGTATTTCGATACAATTGAAGATAAAAAGCACTACCCTTGAAGCGGTCTTGATCTAATTTGATTGTTCTTCCTTCCAATTGATCTTCACTATCAATCCAGTTTGCATTGGGTTCTTTATTAAAATTCCCTAATAATTCATAGGTGAGACGCCAATTTTTATTGAATAAAAACCAACCATCGGTTCCAAAAAGATTTCCATATCCCCCATCAGTATAATAACGATTTGTAGTCACCATTCCAAGCCGCATATTCTTATTGACTAGGCGCTGATATCGAAATACATTGACATAGGATTGCCCACCTTGACCATAGTAGGAACGATCTTCCCCGGCAATCTGATAAGGAGAATTTTGATCTAAAGCGGTAAGAAAATAAATTCTTGATTTTTTTGCTTGGCTTAATAGCTTGGTTGAAATTAATGGGTTATTAATAGACCTGGAATAAAAAGCCCCATCAGTAAAATTAACAATATCGGTTCCCCGATTAAAAAAGGGTCTTCGCTCAGGATATTCCAATGCATAGGAAGAATTGACATCAATTTGAGTAACATCGGCCTCTACCTGTGAAAAATCAGGGTTGAGAGTAACTTCTAAAGTGCTATTTTTATTTAAGTCAATGTTGAGTCCTAATCCTGCATTTGGTTTGAATTTGTCATAATTCAAAGAGGCGTTTCTATTAGGTCGAACACCGCTCAGACTCCCAGCTATATAAGGTAAGAGCTCTACTCTTTTTTCAATGGTAATATCTTTCAACACTAATTGATCAGTAGTTTGGCAGACTTGACAAGGATCATTTCTGTCAAAGGGTTGACTTCTCAATTCAATTTCATTTCCGTCTCGATAGTATTTTCTAAAAAAATTAAAATGCCAAAGTTGATCTGTTCCATTAGGAAAAGGAAGGGAAGAAAATGGAATTTTAAATTCCACCTGATATCCATCTTCAACGATTGTTCCTACTGTTTCAAAGTCAAGATTAAAACTTCCATCATAGCGGTCTTCATCGGTGAGGGCATTTATTGCACGTGCATCAAACTGACTTCCGAAGGGGTTTGACGCTAAAAGATAATTGTTTCTTCCGTCGGCATAGGTGTCAAAGCGTACTATAATGAGGTCATCATTCAGCATCCCAAAATCATCTCGAGAACGAACGGATGCACGAATATTTTTTGTGTTATCAAAAGCATGAAATGCAATAAACAAATGGGTATCGGTGTAGGTAATATAGCTTGATGTTTTTACCTTGGCGGGTAAATTATTTCCGGGATTGACTTCAAAGTCAATATCTACTAGGATAGCATCTTTCCATTCTTCCGGACTCAAAACCCCATCAATTGTAATTTGATTTAGAGCGGTTTTTTGTGGTTCGAATCGTTCTTGAGCCAAGCTTGAGGTAATAAACAATAATAAAAAGCGAAACAGCTTTGTTTTTCTTGGCATTTTAAAAAATCAAAACTTAAAGATACGATGGCTTTTTAAATTAACACAAAAACATATACTTTAAAGATATTATTTGGATTAGATTTTGTAATATAAATGCTTAATTTGTAAAAGAAGCTGCTGGGAAAGATTTACGCTGTTTTGTAATTAATGGTAAACTAGTCGCAGCAATTGAAAGAACTGCATCTAAAGGAGAATTCCGTTCTATTATTCATATGGGAGGATCTGCAAAGAAAGTCAAGATTACAAGTGAGGAGAGAAGATTAGCGATAAAGGCTTCAAGAATTCTTAATCTCGCAGTAACAGAGGTCGATATAATTCGGTCCAACAAGAGGCCATTACTTTTAGAGGTAAATTCTTTTCACGGACTCGAAGGAATTGAGTCGGCCACTGGAAAGGATATTGCAAATGAAATGATTATCGCTATTGAAAAGAAATTGAAATATCATAAAGTTTAAAATGTTTAAAAGAAAGATCTCCCTTAGAGTCAGAAAAATACACCGCTATCTTGGACTTTTTATAGGCCTTCAATTTTTGGCTTGGACCATTTCAGGACTTTATTTTAGTTGGACGGATATAGACGAAATTCATGGAGATCAGTTTCTAAAACCTCAAAAAGAAGATCATTATTCAGAATTGATTGACTTGGATAAGATTCCGGCTGAAATAGTTTCTTTGGTTTTGGTTACTGTTGATCAAGTTTCTTATTATTGGATAAATGAAAGTTCTTTATATAACGCTAAAACAGGAGTACAGAAAGGAGAAATAACAGAAGCCGAAGCCCTGAGTGTTGTCAAAGAAAAAGTTGTTGAAGAACTGCAAGTAAAGAAAATAGAATATGTAAAGGAAACGAATGCTCACGATGAATATCGCGGTCGTCCTTTGCCAGCATATGCAATTCACTTTGATCATCCCGAAGAATTGGTGGCTTATGTAGACGCCAAAAGCGGACAGTTTCAGCGTATTAGACATCAAAGCTGGCGATGGTTTGATTTTTTATGGATGAGTCACACCATGGATTATCAAGGGAGAGATGATTTTAATAATTTACTCTTGCGTATTTTTTCACTCTTCGGACTATTTACTGTTCTTAGTGGATTTCTGTTATGGGGAACAAGTTCAACAACAGTGAGGACACTTTTTTAAAAAATCGAAGTAGATTTTTTTCTTATTCTTTTTTATGAGACGTTTAAATCTCTTGAGTTTGTTTATTTTTAATGCTCATTAAAAACTTATGGAATATATTTCACTTGCTTTAGCGTTACTTATTTTTTTGGGAATTGCAGTCCTTTTTTTCAAAAAAAACACTTCTGATACTTCAGGTTTGGAAGAAATCTTTAGAGTGCAACTTCAAAAAGAGTTTTTGTTAAATCGTGAGGAACTTTCCAAGAACCTAAAAGAGAACCGAAACGAATTAACCCACAGTATAGAGCGCCTTAATGAAAATCTAATCAAAAAAGCAAAAGATGATCGTGAAGAATTACGAACTACATTAAAAGACTTTGAAGCCAGTTTCACCAAAAGTGTAGAGAGTTTTAATACCATCCAAAAGCAAAAATTTGATGAGATGAAAACTAAGCAGGATGAAATGATCAAAACAACTGAGTTGCGATTAGAACGAATGCGAGAAACAGTAGATGAAAAGCTGCATAAAACTTTAGAAGAACGCTTGGGTAAATCTTTTGAAATGGTGACTCAACAACTTTTAGTAGTACAAAAAGGTCTGGGAGAAATGCAAAACATTGCTTCAGGTGTAGGGGATCTTAAAAAAGTCCTTTCTAATGTAAAGACCCGAGGAGTTTTGGGGGAGATTCAATTAGGAAATATTCTAGAAGAAATCATGTCTCGGGAGCAATATGATACGAATGTAAAAACAAAAAAAGGCTCGGATGCGATTGTTGAATTTGCAATTAAACTCCCTGGAAAAGACAACAATGATGGATCTGTTTATCTTCCGATAGATGCCAAGTTTCCTCAAGAAGACTACGTAAGACTTCAAACCGCTTATGAAGCCGGGGACCCTGTGGCAGTAGAAGTTTCTTTGAAGGCCTTATTGCAAGCTGTAAAAAAGTTTGCTAGGGATATTTCTATAAAATATATAGACCCTCCACACACTACAGACTTTGGCATTATGTTCTTGCCCATTGAAGGGCTATTTGCTGAGGTGGTTCGTCAACCGGATATGATTGCGTTTTTACAAAGAGAGTATAAAATTGTAGTAACAGGTCCTACCACTTTGGCTGCTATGCTCAACAGTTTGCAGATGGGCTTTAAAACGCTTGCCATTCAAAAACGTAGTAGCGAAGTTTGGAATGTTTTGGCTGCTGTCAAAAAAGAATTCAACACCTTTGGAGGAGTGCTTGAAAAAGCACAGAAAAAGCTCAATGAAGCCAATAATGAAATTGAAAATTTAGTAGGAACCCGCACACGAATCATGCAGTCTAAGTTGAAAACAGTAGAACAACTTGAACTACCCTCAAAGCCGAAGGAAGAAACAAATCTCTTAGACTTTAAAGACTAGAAACAAGATCGGAAAGGAGTGTGTTAGATCCAACAAAGGCAGACTAATTTCAATTCCAAAAGGGCAAACCATTGGAGCATTACTTTTACTCTTCACTTATTTGATAAACTCCAACTTAAAATCAAAAAGTAACAGATTTTCCATTTTCACCATCATCAATGATGGTAGTTTTATGTCAAAATCAGAGGGAGTGAGTTTAAAACTTCCTCTGATGATTTTTTTATTTTTTTCATTTTCTATAAGTGCAGCAATCGATCTTGATTGATTGACACCATGAAAATTAAATAAGCCAGTAATTTTAATAGAGTCTTGCGCTACAGTAATTGAATCTGAATAAAAACGTACTTCGGGATAAGAAAGGGATTCGAGTACCTCTAGTGCATGAGCATCTCTTCCGCTGTTATTGCTGTCAAAATCTTTGACTAGAGTGAGGATTGCAATTTGATTAATCTTGTTAGCTTCAACTTTGGCAATTCCTTTTACATTGGTATTCATTCCTTTCCAAGAATGCAGAATGTGTTTTGCATCATAAGAAATAAAACTATTTTCAGCATTTAACGTCCAAGTTTCTTTTTGTGCAATACACAAGTTTACCATTAAAAGAAAGAAGAGACTTAAGTGTTTTTTCGATGTCATTATTAAAATTTAAAGGATACAACGGCTAATGCATAACTTCCAAATAAAGTGAATGCTGCTGCACGATGATATTTTTTTTCAGATTCTGCGAGTAGGTTAGTGGCAATCATTGCAGAAAAATGAACCGTTGCCAGCCATTTATGCGCTTTGATAGAATTAAGTCCTTTATCTTTTCTGCTAATAAGTGGAGGCGGTGCAAAAAGAGAGAGACCAGCGCCAGTAAAATAAGAGGTAGTAGCAATATTTCCAATCATTTTATGGGTTTTATATAATTCGTATTGCCCATTATAAAGCTTGGTTCCCAGTATACCTTGAGCAACCATACTCGCTAGAGTAGCATATCCAATCACTTGATGAGCCTTGAGCATACGACGTCTTATTTTCAACTCTTTTTCTCTATTTTCAATATTGAGTGGGAGTATTTTTGTAGTTCGCATGAGTCCTTTTTCCCCCCAAAGCAGGCGTTGGGTAAAAATCATAGACGAAGGAAGAAGATTTTGAGTTTCTTGTTCAACATAAATTTCATCAAAAAGAGAATTATCAATTTGACCTATCATCTTTTGAGAAAAAAAAAGAAGTGATACTAAAGAAATTATGATTTTCGTTTTCATATGTACATATTGAGCACCTTCAAGGTAGTAGTTTTTAAAGAGAAATTAAAATCCCCTAAAAACAAAAATAATATAAAAAAAATCCCTTGAAAACCATATGATATCAAGGGATTAAGTTAAAAGTGGTACCTCCAGAAATAAAACCATTAAATATTTTACTGACAATCATTTAGTTACAAAAAACATGGTACACATCGTGTACCACGATATAATTCATCTGTAAAAGTTATATGATGAAAAGTACTATTTGGAAGAGTTAGAGAAAGCTTTTCCCTTGTAGTTCAGGACAAGAATTGTTACAGATATAACAACCCATAGTGAACCCTCTAAAAAACTTTCGTTAAAAAGAATATTTTTTAATCCACAAATGAGGAAAAAAATACCATAGAAATACCAAAACCAAGTGTAGTATTTATTTTTCTTCTGTTGGAGAATTTTGTCCATATCTACTTGTTGGGTGATATAGTTTAATACAAAAACAAATAACATTATCAAACCGAATAATAAAACACCGAATAACACTTTTTCCATATCATAAATTTAATGAAATAAAGGTGAATTTTAAGGATATGGAAGTGTGTACCACAAAAAAGTATTTAATTAACTGATATACAATATATTAAAATACTTGTTCGATTCCCGAAAAGGATTAAAAATCATCAAAATAAAAAGACCCTAACTAATTGAATAACAAATAGTTAAGGTCTAGTGGTACCTCCAGGAATCGAACCAGGGACACAAGGATTTTCAGTCCTTTGCTCTACCAACTGAGCTCAGGTACCCCGCTTTTAAGCAAG
>Ga0206130_10000177_pt1 | contig 109616 bp, 95 predicted proteins | sample Helgoland_Spring_9_FD_148637 | JGI IMG/M metagenome (GOLD analysis project Ga0206130, IMG submission 148637) | Pelagic subsurface seawater microbial communities from Kabeltonne, Helgoland, North Sea - Helgoland_Spring_Bloom_20160512_1 | ecosystem: Environmental > Aquatic > Marine > Epipelagic ...
CGGCTACACTATAATAGTATAACCGTTTTATTGTTTTAGTAGCGGGAATTGGACTCGAACCAATGACCTTCGGGTTATGAGCCCGACGAGCTACCTACTGCTCTATCCCGCGAGATTATCTAAAACAATTTGCTTAGCTTTTAACTTTCGGTCCATAATGCCGACTAAATCATTTCGGACTGTAAAGATACAATCAATTTGGAACTTGACAAGTTTTTATTTTAATATTTTATATCTTTGATTTACATAGATTTTTTTAAAAAAACCATTATGTCAAAACGAAAACGTACTTTACTGATTATCATAGGAATCGTATTAACAGCTTTATTAATCCTAAGTTTTTATGCTAACTCGATCATTAAAAATAAGATTGAGGCTTTATTAAAAGAAAAAATGCCAGAGCATTTAGAACTCCTTTATAATGATATTGCTGTTCAATCACTAACAGGTACCATCTCTATTGAAAATCCTAATTTGCTAATAAAATTAAAAGACAGTAAGCTTACACAAACTCAATTAACTATGAAAAAGTTAGTAGTTGGTAATATTAGTTATTGGGATTATTTAATCAATGGTCAAATACATGTAGGAAATATTGAATTTAAAGATTTAGAAACTATTTATTTCAAAAATCGCTTAACTCAATTAAAAGACACAGCTTCCACAAAAAAAGAAAATAAGCTACTCAACTCCATTAAAATTGATAAATTAAATATAGAAAATGCTTCAGCTATTGTTTATGACGAAACAAAAGACTCCCTATTTTTTTCTTCAAAAAACACTACTATTTTAATTAAAGATATAGCATTAAATGAATCTTCAAAATCTAATTTAATACCTTTTAAATATAACAGCATAAAAATGGAAGCAGATTCTATTTTTTATAAAACTAGCATCTACGAAAATATCAACTTAAAGCATCTCTTGTTTGAGGACCAAAAATTAACACTTCATGGCTTTAATTATAAAAATAAATACTCAAAAAAAGAGTATGAGAAACTTTTAATTATTCAAAGAGATTATTACGATGTAACTGTTGAAAAATTAATTATTAATGAGCTTGCAGTAGGCAAAGAAAATGATTCAATTTTTTTAAAAACAAATCTAATTTCTATTGACAAAGCAAGTGCAGCTATCTATCGAGATAAGTTTGAAAAAGAGGAAGATCTTAGGTTAAAAAAACTGTATAGTAGAGCCATACGGGAATTACCAATAAAACTAACGGTAGATTCAGTTTCAGTTAAAAATAGTACCATTGAGTATTCAGAGAAGTTACTCAAACAATATCAAGCAGGCCTGCTTACGATTAAAATTAATAATGGCGGGATCACAAATGTTAGCAATACCTATTCTTCTCCAGAAAGAACAGTCATTATTGTTGATGGAATTTTCATGAAAGAGACTCCTTTCAATGCAAATTGGTCTTTTGATATTAATAATACTGATGATCAATTTAAATTTATAGGTCATGTTGGAAAATTAGAACTTTCTGATATGAATGTATTTTTAACTCCCTTATTAAATGCCAAAGTCAAAGGAGAAGTTATAGCATCTAATTTTACAATTAACGGTAATTTTGATGAATCGGTAATAAATATAAGTCAAGAGTTTAAAGATGTGGATGTCACACTTTTAAACAAGAAGAAGAAGGAGAAAGAACTTTTATCTGCTGTGGCTAATGCTGTTTTAAATGATAATAGTGGGGAAAAAGGAAATCTTTTTCATAATGCAACTACACAAGCTAAAAGAGACCGTACAAAATCATTTTTTAATTATTTAGCAAAAAACTTAATAAATGGCGTAAAAGTGAATTTTTTAAGAAAAAACAATACTGTGACAAAAGAAAAAAAGAAAAAACGTAATTAGTTGATTGAATCAATTTCTTCAGTGACTAATCCCCAATTTTCCATTAGCTTTTCTAACTCTTTTTTCTTCTGTTGGTAGGTATCAAAAAAGTTAGGTTTTAATATTGTTTCTTCGTAATTAATTGAAAGCTCAAAATCTATATCTTTAATTTCCTTTTCAAGTTTAGTAATAGATGCTTCTGTTTTACTAAGCCTATTGTTTAAAGATTTAATCTTTTTTTGATTTACATAATTCTCTTTACTCGATGATTTATTATCTTTTTCAGCAGCAACAGTTTTAGTTCTCTTTTCTGCTTCCCGCATATTTTGAATATTTCTCTGTTCTAAATAATAATCTATATCTCCCAAATACTCTTTTATATCGCGATCCTTAAATTCATAAATTTTAGAAGTTAATCCTTGTAAAAAATCCCTGTCGTGAGAAACTAATAATAAGGTTCCTTCAAACTTTATCAATGCTTCTTTTAAAACATTTTTAGATTTAATGTCGAGGTGATTCGTTGGTTCATCCATTACTAATACATTAAATGGCTGCAGTAATAATTTTGCCAATGCTAGGCGATTACGCTCTCCACCTGAAAGCACCCTAACGTATTTATCAACATCATCGCCTCTAAACAAAAAAGATCCTAAAATATCTCGTACTTTAATTCGATTCTTTTCATTAGCAGCATCAATCATAGTGTCCAAAACGGTCTTAGACCCGTCTAAATAATCAGCCTGATTTTGAGCAAAATATCCGATTTCTACGTTATGACCTAAATTTAGCTGCCCACTATAGGAAATATCTCCAACGATACATTTTGCAAGTGTGGATTTACCTTGTCCATTCTGTCCAACAAAAGCTATTTTACTATTTCTTTCTAATAATAAACTTACCTCATGAAGCACCTTTTTATCATCGTAATTTTTAGAAACATTTTCTATTTCAATAACTACTTTTCCAGGAACAACAGAAATAGGAAAACTCAAAGACATGACACTATTGTCGTCTTCATCCACTTCAATTCTATCAATCTTGTCTAGTTTTTTTATTAAAGACTGAGCCATTGTTGCCTTAGATGCTTTTGCTCTAAATTTTTCAATTAATTTTTCTGTTTGCTCTATTTGCTTTTGCTGATTTTTTTGAGTTGCTATTTGCTGCGCTCTCAATTCTTTTCTCAACACTAAGTATTCTGTATAAGGTTTATTATAATCGTAAATTCTACCAAGTGAAATTTCAATAGTACGGTTGGTGATATTGTCTAAAAACATTTTATCGTGAGAAACAATAACTATTGCGCCTGCATAATTTTTTAAAAAATCTTCCAACCATAAAATAGATTCAATATCTAAATGATTTGTTGGCTCATCTAATAATAAAATATCATTATTTTGCAGTAATAACTTTGCCAATTCAATTCGCATTCTCCAACCTCCAGAAAAAGTATCGGTAGCCATATTAAAATCTTCACGTTGAAAACCTAAACCTTGTAACACACGTTCTGTGTCTCCTTGGTAATTATAACCTCCGTGAATTTCATATTGATGCTGAACATCATTTAAGTCGACCATTAATTGATGATAGCTTTCACTTTCATAATCGGTGCGTTCCGCTAATTGATTATTAATGTTTTCTAACTGATTTTCTAATTGTTTAATTAATTTAAAAGCTTCATACGCCTCTTCAAGTACCGTTCTACCCTTAACAAAATCTATATCCTGCTTTAAAAAACCAATTGAAATTTGTTTGTCGGAAGCAATTTGTCCTGTATCATATTCTTGTTCCCCAGATAATATTTTTAATAAAGTAGATTTCCCAGCACCATTTTTACCGACTAATCCTACTCGATCTCCCGAGCGCAACTGAAAAGTAATTCCTGAAAATAAATCGTCTCCTTGAAAAGACACGGTAAGATTATGAATGTTGAGCATCTAAAAAATATTTTTTGCAAAGATGCTTATTTTTTTTACAAAAAAAAGCACCAATTACCATTTGTAACACCTTTTTATATCGATCTCTTTAGGAAGCTCTATATCGTTTTCAATATAATTGTAAAGGCTCTTAGCTAGAGAGGGAGCAGATGTAATTCCTCGAGTACCCAAACCATTAAAAAACACTTTATTTTCACAATCTAACAAAGTCCCTAAAAAAGGACGTCGATCTCTAGTTGTGGGTCTAATTCCAGCAACTTGATCTACAACTTCAAAGTTACAGTTTATAATAGTTTTTAGTTTATTAATCATTTCTTCTTTCGCATTTTGAGTTGTCTTTACAGAATGATCTTCTCGATCGTAGGTTGCGCCAACCTTATACAAATCCTTAGTCAATGGAATCATAAAAAGAGAGGTTTTAAGCATGGAATACAGCTTTAATTCTGGCGATTTTATATATATATACTCTCCTTTATTTGGGATGAGTAAAGGCGCATTACTGATTTTTGTTTTACTTGGGAAATAAGGATTAATTTTAGCAGACACCCCTTCACAAAAAACTATTTTTTTAGAAATAACATCTTTATAAAATACTTCATCGATAGTTACCCGAAGAGAATTGTAATTAAAAACTTCATTTTTTAATTGTTTTTTATTGAGTAGGTAGTTTTTATAATTTTCAATCAACACGACTGGATTAATCTTTCCAGTATTATTTACTTCACCAAAACCAAAAGGTGCATTGATATTTAGATTTTTATTTTTAATTACTTTAGGTTTTAAAAAGAATTCTAATTCCTTTTTATCACTTGCTACCATCCAGTTATTTTGTTCTTCAATACTATTAAAAATTCTTAACATTGACATTTTTTCAAACAATGGAATTCCTAATTTAATCGCTAATTTTTCATAAAATTTAATGGAGGATTCCAAGTGTTCTTTAGCATTCCAAACTGGAGTAAATCTTTTTAATACAACAGGATTAATAACTCCTGCAGAAACCTTGGTTGACGAAACTTTCCCCGTGTCATATACGATAAATGTTTTTTTATTCTTTTTTAGTTCTTCACAGAATGTGATTCCAGCTATTCCTAATCCTACAACGATATAGTCAATTTCTTTCATTTTACAAATATACTTTCTTCCTCATAAAAAAAGCCCTGAAACTAAATTTTCAGGGCTTTTAATTTATATACAAAACTACTTTTTTAGTAATTCCACATATCAATTTCAATATTTCTAATGGACTCTTTAATTCTATCTGATTCCATTAATTGCATCAATGCATTATCATTGATGTAATCGTTAATCTGTCTATCTCCTAAATCATTGTCTTCCTTATATATCACAGCATTAAATCTTCTTGAATTTAATAAATGATCATACGAAATAGGTCTTGAAGTATTCTTCCTGTTAAAAGCTTTTGCTTTATGTAACACCTCCCGTGCAGAAGGGAACCAAATCCAAAACAACTCAACTTTAGTATCTGATGCTGCATCTGGAAATGCTTTTGAACGTGCTTCATTAGCAACCGGAGCTAATCCTAATAATCGGTATTTAAGATCTCCTGAACGCTTATCCAAGTACCAAGTGCCTCGTATTCTCCACTCTTCAATATCAGCAGCATCCAATGTAAACTTCCGAATGTATTGAGGATCTATGGCCTCTCCAGCATTGAATTGAGAAATACCTAAATCTGTAGTATCTGAATATACCAACGATGCTTCAATATCATTTAGGGTTCTTTTTTCAGTAAAATAAGAATCTGCATACAAATTCTCTATTGTTTGATTTTTGATATTTTTAATTAAAACATCATATAAAGAACGTCTTTCCAAACCAATGTTATTGGTGTCTATCGGGTAATATAATGGGAAGTTTACACGCTCATCTAGATCAATGATTTCCCAAGTAGATTTAGACCATAAAATATCACGGTCATCAATATAACCATAAGGCAATGGACTATCATTGTCATAAGCTAATTGATCTTCGGTTTTCACACCGATCTCCTCAGGCGTCTTTGCATTAAGTACATTCAGTTGAGCAAATACACTAACTGATGTCATCAATAAACAAAAAACACTCAAAACAACATTTTTAATATTCATAAAATAAATTTTTTATTTTAGTTTGTTAATTCAACAAAGACTGGAGTAATTCTAGGCAACTTATAACTTGAATTTCCTGCAATTTTTGCATTTATATCAAATATCTGAACCGTCTCTCCCCTTTTTGCTCTTTTTAAAGCTCCTTTTGCTTGTGCATTTAATTTATCTCCAGAAACTGTAACTGTAGGTTGTCCTGCTACTTTAAAACTAAAACCTGTTACTTTAAGTTTAAGATCAAAATCAAAATCTAGTAACATAGCTCCAACACTTGAAATCTCTAAACCTTGACGTTGCATACGTACAGGCCCTCCATTACCATCTTCTCCTCGGATGGTACCTGTTGGTCTTGGTATGTCTTTAATTCTAAAAACTTTACTAGATGGAAATGATTTTCCATCAATAGTTCCAGTTACATTAATTTTAACTTCCCTTCCTTTTACAGTGGTAACATCCATGATATATGAACTACCAGAACCTCTTGATAATCCTGGAGCATTTGCATTTACATTATTATTAGGAACTCCGTCCATAGAAATGGTTAATGGATTTTTTACTCCTCTAAAGACAACATTCATTTTATCTGCTGAAATAGTTGCAGAATTAGGAGGAGATATCGTTGAGAATGACCTACTTACAGGCACATCAGTTTCTTTTCCATCTTCTAGAAAAACTAGTTTCCCTTCTAATTTGTGTTCACCTGCATTACCTGCACTTACAGCTAAAACAACTCTACCACCTTCAAAAGAAAAATCTTTTCCTTGTTCTAATTTTCTACCATCTAAAGTTAATTCAGCCCTATTTGGAACAGTTTTGTCATCTACACGACCTAAAACGATAGCTCCATCAAATACTTCACCGGTATAATAAGCAGATTTTGGCGACTCTAAAAGCGTTGTATATTGTGACATCGCTAAAGCGGAAGCTTGCTGACCTGCTAATATTTTAGAAAGTAATTCACTACTGTTAGATTTGATATCGGTTTGTATCTGAGTTAGCTTTGTCAAAGAAGCAATCATTGGAAAACCTTCAAAATTATAGTTTAGCCAATTTATTTTCTCTCCATCTCTATTTAATACTGGTTCTGTAGAAAAATTACTTTCTATGGATGCTCCTACACTTGGATATTCCTCTCCAAAAAGCGCAAGCATTCCGGTGCGATAATCGTTCATTTCAGCTAAAAACTCTTTACCCCCAGGTTTTAAATTATCTCCTTGGAAAAATTTAGTATCTAAAAAATCTGGCTGATCTTGTACTTCATAATTGTCAACATCGTCAGCTTTTACCGTTTTCATCATTTCGGATTTAAGATTCACTAAATAGCTATCAAGTTTATCAGTAATAATAACTGCCTGATCTGCCTTAGCTTTTACTGCAGCATATTGTTCTGGCTGATCTTTAGCCTTTATAGCTAAACTAGCATAAAAAGCTTCATTTCTAGATTGGGTTGCTGTATTTGCAATAGTAAGTTTCGTATTTAACAAACCAAAAGCAGATAATACTTCTTTTGACATATTTAAAGCTAACATTGCAATGAAAACCAAATACATTAGGTTAATCATTTTTTGTCTTGGGGATAGATTTCCTCCTGCCATTTTAATTTCTTTTTAAGAATTAATATTATAATTACAGTTAAAAACCGTCTTAATTTTTACTACCCATTGCAGATAACATACCACCATATACTCCATTTAATGAAGAAAGATTAGTAGTTAAGCTTTCCATTTGATTTTTTAGTTGTTCAGTATTTTCAGCTACTTGATCATTCATTTCAGCTTGACGACTAGAAGATTCTACTTGAACTTTATACAAACTATTTAGCGATTCCATCTGTGCAGCTGCTAATGCCATTTCTTCACCATACTTCTTAGTAGAGTTAATTGCATTGGTAGTAGGTACCATGTGTTTAGCTGTTTCCTCAAAAGAACGAATACTCTCAGAAAGACTTCCCATTAATTCAACATCGATCTGAGCACCTTTAAGCATTTCATCTAATTTTTTTGATAAGATTCCCTCTGCATCTGGAGAACCATCTTTATTATTATCTTTTCCCATATGTCCAGCTAGTTCTGGATAAACTAAAGACCAATCTAAGTCATCATCAACTGGTTCAAATGCAGAAACGGCAAAGATTAAGGCTTCTGTAATTAATCCCACTGCTAATAATATCCCACCATTTAGTGGCCCTATTTCCCAGTGAAGAATTTTAAATAATGCTCCGATAATTACGATAGAGGCTCCTAAACCGTAAGCCATATTAAATAATTTTTTTGTAGATTTTGATTGTGCCATAGTAGTTTTGAGTTTATAAGTTAAGTTTGGTTTTATTTTTTTAAGATTTAACGAGCGTCTCCTAGTTTTTCATTTAATACAACGTCAGTACCCATATAATCCTGAACATTCCTGAAGCCAATATAACTTCTAGCAGAATCAGCATATTCATAATCTCTTGAACTTACCTGCAAGAAATAAGCGATATCTTTCCAAGATCCTCCACGTAAAACTTTTCGCAGGTTTCCGGTATCATTTACATTTGGATTCATATTAGATGAATAATCGTAAGAGGAAGGTTCATAAGATGAGTCTACCCATTCTGATACATTCCCTGCCATGTTATAAAGACCAAAACCGTTAGGTTCGTAGGATTTAGCTTCCACTGTGTACAATGCTTGATCAGCTGCATAATCTCCACGTAAAGGTTTAAAGTTAGCTCTAAAGCATCCACGATCATTTTTTGTATAAGGACCACCCCAAGGATATGTTGCGGATTGAAGACCACCACGAGCAGCATATTCCCATTCGGCTTCACTAGGCAATCTAAATGAATTTATTTGCTGACGTCTTCTAGATTTTTGATAAGAGTTTTTATATAAGGTTCTCCAAGCAGAAAAGGCTTTAGCCTGTCTCCAACTAACTCCTACTACAGGGTAATCTCCATAGGCTTGATGCCAAAAATAATCATTATGCATTGGTTCGTTATACGAATAGTTATAATCTTTTATCCAAACTGTAGTATCTGGGTAAATATTAACATCTTCTTTAATGATAAAATCTTTTCTACGTTTACTTCCATCTCTTGCTGCAGCTTGCATGTCCATGTAAGAATACTGGAAATTTAATTTTGTAACATCGATTGTACGTTGTCCATTATATGATTCTTCCGAAGGAATATACATAGTATCCATTACCTCAGCATAGTATTCATCTGGGTAGTTAGCGGTATCCCATTGAATATCTATGTTGTTATTAATTTTTCTACCTGCATAGAAATCATCACCCATCCCAAAGTAATTATCATACATATATTGATCATATGGAGACATTTCCTCGTTCTCTTGATCAACAAAAGCATATTCTCCAATGCCTTCATCACCTGGCGTAGCACCAACTTCATCTGCTAAAATTGCTAATTTTAATCTTACTGTTGAATCACGCACCCAATAAACGAATTGACGGTACTCTGCATTGGTGATTTCGGTTTCGTCCATGTAGAAAGAGCGAACTGTCACTGTCTTAGTTGGCGCATCGCCTACAGCTACAAAATCATCATCTGATTTACCCATGATAAACGATCCTCCAGGTACGAGTGTCATACCAAAGGGTTTTTCTGGATGCCACTGTTTTCCTTGAGTTCCTACCAATTCTCCACGATCACTGGTATTACAACTATATAATGTAAAAATAATCGCAGTAAATGCAATAAGCTTTTTCATAGATATTTAGGTTAAATTATCGAGATTTTTAAGGGAGTAAACCTATTTATAAAATATTTAAAAAACAACATATTTCTTAAAAAACCCTTCAATTCTCGATATTAATTTAGTTTGTTTGTGTTATAGTTCATTTTTTCGGCGGGCTTTAATCCACCTTTCAGGTATTTCCTGATTACAAGCACTCAAATAATCGCCATAAGTGCAAGGTAATAACGTTTCTCTTTTTAATTTATTATTAACATTTGAAAAAAAAGGCAATTCAATCCACCATCGACCGGTTTTATTGCTTTTTTTAAACATTAATATTTCATCTTCAATCGGTACTTTATAGATAACATACTGTGTTTCGTCACTAAAATCATCATCAGAAACTCTAAAGCTAAACCCTTCAATAAAATACCAAAAAATTTGTGCAATTAACATAGCAGCACTTTTTGAATTTTTTAAATCTTTTAATTCATATACACCAAAAGATGTTACCTTATTGCTTATTCCAGCATATCGAGAAATTGCACAAATCTCCCTACCGTCAAATCCATTTGGACTTCTACTGTTTTTATAACTTAAATCAGCGCTTTTTATTGTTCCAATATCTAAAAAAACCATATCAGAATTTCTTAAAATAGGTTCAACCAAAGTAATATCTGCCGTAACTTCTCCCAGCCGGTAACCATCAAAAAATAATTTTTCCATGAGCTGGATTTCTTCTGGAGAATTATAATAAGATTGATACCCAATGTTACTATAATTAAACAAACTATAAGGTTTGTCTATTATTATTTTCCCTACAAAAGACTTATTAGTCATTGGTTGATCCGCATCACCTAAATCAAACTTACTGTCAATATTAGTGATATTTACCATATTTCCTGAAAAATCGTAAGCCCTATATTGAGAATAGGCTAAATCTTGACTTCCGCAAAGTAAAAGTGGTGTTATGCCTTTTTTTAGAAGTTCCTCCATAACGGTCTTCATAGCAAAATGTGTGTCATTTACAGTTTCTCCCTTTTCAATATCACCCATATCGATGATACCATAAGGCCAGTTACCTGGATATAATGAGTATAATGATTTTCTTATTTCATCAAAGCATATTTCTTCTCCAATAAAATCAACATCACTTCTATTTTCCTTAACTCCAAGTATTGCAAACTTGACATTTTTTAAATCTGGTAATTCCCCAGTATTGGCATGAACTCGAATGTTTTTTCCAAGAACACCATTTGGCAATACTTCTCTATGAGCAAGAACAGTTTTAGAAACTGGAGTAAGGAATTCTATCATTATTTTTTCTTAGCTGCTGGTTTTTTCTTGGCTGCTGCTTTTCTCTTTGGTTTCTTTTTTTCAAATATAGCCAAAGCGTTTTCTAAAGTCATTTTATCAGCATTTGTCGTTTTAGGAAGTTCAATTTTAGTTTTTCCTTTAATAAGGTTAAAACGTCCCCATCTTGCTTTTTCTAGTCGAATTCCTTCATCAGTCCAGTTATGAATCAATTTATCGATTTCTTTTTGCTTTTTAGTTTCAATTAATTCAACAATATCAGTATCAGTAAGATTCTCAAAATCATATTTTTTATTAACATTGATAAACAAATTATTCCATTTTATAAATGGTCCAAATCTTCCTGTTCCTTTTTGTACTGGTAGTTCTTCATACTCATAGATTGGAGCGTCTGCTTTTCTTTTTTCTTCGATAAGCTCTTTTGCACTATCCATATCTACATCTAATGGATCCATTCCTTTTGGAAGTGAAATAAACTTTGAGTCAAACTTAATATAGGGGCCAAAACGACCATTATTGATTTGAACTTCAAAACCATCATACATACCAAGATCCTTAGGAAGCTTAAACAAATCCATCACCTCTTCAAATGTCACTTGATGTAATTGTTGATCTGGACGTAGACTTGCAAATTTCTTTTCTTCATCATCTGGAGCCCCTATTTGAGCCATAGGACCAAATTTCCCTAAACGTACTAAAACTGTCTTTCCAGATTCATGATCTTTACCTAGAATACGTTCTCCACTTTCTCTATCAGCATTTTCGGTCACATTTTCAATTTGTGGATGGAATTTTTTATAAAAATCCTTCATCATATGCTTCCACTCCTCATTTCCTTCAGCTATATTATCAAAATCTTCTTCAACTTTAGCTGTAAAATTATAATCTAATATGTATTCAAAATGTTCAACAAGAAAATTATTTACAATCATTCCAATATCAGTAGGCACTAACTTTCCCTTATCAGAACCAATCACTTCAGTCAGCATATTATCTTTTACATCATCCATTAATGTCAACTGTAAATAACTGCGCTCTACTCCTTCAATAGTTCCTTTTTCTACATAATTACGGTTGATGATGGTCGATATTGTTGGCGCGTAGGTAGAAGGTCTTCCTATACCTAATTCTTCCATTTGCTTAACCAAAGATGCTTCCGTATAGCGATAAGGTGGTCTCGTAAATCGTTGTGTAGCTGTAATGTATTTTTTTAACAAGCTATCGCCAACTGCTAATTTTGGCAACATACCCTCTTGTTCCTCATCTTCTAAATCGGTTCCTTCTAAATAAACCTTTAAGAAACCATCAAATTTAATCATTTCACCATTTGCTACAAATTGCTCTGCAACCGACGCACTACTTGCAATCTTTACATTGGTACGCTCTAGTTGAGCATTACTCATCTGTGAAGCTATGGTACGTTTCCAAATTAGAGAATATAGTCTTTCTTGATCATAATCACCACTTATAGTATGTCTTGACATATCTGTTGGACGAATTGCTTCGTGAGCTTCTTGGGCTCCTTTGGCTTTACCTTTAAAATTTCTAGGGGTACAATATTCTTTACCAAAGGAATTTGATATTTCTTCTTCAGCAGCTTGTTTTGCATCATTAGAAAGATTAACACTATCGGTTCTCATATAGGTTATAAGACCCGCTTCGTATAATCGCTGCGCAATGGTCATTGTTTTTCCTACTGAATAATATAATTTTCTTGAAGCTTCTTGTTGAAGTGTTGATGTTGTAAAAGGGGGTGCTGGTGATTTCTTTGCTGGTTTTTTTACTAAATCTGAAACCTTATAACTAGCTCCTATATTCACAGTTAAAAAATCACGTGCTTCCTTTTCAGTTTTAAAATTCTTTGGAAGTTTTGCTTTGAACTTACTTCCAGTGTTATTGGTAAATTCTGCTACAATTCTAAAAGAAGCAATAGGTTTAAAAACTTCAATTTGCCGCTCGCGTTCAACAATTAACCGAACCGCTACCGACTGAACCCTCCCTGCCGAAAGCCCTCCTTTAACCTTTCTCCATAAAACAGGAGATAATTCATAACCAACCAGCCTATCTAATACTCTTCTGGCTTGTTGTGCATTGACAATATTGTAATTTATTTTTCTTGGATTTTCAATCGCTTTTAGTATGGCTGTCTTTGTGATCTCATGAAAAACAATTCGCTTCGTATTGCTTTCTGTTAAATTTAAACTCTCTGATAAGTGCCAAGCAATTGCCTCTCCTTCTCGATCCTCATCACTTGCTAACCATACCATTTCAGCTTTTTTAGCTTGCGATTTTAATTCTTTAACTAAACTTTTTTTATCGCTTGGTATGATGTATTTAGGCGTAAAATCTCCGTCTACATCTACACCTAGTTCCTTGGAAGGAAGATCGGCGATATGGCCAAAACTTGACGCTACTTTAAAATCTTTTCCTAAATATTTTTCTATTGTTTTTGCTTTTGCCGGAGACTCAACAATCACTAAATTCTTTGCCATATTCAGTTTTATTTAGTCAACAAAAGTATATGAATTTTTTAAAATTCAATTTTTAAAAACCAAAAAAAGTAAATTTATTATCATATTCTAATTGTTGTACCGCATCAAAAAGGCTTCTATAAACACCTCCTTAACTCCAACAAAAACAATGGTTTATTTATAAAAACAACAAATAAAAACACCCGATAAATAAGCAGTGAAAAATAATCCAACAAAACAAAGTATTAGACCTAATTGGGCAATTAAAACAGTTGTTTAGAAACAATGTTAAAAAAAATACTGCCATTATGTCATAATTATAATTAAATTGTATCTTTGTTACATCTTAATAAAACAGGCATATTAATTGAGAATTAATTATTCCCATGTTTAATAGGCAAAGAATAACATTAAAATGATCTCCGCTTAGCGAAGAAACCTATGGAAAAAATTATTGATGAAGAGAAACAAGGCGAAGCTTTAATTCTAGATACTAATAAAAAAAATAACCGTAATTTATTTATAGAAAGTTATGGTTGTGCAATGAATTTTAGCGATAGTGAAATTGTCGCTTCTATTCTAGCTAATGAAGGTTTTAATACTACTCAAAACCTTGAAGATGCCGATTTGGTTCTTGTCAACACGTGTTCTATTAGAGATAAAGCAGAACAAACCATTCGAAAACGTTTGCAAAAATACAATGCTGTAAAAAAAATAAACCCAGGAATGAAAGTGGGTGTATTGGGCTGTATGGCCGAACGTTTAAAAGAAAAATTTTTAGAAGAAGAAAAAATAGTTGATTTAGTGGTGGGTCCAGATGCCTATAAGGATCTTCCTAATTTAATAAAAGAAGTAGATGATGGCAGAGATGCCGTAAATGTAATTTTATCTAAAGACGAAACTTATGGTGACATTGCTCCAGTGCGATTAGGAGGTAATGGAGTAACTGCATTTGTAAGTATTACAAGAGGTTGCGACAATATGTGTACTTTTTGTGTTGTTCCTTTTACTAGGGGGAGAGAAAGAAGTAGAGATCCTCAAAGCATCTTGGAAGAAGTCAATGATCTTTCACAAAAAGGTTATAAAGAAATTACTTTATTAGGTCAAAATGTAGATAGTTATTTATGGTATGGTGGAGGTCTTAAAAAAAATTTCAAAAAAGCTTCAGAAATGCAAAAAGCTACCGCAACAAATTTTGCTCAATTACTAGACCTAGTAGCAACAGCAGCACCTAAAATGCGTTTGCGTTTTTCCACATCCAACCCACAAGATATGGAGATTAACGTTTTGCATACCATGGCGAAGCATAAAAACATATGCGACTACATACATTTACCTGTTCAAAGTGGTAGTACCAGAATATTAAAAGAAATGAATAGACAACATACCCGAGAAGAGTATATAAAATTGATTGATAACGTCCGTGAAATTTTACCAAACTGTTCGATATCTCAAGATATGATTACTGGTTTTCCGACAGAAACCGAAAAAGATCATCAAGATACTTTGAGTTTAATGGAATATGTAAAATATGATTACGGCTATATGTTTGCTTATTCTGAAAGACCAGGAACTTTGGCAGCTAGAAAAATTAAAGATGATGTCCCAGAAGAAGTTAAAAAAAGAAGATTATCAGAAATTGTTGCACTACAAAGAGCTCATTGCTCCTATCGAACAGAAGCTTTTGTTGGTAATACTTTCGAAGTATTAATTGAAAAAGAATCTAAAAAAAGTGATCAGCATTGGGCAGGAAGAACATCACAAAATACCATGGCAGTTTTTCCTAAGAAAGATTATAAAATTGGAGAGTTTGTAATGGTAAAAATATCAGATTGCACCAGCGCCACACTTATTGGCGATGGAATTGGATATCCAGATAATAATTAATAATCATCCTGAACTCGATTCAGAACCTTATAAGTACAACTAAAAAGATTTCCGCCTTTGTGGAAAAAAATTATGGAATCAGTACAAGCAACAAAACAACGTTTCGGAATAATTGGAAATGATCCAAATTTAAATAGAGTAATCGAAAAAGCAATTCGCGTGGCTCCAACAGATATTTCTGTTTTAGTAACCGGAGAAAGTGGAGTTGGTAAAGAAAGTATTCCTAAAATAATACATTCTTTATCACATCGTAAGCATGGTAAATACATTGCTGTTAACTGTGGCGCTATCCCTGAAGGAACTATTGATAGTGAATTGTTTGGCCACGAAAAAGGTGCATTTACTGGAGCAACTTCAACTAGAAATGGTTATTTTGAAGTTGCAGATGGAGGAACTATCTTCCTAGATGAGGTTGGAGAACTTCCACTTCCAACTCAAGTCCGTTTGTTGCGTGTTTTAGAAACTGGAGAATTTTTAAAGGTTGGTTCTTCAAAAAATCAAAAAACAGATGTTCGCATTGTTGCTGCTACAAATATTAATATGGCAGAAAATATTAGCAAAGGTAAATTTAGAGAAGATCTTTATTACCGTTTAAGCACTATTGAAATTAACTTACCACCGTTGCGAGAAAGAGCTGAAGACATTCATTTAATTTTCAGAAAATTTGCGTCAGATTTTGCTCAAAAATATAAGATGCCTACTATAAGATTAGACCAGCAAGCAACAGATTTACTATTAAAATACCATTGGGGAGGAAACATTCGTCAGTTAAGAAACGTTGCTGAACAAATATCAGTTCTAGAAAAAGATAGAACAATCAGTTATAAAACCTTGCGAAATTATTTAAAAGATGTTGGAAGCAATCTTCCCGCTGTTATTGAAACTAAAAAAAAGGAAAGTGACTTTAGTAATGAAAGAGAATTACTTTACAAAGTACTTTTCGATATGCAACGAGATTTAAATGATGTGAAAAAACTAACTTTAGAGTTGATGAAAACTGGTAATAACACTAAAGTACAAGAAGAGCACTCTAACATTATTAATAAGATGTACAGCGACACTAAAAATACTGAAGATAGCTTGGCAGATTTAGTAGATCAAGACTTTGAAACACCCATAGAAAACATAAAAGTTCTTGGTATTTCTGAAAACCAATCAGAAAATTACAGTCAAAATTCAGATTCTTCGAATAACTACGCTTATGCAGAAGATATTGAGGAGGAAGAAAATTTATCCATTCAAGAAAAGGAGTTAGAACTGATAAAAAAATCACTTGAAAAATACCACGGAAAAAGAAAAGATGCAGCAGAAGAATTAGGGATTTCAGAAAGAACACTTTATCGAAAAATTAAACAATATAATTTGTAAATTAGTCTCGTATTTATTTTAACCGATGAAAAAAATAAAAATAATTTTTGCTTTAATTTTAGTCTCTATCACTTTTAATAGTTGTGGCACTTATTCTTTTACAGGCGCCGATATAGATTATTCGACCACCAAAACGTTTCAAGTAAATTATTTTAAAAATGATGCTCCCATTGTAGAACCAGGAATCGGAAGAGATTTTACTTTAAAATTGCAAGATCTTTTACTAAATCAAACCAATTTAGATTTGGTAAATAGTAGTGGGGATTTAATTTTTGAAGGTGAAATTATAGAATATTATATTGCACCTATTACTGCTACATCAGAAATTACAGCAGCACAAAATAGATTGACAATTATTATTAATGTTCGTTTTTACAATACAAAAGAGAAATTAAAAGATTTTGATCAGCGATTTAGATTTTATTATGATTATCCAGGAAGTTCGCAATTGGTAGGATCACAAAAAGACGAAGCAATTAATGTTATTTTTGAAAGAATAACACAAGATATATTCAATACCTCATTAGCAAATTGGTAGCTAATAATTAAGACTCTTTTTAAGGGAACTATGAACGCAAAAACCTATATATATCTTCTAGCAAATCCGGAAAAAATAAGCCACGAGCATCAAGATGAATTATCTGATCTTATTGAAAAATACCCTTATTTTCAATCTGCTAGAGCGTTGCAATTAAAAGGCTTGAAAAATTCGAATAACTATTTATACAATGACTCTTTAAAATTAACAGCTGCTTATACTGCAGATAGAAATATTCTTTTTGAATACATCACCTCTGATCACTTTATCCAGAATAAAATATCGGAACTCATTCAGCAACATGACGAATCTGTTATTGAAATGGAGGTTGTTTCAGAGAATATATCGAATCAAGTAAGTATCGAAATTGACAATCAAATTAAAGGAGAATTAAAAAAAGCAGAAGCCATACTAAACCCAGATTTATTTCATAGAAAAGAAGGTTATATTAATGAATTAGTGAAAGCCAATAAGAGTGAAGCTAATTCTTCCATTAAAGAAATACAAAAAGTTGAATTAGAAGAAAATCAGCCTTTAGATTTTACAAAAGAAGACGGACATTCTTTTTCTGAATGGCTAAAATTAACTTCGGCAACACCTATAGTTCGAGAAGAAATTAAAGAAAATTCTTCAATAAATAAGCAGAATTTTGATTTAATTGACAAGTTTATTAAAGATAAACCCAAGTTAAAAAAAGGGGTAAACTCTACTAAAAGTGATGCGAACAATGAAGTGCAAAAAAATCTTGCAGGTCAATATTCACTTACTTCTGAAGCGTTAATGACTGAAACTTTAGCGAAGGTTTATTTGCAACAAAAGAACTTTAAAAAAGCATTACAAGCATATCATATTTTAAGTTTGAAATATCCCGAAAAAAGTGGTTTCTTTGCAGACCAAATTCGAGCAATAAATAAACAGATTAATATAAAAGACTCATGAGCACGTTTACAATATTCATAGGATTAATAATTTTTGTCGCATTTTTATTAATAGTAGTAATTATGGTACAAAATCCTAAAGGAGGTGGATTATCGTCTTCTTTTGGAGGTGGTGGAACACAACAATTAGGAGGAGTTCAAAAAACAACAGATTTTTTAGATAAAAGTACTTGGACTTTAGCTACTTTATTATTAGCATTAATCTTACTTTCCAATATTTCAATTATGGGAGACGCTAGAAATGCTGGTTCTAAAGCTTTTGATGAAAATGCTATAGAAAACGCATTATCACCAGCAAGTGCTACACCACAAGAAACGTCTGAAGACACTAACTAGTATAAATTTTCATAAAATTTAAAAAATGCCAGCTTATGACAAGCTGGCATTTTTTATGGACACTTGTCACTTATATTCAAGTGGCATACTTTTAGCTTAAACAATTATAAATATAATATTAATAAAAAAACACTGATAATGGCATTAAAAATTCAACCTCTTTCAGATAGAGTTTTAGTAGAACCACAAGAAGCGGAAACAAAAACTGCTTCAGGATTATACATCCCAGATTCTGCAAAAGAAAAACCACAACAAGGCAAAGTTGTTGCAGTTGGAAAAGGAAAAAAAGACCACGACATGACTGTGAAAATTGGTGACCTTGTACTTTATGGAAAATATTCAGGAAGTGAATTAAAACATGAAGGTAGCGATTACCTTATTATGCGAGAAGAAGATATTCTAGCAATTATTTAATTATAATTATTAAAGTTTAATCAAAAAGATTTTAAAAATGGCAAAAGATATAAAATTTGATATTGAAGCACGTGATAGTATAAAACGTGGTGTTAATGCATTGGCAGATGCAGTAAAAGTAACCCTAGGACCTAGAGGACGTAATGTAATAATAGGAAAGTCATTTGGTGGACCTCAAATCACCAAAGATGGTGTAACGGTAGCAAAAGAAATTGAGTTAGAAGATCCTCTTGAAAACATGGGAGCTCAAATGGTAAAAGAAGTTGCTTCAAAAACCAATGATTTAGCTGGAGATGGTACTACTACCGCTACAGTTTTGGCACAAGCTATCGTTAAGGAAGGATTAAAAAATGTTGCTGCTGGCGCAAATCCGATGGACTTAAAGGCCGGAATCGATAAAGCAGTTGCTGCAATTACTGCAAACTTAAACAAGCAAGCTAAAAAAGTAAGTAACTCTTCAGGCATGATTAAGCAAGTTGCTTCTATATCTGCTAATAACGACGAATTAATCGGTAACTTAATTTCTGAAGCATTTGGAAAGGTAGGTAAAGAAGGAGTCATTACAGTTGAAGAATCTAAAGGAACTGAAACCTATGTGGATGTTGTGGAAGGAATGCAATTTGATCGTGGTTACCTATCTCCTTACTTTGTAACTGATAGTGAGAAAATGCAAACTGAAATGGAGAGCCCAATGATTCTCCTTTATGATAAGAAAGTTTCCACAATGAAGGACTTACTTCCTATTTTGGAACCGGTTGCACAACAAGGAAAATCATTATTAATTATTGCTGAAGATGTTGATGGAGAAGCATTAGCTACTTTAGTTGTTAATAAACTAAGAGGTTCTCTAAAAATAGCAGCTGTTAAAGCTCCAGGATTTGGAGATAGACGTAAAGCAATGTTAGAAGATATTGCAATTTTAACTGGAGGAACTGTAATCTCAGAAGAGTTAGGTTTTACATTAGAAAATGCAACTTTAGAGATGTTAGGAACTGCTGAAACGGTAACTATTGACAAAGACAATACGACCATTGTAAAAGGTGCAGGAAACAAGAATGATATCAAAGCTAGAGTAAACCAAATAAAAGCTCAAATTGAAACTACTACAAGTGATTATGATAAAGAAAAACTTCAAGAGAGACTTGCTAAATTAGCTGGCGGAGTTGCTGTTTTATATGTAGGAGCAGCTTCTGAAGTAGAGATGAAAGAAAAGAAAGACCGTGTAGATGACGCATTAAATGCAACACGTGCTGCTGTTGAAGAAGGAATTGTAGCTGGAGGTGGTGTCGCACTAGTTAGAGCGATATCAGTTTTAGAAAAATTAAATGCCGATAGCCTTGATGAACAAACTGGAATCAACATTGTAGCAAAAGCTATTGAATCACCTTTACGTACAATAGTTGACAACGCTGGTGGAGAAGGATCTGTTGTTATCAACAAAGTAGTGGAAGGAAAAAATAACTTTGGCTATGATGCGAAATCAGATAAATATGTAGACATGCTGAAAGCAGGAATTATCGATCCTAAAAAAGTAACTCGTGTTGCTTTAGAAAACGCAGCTTCTGTAGCTGGTATGATTTTAACTACCGAATGTGCTTTGGTAGACATTAAAGAAGATGCTCCTGCAATGCCTCCTATGGGCGGAGGCGGTATGCCAGGGATGATGTAATAAACCAATTAATATCAAAAAAAACCTCTGAAATTCAGAGGTTTTTTTGTTTATTATTTTTTCTAATTCTCTTGATCCTCTATAATGTCATCACTTCTATATTTACAACAAGGATGTACTGAAGCATAGGCTTCATCAGTAGCTATGATCTCTGTTGTGTCATGACCAACTGCTGCAATTCCTTCTTGAATTTGAATTAAATCGGTTTTACGTTCGTCATAAATAAGACTTAATTCATGTGTTTCTACATTCCAAACAGCAGATTTTACTCCTTTTGTTTTAATGGAAGCTTTTTCAATTCGATCTTTACACATTAAACAAACTCCATCTACTTCTATAATAGCTTTTGCATTTTTATTTTGTGCGCTAAGGGTAACTCCTATTAAAAAGAATAGCCCTAATAAAATTGTTCTTTTCATTTTCATTTTTTTTAATTTATTTTATAACGTAAACCTGCGTAAAAACTAATTCCAAAAATCGGACCATATACAAATGTGGTATCAAAAGTATCCTCAAAAGGATTTTCGCTATTCAATATTGGATCCGATTGTTTTTCATTTGTTAAATTTTCCCCACCCAAATATAACTCAAAAGAATTAGAAAATACTTTTGTGATTTGAGCATTTAAAGTAGCTATCGTCGGAGTTTTTTCAGGTAACTTATAAGCTATTGGATTTCCATAAGTTGAAGAAAAACGTTGTTCTCCTAACCAATTAAAGGTGGCATCAAACTTCCATTGTGAAGCCTTTTCTTTTCTTTTTGTTTCATACGAAATATTCGTAAAAACCCGATTTTTTGGAATTAAAGGATTGTCTAATTTCCCATAACTATAACTATAATCGGTTTTTACATCATAATATTTATAAGCTGATCTAACATCAAAGCCTTCAACAATATTAATACTTAATTCCGCTTGAAAACTATTTGCATAACTTTCTCCCTTTAAATTATAGAAATTCACTTCCCGTGGGTTCTCCCAATCCACTACAATTTGATTTACAAAATCGGTTCGATAATAATCAAAAGTAACTTCAGCTTTTTTTCCAAAAAAAGTAAATTTTTGTGAGAATGAAACTCCATAATTCCACGCAATTTCGGGGTCCAAACCATAAATACTTCCGTTGGTATCTAAAATATTAATAGTTCTAGAAGATGCAAACATTTTTTGATTTTCGGTAAAGATATTAGCACTTCTTTTACCTCTTCCAGCAGAAACTCTAAAGGCTGAATCGTCCCAAGGTGTATATCTTAAGTGTATTCTTGGAGTTAAAAAAGTTCCCAGTAAATTATGCCTATCAATTCGCAATCCAGCAGTAAGATTTAAATCACCTAAATTATCATACGAATATTCAAAAAATGCTCCTAATGAGTTTTCAGTACGTTGATATTTAGTGGTATTAACGAGTTCATTATAGTCATCATAGGTTGCACTAATACCCGTTTTAAACTTGTTTCTAGAATCACCAATAATAGAATTAAAAATAGCATTGGCATACACACTATTATGAGTAATGTTATACACGTTAAATCCAAAGTAAGAATCTTGCACGTGATTGCTATATGCTGCTTGAACTCCTATACTTTGGTAAGGGATTTCAGGATTTACATAACCAAATTTTGCGGAAGCGTCAAAACGCCTTGTATCAATTTCACTACCCCAATAATTAGTTGTAAACTTATCTATTTTAGGATCAAAATCTATTTGACCTGTTTGTTTTTCATCATTTAAAAACTTAATATTTACAAAACTTACAAGGCCTTTTTCATTATTTATATATTGCCAACGGTTCATCAAGTTTAGTTGCTGTTGTAATGGCATGTCTAAAAATGAATCTTGATTTTTATCAAATTTTTGATTTCTTAAATCTCCATGCACATATAGTCCAGTATCCCATTTATCTGAAATTTTACTATTTAAATGGGTGTTTAATTCTATTCGTCCGTTTCCATTTACATAAGCATTGACAAATAATCGATCGTCAGTTGAAGGTTTTTGCAGCTCTGCATTAATTTGACCAGCTATACTTTCAAAACCATTTACAACACTTCCCGCTCCTTTGGTAATTTGAATACTTGATACCCAAGTACCTGGAATAAAACTCAACCCGTAAGCTTGTGAAGCACCTCTTATGGAAGGAATATTTTCGGTAGTTATTAAAATATAAGGGCTTGTTAAACCTAACATTTTAATTTGTCTAGTTCCTGTAACTGCATCTGCAAAATTTACATCGATGGAAGGATTGGTTTCAAAACTCTCAGAAAGATTACAGCAAGCAGCTTTTAACAATTCTGAACTACTTACGTTAATCACATTAGTAGCAGATAAAAAAGATCTTGTAGATGCTTTTTTTCTAGTACTAATTAGCACCTCATCTAACTGCCCTTTTGCTGTTAAGGTATGTTTTATCGGTTTCGTGTTTGAAATTAGTAGTGTATCGGTTTTATAACCTACATAACTAAAAACAAGTTTTTTATATTCCTTCTTATATGGAATCGTAAAGGATCCATCTGAGTCGGTGATCGTTCCCAAAGAAGCATTTAACCAAAAGACATTTGCTCCAGCTAAACCAATGATCTCGTTATTTCCATTTTTTTCTGATAGCACACCTTCTATTTTATTTTGAGAAATAGATACGAATGGTGTTAATAATAGTATAAATAATAGATATTTCATTTTTTAATTTTTTCTTATAAATAGATTGAAAATTGAAAACAGGTATTGCTTTCAATAAAATTTAAAAAAAGAAAAAATCAAATGGTAAATACCTGATAAAGGACAGATAGATTCTTGCCTATAGGTGGAGGTTTATAATTTGCATAAAAAAGTAGCCCTTGAGAAGGGTCACTAAACTGTTTAAATATAGGAACGAAACTTGCAATAAAAGGAACATTTATTTGAAGATCAAATAATGATAAAGAATAATTATCGTCAGTATCTATATTTTCGTATTTATTTTTACAACAATGGCGGTCTTTTTGCGTTTCGTTATCACAACCTTTTACATCCATTTTAATTCCGCAACTAAGGTTTTTTTCGCCTAAAGTGATGGTAGAAATAACCTCAAAATCTCCACAAAAATGTTTTGCATAAGTAACTCCAGTGTTACTCGCTAAAATTAAAATGGTCAGTACTATTGAAATTATTTTTTGCATACTCAACAAAAATACAACTTAAGCTTCAAAAAATCTAATTTAGTATCCTTATTTAACTTGAATTTAGATTAAAAAAAGTAAAAAAAACGAACTTAAAACAAACACAATCAATAATTTAATTAAAAAAACTACTATAATACAGTGCGAATAAATTTGTAGAAGCTGAATAAAAAAAAGAAAAAAATACAACATGTAAAATTGAAGATAATTTCACAATCCTCCTAATTTAAAAAACATCCAAATTAACGCTATATAAATAATTGTATTAAATATATATCTTAAAAAATAGCAACTCTTTTATTAACTTTGCTTTTCAATATTTTTTGATGCACTATAAAAATCTTCAGGATAAAATTAAAAAAATTATAAATCATGATAATCTAACAATCAACAATCGCCTTGTTGCAATTTGTGAAGTTCTTCAAAAAAATATTGATTATTATGACTGGGTTGGATTTTACTTTGCCAATCATAAAGAAAAAACCTTGCATTTAAAAGCCTTTGCTGGCGAACCAACAAATCATACGGTTATCCCCTTTGGAAAAGGTATTTGTGGCCAAGTAGCGGTCTCTAATCAAAACTTTGTAGTGGAAGATGTAAAAGCACAGGATAACTATATTGCCTGTAATATTCATGTAAAAGCTGAAATTGTAATTCCTTTATTTAAAGACGGAATTAATATAGGCCAAATAGATGTTGATTCTAATTCCGTTAATCCTTTTTCAAAAAAAGATGAACGTTTTTTAGAATGGATTAACCAACAAGTGGTTACAATTCTTTAATTTTTAACAAATTAAATCTGTATTACATTCCGGTTCTTATCGCTTCAACTGGATCTAGTTTTGATGCTGAAATCGCTGGAACAATACCTGCGACAAGTCCTATAATTGCGGATATTGCAGTTCCGATGAACATGTTCCAAGCAGATAATACAAAATTAAAATCACCAGTAAATGTAGATGCGAAAATCGATACTATAAAAACCAATATCAATCCAATTAATCCACCTATTACCGAAAGTATAACTGCTTCAAATAAAAACTGAAATAGAATAAACTTATTTTTTGCTCCTAAGGACTTTTGTATTCCTATCAAATTGGTTCGTTCCTTTACACTAACAAACATAATATTAGCAATACCAAAACCCCCTACCAATAAAGAAAATCCGCTAATTATCCAACCAATTCCATTCATGGTAGTCGTAATTCCATCAATTACATCTTTAAAGCCCTCTAAGCGATTGACAAAGAAATTATCGATCTCATCGGGTTTTAATCCTCTTGCCATTCTAATTTTTTGTTTTAATGAAGCGATATATCCCGCGTTATCAATTCCGCTTTCTGGTTTTACAATAATTTGTGGAAAGGTAGATTTATTATTGTCTCCAAATATTTTTCTTGCCATATTTACTGGAATGAAAACCGCAGTATCCTTTGACCCACCAAATAGGCCGGAACCTTCTTTTTTCAGCACTCCAATCACCACAAATTTTCGCCCATACAAACGCACTTTTTTACCAAGAGCTAAGGTCGAAGGAAATAAGGTTTTAGCTATTTCATCTCCAAGAATAATTACAGGAGTTCCACTATTGGATTCAGATTCATTAAAAAAACGTCCCTCTGCAATTTGAAGCGCTTCAATATCATAATATTCATACGTAACAGCGCCAATTTCTACATTGGAAACTGAATTTTCTTCAAATTTTATAGAAGTTGACGGCACATTTAAAGAAAAAGAAGCAGCCTCCGTATCTGGCATATACTTACTTATATACTGATATTCATCATAACTTACATCTGGAAATTGTTGCCGTTTCCAACGAGGAACATCAGTGGGTCCAAAAGAAAAACGCATGACAATAATGGTACTATTATCTAGAGAACTAATACTGTCATCAATTTCCTTTTTAAGAGAATCTACCGCGGCTAAAACAGCTATAATTGAAAAAATACCGATGGTTACTCCTAATAGAGACAAAAATGTACGCAGCTTATTGTTTTTAAGTGCACTGATTGCAAAATTGAAACTTTCTTTTAATACACGCAGATATATAAGCATCTTTAAAATTTAATATGGACTTTCTTAGATTGAAAGTTTTAAAACATAATTCTTAGCAAAATTTTAATGTTTTTTACAATCAAAAAAGTTTCACTAATATAGGACGTTTTCTATTAACATATGTTACAAATTTAAGAGGTAATTATGTACTTTTGTAAATGTCTGTTTTAAAGATTTAAAATTTATATTTTTTATGAGCAATAAAAAAATCACCTCTGCATTAATTTCTGTTTTTCACAAAGAAGGATTAGCACCCATCGTTAAAAAATTAAACAATCTCGGAGTAACTATATACTCAACTGGTGGGACTCAAAAGTTTATTAACGATTTAGGAATCGATGTAATTCCTGTTGAAGACATCACCGATTACCCTTCTATTTTAGGCGGAAGAGTTAAAACATTGCACCCAAAAATTTTTGGAGGTATTCTAAACAGACAAGATAATGAAAGTGATGTTTCTGAAATGAAAGCATATAACATTCCTCAATTGGATCTTGTAATTGTAGATTTATATCCTTTTGAAAAAACAGTTGCCTCAGGAGCAGATGAAGCCAGTATAATTGAAAAAATTGATATTGGTGGCATTTCATTAATTAGGGCTGCAGCAAAAAATTTCGCTGATACACTTTGTGTTTCATCAATGCAAGATTACAAAGAATTATTACACCTAATTTCAGAAAATAATGGTGAAGTTTCTTTAAAAGACAGAAAACAATTTGCTGCAAAATCATTCAATATATCATCACATTACGATACTGCAATTTTTAATTATTTCAATAAAGATCAACTCATTTCTTCTTTAAAAATTAGCGAACCAAATGGCAAGGTTTTACGGTATGGTGAAAACCCCCATCAAAAAGGGTTTTTCTTTGGAGATTTCGATTCAATATTTGACAAACTACATGGAAAAGAATTAAGCTATAATAATTTATTAGATGTAGATGCAGCGGTTAACTTAATGGCAGAGTTTATCGGAGAAGCTCCTACGTTCGCAATTTTAAAACACAACAATGCTTGTGGAATTGCACAACGCGAAACAGTACATCAAGCTTATGTTGATGCTTTAGCAGGCGATCCCGTTTCAGCTTTTGGAGGAGTTTTAATTAGCAATGTTGAGATTGATGAAGCTGCATCTGAAGAAATTCATAAATTATTTTGTGAGGTGGTAATCGCCCCATCTTTTTCTAAAAATGCTTTAGAGGTATTAAAAAATAAAAAAAATAGAATTCTCTTAATTCAAAAAAATATTGAATTACCAAAAACCACGGTTAGAACTTGTTTAAATGGAACTCTGCTGCAGGATAAAGACAATTTAACAGACAGTCTTCAAAATTTAACATATGCAACTACCAATAAACCAAATTCTAACGAGTTAAATGATATGTTATTTGCTTCAAAAATTTGTAAAAACACAAAATCTAATACCATTGTTTTGGTAAAAGACAAACAGTTATGCGCTAGCGGAACAGGACAAACATCAAGAGTTGATGCATTGACACAAGCGATTAATAAAGCTTCCTCCTTTAATTTTAATTTAAAAGGATCTGTAATGGCAAGTGATGCGTTTTTTCCATTTCCAGATTGTGTAGAAATCGCAAACAAAGCTGGGATTACTGCTGTAATCCAACCCGGTGGCTCTATTAAAGATGGTTTAAGTATTGATTATTGTAATACCCATGCTATGGCAATGGTATTTAGTGGAATACGACATTTTAAGCATTAATTTTTATTACATTTGTAAAGCACATGTTTAATTTCAATACACTAGCATAACATATGGGATTTTTTGACTTCTTAACTGAAGAAATAGCAATAGATTTAGGTACTGCCAATACTTTAATTATACATAACGATAAAGTTGTAGTAGATGCTCCTTCTATTGTTGCTAGGGACCGCAGCACTAGAAAAATAATAGCGGTAGGCACAGAGGCAAATTTAATGCAAGGTAAAACCCATAAAAATATAGAAACCGTAAGGCCTCTAAAAGATGGTGTAATTGCTGATTTTGACGCTAGTGAACAGATGATAAATATGTTCATTAAAGACATACCAGCGCTTAAGAAGAAATGGATCACACCATCGCTAAGAATGGTTATTTGTATTCCAAGTGGTATTACTGCTGTGGAAATGCGTGCTGTAAAAGAAAGCGCAGAAAGGGTAAATGGAAAAGAGGTTTATTTGATTCATGAACCTATGGCTGCTGCTATTGGCATTGGAGTTGATATCATGCAGCCCAAAGGAAATATGATTGTAGATATAGGTGGTGGAACTACTGAAATCGCAGTTATTGCCCTTGGTGGAATTGTTTGTGATAAATCTGTTAAAATTGCTGGTGATGTTTTTACCAACGACATTATCTATTACATGAGAACTCAACATAACTTATATGTTGGTGAACGTACTGCTGAAAATATTAAAATTCAAATTGGTGCCGCAACTGAAGATTTAGATTTACCACCAGAAGATTTAGCGGTTCAAGGACGTGATTTATTAACTGGAAAACCTAAACAAATACAAACTTCCTATAGAGAAATTGCAAAAGCATTAGATAAATCAATTTTAAGAATTGAAGATTCGGTAATGGAAACATTATCGAAAACACCACCAGAATTAGCAGCAGATATTTATAACACCGGTATTTATCTAGCAGGTGGTGGATCTATGCTTAGGGGGCTGGATAAACGTTTGTCTCAAAAAACAGATTTACCAGTTTATATAGCAGAAGACCCTTTAAGAGCAGTAGTTCGAGGTACTGGTATCTGTTTAAAAAACTTACCAAGATTTAAAAGTGTATTAATTAAATAATAATCAATTGACGATATTTAATTAAAATAAATAACGCTTATGCAGCAGATTATATTTTTCTTAATTCGGAATAAAAATTTCCTGCTGTTTATTGTTTTATTCTCTATTTCAATTTTTCTAACAATACAATCTCATTCTTACCATAAAAATAATTTTATTAATTCATCAAATAGTGTTATTGGAGGTATTTATACTATTAAAAGTTCAATTACTAATTATTTTAATTTAAGAAAAGAAAATGAAATATTAATAGATGAAAATACCAGGATTAGAATACAATTAGAATCTTATAAGAGCAAAGTAGTGAATCAAAATATTGATACCAATTCCATCCTTTCAAAATATTATTTCGTTTCTGCAAAAGTGATTAATAATTCATTTTCAAAAACAAAGAACAAACTTACTATAGACAAAGGTGAAAGAGATAGCATACAATTAGATTTAGGAGTTATTACCTCTAAAGGAATTGTTGGGATCATAGACAATGTTTCAAATAAATATGCAACAATTCAGTCAATTTTAAACACTAATAGTCAGATAAATGCGAAATTAAAAAATGCAAAACATTTTGGTTCCTTAGTTTGGAACACGCAAGATCCTAATGTTATTCAATTAATTGACATCCCTAGATTGGCTCCAGTAAAAATAGGAGACACAATTGTTACAGGAGGAAAATCTACCATATTTCCCGAAGGGATTTTAATCGGGGCTGTGGTCGATTTTGAATTAACTGAAGATAAAAACTCACAGAATTTAAATATTCAATTATTTAATGATATGACAAATTTACAACATGTATACATCATTGATAATTTAGACTCTCAAGAAATTATCAACTTAGAAAAAGGATTATAAAATGTTGAATAACGAGATTTTAAAAAATATCATTCGATTCATATTGTTAGTATTAACACAAGTATTACTATTAAATCATATCAATTTTTTAGGTTATGTAAATCCATATATTTATATTTTATTTATAATAGTTTTTCCTTTTACAGGTAATAAAAGTTTACTAATTTTTTTAAGTTTTATGCTAGGCTTAACAATTGATTTTTTTTTAGATTCTGGAGGCATACACGCAGCTGCCTGTGTTTTTATAGCCTATATACGACCACAGGTTTTAAAATATTCATTTGGAATTAGCTACGAATACAATACTATAAAAATAAGTAATACAGATTTCATGAAGCAACTTATCTATGTTGGATCGATGGTCTTTTTTAATCATATTGTATTATTTTCATTAGAAACTTTTAATACAGATCACTTATTATTATTATTAAAGTCAACGGTATTTTCAAGTATTTTTAGTACCATTATTATATTAAGTGCAATTACCATTTTTAGCGAAAAACCAAAGTGAGAAAATACCTATTTTTACTTATTGTTATTAGTACTGGAATTTTAATTTCAGCAAGACTTTTTTACCTACAAGTCTATGACACTTCTGCGCAAATTTCATCACAGAATAACGCAATAAAAAAAATATATGATTTTCCTCAAAGAGGATTTATTTTTGATAGAAATAGAAAATTATTAGTTTCGAATCAGCCATCTTATGATGTAATGGTAATTCCAAAAAATACCGAAACTCTAAATCCAAATTTAAAGCAAGAATTTTGTGATTTATTAAAGATAACCCAAGAAGATTATGATAGAATTTTAGAGAAAGCAATAATTTACTCACCAAGATTACCCTCTGTTGTGGTTCCACAATTTACAAAAGATGAATATGCTTATCTATCAGAAAAAATGTGGAAATACAAAGGTTTTTATATTCAAAAAAGAGCTTTACGAGATTATCAAGTATCCAATTCAGCTAATGTTTTTGGCTATATCGCTGAAGTAAATAAAAGCATTATTAAAAAAAACCCTTATTATCTAATGGGTGATTTAATTGGTAAATCTGGAATAGAAATGGAATATGAAGAAGTCTTAAGAGGTAAAAAAGGCGTCAAGTATATTCAAATGGATAGATTTAATAGAAAAATAGGACCCTATAAAAAAGGAATTTACGATACCATACCTATTAATGGAAAAGACATTACACTTACAATTGATGAAGATCTACAAGAATATGGTGAGCGATTATTAATTAACAAAAGAGGAGGTATTGTTGCTTTAGAACCCGCTACTGGAGAAATATTAGCATTGATAACAGCACCTAATTACGATCCTAAATTATTAGTTGGTAGGGAACGTTCTAAAAATTTCACGAAACTATGGTATGATACTATTTCCAGACCTTTATTTGATCGAGTTTTACAAGGAGAATACCCTCCTGGTTCGCCTTTTAAATCTTTAACTGCTTTAATAGGAATGCAAGAGGGAGTCATCAATAGTTCCGAAAAAATATCATGCTATAATGGATATAATTATGGTGGAAAGAAAATGTTAGGCTGTCATCCCCATGATAGTCCATTAACAATGATTGGAGGAATTGCTAATTCCTGTAACAGTTATTTTTGCACTATTTATAAGCGAAGTATTGAAAAATATCCAAGTCCACAGGAAGGAATTGATAATTGGAAAAAACATTTAGAAAGTTTTGGATTAGGTAATTACATAGGATATGATTTACCTCCAGGAAAAAAAGGGTTAATTCCATCTTCAGAATTTTATAATAGGTGGTATCAATATCCTAAATATAATTGGTATGCAACAGCAACTATATCAAATGCAATAGGTCAAGGAGAAGTCATTTTAACTCCTATGCAAATGGTTAATTTTACAGCTGCTATTGCAAATAAAGGCTGGTATTATAAACCGCATATTCTAAAAAAAATAAGTGACATAGATACTATTTCATCAAAATATACCAAAAGGTATAATACCACTATAGATGCTCAACATTTCGAACCTATTATTGAAGGAATGTTTGATGTATATAATGAAGGCACTGCAAAGCACATTCAAATTCCTGGTATCGAAATATGCGGAAAAACGGGAACTGCCGAGAATTTTACTAAAATTGACGGCAAAAGAGTACAACTTACGGATCATTCAATTTTTATTGCATTTGCACCTAAAGACAATCCAAAAATTGCAATAGCTGTTATCGTTGAAAATGGATATTGGGGTTCTCGCTGGGCAGGAAGAATTGCCGGACTAATGATTGAAAAATATTTAAAGGGAGAAATTACTCGAAAAGACATGGAAGAATACGTTTTAAACGGAAGTCTTTTAGAAGAATATGAGAAACCATATTCTGGAAAAACATTTAACATCAATTATTAATGTTAGGATCAAAAGGAACAAAATTTGATTGGCCAACTATTTATATATATATAACATTAGTAGTTATAGGTTGGGTGAATATTTATTCTGCATCTTATAGTACTACCTCAACTGCTTTTTTTGATTTCTCACAGGTCTATGTAAAACAATTGGTATGGATTAGTTTAAGTTTAGTACTTATTCCTTTTATTTTGACTGTAGAAGCAAAATTCTACGAACGTTTCTCGAGTATTATTTATATAATTTCATTAATATCATTAGTGGGTTTATTTTTTTTAGGTAAAAATGTGAATGGAGCTACTTCTTGGTATTTTTTAGGAGGATTTAGTATTCAACCTAGTGAATTTGCAAAAGCTGCAACAGCTCTTGCTTTAGCTAAATATGTAAGCGATATACAAACTGATTTAAAATCTTTTAAGGACCAAATTAAATCATTAATTATAGTTTTTTTACCAGCATTAATAATTATACCTCAACCTGACCCTGGAAGCGCATTAGTTTATGTGGCCCTCATATTTCCTTTATACAGAGAAGGACTGCATTTTATCTATTTACTATTAAGTTTTATAATTGCAGCTCTTTTTGTAGCAACTTTAGCATTTGGAACTTTTTGGGTATCCTTAGGTATATTCATAATTATAGCAATCATTTATTTTAAAAATTATAAAAAAAAGCAATCTATTTTTAAATATGGATTTATTGCACTTGCTTGTATAGGCTTTTCAATTTCTGTAAATTTTATTTTTGAAAATGTTTTAGAACAGCGTCATAGAGATCGGTTTAATATTGTATTGGGTAAAGAAGTTGACACTAAAAGTATTGGATATAACACCAATCAAAGTGAGATAGCGATAGGTAGTGGAGGCTGGACAGGTAAAGGATGGCTTCAAGGAACACAAACAAAAGGAAAATTTGTACCAGAACAGGATACCGATTATATATTCAGTACTGTCGGAGAAGAATGGGGGTTTTTGGGAAGTATTGGTGTTGTTATTCTTTTTATAACATTAATTATTAGGCTATTGATTTTAGCAGAAAGACAAAAGTCACAATATAGTCGAATCTATGGTTATAGTGTTTCTTCTATATTGTTTTTTCATTTTTTTATAAATATTGGAATGGTCTCTGGCTTATTACCGACTATTGGGATACCATTGCCTTTTTTTAGTTATGGTGGCTCTGGTTTATGGGGATTTACAATTCTACTATTTATATTTATTAGATTAGATGCTTCCAATTATATTAATCGCTAAGACCTATCATAGAAAAATAATGTTAATCTGTTTTCTATTCATATGTATTTTTTTATCTAGTTTTTACATCCATTGCATCTCTTAAAGCATTACCTATCAAAACAAACACAGTAACCAAACTCATAATAGCAAGTCCCGGAATTATTGCTAGATAGGGTTTTCCTAAAATTATATAAGAATAATGGTCCTTAATGATACCTCCCCAACTTGGCATTGGAGGCTGAGCACCAATACCCAAAAAACTAAGTCCACTTTCAATTAAAATAGCTCCTGCAAAATTAGCTGCAGAAATAATAATTACTGGTGCCATACTATTAGGTAATATATGCTTTAATATGATTTTAAAATCATGAAAGCCTAGTGCTTTTGCAGCTTTTACATATTGCATTTGTTTCACGCCCATAACTTGTCCTCTAACCACTCGAGCAACTTCTACCCACATAGTGAGACCTACAGCGATAAAAACCTGCCAGAACCCTTTCCCTAAAGCTAAGGTAATTGCTATAACTAAGAGTAATGTAGGGATTGACCAAGTTACATTAATCAACCACATAATTACAGCATCTATTTTTCCTCCGTAATAACCGGCAATAGCTCCCATTGTAACTCCAATAATCAAAGAAATAAAAACCGAAACAAAACCGATGGCTAGGGAAATACGAATACCAATAAGCATTCTACTTAGAAGATCTCTGCCGTATTTATCGGTTCCTAATAAGTATTTTTTTTCTGATATATATAATTCTGAAACCTCACTTATATTAGTGGCTTTAGGAAACAAAGAGAGATTAAATTCTTTTTTTAGACCTCCATTTCCTTCATTATTGTATTCTATAATTTGTAATGAATTATTTGCTACGGTATAATTAGAAATAGGAATTTCGGTAGCGGTATTATTCTTTCCAAAAAACAATTCTGAAATGGAATTATTTTCAGTTGCGGTATAAGGAATCGTAAGCATTTCTACCTTAAAACCTGGCGACTTAGATTGAATAGACAAATGCATTTGATTTGCATTTTTCGAGTTATCTGGCGCTAATACATAGGCGAACAAAGCCACTAAAATACAAATACACAAAAAGAGAAAACTAAAAACGCCCCAACTGTTTTTTTTAAACTTCTGGAGCGTTAATTTTGTTAAAGATGTTGATGTATTTTTCACTTGACTAATTTAGTCATTAATATATAAAATATTAGTTTTTAACATTAGCCACTTTTGTCCTTTTAATAGTATTTATTTCAAGGTCTTCTAATACATTTACTGCCTCTTCTACATAAATATCTTTACTTAAGCTTTTATGCCATCTCTTTCTTTTTTCAGTAAGACTAGTATCTTGCTTCATTAATTTAACCTCATGAGGAAGAGATTCATAACTTAATTTATTGTCGTACTCATCTATTAGATCAAACTTTTTAGTATCTTCTATTCTACTTTCTAAATCTCTTTTGTAATCATCATAATTTAAAGTTGCTGTTCTATCATCTCGACGGGTTTTAATCCATTTTGCATTTTCATCAATCAATCGGAGTTGCTCACTTTTTAACATTCTTTCGTTACTATTTTTAATAGTTTTTTCATAATCGATATACCCATTCCAAACTTCATAATCTGCAGCTTCTATTTTATCATAAGGCAAGGGATTATCATAATCACGTTCTCCTATATCGATATAACTATAACGATCTGGCATCACTACATCACTTTTAACCCCTTCTAATTGGGTAGACCCACCGTTTACACGGTAAAACTTTTGGGTAGTTAACTTTAAGGATCCCATATCACCCATATCATTTTTACGGAGCCATTGATTTAAATCTAATAAATTTTGAACCGTCCCTTTTCCGTAAGTTTGTTTAGATCCAATAATAATAGCACGTTTATAATCTTGCATTGCAGCTGCTAATATTTCAGAAGCAGAGGCTGAAAGCTCGTTTACTAATATCACTAGAGGTCCATCCCAAACAATTTCATCATCCTTATCTTTTAAAACTTCTTTTTTATTACCCGAAGAACCTACTTGTACTATTGGTCCATCTTTGATAAAAAGTCCGGCCATGTCAACAGCTGTTCTAAGTGATCCACCCCCGTTACTTCTTAAGTCAATTATTAGACCATCCATTCCTTCTTTTTTCAAACGAACTATTTCTTTCCTAACATCACTTGCTGCATTTCGCTCTTTATAATTTTCCATATCGAAATAGAATTGAGGAAGGTTTATTAATCCAAATTTCTTATCATCTTTTTTAATTAAAGTAGATTTCGCATAGGTTTCTTCAAGCTCTACAACATCTCTCATAATAGTTTCATCTTCTATAGAACCGTCAACTCTTTTTATAGTAAGTATAACTTTTGTCCCTTTTGGTCCTTTTATTAATTTGACAGCATCATCCAATCGCATTCCCACCACACTTACCGCTTCCTTTTCATCTTCTTGCCTTACTTTCATTATTAAATCTCCTACTTCTATATGTTCACCACGCCAAGCTGGACCTCCACTAATTACGTCTATAATTTTTATATAATCACTTTTCTTTTGTAGCCTAGCTCCTATTCCTTCTAATTTTCCTGACATCGCTAACTCGAAACGATCTCTATCTGTTGGCGCAAAATAATTGGTATGAGGATCAAATTCTTCTACCATTACATTTAGGAAAATAGCAAAATAATCTTTACTCTCTAATTCATTTATAAAATCAAAATATTCATCCAATGACTTTTTAGAACTTTCTCTTGCTTCTTTTTCTAATTCGGATAAACTTTTAGGTTCTTTTAATTTAATTTCTTTATTATTTTTAATTAAGTCGTTATTCTCCTTAATTAAATCGTAATAATTAGATATGGTTGTAAACTTTAATTGTTTTCTCCAACGATCTTTGAGTTCTTTTTTATTTTTTGAATAGGTTATGTCTTCATAATCTACATTTATTAATTCGTCTATTGTATAATCAAAAGGTTTTTCTAAAAGTTTAGGATATATATTTTCTACTTCCAAAATTCTTTCTGAAAGACGTGTATACACCAAATTATAAAATGTAATATCTTTTGTATTTATTTGATCATCAATCTCAAACTCATACTGACTAAATTCTTCTAAATCTGAAGCTAAAAAATATCGTTTTAGTGGATCAACAGCATCTATGAAGTTTTTATAAATATTTTTTGAAAACTCATCATCCATAGCTTTAGGGCTATAGTGTCCTTTCTGTAATACAAATGTTATTAAATCTACAAGTAGTTTATCTTTATCTGGATCGTTAAACTCCTTGGCAGTAAAACTACATGAAGCAACTGCTACAAAAACTACAAGAAGTAAAACTTTAAAATTCTTTTTCATATCTCTTATTTTTATCCTCGACTAAATTATACAAAATATCGTGCCAATTAGCTAGATTGGATACTAATTTTTTGTTAAAGCAAATTCTAAAAGACATAAGAGGTTAATTTACTAAATCTGAAAAAATTATTATGTATTTTAGCTTTTGTTTTAAAACCATAACATGACTTCTAAAAGGCCCCTAATACTTGTGACAAATGACGATGGAATACATGCTCCAGGCATTCGTTTCCTAATTAAAATCATGAATACCTTTGGAGATGTTGTTGTTGTTGCACCAGACGCTCCTCAAAGCGGAATGGGACATGCCATTACTATAAACGACACACTTTATTGTGAAGCTATTAAAGTAATTAAAGAGGAGCCACAAAAGGAATATAGTTGTAGTGGAACCCCTGTTGATTGTGTAAAGATTGCAATTAATGAGATTTTAAAACGAAAACCAGATTTATGCGTAAGTGGCATTAATCATGGTAGTAATTCCTCCATAAATGTAATTTACAGCGGAACTATGAGCGCAGCTGTTGAAGCGGGAACTCAAGGGATAGCAGCCATTGGATTTTCTTTATTGGATTACTCAATAGAAGCAGATTTTAAACCTTCTGAAAAATTTATTAAAAGTATCGTTTCACAATGTTTATCTAACGGAATGCCTAACGGTGTTGTTTTAAATGTCAATATTCCTAAGCTTTCAGAAAACAAAATAAATGGAATAAAGATATGCCGGCAAGCGAATGGACATTGGGAAGAGCAATTCGATAAAAGAACCAACCCTTTTGGTAAGGATTATTATTGGCTTACTGGCAAGTTTGTCAATAATGATAGAGGAGAAGACACGGATGAATGGGCGCTTGAAAACGGTTATGTATCAGTAACCCCTACACAATATGATTTAACAGCATATCACGCAATAAAAGACATTAACAATTGGGAACTTTAAAAAAAGAAGTATTTATTGGATTGATCATCGGACTTCTTGCAAATATTGCAGGATGTTATTTGTATATTTATATATTTTCCACGCATAATTTAGAACAAACTATTCAATATGCACTAGCTCAAGATGTATTAGGAAATATCATCGCTTTAGGTGCTATTTTAAATTTATTTGTATTCTTTATTTTTATTAAAAAAAATCAAATTTATAGAGCAAGAGGTGTCGTATTTGCGACTATAGTTAGCGCATTAGTTATACTTATATCCAAGTTTTATTAATGTTAAACAGACATTTTATAATTTTTCAAGCTCAAAGAAATGACTATTATCGAACTGCATGTGACCATACAAAAGCAATAAATACAACCACATGAAATATTATATCATAGCCGGAGAAGCATCAGGCGATTTACACGGAGCTAATTTAATAAAAGCAATTTATCAAGAAGATATAGATGCAACTATTCATTACTGGGGAGGTGATTTAATGCAACAAGCTGGAGGAACTTTAGTAAAACACTATCGTGATTTAGCCTTTATGGGTTTTATTGAAGTATTGTTCAATTTAAGAACCATTCTTAAAAATATCACTTTATGTAAAAAAGACATCAATGCGTTTCAACCCGATGTACTAATTTTTATAGATTATCCGGGGTTTAACATGCGTATCGCTAAATGGGCTAAGAAAAAAGGAATCAAGACTCACTATTATATTTCTCCTCAAATTTGGGCATGGAAAGAAGGTCGAATTAAAGACATCAAAAGAGATGTTGATGCCCTGTATGTGATATTGCCATTTGAAAAGACTTTTTATGAAGAAAAACATCAATTTCCTGTAAATTTTGTAGGGCATCCTTTAATTGATGAAATTGCAAATAGGAAACAGGTTACCGATATTACTTTTAGAAAAGAAAATGGATTGGATCAACGGCCAATTATAGCCATACTTCCCGGTAGCAGAAAACAGGAAATTTCAAAAATGCTAGAAGTAATGTTAAGTATAGTTGAAGATTTTAAAGACTACCAATTCGTAATAGCAGGCGCTCCAAGTCAAAATGAAAGTTTTTATCAAGCCTTTATTAAAAATCAAAATATTCACTTATTACTAAATAAAACCTATGATTTATTAAGCTTTTCTTATGCTGCCTTGGTTACTTCTGGAACTGCTACTTTAGAAACTGCTTTGTTTAAAGTTCCTCAAGTGGTTTGTTATAAAGGAAATCAAATATCTTATGAAATTGCAAAACGAATTATCAAATTAAAATACATTTCATTGGTAAATCTTATTTTGGATAAAGAAGTAGTAACTGAGTTAATACAATCTGATTTTAATAAAAAGCGACTTAAAGAAGAACTCTCTAATATTTTAGTTGATTCCAATAGAACTGAATTATTTATAGCCTATTACGATTTAGAAAAAAAACTAGGCGGAATTGGAGCCAGTAAAAAAACTGCTCAACTAATTGTCGAAGCTGCAAAAACTTAATTTAATTTGTATAATTACAAATAAATATAAATTAATTACTAGTAAAAGGAATTATTCCAGTTTCTCCATTAATTCCTCCTGTCATAACACAACTACTTTTAACAAGTCCAAGACTGGTGTTAGTAATAACAATGTTTGTAGTACTTTGGGGGTTGATTTCTTCTGGAGTTCCTAAATTAATGGGATTTGAGTTAGCCATAGATCCTGTTAAAGCATTGCCAAAATCACAAAAACCTGAAGCTGTAATTCCAAAGCGTTGTATCCAATGACCACCATCATCTAAAGTGCTTTTTGCATCATAATAAGCTTTAGTATACCACTCTGATTTAACTATGACTAAGTTAAAAACATCAGACCATGTAAAAGTCCAAGTATCTCCCTGTGCAGGACCTATAGCACCGTAATAGTCAGTCCAATTTGTATCGGATGGATTATAAACATGAAGTTCATCGTCTGCTAATTGTAATACAGGTTTATTATCCTTGTAAATTGTCCATGCTAAGTTTGCAGCACCAACGGCGGATCCACCTTGAATTGGACTTAAATTTGAAATATAGTTTATCAATAATGCAGTATTTCCATTATTTAAAGTGAAATAGTCGAAAAATGTTTTCATATCTATATTCTTTTCTTGACACATTTTAAAAAAAGTATCAAAAGTAAAACCAGAACTGTTTAATTCATTCATGAAAGTTTGAATATTTATACCATTTAGGTCAGCCCAGCTCCAAAAAAGAGCTATTTCACCATTTTCAGTTTGATAGTTATCTAAATGTTTATTAATAGAAATTAATAAATATTTAAATTCTGTAACAGATAAATTAGAATCTTTATACCATTGTATACAATGTGCTGTATCTAAACCAATTAACTGAGTAAAATTGTGAAAATCAAAATAGAGTTCATTTAAACTTTGAGATGACCTTCCATCAAGAGTCCAAGTATTTTCTACAAAATTTTCTAAAGTATTTTGAGAGTTATCAAATCCTAGTGTTTCAAAACCTGGAGAAGTAACCTCATAATGATGTAAAACACTAAAAAGAACCTCTTTATTTTCGTCCCCTTTTGATATAATAGAATCAACCCTGTGAGCGACAATAGTATTATTCTTTTCCAAAATGCTATTTAATTTATCTCCCTTTTTAATAACACTAGATGTTGGTTCTGGATTAGAAGACGAATCATCGTCAGAGCAAGCAGTGTTTAACAATAAAATAGCTGCCAAAAATATAAAAGATGTTTTTTTCATTTTAAAAAATTTTTTCAATCATATAAATATAATAAAAAAAAAACAATTATTGACATAAATCACTGAATATATGTGTTTTAAAGTCATTACTGACGATCATATTAAAATAAAATTCTATCTGTTTGGAGGTTTTATAACCAACAATAGCTTGAATTAAATCAACGTTTTCTGCAAAAAAAACAGTACATTTATAATACTCTCCAATTAATTTTAAGCGATCCTTAACTTTAATTGAAATGAAATTTATAAATTTTTCAGTAATAAAATTTGCTTTCTTTTTAACAGTAGGTATTATTATTGCCCACCTCTATCCTAATGTATTATATTTTTATTTAGCTATAGTTCTATACACTAGCCTTTTAATAATATGGTTTATTAGTAAAGACCACTTATTTCAAACCACCTATTTTGGAATTCTTACCTATACCTGTTTTTTCTTTTTAGGTGCTGTAACCTATCAAATTAATCTGCCTGAATTTCAAAAACATGAGTATTATCCAACTGATTCAATCGGTATAAAAGAAAATATTCTTCAATTAAAGGTAAAAGAAGTATTAAAAAGCGACACTTATAATTCAAAATATATTGCTGAGGTTATTGCCATAAACAACAACTATTTTAATGGAAAAATACTATTAAATATTAAAAAAGATTCCTTTGAGAAAATTTTAAATATTGATGATCTACTATTGATTTCTTCAAAAATTAAAAAAATTTATGCTCCGTTAAATCCTCATCAGTTTGATTATTCTATGTACATGAAATCACTGGGGATTTATAATCAGATTTACATTAGTTATCAAGGTATTTTAAATCAATCTAAAGGCATACTTACACTACGTGGACAAGCAAGTAAGATTAGAAACCACCTTATAAAAAAACTAAAAAAAAATGAATTGACACCCAATGAAATAGCAATCGTACAAGCATTAATTCTTGGTCAAAAAAAGGACATCAACAAACAGCTCTATTCTGACTATGCAGCTGCAGGTGCAATTCATATTTTAGCCGTTTCAGGTCTTCACGTAGGAATCATATACTTTATATTGATAGCGCTTCTAAGACCATTAAAGTATCTATTTAAATATGAGTTAGTCATTTCTATTATTATTGTAATAAGTCTATGGGGATTTGCATTTTTAACCGGTTTATCACCTTCTGTTATTAGGGCGGTAACTATGTTTTCATTTTTTGCTTTTGCAAAGGCTATTAATCGGGAAACAAATACAATTAACACCCTATTTCTTTCTTATTTTACATTGCTTATTATTAATCCTTTATGGCTATTTCATATAGGTTTCCAACTTAGTTATTTGGCAGTCTTATCGATTCTTTGGTTATACCCATTATTTAATAAAGTCTATTGCCCAAAAAATTATTTCGCTAGGAAAATTTGGGATATATTTACCCTAACGCTGGCTGCTCAAATAGGAATTTTTCCTTTGAGTATCTATTATTTTCATCAATTTCCTGGATTGTTTTTTATGACTAACTTAATCATATTACCTTTTTTAGGTGTATTATTAGGAGGCGGGATTATTTTAATCATTTTATCTGTTTTCAATGTACTACCAGAATGGTTTGCACTCACTTATAATTATCTTATAAAATTTATGAATTCTTGTATTCATGTAATTGCAAATCAAAAGTTCTTCTTGTTCCAAAACATAACTTTTAGCCTATATAAAGTCTTTGTAAGTTATTTACTTATTATTTTTATTATACTATTTTGGAACTACCAAAACCGAAAAAACACTCTTTTTTTTGCAGTTGGACTCTCTATTTTATTTAGTGTATCTATTTTTGATAACTATTCAAATTCTAAAAATGAATTAATTATTTTTCATAAAAACAAACAGAGTATTATTGGGAATAAAAATAATTCCGTTTTAAATTTATATACCTCTGATTCTATTTTAAACATCGGAAATTCATATCCTATTAAAACATATAAAGTTGCCAAAGGAATTACAGATTATTCAGAAATAAAAAGCCCATATGTTTTCAAATGCAATGAAAAATTAATTTTAGTTATGGACAGTTTAGGAATATATCCTAATAATTATAAAATCGATATTATTCTATTGACGTATAGCCCAAAAATTAATTTAAATAGAATACTAGAAAGTCTTCAGCCTAATTTAATAATTGCAGATGGAAGCAATTATAAATCGTATGTAAAACGTTGGAAAAAGAGCTGTACTAATAAAAATATTGCCTTCCATTTCACAGGAACTGATGGAGCCTATATCATAAAAAATGAATAATAGAAAAAACGATACCTCTTACAGTGAAAGTCCCAATAAAAATAGTTGGCAGAATAAAGAATTGTTTGTGAAAAAATGATGATTAGGCACCAAATAAAAAGATTCAAATACTTTAAAATAAAACGATTAAAAAGTACTTTTAAAATTCTTTTGATATTCTTGCCATGATTCGCTAGTTGTTAACTTTTTATAATCATCATTGGCAATCATCTTTAAATACAACTCTAGTTGTTTGGGGGTTTTATAACCAACTACAGGTTGAATTAAATCACCGTTTTCTGCAAAAAAAACAATCGTAGGATAGCCTGAAATTTTTAATGCATTTGCTAAAAAATGTTGTGAATTTCTACCTTTTCTTCCTTCTTGATAGTTTGGATTGGTATAGTTAAAATCTTGATACATGATCTCTTCGGTACCTTCTGCGTTAAACTTAACTGGATAGTAATATTCGTTTACAAATTTGATAACATCTTTATTTCCAAAAGTGTTTTTATCCAATAATTTACAGGGACCACACCAATCGGTGTATACATCCATAAATATTTTCTTTGGAGTTTCTTTTTGAGCCTCTAAAGCATCATTCATAGACATCCACTGAATTTTATCTTGGGCATATAACTGAAAACTACCAAAGAATATAAAAGCAATAAGAAATAGGTTTTTCATTTTTAAATGTATTATAAACATTTTTTTTAGAAACGCCCCAAAAGGGACGTTTATTGTTATTTATATAATCATTTTTTTACTACTTAACACCGTGCATTAACTTTTTAACTATTGGGGTTAAACTCATAACAATTAGACCTGCAATTATTGGTATAAATGTGAATATTAAGAAAAACGTACTCATGGAATATTCCGATGTAATCGAGTCAATCATTCCACCCATAGAACCAGCAGCTTTATTACCTAGTCCAATAGCAATATACCAAAGCCCAAACATCATACCAATTTTTGTAGCTGGAACTAATTTAGAAACATAGGACAAACCAACAGGAGATAAACTCAGTTCTCCTAAAGTATGTAATAAATATGCTAAAATTAACCAAATTATACTAACAGATGCTGTTTGTGCCCCTTGAGGAATACTTGCAGATCCGTAAGCTAATATTCCAAAACCTAATCCCAGTAATATTAACCCTATTCCAAACTTAACTGTTGCTGGAGGATTGAATTTACTTTCCCATACTTTAGAAAACAAAGGAGCAAAAGCAATGATGTAAAATGAATTTAAAATACCAAACCATGAAGCTGGGATTTCTGTTGATTCTTCATTAAATTGAGTATATAACATCCATAAAACTAAAACCCAGATGATAATGAAACTCAATCCTAAAAATGTATTTGATAACGCATATTTTTTAAATGTAATTTTAAATAACTGCAACAAAACATAAGTGATAATTATTAATGGAACTACAGTAAGTAGTGTATTTGCAATTCTAAATATTAATGCAGAATCTCCTTCTAACACCCTATTGGTGTAATCTGCAGCAAAAATTGTCATCGATCCACCAGCTTGTTCAAAAGCAGCCCAAAAGAACACCGTAAAAACAGCTAAAATACCAACTACGGTATACCTGTCACGTTGTACTTTATTTGATACTAATTTAGCAGTTGCTTCACCATTTGTATCTTCAACAGCATCTGATAAGTCTAGTGTTTTTGTAGGTGCTAAACCTACATTTCCAAAAATCCCTTGAGCAAACCAAAATTGCAACATCCCTAAAAGCATAAAGATACCAGCTAATCCAAATCCCCAATGCCATCCAACTGTTTCACCAATATAACCACAGAGCATAATTCCTAAAAACGCGCCTGCATTTACACCCATATAAAAGATAGTAAATGCGCCATCTTTTTTTTCCTGAGCATTGATATATACACCGTTAATAATTGAAGTAATATTCGGCTTAAACAAGCCATTACCAGCTACTAAACACCCAATTCCTAAATATAAACCCCAAGGAGTATCCATAGCCATAGAAGCATGGCCTAATGTCATAATTAGGGCACCTAATGCAACCGCATTTCTGTATCCCATAAACTTATCGGCTATTAAACCTCCTAATATTGGAGAAAAATAAACCAACATGGTATAGGTTCCGTATAAACCTAAAGCTTCTTCTCTAGACCAAGCCCAACCGCCATCTAATAAAGCAGAAGTTAAAAATAACACCAATAATGCACGCATTCCATAATAGGAAAAACGTTCCCACATTTCGGTAAAAAACAAGACAAACAATCCACTTGGGTGTCCCATTAATAGTTTTTGATTCATTTCTGAACCTTCAAATTTAAACTTCGCTAAATCCATTTAATTTAATTTTAAAATTTATATTAGTTATAAGAGCCTCACAAAAATCAGACTAAATTTATTATTATTTATCTTTTAATTCGAATCATAACGTCTCATCCTAGTGCATTTCTATTTCTTCGTCTTCAACTCCATGCGTAAGAATTTCTAATTTTTTTCTTATCATTAACATTAATAGTCCGAATATTACACAAAAGACTGCTATCCCAGTAAATATTGCAAATGCACCAAGACTTTCAGACCATTCTCCTAATAATCCTGCAAGCTTGCTTCCAAATCCTGTCATTGCAAAATAAACACCCATCATGATAGACGCATATTTTACTGGAGCTAATTTTGTAATAAATGACAATGCTACTGGAGACAAGCATAATTCACCAATAGTATGAAACAGATAAGCCAATACTAACCAATACATTGCTGAAGTTCCTGTAGATTCAAGCTGAGCTGTTGCTCCAGTCATAAAAAAGAAACCAGCTCCCATAATTATCAATCCAATAATCATTTTATATAATGATGTAGATACTTTTCCTTTTAATTTTCTATTTGCCCAATATGTTGCGACTGTAGTCCCAAGAAATATAATGAACATTGCATTTAATGATTGAAACCAAGATGCTGGAATTTGCCAACCCATTAACATTCTATCGGTCTTTTCCATGGTGAAAATATTCATTAATCCCCCAGCCTGTTCAAAGGCTCCCCAAAATACAATTACTAATAAAAATGAAATTATTAAAACTAGAACTCTATCTTTTTCAATTTTAGTTAATGGTTTTTTTAAGAGTGCTTTTTCTTGTTCATTTTGAGAATCTCCTAAAAAGTTTCCTACTTCTTTTAAATATTTCTGTCCAAGAACATATTGTAAAATACCTAGAAACATTCCTATTCCGGCAAGTCCAAAACCATAATGCCAACCGTACACTTCTCCGACATATCCTACAATTAAACTAGATAAAAATGCTCCTACATTAATACCTATATAAAAAATAGTAAATCCTTTATCTCTTCTAATGTCTCCTTTTTTATAAAGACCACCTACCATAGTCGAAATATTAGGTTTTAGCATTCCTACTCCACAAACAATTAAAACTAGTCCTGTATAAAAAGCCCACATTGCTTCAACTGCAAGAATACTATGCCCGAAAAGTAATAATATACCTCCAACAAGTACTGATTTTTTTTGTCCTAATAACTTATCCGCAATTATACCACCAGGAATAGACATTACATAGACCATCATGGTATACCAACCGTATAATGCTAAAGCTTCTCTATTTGTCCAACCCAATCCAGCATTAACAATGTCTGTTTGAGAAACTAAGTATAAAACAAGAATAGCTCTCATCCCATAATAAGAAAAACGTTCCCACATTTCTGTAAAAAAGAGTACAAATAACCCTATTGGATGTCCAAATAATTCTTTTTGATGTGGTTGAAGTGTAGTTGTTGACATATATTTATCTTATTAATTTTGATTTGCCAAGTTTACTAAAATTTAACGAATTTACCTTGTTTTTTTCTATTAAATAGATACTATTGATGAACAAGAAAGCTAAAAAGAGGACGTTTTAAATACTATATTTGTTTTTTATAAATTTAAAATTATGTTGCAACCTATATTGGGATTTTCAAAAAAAACAAAAGATGAGAAAATTGATTGGCTAGTCGCTACCTATCTCAACAATGACAATAATTCAAAAAATGTTTTAAAACAATATTGGAATAATGACAAAAAAATACAAAAACTACACGATGGTTTTATAGAAAATACGGTGAGTAATTATTATTTGCCTTTTGCAATTGCTCCTAACTTTTTAATTAATAGAGAACTATTTGCAATTCCAATGGTAATTGAAGAAAGTTCTGTTGTTGCTGCCGCGAGTAATACTGCGAAATTTTGGTTAGAAAGAGGAGGCTTTAAAACAGAGGTAATTTCAACTACAAAAAACGGTCAAATTCATATTAACTTTTATGGTGATGATTTGGCAATTCAAACTTTTTTTTCTGAAACTAAATCTGTTTTAATAGAAAGTATTTCGGAAATTGAAAAAAACATGAAAAAACGTGGTGGGGGTTTATTAGACATTATTCTTATAAATGCTACCGATTCTCTTGAAGGTTATTATCAGCTTCATTGCACCTTTGAAACCAGTGATGCAATGGGTGCTAATTTTATTAACACTTGCTTAGAGGAAATCGCTAAAACTTTTGAAAACACGTCAAAATTACATACTGATTTTATTTTAAAAAACACATTCCCAGAAATAGTAATGAGCATACTTTCTAATTACGTCCCCGAATGTTTGGTTAAAGCTCAAGTAAGCTGCCCAGTTGAAGAAATGTCTGCAAATGGTATGGATGGTAAAACATTTGTATCAAAATTCATAAGAGCAGTTGAAATAGCGAAAATAGATAAAAGAAGAGCAGTTACTCATAATAAAGGAATTATGAATGGAATCGATGCCGTAATATTAGCCACTGGAAATGATTTTAGGTCTGTTGAGGCAGGCATTCATGCATATGCTTCAAAAAATGGGAATTACACCAGTTTAACGAATGCAAAAATAGAGAATGGTATTTTTATATTTTCTATAGAAATTCCTTTAGCTATAGGTACTATTGGAGGTTTAACAGGCTTACACCCATTAGTAAACTTTGGTCTTTCTTTATTACAAAAGCCATCTGCAAAAAAATTAATGCAAATTATAGCAGTAGCTGGTTTAGCACAAAATTTTGCAGCATTACGTTCCTTAGTAACAACAGGAATTCAAAGAGGGCATATGAAAATGCATTTGGCTAATATTTTAAATAATTTAGCAGTAACACAATTAGAAACAGAAAAAACGCTTGCTTATTTTAAAGACCACACGATTACACATAGTTCTGTAGCTAATTTCATTAAACAACTAAGAAAATAATTTTGAATCAAAAATATTTCAGTAACGGGAAATTATTATTTACAGGTGAATATGTAGTCCTTGATGGAGCTAATGCATTGGCTTTTCCAACTAAATTTGGACAGTCTATGTCAGTAAAAAAAATTAAGGATCCAAAAATAATATGGAAAAGTTTTAATTGTAATGATGAACTTTGGTTGCACTGCGAATTTTCAATACATGATATTAAAATACCTCAAAAAAAAATTGATGATGAAAAAGATATGTTAATTTCTATATTAAGAGAAGTAAATAAATTAAATCCTAAATTTCTAAATCAAACAAATGGATATCGCATTATTACTAAACTAGATTTTGAAAGAAATTGGGGCTTAGGTAGCTCCTCTACTTTAATTAGTAATATTTCAAAATGGGCAAATGTTGATCCTTTTAAGCTATTAGATGTAACTTTTGGGGGAAGCGGCTATGATGTTGCTGCCGCTCAAAGAAATACTCCTATTTTATATTCTAAGACTCTAAATCAACACCAGATAATAGAACCATCAATTAATTGGGATTTTACCGATCAACTCTTTTTTGTACACTTAAATAAAAAACAAAATAGTAGGGATGGAATTTTTAATTATCAAAAAATAAAAAACCACAATCTAGCAGCTATTGATAAAATTAGCGAGCTTACAACAACTATTTGTCATTGTCAATCACTATCAGATTTTGAAATAGCAATTAATGAACACGAAGAACTAATTTCAAAAATAACTCAACAAAAGACCGTAAAAGAATTATTATTTACTAATTATAAGGGTTGTATAAAAAGTTTAGGAGCTTGGGGTGGTGATTTTATTTTAGTTACTGGTAATGAAAAAAATTGGAACTATTTTAAGGAAAAAGGATTTAAAACAATTCTTTCTTTTAAAGAAATGATATTATAAAAAAACCGTTTTAATATATTAAAACGGTTTTTTTATGATGTTTATCTATCATTAATAGAATGCTGCTCTATTGTCTTCGATATCTGCTTTATTTTTCAATGCATTAAACGCATCAGTATCAATCGAAACCGCAGAACTTGCATTTAATTGATTTGCAAATGCTGAATAATCTTGTAAGTCTGGCGCATTATTCACTGCGGTAACTTTAACCATAAATACTCCTTTAACACCATCTATCAAACTTGAGGTTTCGCCTATCTTCAATCCAAATGCAGTTCCAATTACTTTTGGTTCAGTCCCAGCACCAGCTATTGTTGGATTTGCCATTGTTATGGCATTAGCTGTTTTTGTTGAAAGACTTTCACTACTTGCTACTTCTTTAATATCAGTACTAGAGACAGAAGCTCTTATTAGTTTTGCTTTTTTCTCGTTACGTAAAATTGGTGTAACAGTTGCAGAAGACTCAGCGATACTCTTTAATCCTTTAGGGTTTCTTCTTGTAAGTTGCACGATAACATATCCATTAGTTGTATTTACACGCTTAATATCACCTACGTTAGTTTCATCATTGAATGCCCAAGTAACAATACTTCTATTTTCTCCAACACCTGGGATATTAGCATCCAATTCACCAATTTTATTTACAGGACTTACTGACAATCCTTGTTCGTTTGCGAATTCACTAAAATCAACATCCTTTGCTGCAATTTCAAATTTTGTTGCTTTGGAAAATACATCATTAATTGTTTTTTCTGAAGCTTCAATCTTCTTAACGATTAAAGCAACTTTAACGGCTTTTTGAATGTTTTTTTGATCCTCAATTTTTATCACATGAAATCCATAATCTGTTTCAACTACTCCTATATCTCCTGTTTTATTATCAAAAATATAATCATTAAAAGGTTTTACCATTCTTCCTGGCGAAAAATACCCTAAATCTCCACCTTTATCTTTATTTGAAAGATCTTCAGAATACTGGGCAGCTAAAGCATCATATTTTTTAGTGTTCCTTTTGATAACTTTTAAAAGACTGTCGGCTAATTTTTTTGCACTTTCTTTTGTTCTAACAACATCCTGAGGTGCAGAAGATAAACCAGCGAATCTTATTAATATATGTTTTGCTTTAGCAGAATCAGCCATTTTTTTGGTCTCAAAAATTCTAGCTATGTTATATGTTTCATTATCTTTAAAAGGGCCATAAATTTCATTTAAATTTTGAGCCATAACATCATCAGCTATTTCATCAGGAAGATCATTTTTTAAATACCATCTATCTGAATAAGTAATATCAGAATTAACATTTACAAATTCTGAAATATCATCGGCAGAAGCGAAATCAGTAATTAACTTTGAGATTTCCAATTTAGCAACCTCGTTATCCTCTTCCGATGGGTTTTCTGAAAATAATACATATTGTATATCAACTTGTGGAGCTACTTCATAATCTTTTGAATTCGCTTTAATGTATTTTTCAATTTCTTTATCGGTAACAACAACGTCTGAATCTGATATTTTATCATAAGGTATTTCCAAAAACTCAATGTTAATATTATCATTTTGAAAATGATAATCTTGCTTGGCATCAGCAAGTGTAGTAATTAAACCACCTTTAACTAGGTTAAAGTAATTATTTTCTAATATATTATTGACGGTGTTGTTTTCAAATTCTAACCAAGCTGAATAAGCTTGAGTGTTTCCTGTTTCTGCGGCAGCTTTTATACTAGCAATGTATTCTTGCATTTTTAAATCACTAAATGCTCCTAATTCATTTTGAAAAGCTGGGTTAGCGGCTAATGCCGTTTTTAATGAATTACTAATCTGAGCTATTTCTGCAGTAAGACCTAAAGATTCATATTGTTCTTCTAATATAACTCGTTTTAACTCTCTATCCCATACAATATTCATTGCTTGGTTTGTCGGAGCATTGGGTCCCAAAGAACGTTGTACCGTTTCTACCTTTTTCATGAAATCTTCTCGAGGTAAATCTACTCCATTAATTGTTGCCACAATACTCTCACCTTTTGTAGCGGTATTACCATTTCCAATTACACCACTTAAAACAAAAGAAAAAAGCGCTAATGCTATGATAATAATTAAGAATATTCCGTGTTTTCTAATGTTGTTTAAAACTGCCATTTTTAATTCTTATTTTACCTTTTGTTATTATTGATTAAACGTAAAAGGTTTAGTTAATCTTTATTCAACATACTAGTTTTAGTGAAAAATGTTTAAAATAAAGAATTGATTTGAGTTATTTCAGTGGGCGAAAATACTATTTTCTTAGCAGTAATAAAAAGGTTAAATTGAAAATTTGAGGGAAAATTGAAAAATCTAATCAACAGGAGTGTATTTTACTTCTACTAGTTCTACTTTTGTATTGGAAACTTCTAAAATATTAAATGTATAATCTTGAAATACAATCACTTCATCTTTCTTTGGAATGCCTTCAGTAAAACTAACAATCATTCCTCCTAAAGTCTCATAATTTTCATTTTCCGGAAGGTTCAATTTATAGGTTTCATTTAAATAATCTACATCTAATCTAGCAGAGAACACGTAAGTACCATTATTTACTACTTTTTCAATAAGTACTAGTTTATCATGTTCATCCTCAATTTCTCCAAACAACTCTTCTATAATGTCTTCAACCGTGAGGATACCTGATGTACCACCATATTCATCAATAACTACCGCAATACTTTTCCTTTTTTTAGTAAGAATATTCAATACTTCTTTTATCAGCATCGTTTCTGGTACAAATACTACTGGAATTAATATACTCTTTATAGTAGTTGGTTTCTTAAACAATTCAAAAGAATGAACATAGCCTAAAATATTATCAATATTTTCGTTGTAAACTAAAATTTTAGAAAGCCCTGTTTTTATAAAAAGTTCGCTTAGTTCTTTTGGAGACCTATCAATAGTTACTGCGACAACTTCTGTTCTTGGAATTAACACCTCTCTTGATTTTACCTCAGAAAAATCCAATGCGTTTTGAAATATTTGAATTTCACTATCAACTTCATCTTCCCTTTTAACGGTTTCCATTTGTTCAGAAATATAATTTCCTAACTCAACTTTACTAAAACTTAATTGTACTTCGTCACCATCAGTTTTGAATATTAATTTTAAAATTTTATCTGTTATCCAAATAATAAATTCAGAAACCACTGAGAATACTATGTAGAAAAAATAACCCGGTAAGGCGAAAAACTTGACTAAATTATTTGCGTATATCTGAAAAAAAACTTTTGGCAAAAATTCGGCGGTTATTAAAATAACAAATGTTGAAATTATTGTTTGAATAAATAATGCCAAAAACATAATAGAATCAGAGGATGATGAAGTGTTTTGGGAATCAATACCAAGATAGGGTCCTATATAACTCATTAACAAATCTCCCATAAAAAACCCATAAATAACCAAGGCAATATTATTTCCAATTAACATGGTTGCAATGAACTTAGAAGGGCGGTTTGTTATTTTCTGAAGAATTTTTGATAAATATCCATTTTGTTGTTTTTCAATAGCTATGTGAACTTTATTGGAAGATACATAGGCGATTTCCATGCCCGAAAAAAAGGCAGATAAAACCAACATACTTAAAATCATAACAATACTATAATCCATTGAGAAGATATATGTGTAAAACAAAAATAGTTATTTATTATTTAAAACTATTCTTGCTTATTGCTGTTCTCAATTTTTTTTCTAAATTTTCTCTTGAAAAAAAACATAAAAATTGCAACAACAGTAAAAAACATAAATAAATAGGCTCGATTCCTATCTGTCTCCCATGCCGAAATTGTTATATAAATAGAAAATAAAGCCATTACCACATATAAGTATTCAAAAAGAAGGTATAATTTATTGCCCATTAATTGTTTCGTTTTTATCTATTAATTGTACTCCTTGATTTTTTCTAGAAAGAAAAGTTGTAAATTCTTGATTGGAATCAAAATGTGAACCATCATTATAGGAACCATCGGCAAATTTTATTTGATACGATTGATTGGTAAAAATCCATTTATTTATTTGATCCCAATATAATTGCTTTGCGTTTATGATAGTGCTATCTGAAGTTGTTATAATAACATTTCCTCTTAAATCTACCAAACCTGTTGACTTATATTCTACCGCATAATCTGATGATACCGTATTTTTTTCATCTTCGTCCCAAAAGTATAAGATAATCCCTTCAGGAAATTCTCTATACGGAAATTTAAAATTTGAATAGTCCCTTAATAAAGGTGCTATTAAATTAACTGTTATTTTACCTGAATCTGTAAATTTTAAGTTAATTATTTTTCCTACCGCAACTGGTTCTTCGTCTTTTAAATTCATCTTCTGTATGTTTTTATAGTTCCCTTCACAAGAAAAAAGCGCAATGATAACTAACATTATCATTGCGCTTTTAAACATATAATTAGACATACTCATATTTTAATAGATCAATTCCTTATAAATTAGGAACTTTTACACTTCCCCCAATCCAGCAATTAAAACTAATAGTTTTACCAGCCATTCCATCAGTAAAGATATCACTTTTACTAGGAGCTCTTTGTCTATAACTATTCGCTGCTGCTCTTGCTTCAGATTTAATTGAAGCATCAACAATTACAGCTTTATCTGCCATATTTGCTGCTAACCAATTAACCGCTCTTTTTTCGAAAACTGAAGTACCACAATCATTAGAACTCTTAGAATACATTTGAGCAATTCTCAAATAACATCTACCGTTGGAAGGATTGTATTTTAATGACTTATTATAGTAAGATCTTGCCGAACGGTAAGAACCTTTATTCCTTTTTAATTCAGCAATTCTAAAGTAAATTCTTGATTTTTTTGAGTTATTACTTTGCATTTCAGCAGATTCTTCCAAATATTCAATTGATTTTGAAATATTCCCTTTATTTCGTTCTAATTGACTTAAATATAATTTAGACTCTGAGGTCGGCGCTAAATTATCTAATTGTTTAACAAGTTTTAAAAATAAGGGCTCTTCTGTACATTCCTTAACTGATAATCTACTCGCTGCTTTCTTTACCCAATCAATATTATCTTTATTTTCTTCAAAATCTTTTGAATACAAAGGAACTAAGTTTTCACAATCTGCTAGTTTTCCTAATTTACCTTTAAGACTACTTGTTACCATTCCATAGGCATTTAAATTAGTTCCGTAACCTTTTAATTTTTTTGCCTCTTTAGAAGATAATTGCTCACCGGCTTCTTGTTTATCATATAATTCAGTTGCCTTTGTAGCTAGTTTGATTTTTTCATTTTCAATTTTTAAATATACGATTTCATATAAATCAAATACATCCTCAACAGGTTTTTCTCCGGCTTCATATAAATCTACCGCTAACGAGAAGTAAGTATATAAACTTTTAGGGCTTGTAAAAGTAGCTGCATCGTCCTTATAAGCATTGTCAAATGCTAAATACTGTTGCATTTTTGTACCTATTGAATTATCATATTTTACTTGCGCAATTTTTGCAAGTGTTTTACCTTTTTTTGTTTTAGTTGGAAAATAAGACATTTGATAGTCGTAAGATTTAATTAAATCATTAATCTTAGATTTATCGCCTTCTTTTACAAAATACGAAAACATTTTTGCACCGTATTGATAGGTAGCTATACTAAACTTAGGACATTCATTAATAACTTTATCATAATGAGGAAGAGCTCCTACATAATTTTTTGCCTTTGCAGGCTCTACAAATAATGACAGTGTTTCATAACAATCATTAGGTGCTTGTGAAAAGGTTTTATTTCCAGATCCTACAACTATTAGAATTAAAAGTAAAGTAAATTTCAATTTCATCATTTAAATTTTTAATTTATTAATCAATATATCTTTTTTCAAACCATTTATCATTTAATGAAAGGCTTATAAATGTATTAAAAAAGTTTTCTTTAACTAATCCATTTTTAGTTGTGCCCTTTGAACCTAGTTCAAAACCAATATTAACATTGGAAAACAATCTTCCGATAGGTAAACCTATACCAAAAGATATGCCATACTCGTTTATATCTTCTCCTCTTAGATTAATTCCTGTTTCTTCATACCGCAAACCAAACCTATATGTTGCTCTATACCAATACCTTGAAAATGAAGTATACCTTGGAATAAAAAAACCTCCTATTCTATATTTATTTGCATCTACAAATTCTCCAGTTCCAAAATTTAAAGTTGGATCATTATAATTACTAGCTTTATAGTTCGTGTATTGTCCACCAACAAACCATTTTTTAGGGCTTCCAATACCTGCTCCAAAAGTTAACTGTGAAGGAAAAGTCACCTCAACATCATCAAGTTTTTCTTCTCTATCGTCAATCGGAATTACTATACCAGTAGATGAAATTAAGACACTAGTAATGTTCTGAACTCCTTGAACTTCAAATTTAGTTGCTGGAGAATAGGTTGCTGAAGTTGTTAATTGTAGATCTTCAGAAATCATTGTTTTGTATTCAGCTCCAAAATTAAAATTAAAGCCTAAAAGATCAGATTTCACATTCTTTCTGGTTCCTAATAAAAAGTCTTCTTCCGATATTATCTCTTTTCTCTCTACATTCCCAAAATTGTAATTTGCATCAATACCTATATTAAATTTAGGTGTTACTTGATAGGCTAAAGCAAAAAATACTTTGTTCATTCCTCCAGTTCCTGTGTACTGTGCATCTGTGCTGTCGGTAATTGACTCCAATTTATATCCTACTGCCGTATAAGGTAAAATACCAAACATTGCACCAAATTTACCCATAGGAATTCCCATTGCTAAATAATCTAAAGTAGTTGCAGATGCATATTGCGAGGCTGTTTCTGTTTCTTGATTTACATATTTATAACTACCTCCAGAGGTAAAATTAACCAATCTTAAATTAGCAACTGATGCAGGGTTTTGAATATTTAAGTGGATGCTATCTGAAAAAATATTTAACCCACCCATTGAACGATTTTCAGCAGTTCCTTTAAACTTTAACTCGCCAATACCAAAAAATGAATAAGGAGAAGTTGTACCATTTTGGGCTATAGAAATACCCGATACGATAAGCATTACTGCAAAGACAATTTGCTTTAACATTGAGTTTTGTTATTTTGTAATATGTAGTTTAATCCTTCCAATAAAAAATTAGAGTTCGCAAAGATGTCATTTTTTAAGCTATCTACCAAGTAATGAGCACCTCCTCCTGTTAAAATAATTGTTAAATCTTTGTGTTTTAATTTATAAGCAGCAATAAATCCATCAATTTCATTTACAACTCCCTGTATAATTCCTGTGTGTATAGATGATTTTGTAGTGTTTCCTAATGTTTTTTTGATGATTTTAGGTTTTAATAATGGTAGCTTATTTGTATAGTTATTTAAAGCTTTATATCTTAAATCAATACCAGGTGAAATGGAACCCCCTAAATACTCATTTTTAGAGTTTAAGAAATCATAGGTAATACAACTGCCAACATCAATAATAAGTACATTCTCTTTTGGATATTGAATAGCAGCCGAACTTACTAGGGCAATACGATCTACCCCTAATGTCTCTGGAGTTTTATATTGATTTTTAAAAGGAACTTTTGTCTGATGATTTAGAATAATTGTTTCGTAACGCTTCTGTATAAATAAGATCTCTTTTTCTGAAAAATTACCAACAGATGAAATTATAACATCAGTTATCCTAGGATGAATTATAGAAAGTTCATCTAGAGTCGATATAAAATCAACTTTATCACAACTCCTTTTATCAGTTAGCATCTGGTTATCAAATACTGCTAGTTTCAAAAGAGTATTACCTACATCTATAATTAAATTCATAGTATTTTAGTAAAAAGCAAATGTACAATTTGAATTCATATCCTTTTGTTAACTGATTATTAAAACATTTGAAAACAAATATTTTTTTTTCATTTTTTACTTTGAACATTGCAAAATAGGTTTATATTTGCCATCGCTTAATAGCAGGTGCCTTAGCTCAGTTGGTAGAGCAATGGACTGAAAATCCATGTGTCCCTAGTTCGATTCTTGGAGGCACCACTTAAACCCGAAACATCTGTTTCGGGTTTTTTGTTTTTTTATTGTAATAGTTCAAATACTTCACCTACTTTGACAGTCAATTTTACCTCACCAATTCTTACTCTTATTAATCGTAAAGTGGGAAAACCTATTGCTGCAGTCATTTTTCGTACTTGCCTAAACTTTCCTTCGGTTAATGTTATGGATGCCCAACTTACTGGCCCATGACGTTCGTCTCGCACTCGTCTATTTTCAATTGGCAAATGTTTTGGATCTTCAATTAAGGACGCTTTGCAAAACTTAGTAATGTATTTCTTTCCTTCAAAACCAATTTCAACACCTTTTTTTAATTGTTTAATCGCTTCCTTAGTGATGATTCCATCTACTTGAACGTAGTATTCTTTTTCATATTTACTACTTAATACTTCATAACTTACTTTTCCATCTGTAGTTAATAGTAATAAACCTTCAGAGTCTCTATCTAACCTACCAATAGCCATCGTCCCTTCAGGGAAATCATATAAATCACCTAATAGTTTGTTCCGTTTTTTTTGTTTTCCATTAACAATAAATTGACTTAGATAACCATAGGGTTTGTGCAGGGCAAAATGCTGATGTTTTGTTGTTTTAGTCAAAAAAATCTATAATAGTAAATTCGTAATAACAAAGCTAAAATTTTATTGAGTCAATCTTACCGCACTAAATTCAATCCTTATGGGTACAGGAATGTCATAATCATTTGAAATGCTGGATCTAAAATAGAGCATACCTTCGTAGGAACCTTTGATGGTTTCACCCCAGATATAATTGCCATTTGTATAGTCAAGAGAACTTGGTGTCCCTAGGTCTGTGATATTAATATTTGATACTCTTCTGTTACCATCAGAACCATAAGGAGCCGGAGAATTTTCAACAAAATCAAATAAACCATTGTTGAGAACATCAAGGCTTTGTAAATAATTATCTACATATGGATATGAAAGGTTAAAAAATAAGCTTCCTTCATTGTTACCCAAAGTTGCGTTATCAATATTTATGATCATACCTATAGTTTGTCCTGAAACATAATTGCTTTCTGAAATATCATCTAGAGAAAGTTGAACCGAAGTAATACCTCCTTGTATTACACTAATAGATTGATTGTTTGGAAAACTAGTAAAAATATCATTTGCTAAATTCCCCTGAATTTTATGAATTTCTCCCCCAAATTCAATTTCAAAAGAATAATTTACAGCATTACTTGAAGAACTGTCATCACTAGTGCAAGACAATAAAAAATTCATTAAAAAAATAAAGAGTAGTTTTTTCATTATCAAAGATTTTTAAAGAATTCAAATTTAATCAATTTTAATCAATATAAATTCTTGTTAAATAATTGGGAGTAGTACTTTCAGGGAATTCATATAAATTACCTAGTAGTTTGTGGCGCTTTTTCTTTTTCCATTAACAATAAATTGACTTAAATAAACGTGTGGTTAAATAAAAATAAAATGACCATGTTTTTTTATTTCATTTAATAAGAATATTGTAGTTTTAAAAAACCTTTAATAAATAATCATATATAATATAAGGTATTGTTAAATATTAAAAGCTTTTTATGTAAAAGCAGAATCTTAACTATATTTACAGTATTGATTTTTTACAATATAATACTATGGCAGACAATACTTATTACAATCCAAAAGATCTTAGAAAATTTGGAAAAATAACGGAATGGAGTGAAGAGTTAGGAACAAAATTTTTCGATTACTACGGAAAAGTTTTTGAAGAAGGAGCACTTACAGCTCGTGAAAAATCATTGATTGCATTAGCCGTATCTCATGTAGTTAAATGTCCGTATTGTATAGACGCCTACACTAAAGATGGATTAGAAAAAGGAATTACAAAAGAAGAAATGATGGAAGCTGTTCATGTAGGAGCTGCTATAGAAAGTGGAGCTACCTTGGCACATGGTGTCCAAATGATGAATAAATATGATAAATTAAGTATGTAAGTAGTACGTATAGTTTTTTTACTTTAATAATTTATTAATGTTATAAAAAATAGTTTAAAAAACAAGCTTTTAATAAGGATGCAAACAAAATCTCTTAAAAAACAAAACAAAGAATTAGCGGATGCTCAGAGGCAGTTAGAAATCTTATCTAATGGGATTTTTAGTGACCAAGAACTTCCTACTTTTGCAAAAAAAATCGGAGAAACTGGTCAATTCCCATTGCGTCCAAAAAAACTGGAAATACTCCAAATTAATTTAGGTTATATGTGTAACCAAGTTTGTGAACATTGTCATGTAGACGCAGGTCCTGATCGCAAAGAAATTATGACTAAAAAAACTATGTTACAATGTTTAGAGGTGATAAAAAACACAAATGCTACTACATTAGACCTTACTGGGGGTGCTCCCGAAATGAATCCAAACTTTAGGTGGTTTGTAGATGAGGCCTCAAAAGCTGGGATAAAAGACTTTATAGTTCGCAGTAATTTAACGATCATTAGAGCAAATAAAAAGTACTACGATTTACCTGAATTTTTTAAAAAATACAATATTCATGTGGTTAGTTCAATGCCACATTGGACAAGAGGTAAAACAGACAAGCAAAGAGGAACCGGTGTTTTTGATAAATCTATTAAAGCATTACAAGATCTGAATGCGATTGGTTATGGATTACCAAATAGTAAACTAAAACTTGATTTGGTTTACAACCCTAGTGGCGCTTTTTTACCAGGAGATCAAATGAGTATGGAAAGAGATTTTAAAAATGCACTTCTAGAAGATTTTGGCATACAATTTCATGATTTATTTGCCATTACTAACCTTCCTGTTTCAAGGTTTTTAGATTATTTAATTGCCTCTGATAATTATGAAGATTACATGTATAGTTTAGTCGACGCCTACAATCCTTCAGCAGTTAAACATGTAATGTGTAACCATACAATTTCTGTAAGTTGGGATGGCTATTTATACGATTGTGACTTTAATCAGATGTTAAAACTTAAAGTAGCAAGTTCCGTAAAGCACATTTCAGAATACAATGAAGAAATATTAAACAATAGAACTATAATTATTTCACAACATTGTTATGGATGTACTGCAGGTGCTGGAAGTAGTTGTCAAGGAACAGTTACTGATGCAAAAGCAGAACTAAAATGAAATTAAAAATAATACACATACTTGCTTTTTTTTTTTGATACAAACTGGTACTGCACAAGAATCATTAAATGAAATTTTAAAAAAGTATAATAAAAATACTATTCCATATATTTCTGTAACGGAACTAAAGATGCGCCAATCCAAAAAGGAAGTAATAATTTTAGATAGCAGAGAATTCAATGAATACCAAGTTAGTCATATTGAGGATGCTATTTCCGTTGGTTATGATCTATTTTTAATGGAACCCATCTTTGAGACTATTAAAAATAAAGAAACTCCTATTGTCGTTTACTGTTCTTTAGGAATACGGTCTGAAATGATAGCAGCAAAACTGAAAAAAGCAGGTTATACAGATGTTAAAAATCTTTATGGAGGAATTTTTGAATGGAAAAACAAACAATATAAAGTAATCGATTCAACACAACAATATACTAATAATATTCATATTTTTTCTAAAGAATGGAGTCAATGGTTATTAAATGGAAACCCTATTAATTAATATGATGGAATCAAAAAATGCGTTAATTATTTTTACTCGCAATCCAGAACTAGGAAAAGTAAAAACACGTCTTGCCGCCACTATAGGAAATCAAGCAGCTTTGGACATTTATAAGTTATTAATCAACCATACTGTTAGAATAACCTCAACCATAAATGCAGATAAATATGTTTTCTATTCAGAAAATATTCAACAAAATGACGCTTGGAATCCGTCAATTTTCATCAAAGAATTACAAAAAGGCAAGGATTTAGGAGAACGAATGAAAAATGCATTTGATTTACTTTTTAAAAAAGGATATCAAAAAATAGTCATCGTTGGAAGTGATATTTACGAACTTAATTCACAAGATATAGAAGATTCATTTATCACTCTTAAAACGAGTTCTTATGTTATAGGTCCTGCTAAAGATGGCGGATATTACTTATTAGGCATGAGACAATTAAATAAAAATATATTTGAAAATAAAAATTGGGGAACGGATACTGTCTTCAAAGATACCATAGAGGATTTAAAAGAAAATGTAGTAGTTTTATTATCTGAAAAAAATGACATTGACATTTATGACGATATTAAAAACATGGAAGTTTTTAATCAATTTTTGATTAAAAACTAATTAACATAAATACTATGAAAAAACACATACAAGAAGCTGTAGCTTATTTAAAAGAAAAAGGGTTTGACACTCCTGAAATAGGGATAGTATTAGGAACAGGGCTAGGCAAATTTGTTGGTGAAATAAATAAAGAAACTTTTGCTAGCTATAAGCAAATTCCTAATTTTCCAACTACAACTGTTGAATTTCATCAAGGAAAGTTAATTTATGGAACTTTAGAAGAAAAAAAAGTGGTTGTGATGCAGGGTAGGTTTCATTTATATGAAGGTTATTCAGCCTATGAGGTTACATTCCCAATTAGAGTAATGCATGAATTAGGCATTACAAAACTATTGGTAAGTAATGCAGCAGGAGCTATCAATAGAGATTATAGCAAAGGGGAACTTATGTTAATTGATGATCATATTAATTTACAAGGAGGCTCACCACTCGCATTTAAGGGAATTGAAGAAATGGGAAATCGTTTTGTAGATTTAAACCAACCCTATGATGCAACAATGAATAAAAAAATAGAAGTAATTGCTAAACGAAATAATATCACTATTCAAAAAGGTGTTTACGCAAGTGTAATGGGTCCTCAATTAGAAACACGTGCAGAATACCGTTATTTAGGAATTATTGGAGCAGATGCCGTGGGAATGAGCACGGTGCCAGAAATTATTGTAGCAAATCATTTAAACCTACCAGTGTCTGCGGTTTCTGTAATTACCGATGAATGCAATCCAGATAACTTACAAGCAATAAATATTCAAGAAATTATTGAAATTGCTGGAAAAGCAGAACCCGATATGATCCTGATATTTAAAGAATTAATCAAAGAGTTATAAAAATATTTTATAATAAAACTATCTATAAATTATTAATTAAAAAACATCCGCATTGGCGGCCAATAAATATGAGTTACTTACAAACTACGCACGATGTATACAAAGATGCAGCATTAACTCCAGATATTGGCTTGTGTTGCACTACCAATCCTATTTGGGAATTACCAGGATTAAAAATCCCAAAAATAATGCAAGAAATGAATTACGGTTGTGGGAGTACTGTAAATGCTCGTGATTTAACAAATAATCCGAAAACACTATATGTTGGTGTAGGTGGTGGTATGGAACTACTTCAATTCTCCTACTTTTCTCGACAAAAAGGAGGGGTTATTGGAGTGGATGTAGTGGATGAAATGCTGGAAGCTTCTAATAACAATTTTAAAGTAGCAGAAGAATTAAACCCTTGGTTTAAAAGTGAATTTATAGATTTAAAAAAGGGCGATGCCTTAAATCTTCCAGTAAGCGACAACACTATCGACGTTGCTGCTCAAAACTGTTTATTCAATATTTTTAAAGCTGACGATTTAAAACGTGCTATTGAAGAAATGTATCGAGTTTTAAAACCACATGGAAGGTTAGTAATGAGCGATCCTACATGCGAACAACCTATGAACGATGAGTTAAGAAATGACGATAGACTGCGTGCATTATGCCTAAGCGGTAGTTTACCAATAAAGGAATATGTAAAAGCATTGACCGATGCTGGCTTTGGAACAATTGAAATTAGAGCTCGCAAACCATACCGCATTTTAGACCCTAAAAGCTATCCTACGAAAGAATTAATATATATTGAAAGTATTGAAATTGCAGCGATTAAAGACCCGATTTTACCTGATGGTCCCTGTGTTTTTACTGGCAAAGCTGCTATTTATTATGGAGAAGAAGATTATTTTGATGATAAAAAAGGACATCTATTGTTAAAAAATCAACCCATTGCAATTTGTGATAAAACAGCAGGACAATTAGAAGATTTAGGAAGAAGTGACATCCACATTTCAGAATCTACTTTTCATTACGATGGTGGTGGCTGCTGTTAATTAATTATTGTTAAACTTGATTGTATTTTTCCGACTTAATAATCAGTAATAAATAATAGGTATGTATTTAAGTATTTTAATTCTATCAATTGCATTGATATTCAAGTCAATTGATATTCATAAAACGGAATTGAATCGACCAATTTCTGAAATTGTAATAGTGAAAAATTTTAATCATTCCTATTGGAATATTCTTCTTCAAAAACATGTTTCAGAAAGAGGAAATGTAAATTATAAAGCGTTTAAAAAAGAGGAATTAAAATTAACATCCTACTTAAACTCGCTTTCTAGTAATTATCCTTCGGAAACTTGGTCTAATGATGAAAAAATGGCCTACTGGATCAATGCATATAATGCATTTACAATTCAACTAATTATAGAAAACTACCCAATTTCAAGTATTAAAGATATTAAAAACCCTTGGGGAATTGAATTTATAAACCTAGGAGATAAAACGTTTTCTTTAAATGACATTGAACATGAAATTCTTCGGAAAATGAATGATCCTAGAATTCATTTCGGTATTGTATGTGCCTCTGTATCCTGTCCAAAATTACAAAATACAGCTTTTGAAGCTTCTAATTTAGATAGTAAATTAGATGCTGCGACAAAAGAGTTTTTAGCAGATCCAATGCGAAATAATTTAACTGAAAATAGTATTGAAATATCTAAAATATTTAAGTGGTTCTACAAAGATTTTACAAATGAAGGTTCAATAATAGATTTTTTAAATAAATATGCTGAAATTTCCATTTCACAGAATGCTAAAAAATCTTATAAAAATTATGATTGGAATTTAAATGAATAAAATATCCATTATTATTCCAATATTAAATGAATCGAAAACCATCGTTTTACTATTGCAATATTTAATTAAAAATTCTTCTAGCACTAATATTTCTGAAATAATTGTTGTTGACGGAGGAAGTAAAGATGAATCATTTAAGTTGGTTTCAGATTTTAATTTATTGAATGATAAAGTAATTTTAATATCTTCAGATAGAGGTAGGGCAACCCAAATGAATTTAGGTAAACAAACAGCTACTGGAACTATTTTATATTTTCTTCATGCCGACAGTTTCCCTCCCAATGGTTTTGACCAATTAATTATTAACGAGGTTAAAAAAGGGAATCTAGCTGGTTGTTTTAAAATGAAATTTAATCATCACCATTGGTGGTTACGATTGGCTTCTTGGCTCACAAAATTTGAATGGAGAGCATGTCGCGGAGGTGATCAAAGTCAATACATCACCAAGGAATTATTTAAAGAAATTGGAGGTTTTAATGAACATTATATGATATATGAAGATAATATATTGATTAATGAACTTTATAAGAGAGATCAGTTTAAAGTAATTCAAAAATCAATTGTTACTTCAGCTAGACTATATGAACGAAAAGGTATCTGGACCCTCCAATATCATTTTTTCACCATCTATTTAAAACGTTGGATGGGAGCGTCCGCAGAAGATATTTATAACTATTACAAAAAACATATTGCTTCTTAATTATTTATCAAATAATTAGCTCTTATAATACTTTCTGCAGGTTTATTTTGGGGAGTAAACATATGGTTATCAAACCCTCCTACTCGTTCATGATCGATAAACCATTTCCATAAATATCCGCCAGCGAACCATTCTTCATTCCATAATTCTTCAAAAATTACATTAAATAAATTAGACTGTGCTTTTAAATTAACATCTTTTAATGTGTGATCGCTATTCCAAGGTTCTTTACCTGAAAAATCAACACTGCGATAACCAAATTCTGTAAATAATATTTTCTTATTTACAGAATCTGAAAGAATTTTCATTTCATTTTTCCATTGGCTCCATCCAGCTTTTATTTCATTAATCGGTGGAGTTTTCGATTCTGAAACAGGAAAATAACCATCTACTCCAATATAATCCAATTGAATCCAAAATGGCACTCTTTTGTATTCATCCCAGTTAGCAGCGTAGGTTAATTTACCCTTATAAATATTTTTTACTTCTAAAATTAATTGAGTCCAAAATTCTGGACGATAAACAATAAATTGATCTAACTCTGTTCCTAAGCAAAATAAGTCAACCTGAGTCTCCATTGCTAACCTAGCAAAATTTAAAATAAATATCCGATAAGAATCTTCTAACAACTTCCAATCCTCTTCCGAATTCATTTTTAAATTACCTGTAAATTCTCCGTGCCAAATCCAGATTTGAGGCTTTAGCATAATTTTTAAATTATTTTCTTTAAGCTTATGAATGTATTGTTTTACTCCAGAATTTGTTTCTCCAAACCATTGACTGTTAGAATTGAAAATGAGTTTAGGATGTTCTAGATTCTTTATAAAACCAAAAGGCATTATGGCTGCATAATTAGAATTTAAACTAAGAATCGGATTGATATGGTTTTGAATCAATGTATCTCTTGAAGCTACAAAACTTATTCCATTTATTTTTGCTTCTTTTTGAGCACAACTATTTAAAAAAGATATACTAAAAAATGAAATGCAAATAAATATTCTAAAGTTCATATTATACTTATAAAAATTCGATTTAAAATTACTCAATGTATCTTCTTAACAATAATTTATTGTTTCTTTTTTTTCTGTTTATTCTCACAAAGATTAAAAGATCCACCCAGACTAAAATTATATTGGCCAAAAAAGAAAGATTGGCTCGCGCTATCCGATTTATTTAAAGTGGTTCGGATATTTGGCATATTAACATACCCACCTTTTAGTTCTGTTTTTATAATTAAATGTTTGAAAAATGTAAAACCAACCCCAAAAAGTGCATGTAAACCGTAACCTGCTAAATTAAATTGATCATAGCGATCGTTATTTAGTAAAAGAGAATTTGTTTTAGGATATATAAAACCAATACCAGTACCATAAAAAAAGTTCATTTTTATACTTTTATGAAGTGCAAATAAATCGTCAAATCTTCTAATCTCTACATTAATAAAGTTTAAGCCATCTGTATGTTCAAACTCCAAAAAAAACTCTTCTAGTAAAACTGTTTTATTATTATAAACTCCATCATAGATGGTCCCTGAGTTTTCAATAATTCCAGATATCTTTACAGCCTGACCAGATCTAGCAACATATTTCATGTGATCAATACCTATTGATACACTAAAGTTAGTTTTAAAATAATATCCTAATCTTAAATTATACTGTGGTATTGTAATAGAATTAAATCGAAAATACTTTTCAAAAGTAAAAGGAGTTTGTCTATCTGTTGCTTCTACACTTTTTAATTCAAAATTGTAGTTTTCTCCTTCAAATTTAATATCAGAATTTGAATACCAAGACCAATTATAGCCCCAAGTAAAAAAAAAACTATCTTTTTTGTAATCCGTGTTTATGGGTGTGTTTATATCTTGAGAATAGCCATTAGTGATGAAAATCATCAGGGCTATAATGGAATAAAGCTTCATTAATATTTAAATAAATTTTAAAGACAAAATTAATCAAAAATTAAATTTTAAAGCTTGTTTAAATACCTTTGTGGTTGTTTTAACACTTTCTAAAAGCATATTAGTTAACTTTGAATTGTAAAAAGTAAAAAATATGGCTACTGAAAAAAAACCAAATCTAATTAAATGGAGCTTGAAATACTCAATCAGCGCTGCGATTGCAGGAATTTTATGTTGTGTTGCACCTGCTGTTTTATTCATGTTTGGTCTAATGGGTGGTGTTTATGCTATATCATTTGCCGATTTTTTTTATAAAGAAGATGGAAGCTCTGGAATGGGAGCTTGGCTTTTAAAGGGAATAGCAATTTGTATAGGTGCTTATGGTATTTTTTCTTTCAGAAAAAAACAAAATCAATGCGCTATTGATGCAAAAAGCAAACGAAAAAATTTAATTTTATTAATCATTATAATCTTATTTTTAGGTGTTGGACTATTTTTATCTCTTGAAAAATGGTCCTCCTGGTATTTTGATAAGCACATTGTTCCAGCACAGCAAAAAGAACTAAAAATTTAGATATAAGAACAGTTGAATAAAATAATCAAGGTCATCATTCCTGCTTACAATGAGGAAAAATCAATAATAAAAGTTATTCAAGATATTCCTTCTATAGTTAATGAAATTATTATAGTCGATAATAACTCTTCAGATCAAACTGCAAAAAATGCCCAGGAAGCAGGAGCTAAAGTACTAACCGAAATAAAAAAAGGATATGGAAATGCTTGCCTAAAAGGAATATCTTATGTGAAATCTCAAACCCATAAGACCGATATCATTGTTTTTTTAGATGGAGATTTTAGTGATTATCCAGAAGAGCTGACCAAGTTAATAGCTCCTATCATAAATGATAATATTGATTTTGTTATTGGTGCTAGAGTCTCTAAATTTAGAGAAAAGGGTTCCATGACTAGACCACAAATTTTCGGAAATTGGCTAGCAACTACTTTAATGTCAATTTTATTTAATTCAAAATTTACAGATTTAGGACCTTTTAGAGCAATTAAATACCATAAATTATTGGCCTTAAAAATGGAAGATAAAACTTATGGTTGGACAGTTGAAATGCAATTAAAAGCTATAAAAAACAACTATATTTATCAAGAAATTCCTGTAAAGTATAGAAATAGAATAGGAGTTTCAAAAGTTTCAGGAACCATAAAAGGCGCTATATTTGCGGGTGTTAATATTTTATATTGGATATTTAAGTATTCATTTAAAAAATGATTTTAGAAACCATCATTATTGTTCTTTACTCTATTGCTTTGCTGCTAATTTTCTTGTATGCTTTGGCTCAACTTAATTTATTATTTAATTTTTTAAAAGAAAAAAAGAAAAATTTAAAATGTAAAAAGTTCGACTTTTCTAAAGAAGAAGAAATCCCTTTTGTAACCATACAGCTCCCTGTTTATAACGAATTATATGTAATGGAAAGGTTATTAAATAATATTTCCAAATTAGAATATCCAAAAGACAAATTAGAAATTCATGTATTAGATGATTCTACTGACGAATCTTTTGCAGCTACTGCTATTCAAATAAATACACTTCAAAAAAATGGTTTAGACATTCAACAAATTACTAGATCAGATAGAAAAAATTATAAAGCAGGCGCTTTAAAAGAAGGTTTAAAAATTGCCAAGGGAGAATTTATTGCAATTTTTGATGCTGATTTTCTTCCTAAAAAAGATTGGTTACAACAAACCATCCCTTTTTTTAAAAACTCAGAAATTGGAGTTGTTCAAACTCGCTGGGGTCATTTAAATAAAAATTTTTCGATAATAACCAGAGTTCAAGCTTTTGCTTTAGATGCACACTTCACCTTAGAGCAAGTTGGAAGAAATAGTAAAGGCCACTTTATTAATTTTAATGGAACAGCAGGTGTATGGAGGAAAAAATGCATACTGGATGCAGGAAATTGGCAAGGAGACACCTTAACAGAAGATTTAGATTTAAGTTATAGGGCACAACTAAAAGATTGGAAATTTAAATATTTAGTTGACGTTGAAACTCCAGCGGAACTTCCATTGGTGATTAGTGCGGCAAGATCTCAGCAATTTAGATGGAACAAAGGAGGAGCTCAAAATTTCCAAAAATTAATATGGAGGGTTTTAAAAGATTCTAAACTCTCTTACAAAACTAAAGTACACGCTTTGCTACATTTACTTAATAGCACTATGTTTTTAACTATTTTAATGGTAGGAATATTAAGCATTCCAATGCTATATATTAAAAATGAATATGAGCATCTTAAATATTACTTTTTTGCGATGAGCTTTTTTATCATAAGCACATTTATTTTCTTTATCTGCTATTGGTATTCTTTTAAAAGTATTTATGGAGGAGGCTTAAAACAATTTATAAAATACATTGGATTATTTTTTATGTTTTTCACTGTTGCGATGGGATTCTCACTTCATAATTCCATAGGTGTTTTGGAAGGACACTTTGGCAAGAAAAGTGAGTTTATTAGAACTCCAAAATTCAATGTTAAAAAGTTGAAAGGTTCTTGGAAAAAAAATAAATACATCTCAAAAAACATATCATCGAATGTTATTATTGAAGGTTTTCTTGCAATTTATTTTGCATTTGGCATGTATAGTGCATTTGTCGTTGGAGATCAGAATGGTGACTTTGGTTTATTCCCATTCCATTTAATGCTTTTTATTGGTTTTAGTTTTGTATTTTTCAAGAGCCTAACTACTAGAGTCTAAATCTTAATCCACAAATTGAATTCATATAATTTACCCATTTTATTGTCTTTTTTTTATTCTTTTTCTATGGGTCAAAGTTTTAAATTAAATGATGAACCTGAAAAATTAGTTAAAAATCAAATTGAATTAAGCCATGACAATGATTTCCTTCAATTTACTGATCGGTATTATACAGCTGGAAATTTTATTACCTATAGAAGATTACTAAAAAACAAAAAGCATAAAAGGCAAAATAGTTTCTTTCTTGGACAAGAAATCTATACACCTTCAGATTTAGAAGAAACTGATATCTCGAAATTTGATAGGCCGTATGCAAGTTATTTAGGTTTTAATTTCCAACATACAGTAACTGGAGATGATTGGATTTTTGATTTTTTATATTCTTTTGGTATTACTGGAGAAATCTCAGGTGGTGAATGGATTCAAAATTCATTTCACAGTACAGCTGCAACAGACTCAAGAACAGCTTCTTGGATAGGTCAAATCAATAATAATTTTACTAATAATTGTTATTTCAATTACATAAAAGAATGGAAATTGAACGCTAATCCCTTTAATGCCTATTTCACTATTAATCCTAGTTTAGCAATTGGAATAAAAGATGTGTATATTCAAAATGATTTCGTTTTTTATTTTGGAAAAAGAAATCCAATACAACATACTGCAGCCTATAATCAATTAGGCGTTCTAAATAATGAATTGTTTTTTGGTATTAGAACAGGTTACAGGTATGTGGTTCATGATACAATGCTACAGGGAAATCTAATCGGGGATTCTTCCATTTTTTTAGTGGAGCCAAATCATCATTTATTCATAGTTAATACTGAAATCTATTTCAGAAGAGGTCGTACAGATATTAAAATATATTATAATTACAACAGTTCCAAAACCAGAAATACCGATTATCATTTAACAATGACATTATCAATAGCTAGAAATTTTTAAATTTATTATTATGCATCAAATAGAACTTTAATTTTACTATTTTTAAATTTAAATGCAAGAAGAATTAGACCGCATAATTTTAGATTTTAATTCAGAGAGTTTATTCTTTCTAAATCTAACCCTTGCGGTAATTATGTTTGGAGTGGCCTTAAATATAACCGTATCAGATTTTTTAAGAATTATTAAAAACCCAAAAAGCATATTAATTGGGATTTTATCTCAATTTATATTGCTTCCAGCATTCACTTTTTTATTAGTGATTATCATACAACCTATTCCTAGTATTGCTTTAGGGATGTTCATGGTTGCTGCTTGTCCAGGAGGTAATATATCTAATTTTATGACCAGTTATGCAAGAGGGAATGCAGCACTTTCAGTTAGTTTAACAGCTATTGCTACACTCTTGGGAATTGTAATGGTTCCCTTAAATTTTCAGTTATGGTCTGGATTTTATGAACCTACTTCAAATTTAATAAACACCATATCATTATCACCACTAGCGATGATTAAAGTAATTTCTTTATTATTAGGAGTTCCTTTAATTTTAGGTATGTTAGTTCGAAATTACGTTCCAAATTTAGCTTTAAAATCAGCTCCTATTTTTAAAATAGGCTCAATTTTATTTTTTTTAGCACTTATTATTTTAGCATTATCAAAAAACATTGATATTTTTAAAAATTACATTCACTATGTTTTTATTATTGTGCTAATTCATAATATTTTAGCATTAACTTTAGGCTATAGTATTGCTAGTATATCTGGCTTATCTAAAAAAGATAGACGTACTTTAGCGATTGAAACCGGAATACAAAATTCTGGTTTGGGAATGTTATTAATTTTTAGTTTTTTTAATGGTCTGGGTGGGATGGCACTTGTAGCTGCTTTTTGGGGAGTATGGCATATTGTATCTGGACTCATCATAGCAACTTATTGGTCTAAAAGACAAATTTAAATCGTATTTATTTTGAAATTACTTTGGTTAAGTTTTGTTCAGTTTTACCTAACAATAGGGTTTAAATTTTATTACAAAAGAAAAGATGTAGTATACCAAGAAAAAATACCAAAGGATAAAGCTGTTATTTTCTTATCCAACCATCAAAATGCATTATTAGACCCTTTAATAGTAAGTATTAGTAGTACTCGAAAAAATTATTTTCTTACGAGAGCAGCGGTTTTTAAAAATTCAACAGTTGCAAAACTGTTAAACAGTTTGCAAATGCTTCCCGTTTATAGAATGATAGACGGAGTAAATAACATTCAAAAAAATAGAGCAATTTTTACTTTCTGCACTGAGTTACTTGATCAAAAAAAATCTATCATATTATTTCCAGAAGGAAATCATTCCCTAAAGCGAAAAGTTCGTCCTTTAAAAAAAGGAGCAGCTAGGATAATTCAGGAAACCTTACAGAAATTTCCTAAAAGAGAAATTATAATTATACCTGTTGGAGTAAACTATCAGGCTCCAACTGAGTATGGTGATTCCATGTCTGTTTATTTTGGCAAGCATATTTCTCCTACTAAATTTTGGAATGGCAGCCAGCTTGACATGCAAGAATTAAACAAAACTATCTCTGAAGAACTCAAACAACTCACCAGTCATATAGAAAGTATTTCAGACTATGAACAAAATCTAAAAAACCTAAAAAATTTAAAGATAGATTTCACTTCTCCTATAGCAGTTAATAAATGCCTCCAAAATGATTTTTTAAAGACTGAAAATAAAATAAAAGAACCATCAAGTTTATATTTATTTTTTATTTTTTTAATAAAAGTTTTTTATTTTTTACCTTATTTTATTTGGAGGAAAGTTGCATTTCCAAAAATAGCAGAAGATGAATTTATTGGAACTTTCAGGTATGTATTAATCATAACATTAGCACCTATTTATTTACTTCTATTAGTCTTTAGCTCATTTTTATTTTTCGGAAAAACAATCGGACTAACTCTCTTGGGAATAGGAATCATTTTACCTTTAGTTACACTTCGAGTAAAATAAAAAAGGCTTCCTTTTATAGAAGCCTTTAACTACTATTTTAAACAAACAACTACCAGGTCACTTCTAATTCTAAAGGCGCTCCGTTTCGTTCAACGATCACTACTGTTTTTTGTCCTTTTTCAAATTTTGAAAGTGACTTCATATAACTCATCATATCGGTAACTTCGTATTCACCCACTTTAATTACTACATCACCTTTATTCATTCCCGCACGTTGAGCTGGTCTTTCTTCGCTTATACCATCAATACGCATTCCTTTATCATCATATAAATAATCTGGAATTACTCCTAAAGTAACTTTAAAATCTGGTGCTTCTTCGCTTTCATTTTTCGTTTTTCTAAATGCTAACCTACCCTCATTATCTAAGTCAGTAATGATCTCGAATATATAATTTGAAATAGCATTCATTCCTTCATAATTTAGCTTTTCTGCATCATCAGTTGGTTTATGATAATCCTCATGCTGTCCTGTAAAAAAATGTAGAACTGGAATATCAGCTAAATAAAATGAAGTGTGATCACTTGGTCCAATTCCGGATTTTTTTTCGATAAGTTTAAAATCAGAATTATTCGCAAATAAAGTTTGACTAAATTTAGGTGAAGTACCTACACCATATATGGCAAGTGATTTATCTTCTTTTAATCTTCCCACCATATCCATGTTAATCATATAATTTACTTTTTTAGTGTCTATGGTTGGGTTTTTTACAAAATAATTAGAACCTAATAATCCCAATTCTTCACCTGAAAATGATATAAATAAGTAATTATTATTGATATTCTTACCTTTAAGACGTTTTGCTAAATTCATCATTACTGCTACACCACTAGCATTATCATCTGCCCCATTATGAATTTCTATTCCTTCACCCCTATACAAAGAACCTTCACTACCAAATCCTAAATGATCATAATGAGCTCCAATAATAACGATGTTTTCTGCATTATTATTGATATAAGCAATTACATTTAAACCCGTAATCGTACTATCTTCTTTGTTTGTGTTATAGGTAACTTCAGCATGTGGGTTGGTTTTAGCTTTAAAAGTAAAAGGTTGTAAATAACCATCCGATCCCTTTGGTGCTAATCCCATATTTTTGAATCTTTCAGCAAGATAATTTGCAGATTTTTTTTCTGTCTCAGATCCAGTTTCTCTGCCTTCTTGAGAATCATCTGCTAAAAAATACACATCATCTTTCATAGAAAATTCCTTGACAGGTGTTTCGGTTTCACAGGAAGATACTAGCAATAGTACCACAAATAAATAAAATACTTTTATCATTAATTTTAAATTTAATTTATTAGAAATAACCAAAATATTTATTGGCAAAGATTCTAAAGCGTTATTTTTGTCCAAAATTAACCTAATTATGAAACGAATACCAATTTTATTAATTGTTTTATTCACATTCGCTTGTAAAGAAAATAAAACTGAAACCGGTCTAACCAATGTTTCTAAGGCTAAAGAAATATCTAAAACAATAAAAAAAGACTCTTTAATCTTTCCTGAAGAAACTCATTTTAAATCGTTACGCCAAGTAACTTTCGGTGGTGATAATGCAGAAGCTTATTGGAGTTTTGATGATCAACAGTTAATTTTTCAATCCAATAATAAAAAATGGGGATTATCGTGTGATCAGATGTTTTTAATGAATGCTGATGAAACTTTTAATAAAAATATTCCACCAATGATAAGTACTGGAATGGGCCGAACAACTTGCGCTTATTTTTTACCAGATAATAAAAGCTTTATTTATGGTTCTACTCACCTGGCAGATAAAGCATGTCCTGAAGTTCCATTGCGTAAAAACGGAAGGTATGTATGGCCAGTTTATGATAGTTTCGACATTTTTGTTGCCGATTTAGAGGGAAATATTACTGGACAATTAACGAATTCACCTGGTTATGATGCTGAAGCTACAGTTTCTCCAAAAGGTGATAAAATAGTATTTACCTCAACAAGAAGTGGAGATTTAGAATTATATACGATGAATCTAGACGGAAGTGATGTGCAGCAAATAACTAACGAATTAGGTTATGATGGTGGGGCTTTCTTTTCTCCAGACGGAACCAAATTAATTTTTAGATCATCAAGGCCTAAAACAGTAAAAGAAATTAGTAAATACAAAGGATTGTTAGCTGAAGGGTTAGTTGAGCCTACCAATATGGAACTTTACATATGTAATGCTGATGGTAGCGACATAAAACAATTAACCAATCTAGGAAATGCCAATTGGAGCCCATTTTTCACGCCAGATGGAAAAAAAATATTATTCTCTAGTAATTATGAAGCTGAAAGAGGATTCCCTTTTAATTTGTACATGATTGATGTAAATGGAAAAAATTTAGAGCGTATCACTCACGGCGAAACATTTGATGCTTTCCCAGTTTTTTCAAATGATGGAAAAAATTTAATATTCTCCTCTAATAGAAATAATGGTGGCGGACGTGACACCAATCTATTTATAGCAGAATGGCAAGATTAATTTTGGCGAATTCTTGATTTTAATTTCGATTGACTATTTTTAATGTTCTATATTTTAAAAACTTATACTATTCTTGTTTTTAACAAACACCATAAATGCTCATAACTTTAATAAAAAATAGAACAACAATATTTTTGGTTCTAACAAGTCTATTATTTTATTTAGTTTTCGCTTATGACCTAGACCGAAGTGATTTTATAAAACTCATCATTCTTATTGGAACACTATTTTTTATTGCTTACAAAATCATCCAAATAAATAAAGATTGTTTTTGGTTATTAACAGGAATCGGAATAACTTTTAGATTACTTTTTATTGCAATACTCCCTAATTTATCTCAAGATTTTTATCGTTTTATTTGGGATGGAAGATTAATTTCACAAGGTATAAGTCCGTATTTATTTACCCCTGAAAGCTATATAGAAGGCGCTTCAAACTCATTTGGGATAATTATCAATCAAGCACAGGAACTCTATAATGGAATGGGCAGTTTAAACGGAAGTCATTTTAGCAACTATCCACCTATCAATCAATTATGTTTTTTAATTGCTTCAGTTTTTACAGAAAAAAGCATTTTAGGGTCCGTGGTGGTGTTGCGAGTCATTATAATTCTAGCTGATATAGGAATTCTATTTATAGGAAAAAAATTATTATTAAAACTTCATTTAAATCCAAATCAAATTTTTTGGTATTTCTTAAATCCTTTTATCATTATAGAATTAACGGGTAACCTTCACTTTGAAGGAGTTATGCTATTTTTTTTAATTGCTTCTCTATATCTATTAGATCAAAAAAAATGGCTTGGTGCTGCTTTTTTGTTAGGAATTTCTGTTTCTGTAAAACTAATTCCTTTCCTTCTTCTTCCTCTGTATTATAAATGGTTTATCAATAATCTTAATAAAGGTTATTTTAAGCTTGCTGGTTTTTATTTTATAGTATTAGGAACAGTTACCTTAACTTTTATACCTTTTTTATCATCTCAATTTATTAATAATTTTTCTGAAACAATTTTTCTTTGGTTTCAAAATTTCGAGTTTAATGCAAGTATATATTATATAATTCGTTGGTTGGGCTTTAAAATAGTTGGTTGGAATATGATAGCAATCATTGGAAAAATTCTTCCACTATTTATAATTTTATTTATTTTATTCTTTTCACTTTATAAAAAAAATAAATCAACTCAGCAACTTATCACCTCCTTGCTATATGGAATTTCTATATATTTTTTACTTTCTACGACCGTTCACCCTTGGTACATTGCCAGTCCGTTATTACTTTCCGTTTTTACTAGATATAAATTTTCAATAATTTGGAGTTTAGCGGTAATGTTGAGTTATTTGGCATATAGTACTGAAGGGGTTTCTGAAAATTTATGGATAGTGGCTTTAGAGTATTTTGCAGTGCTCGGATTTTTTATATGGGAAGTATTTCAATTTAGAAAAAGACCTATTATTTTTTAAACATATAGTATATTCATTTATTTAACCTAATATAACTATTAATTCTTTTTTATCTATTTTTACAAGAATACTTAGATCTTAAATTATTAAAAAAATAGTTAGAAATACCTTCATCTTTATTAGCGTTTTACTGCTAATTCTTTCAGTTTCTTTAATTGGAATACACTACTATTTTGAGAACCATAAAGAAGAACTTACAGCTAAAATAGAAAACACACTTAATGAAAGAAGTAATGGAGAAATTCTTTTTGACTCTATCACTATAAGCTCTTTAAAAGAATTACCTGCCATAAAAATAAAAATTTTCAACCTTTCACTAACTGACTCTTTATATACTCAACATAAGAGAAAAACGCTATTTATAGAAGAATTAAGTGCTTCAATATCAGTTGTAGATGTATTTAAAGAAGAGTTAGAAATGAAATCGATTTCAGCGAAAAAAGGACACATTACTATTTTTGTAGATCAGGATCATTTTAGTAATATTTATGTTTTTAAAACCAACTCTAAAAATAATAAAACACCAACTATTCTTAATGTCATTGATAACAATGTGGCTATTATAATGGAGGACATTGAATTTAGTTTCATTGAAAAAATAAAAAATAAAAAAATAACAGCACACTTAAATAAAGTAGATTTTAATATTGATTTAAAAAAAATGATAATCCCGAAACTGAACTTAGATGTTTTTATGAAAGAAATGGGATTGAATTTAAAAAATGGAACTTTCTTTAATAATACTAGGTGTGTTGGTAGTTTTAAGCCAATTATTAACACTTCAGAAAACATCCTTTTAATACCCGAATTTCAATTAAATATAGGAGAACAAAATTTTGACATCTCTGCATTTATTAATCTTAAAAATAAAAATTTTAAATTCTTATTTTCATTAGAAAAAGCCAATTACAATAAAAGTTTACATTTATTGCCAGAAAATATTAAAAATAAATTAGAAGGAATCACCATTAAAAATCCTTTTAAGGTAAGTGCTAATATTTCAGGAAAGTTTGTCTATCAGAATAATACCCTGGTAAAATTAAAATACGAAACAATAAATAATGAAATTTTCTATAAAAAAGATAGTTTGTATTTCAAAAATATATCTTTTGTAGGAAGCACTAAAAATCGAGTATTTAAAGACAGTTCTAAAGTTGAAAACAGAAAAAACCTCACAAATACTTTTGAATACCTCAATGGTATATATAATAATATACCATTTAAAATAACAAATCTCACCTTGGTTAATGAGTATTCAAAACCCAAGAATTTAACTACAGATTATGAAGCTGAAGGTGAAATTAATTATTTGAATACTATCATTAACAGCAAAGATTATAATTTTTCAAATGGTCGTTTTAAAATAGTTGGAAATTATAATGGTACTATTAATTCTATGTCAGATGTTATAAACTCATCTGAAGTTACTATTAATTGTGAAAAGTTGATTATTAAAAGTAAGCACAGTAAAAGTCGTTATAATATTCCAATTTTAGAATTATATATCAATCATAATAATGCTGAAATAAAAGAATTTATTGTTGATTTAGATTCAAAAGAAAATATTATTATTAAAGGAGACATTAAAAACTTTGGCTCTTTATTATCAAACGATACGTCTAATCAACCTAGCTATTCTCAAATAGATATTTCTTCCAAATATTTAAACTATGAATCCTTAATAAAAACTTTTGGAGCTCATGAAAAACAATCTAAAAGTAAAAATATAACTCAGATTAAACAATCCATAAACATTCTAGCTAGTAAATTTAATCCAAATATTTTCTTCAATTTACAGCAATTAGATTTTTTTGATATTCCTTTTAACACTATTAATATTGATGCCAAATATCAAGATCAAGAAATTTATATAAAAGAAATAAGTGGAAATTACAAAGAGACCAATGCAACCGCAATTATAAAAATTGATTTAAATCCCAGGAAAAACAAGAATGACTTAGAAACTTTAAAAATGGATTTAAATCTAAATGCAAATGGAGCAATAGAAAATTGGGCAGAATTATTAAATTATGACAAGTTTTTTTTTAAGGATGCTACTTATGAATTCAATTTTGATTTTAAAAATGAAGCAAGTAATCTGAAAGAATTGGTTAATAATGCTAAAATTGATCTAAATGTAAGCAAGGGAAGTCTGCTTTATAAACCTGAAAATCTAAACCTACCTTTTAATAATATATCTATAAGTATAAAAGACAAACATGCAATTTTAAATGATTTTGAACTGGGCTTAGCAGACCATCAAGCGATTCATTTAAAAGGTGAAATTAATAATTTTATGGAAATTTTTGATGATTCTATTTCAACAAAAAACATAAGTTCTTCTATTAGTATAGGTTCAAAAGATATTAATTTCAGCAATTTTATTGACACATTTAATACTAAATCACAAAAATCTAAGAAGAAAAATAATGTAAAACTAATTTTAAAAGAATTGCATTCAAAATTTAATCCAACCTTAAATTTAAAATTGGAAAAACTTAGTTATAACAATGTAACATTAGAAAAGGTAAATGCAAACTTATTTTTTGATGACATCAATACGTTAAACTTAAACAATGCCTATTGTTTTTATTACGGTAAAAAAATGTCTGTAGATGTAGAAATTGATATGAGTAAGAACTTACTAACTCCTTTTAAAACAAATTTTAAAGTAGATGATTTTGCTATTGAAAACCTACTATATACCTTTAATAGTTTTGGCTACAAACAGCTAGAGGAACCCACTAAATTAACTGGAATCATTGACCTTAATGCAAGCATTAAAGGAATTATGAATGATTCAAATGGTGTAAATCAAAAATCTCTTGAGGCAGTATTAAGTTATAAAATAAAACAATTAGATATAATTAACTTTCAACCTATAATTGATGCAGGTAGAATAGTGTTTAGTAAAAAACGATTGGATTTAATCAAATTTGCAAATATAAACAGTACCATTTTTTTAAAAAATAACATCATTTCTATTCCAGAAACAAATGTTCAATCTACAGCTTTCGACTTTTTTATTGAAGGGGATATTGCAAAGTCTATTTTTACCGATTTATGGATTTCAATACCCTTATCAAACTTTAAAAAGAGAGACTTAACAGCAATTCCTAGTAGAAAATCTTTTGACGAAGCAGGCAGAAAAATATATTTAGAAGTTCAATCTAAGGATAAAGATGGGCTGGGTTATAAAATACATTTAAGTGAAAAAAAGAATAGAAAATTTTCCAATAAAAATTAAATAATCTTCATTTTTCGCAACAAAAAAGAGGCATTCATATTCTTACAAACACCAGTTTTTAAGGTATAATCAAAATAAAGTTCCTCATTAACAATCTCAGCGTCAAAATAATAATTCTGCACTTGAGAAAGTTCTTCAGAAATATCACAAAGACTTAAATCGTGAGTTGCAATGATACCAGTTGCATGAAAATTTACTAATTTTTTTACAAATTTCCGAGAACCTTTAGCCTTGTCTATGCTGTTGGTACCTTTTAATATCTCATCAAGTATGATGAAATACTTTTGATTTTTTATTGCATCTACAATATATTTTAATCGTTTTAATTCGGAGAAGAAATACGATTCGTCATCACTTAACGAGTCACTCGTTCGCATACTTGTAATCAGTTTTATTGGAGTATACTCAAAATTTGTAGCACATACGGGAAGCCCAACATTAGACATTACTATAGCTAAAGAAACAGTCCTTAAAAAAGTACTTTTTCCAGCCATATTAGCTCCTGTAATAATGAAAAACTCCTCATTATTTATGTTTACAGAACTATTAATTCGTTTTTCTTCAGCAATTAAAGGATGACCTAAATTTTCAGCCTTTAGCCTTGTAGTATGATCAATAATAGTTGGAAATGTAAAGTTAGGATGATTAAATTGAAAATTAGCTAAGGAATTTTGAGCATCGAAAAAAGCAATAACTTCAAACCAACTATGAACCTTCTCTAAATAAGTGTCAATCCATTGTTCAATACGATGACAATGGTATAAGTCTCGTAAAGCAAAAGAATTTGCAAATACTCCAATTATCATATTATTTCGTTGATCAAAGGCATCTAACATTTTTGAAAGTTGCAGAAATATTTGAGAAGCTTTTTGATTTTCTATTTTTATTTCTGCCTGCTTTTGTTTTAATATATCAGAAATAAAAGTTTCATTTTCTATAAAAGCTAGTAATTGATGGTATTGCTTAAAGGTTTCTTTCGCTTTATTAGCATAAAGGTATAAAGTGTTAATTTTTTTTATATAAATACCAGTAATGGTCAATCCTACAAAAAACCAAATAACAATTAGTGAATTAGGAACAAAACTTAAATAACTCAAAAAAAACAACACTAAAGATAATCCACCATATACATTTGGCAAATAGCTCATAGATTTTGGTGTGAAAAATTGATGATTTTTTAACCATTTAACTATCGTTTCGATACTCTCATCAACTTTAATTAAACTTCCAGTAGCTGAAAATTGTTGACGCCATTTAGCTAAATTTGAAAGTTCTTTTATCGCATTTTGCTTTTCAATAATAGAATTAATGCCGTTCTGACAAAGAATAGCAGCTAATTTTTCTTTTCCAGTTTTAACGGTAGTCCTATTTAAATATTGAAAAAAGGAACCTTTTCCAAACAAATCAATATCATAACTGTAAAAATGAGTTGAATCTTTAAATTGATCACCATCGCTTAAATCGGATAAGTCTCCATTTAAAACATTAATTTCAATTTGATTGATTTTAATTAACTCTTGTGTTTTTTGTTTTAATAATTTTAAATCTGAATAAATAGTTACCAAATAAAAGAACAATGCAATTCCAATAATTAAAACAGGAATAATCACCTTCATGTTTCCAAAGAAAAACCAGCCACAAAAAATGATAGATAGAAAAACAAATAATCGAGTCATACTAAGTTTGAAAAGTTTTTTATTTATTTGAACTAATTCATTTTTAAACAATTGCTTTTCCTCTTTATAAAACGATAATGGTTTATTTAAAATCATAAAGCAAACCTACTAAGTTTTTAAAACTATTCGGTTTATTTTTAAAAAAATACTCAATTTTAATTTTAAATAACTAAATCAATAATGAAATATAGTATTTAAAGTTTTGAATTTTTAAAGGTGTGTAGTTAATGAATTAAAAGTCGTTTAAAAAAAAGCTAATTCGTCTTAAAAAAAATATACTATTCTTTTTAAAGTAATAATTAATTTTAGTTATCAACTATATTTTAGTTTTTAAACTTTATATCCGCTTTTGGCTGAAGCATTCTTTTTATCTCATTTAACTTCATTAAAGCTTGAACAGGAGTTAATGTATCAATATCAATTTCAAGAATTTCCCCTTTAATTTGCTCCAATAAAGGATCGTCTAATTTAAAAAAACTCAATTGCATTTCATCTTTTGCAATCGATTTCATCTCTTCCGTAAGCTCTTGAGAAGAATGCGACTTCTCTAATCGTTTTAAAATCTTATTTGCACGGTCTAAAACTGCTTGAGGCATACCTGCCATTTTAGCCACATGAATTCCAAAACTATGATGTGATCCGCCAGGAACTAACTTTCTAAGAAAAAGAACAGTATCCTTAAGCTCTTTTACGGAAACATTATAATTTTTTATTCTATCAAATGTTTCCGTCATTTCATTCAATTCATGATAATGAGTTGCAAACAATGTTTTAGCTCTTGAGGAATGTTCATGTAAGTATTCACTAATTGCCCAAGCAATAGAAATTCCATCATAGGTACTGGTTCCTCTTCCTATTTCATCTAACAAAACCAAACTTCTTTCTGAAATATTATTTAAAATACTTGCTGCTTCATTCATTTCCACCATAAAAGTAGATTCTCCCATCGATATATTATCGCTGGCTCCAACCCTCGTAAATATCTTATCGACAATACCCAATCTTGCCTCCTTAGCTGGAACAAAACTTCCAATTTGAGCTAATAAAGTAATTAATGCTGTTTGCCTAAGTATTGCAGACTTACCACTCATATTAGGGCCAGTAATCATAATGACTTGCTGCATTTCCCTATCTAAATATACATCATTTGCAATAAATGGATTGTCTGGAGGTAATTGTTTTTCTATAACTGGATGTCTTCCTTCTTTAATATCTATTTCGAAAGTATCGTCTAATAAAGGCCTTGTATAATTAGATTCTTTAGCTAATGAAGCAAATGAACACAAGCAATCTAATTCTCCAATTAAGCGTCCATTTTGCTGTACTAGACTTATAAATTGAAGCATCCATGTCATTAATTTATTAAATATATCTAATTCTAAAGCTGCTATTTTTTCTTCAGCACCTAATATTTTCGCTTCGTATTCTTTTAACTCTTCGGTGATATATCGTTCTGCATTTACTAAAGTTTGCTTGCGAATCCATTCCTCAGGCACTTTATCTTTATGTGTATTTCTAACTTCTATATAATACCCATAAACATTATTGGAAGCAATTTTTAAAGATGAAATTCCTGTTCTTTCAGTCTCTAGTTTCAACATTCCATCTAGATAATCCTTTCCTCCCTTTGCAATGCTTCTTAGTCCGTCTAACTCTGCTGAAACCCCTGCAGCAATTGCATTTCCTTTTTGAATTAAAACTGGAGCTTCTTCCTTTAATGTTGCTGAAATTTTTTCACGAAGTAACTTACAATCGCATAATTGTTCTCCTATAATTTTTAACGATTCATTTTTTGCTTCTTGTGACTTTTCTTTAATTGGAAGAATGGCTTCTAATGAATGTTTAAGCTGCACTACTTCTCTTGGACTTACTTTTCCGGTAGCAACTTTTGATATGAGTCGCTCAATATCTCCAATTCGTTTAATGTTTAGTTGTACCTCTTCTAACACTATTGAATCTTTTAACAGATAACTCACTACTTCGTGACGACTAATGATTTTATCTTTATTTTTTAATGGAAGTGCCACCCATCTTTTTAATAACCTTCCTCCCATCGGAGAAATAGTTTTATCAATAACATCCAGAAGAGTTACTGCGTTTGCTGCGGATGAATGGTAAAGTTCTAAATTACCAATCGTAAAACGATCCATCCAAACATATTCATTTTCTGCAATTCGAGAAATTTTAGCGATATGCCGTAATTGGTCGTGACGTGTTTCAGATAAATAATGAAGTGCAGCTCCTGCGGCAATAATACCTGAAGTCATCTCTTCAATACCAAAACCTTTTAAGGTACTCGTATTAAAATGATTATTTAAAGTGCTTCTTGCATAATCTGCCTGAAAAACCCAATCTTCTAGATGAAATACATGAAAATTGTCGCCAAAAGTTTCAGAAAATAATTTTCTTTTTTGTTTTGAAAACAATACTTCAGAAGGATTGAAATTTTGAAGTAATTTATCAATATATTCAGAAGAACCTTGAGAAGTTAAAAACTCTCCCGTAGAAACATCTAAAAATGAGATCCCAATTTCTTCTTTCTTTTTTGATGTTGTATTAAAATGTATAGCTGCTAAAAAATTATTAGATTTGGATTGAAGAATATCATCATTAAATGCTACCCCAGGTGTAACTAATTCGGTAACACCTCTTTTCACAATCTTCTTCGTCTGTTTTGGATTTTCCAGTTGATCACAAATTGCAACTCGACAACCAGCCATTACCAATTTTGGCAAATAGGTATTTAAGGAATGATGAGGAAACCCTGCTAATTCTATCTTTTCTCCATTTCCACCATTATTCCTTGCAGTTAAGGTAATATTTAATATTCCTGCTGCACGTATAGCATCTTCTCCAAAAGTTTCGTAAAAATCTCCAACCCTAAATAGCAATAAAGCATCTGGATACTTAGCTTTTATGCCGTTGTATTGCTTCATTAGTGGAGTTTCTGCTTTTGCCATAACTTTTTTTTACTGAATAAGCTAAAGTAAAGAAAACTACATTTTATTTAAAATGCTTTTCTAAAGAATTCTTTTCTTTTATCAACAAAAAGAATTTAAATCAATCTAATAATTAATGAAATTTTATTTTAAATCGAGAATTGTAATTAAAAAATTACTTTTGTTTTATGAAAAACAGAAAGTTAAAAAATAGTGAGTTAGTTAGAATCAATAGTGATGAGTTTAAAACTTCTAATAAAACTCCGCTAATAATAATACTAGATAATATTAGAAGCCTAAATAATATTGGCTCTGTTTTTCGCACTGCAGATGCGTTCCTAATTGAAAAAATTTACCTCTGTGGTATCACTGCGAAACCTCCACATAAAGACATCCACAAAACAGCCTTAGGTGCAACTGATAGTGTGAAATGGGAATACGTTGAAAACACCATAGAATTAATAAATCGATTAAAATCTGAAGGAGTGAAAGTTGCAAGTATTGAACAAGCCGAAGATTCCATTTCTCTTGAAAATTATCAAACGTATCCCAATAGTAGCTATGCCATCGTTTTTGGAAATGAAGTAAAAGGAGTTTCTCAAGAGGTGGTATCAATGAGTGATGCAGTAATAGAAATTCCTCAATTCGGCACCAAACATTCCTTAAATATTTCGGTTAGTTGTGGGGTTGTTGTTTGGGATTTATTTCTGAAATTACAATTCCATGATACTCAGTGATCAAAAATTGATTTCATCCATATTAGTTTATAATTTGATTTAATACTTGAATATAATCAAATCTATTATTAACAAAATCCATTTCAGAAATATCAATAATTTTAATGGTATCAATATGCTGGTTTTTGATAAATTCCATATATCCTTCATTAATTTTTTGAAGATAGGAAGCTTCTATTTCTTGTTCAAAATCTCGACCTCTATTTTTAATATTTTGTAAAAGCCGTTCTGTATTTTGATATAAATACACATAAGCATCGGGCTTAGGCAATTCTTTATGCGTTATTTGATATAACTTTTTATATAATATAAATTCTTGTTCTTGTAGTGTAATTTTTGCAAAAATTAATGATTTATAAGCATCATAATCTCCAATAACATTTTCTTTAAATAAATCGTATTGTGTTAAATCGTCTAAAAGTTGTTGGTACCTATCTGCTAAAAAGGACATTTCTAATGGAAAAGCAAAGCGATCTGGGTCTTTATAAAATTCAGGCAAAAAAGGGTTTTCTTTAAAACGCTCCAATACTAATTTAGTATTAAAATCAGAGGCCAATTGAGTTGCCAAACTTGTCTTTCCTGCTCCTATATTTCCTTCGATAGCTACATATCTAAATTTAGACATATCGAAATCTAATATCGGGTTTCGCAACCATTTAGAATATTTAATTAGCTCACTATTATCTAGAGTTACCTCTAAAATTTTAGATATACTTTTATTCAATATTGGGTGAATAAAGTCAGGTGAAATTAATTCTAAAGGTGCTAGTACAAATTTTCTATTTTGAATTTCTGGATGGGGAATAATTAAACTTTTTGTGTTTATAATAGCATCATCATAAAACAACATATCAATATCTATTTTTCTGGATGAATACCCAAGTTTTTCCTCCCTAACTCTGCCCAATTTAGTTTCTATTGAAAGAATAGTATCTAGAACAAGGATTGCTGATTGATTAGTCTCCACTTGAATAACACAATTTAAAAAGTTCTTACCTTCAAAACCCATTGCAGGAGTTTCAAAAATGGGTGCAATTTTTTTAATAGAACCTATTTCTTTAAAAATTGCATTTACTGCCAGTTGGAGGTTTTCAAATTTATTACCTAAATTGCTTCCTAGAGAAAGATATATTTTGTGATTTGTTTTAATGAATTTATTTTTAACTTGATTAACGAAATTAAGTAAAAGCTTTATAAGTATCTTTAAAAAACTTAAAATCTTGTCTCGAATCTTATTAAAAGATGACTTTTCCAATCAATGAATAGTTCCCTTCCTAACTATGGTGATTTTAACCCTCTTTATTTTTTTATTAGTTAACTTTAATAGTAACTACAAAACCTTCATTGCTTCTTATATTAAAAATAGTATTGTCTTCAAAAATTAAGTATTGCCCTTTGATTCCTTTTAAAACCCCCTCAAAATTAGGTGTTTTTACTAAATTTAAACTTTTTGGCTTATGAGGATATTCTAATACTGGGAAATCCATATGGGTTTCTTTGTTGTTTTCAATAAAATAAGGTTTTGCTTCCTCAGGAATATATTGCTTTAATTTATCTCTCCATACTACTAAATCTTCATCAGCTATTTTATTAGTAATCATAGTTCGCCAATTGGTCTTATCAGCTACATAATTTTTTAATGCAATTTCGGTGATTCCTGCCAAATACCTGTTTGGCACTTCAACAATTTCAATTGCCTCATGCGCACCTTGATCGATCCACCGTGTTGGAATTTGACTTTTGCGTGTTACACCCACTTTTACATTACTACTATTTGCCAAATAAACAATATGTGGTTTTAATTGTACGGCTTTTTCGTAGTCTAAATCTCGATCTTCAATATTTAAATGAGCTTTACTTAATTCAGGTTTTATGATCCAATCTGCTGCTTGTGGGATCTCATAAAAACAATCATAACAAAAACCCTGACGGTATATTTTTTTTGCTTTTGCACAATTTAAACACTGATAACCGTCAAAATATATATTTAAATTTTTATCCAGTAATTGATTGACATTCAGGAAATCATCCTTAAAAACTAAATAGTATTGTATAGGAGAGCCTAATTCGGTTTGCATTTTTTTAAGGACACCGTGGTAGTTCATAAATCTTCACTAATTGATTAAATAGTCTATATGGAACATTTTAATTCTTGATTTCATTTAAAAACAAGTTTTATTTACTGAGGTTTCATAGAAATAAAATGATTATTTTTATTGCATAAAGATACATTTTAAAAATGCCGATACCAATAGTAAATTCTATAGCCACTTGGTTTTTAAAAAAAAGAATACATCAAATAGATTTATTCTTAAAATACCCTATTGATGTTCAGGAAGAACTTTTAAAAGGGTTAATTAATAAGGCTAAGCACACTGAAATTGGCAATCAATACGACTTTAATAGTATTAAAACCTATACCGATTTTGCTGAAAGAATTCCAATAACTACCTATGAAGATAACGAATCTAATTATGAAAGGGCACGAAAAGGGGAAAGCAATATTTTTTGGCCAACACCTATAAAATGGTTTGCAAAATCTAGTGGAACCACCAATGCAAAAAGTAAATTTTTACCGGTAAGCAATGAATCCTTAGAAGATTGCCATTATGCAGCGAGCAAAGATTTGTTATGCTTATATTTAAACAACAATCCAGATTCCGAGTTATTTCTTGGAAAAAGTTTACGCTTAGGCGGAAGCAAGGAATTATATAAAGAAAATGGGACTGTATTTGGTGACCTTTCTGCCATATTAATTGATAATATGCCTTTTTGGGCTGAATTTAGTAGCACACCAAGTAATGAGGTTTCTTTAATGCCTGACTGGGAAACTAAAATGCAAGCCATTGTTGATGAAACTATAAATGAGAATGTGACCAGCCTTTTAGGAGTTCCATCCTGGGTATTAGTTTTATTAAACCAAGTGTTAGAAACCACTGGAAGAAATAATTTATTTGAAATATGGCCCAATTTAGAAGTATATTTCCACGGAGGTGTTAGCTTTGACCCCTACCTAGAGCAATATAAAAAATTACTACCAAAGAATAACTTTTTATATTATGAAACCTATAATGCCTCTGAAGGTTTTTTTGCAATTCAAGATAGAAATAAACGTAAAGAATTATTATTAATGCTGGATTACGGCATTTTTTATGAATTCATCCCAATGGATACTTATGATAGTCCTAAAGAAATTGTTATACCCTTAAGCGACGTGAAATTAGGAAAAAACTATGCCATAGTAATAACGACAAATGCAGGTTTATGGCGTTATAAAATTGGAGACACCATAAGGTTCACCTCTATCAATCCTTTTCGAATAAAAGTAACTGGACGTACTAAACATCATATTAATGTTTTTGGAGAAGAATTAATCATTGAAAATGCAGAAGCGGCATTGCGAAAAGCAGCTAAATTAACTCATTCTGAAATTGTTGATTATACTGCAGGACCTATTTTTATGGAAGGAAAAGAAAAGGGTGCTCATGAATGGATTATTGAATTTAAAAAACAACCAGACGATAGCGCTACTTTTAATAAATTATTAGATGCTTTTTTACAAGAATCAAATAGTGATTATGAGGCTAAACGATATAATAACACAACACTAAAACCTCCAAAAATACATTCTGCTAGAAAAGATCTATTTAAAGATTGGTTAAAACAAAACGATAAATTAGGTGGACAACATAAAATACCTAGATTATCTAATTCTCGAGAATTTTTAGAAAAATTACTGAAAAATAATTAACTATTCAAAACCTTACTATTTCTTTGTTTGCTTTCGAATTATCTTTAGCGACATAAAAAACTAAAGCCTCTATTAAAGGTTGAACATTAATAAAAAATAAACTTAATATGGGAATCCCTTTACTTTTCGTGATTTAACTGATGTTTAAAAGCTTGTAAAGCAATAAACTTTAGAGGTTTTTTTATATTTATTGAAATAAATTTAAGAAACTGCTTTTAATTTCTTGATGGTTGATTTATTAAGTTTCTGTTCTACATATTCTTTAGAAACTTCTAAAACTTTATCATTACCATCAGGCATTTCATACATGGCATCTGTTAAAATAGCTTCACATAACGATCGCAAACCCCTGGCTCCTAGTTTATATTCAACCGCTTTTTTTACGATAAAATTTAAAGCCTTTTCTTGGATGGTAAATTTAATATCATCCATCGCAAAAAGTTTTTCATATTGTTTAATAATTGCATTTTTAGGTTGGGTTAATATCGCTCTTAAAGTTGCTTCATCTAAAGGATTCATATAAGTTAATACTGGTAGACGACCAATAATTTCAGGAATCAAACCAAAATCTTTTAAATCTTTTGGTATAATGTATTTTAATAAATTATCACGATCAACCGAATCTTCTTGCATAGAAGCACTAAAACCGACTGCTTGTAAATTTAAACGTTTAGATATTTTTCGATCTATACCGTTAAAAGCGCCACCAGCAATAAACAAGATGTTTTCTGTATTTACTTCTATAAATTTTTGATCTGGGTGTTTACGACCTCCCTTTGGAGGAACATTGACTACAGTCCCTTCTAGCAATTTAAGCAGGGCCTGTTGTACTCCTTCACCACTAACGTCACGAGTAATAGAGGGATTATCTCCTTTACGTGCAATTTTATCTATTTCATCAATAAATACAATTCCATGTTGTGCTTTATCTACATTATAATCTGCAGCTTGCAGTAAACGAGTTAAAATACTTTCTACATCTTCTCCGACATATCCCGCTTCCGTTAAAACGGTTGCATCTACAATAGCTAATGGCACATTTAACATTCTAGCAATGGTTTTTGCCATTAATGTTTTTCCTGTTCCTGTATCGCCTACAATAATGATATTACTTTTTTCTATCTCTACATCATCATCTGTATTTTTTTGTAACAATCTCTTGTAATGATTATATACAGCAACCGACATTATTTTTTTAGAATAATCTTGTCCAATAATGTATTCATCCAAAAATTCTTTAATCATTCTTGGTTTTTTTAGCATCAGCTCCTCCGACAAATCACTGTTTGAGGAATGTGTAGTCTCTTCTGCAAAAATACCATGAGCTTGTTCTATACAACGATCACATATGTGTGCATCTATACCTGCAATTAATAATTTGGTATCTGGCTTTTTACGACCGCAAAACGAACATTCTAATTCTTCTTTTGACATAATCCTCTTCTTTTAATCCCTTCGTTATTTAAGATCTTTAGTATAATTAAAATATTACCGAGTTAAAATCTCATCAATCATTCCATAGGCTAATGCTTTATCAGCTTTCATCCAATAATCACGATCACTGTCTTCATAGACCTTGTCATATTTTTGTCCAGAATGTTTGGCGATAATATCATATAATTCTTTTTTTAATGCAAGTATTTCTCTTGTTGTAATTTCTATATCACTTGCTTGTCCTTGTGCACCACCTAAGGGCTGATGTATCATTACTCTTGAATGTGTTAAACCACTTCGTTTTCCTTTTGCTCCTGCGCACAATAAAACGGCACCCATGGAAGCTGCCATACCTGTACAAATAGTTGCAACATCTGGTTTAATAAATTGCATCGTATCGTAAATACCCAAACCTGCATAGACACCACCACCTGGAGAGTTTATATAAATTTGAATATCCTTAGAAGCATCCGTACTCTCTAAAAACAATAATTGTGCTTGTACAATATTAGCAATTTGATCATTAATTCCTGTACCTAAAAATATGATTCGATCCATCATTAAACGTGAGAAAACATCCATTGCTACGACATTCATCTGTCGTTCTTCAATAATATTTGGTGTAAATCCCATCGGATTCATACTGCTAGTAATAGCATCGTAATACATGCTATTAATTCCTTGATCTTTGATTGCGAATTTTTTAAACTCTTCTCCGTAGTTCATAAATTTGATTATTGTTTATTAAAAAAAAAGCGTTGAATTAATATAATTCAACGCGATAAATATAATGATTTTTAGACTTTTTTAAGCAAGACACACACAATCTTCTGATATCGTTCCTTCAACACCATTTGGATTGACACAAGGGTCACCAATGTTGGCTTCTATTTCTGGACAATCAAAACCTGGACCATCTACTACACATTCGCAATCTTCTGATATAATACCCACAGTACCGTTACCACCATCATCAACAAAACATTCATCCCCAAAATTAGCTTCTATTTCTGGACAATCAAAACCTGGACCATCTACTAGACATTCGCAATCTTCTGATATCGTTCCTTCAACACCGTCATTTTCACAAGGGTCACCAATGTTAGCTTCTATTTCTGGACAATCAAAATCTGGACCATCTACTACACATTCGCAATCTTCTGATATAGTACCCACAGTACCGTTACCACCGTCATCAACAAAACATTCATCCCCAAAATTAGCCTCTAGGTCTGGACAATCAAAATCTGGAACATTTACTATACATTCGCAATCTACTGATATCGTTCCTTCAACACCATTTGGATTGACACAAGGGTCACCAATGTTGGCTTCTATTTCTGGACAATCAAAAGTTTCTTCTTTTTCACAACTTACAAATACAGTAAGACAGATAGCTATCAATAAAATTAAATAGCTTTTATTAATCTTTTTCATACACTTATTTTTTAATGATTAAAAATTTATTTAAAAATCAAATATATTGCTTACTATCTTAAAATAAATAGGGAATGATTATTCGGAAAGGTTTAGAGAAAATATGGTGTTTCTTTATGTTTATCTGGTGAAAACCAACAAAACCTCTCTTTTTACTGGATTAATGACTATATCTTTAAATAGATCCCTAAAATTAATTGTTTTCGATTTATGTAATACAAACACAATTTTCTGATATAGTTCCTTCAACACCATTTGGATTGACACAAGGGTCACCAATGTTAGCTTCTATTTCTGGACAATCAAAACCTGGACCATCTACTACACATTCGCAATCTTCTGATATAATACCCACAGTACCGTTACCACCATCGTCAACAAAACATTCATCCCCAAAATTAGCCTCTAGGTCTGGACAATCAAACATAGCTGGCTCTTCAATACAATCTCCATTTATAATGTCTTGTACTGTTGGATTAAAACTATTATTTATAATTGTTACAATACCAAACATACCCTCATTTAATAGGTTTTGTAAGGAACAGAAATTCTCAATATTTTGTATTGGCACGTTTTGCTCAAAATCAGAGGTTATGGACAAATCTCCTGAAATAGAGATTAAATTTTCTAATCCATTTAATGTAACTAATTGCGTGTTCTTTATCAATAAATTCCCTCGTATAATATTAAGTGTGTTTAAAGGCAGTAATGATGTTACACTATCGAGAATCGTTATATTTCCAATAACCTCTGTATAGCTATTTTCTTGAAATTCTTCAAAATCACTTTGATTTTTAAAAACTAAATCATCTTGAATTACCGTACCCATCACTTGTTGAAAAATATTATCTTCTCTGCAGCTTTGTATAATTGAACCTAGGCCAATCAAAATAATTAGAATAATGACTATTTTTTTCATTTTATGTTTTTAAGGTAATTTTTATAAAAAAATTTCATGAAGTAAGTTTATTTAATAGTGCCTCTTTTTTTCGTCGAGATACTGCTAATTTTGATTCATCTTTAAGTAATACATACCCTCCGTCTTCTTTTAAATACTTTTTTATAAATGATATGTTTACAAGGTATTTTTGATGTATTCTAAAGAAAATGATTTCCGGTAATAGATTTTCGTAATATTTTAATGTTTTTGACGAGGTTATTTTTTTACCATTTATTAAATAAATATCAGTGTAATTTTTTTCAGATTCTAATCTAATAATATCATCTATTTCTATAAAGTGCATTACATTACTGGAGTTAACAACTATTTTATCTATGGTCTTAGTTTTTTCTACGCTTGAAACTAATTCAAGTTGGTTTTTTAAAGAAGTTGCGTTTGTTTTATGGAGTTTTTCAATCGCATTTATAAACTCCTTTGGGTCTATCGGTTTTAATAAATAGTCTAAAGCAGAATATTTAAAAGCCTTTATTGCATATTGATCGTAGGCCGTTGTAAAAATTATATGAAATTTTTTCAAAGGTATTTGTTCAAGTAATTCAAAGGCTGTGCCGTCCCCTAGGTTGACATCTAATAATATAAGATCAAAATCTTTTGTAGTTGTAATTAATTCAATAGCTTCTTTTTTACTTGAAGCAATCCCAACAATGCAAAGGTTTTTCGTGTATTTGTAAATATAACTTTGCAAAGTTTTTATTGCATTATTCTCATCGTCTATTAGCAATGTCTTAATCATAAATCGGAATTAAAAAGGTTACTTTAGTACCATCAGGGTGACCATTATGATCTTTTAAATCTACATAATCAATGTGCTGTATTTTGTTATTAGACAATAAATCCAATCTTTTTAAAACAATGTCTGTACCTAAAGACGGATGAAGTTTATTTTTATTTTTTTGCCTACCCACCCCATTATCTTCAACAATACATTTTAAAGTTTTTAAACTTTGAGGCAAAATAGAAATATGTATTGTACCTCCTTCTTTTCTTGGAGTAATGCCATGAATTATTGCATTCTCTATAAAAGGTTGTATGAGCATAGGTGGTATTTTAATTAAGTCCTCTTCTAGAGTCTTTTCAACAGCAATAGCATAGTTTAGTTTTTTGCCAAAACGCAATTTTTCAAGTTCCAAATATAATTCTAAATACTCAATTTCTTTTGATAGAGAACACGCAGCTTCACTAGAATTATTTAGTATTTTACGAAGTAATTTTGAAAACTTAGCTAAATATATTCCAGAACTTAGAATATTTCCGTTGGTTATAAAACTTTGAATGGAATTTAGTGAGTTAAAAACAAAGTGCTGATTCATTTGCGATTGCAACGCTTTGCTTTCAAGTTGCAATAGCTCCCTCTTAAAGGATTGTATTTTTAATTTGCGGGTATAAAAATAATCGATAATTTTCCAAGATACTATTATTAATGATAAGCCAACTAGTATATAAAACCACCAGGTTTTATAAAAGGGAAGCAAAAATTGAAGATTCAAAGTACTGGAGGTGCCCCACAATCCAGCTTCATTCTGAGCCATTATCTCAAAAAGATACTCCCCACCACTTGGTAAAAACGTAAATTGAACTTTTAAATCTTTTGTTTCTATCCAGTCTTCATGAATACCGTCTATTCTATATCTATATAAAATATCACCTTTCGATTTATAATCAAGTGAGATGTAGCTAATAGTAAGATAGCTATATTTTGAATCAATAATTATTTTTTTAGAAGTTGGATAGGTTTTTTCATTATCCAATCGGATATAAGGAAATATAACTTGAGAAGCTTTGTTTTTTGCTAGAGCAGATGTCTTAAAGATGCTTATTCCTTTTTTTGTTGAGACATAGTATTTATTATTCAAACTTGTTACAGAGCTTATATCATTGGACAGTAATCCATTTTTTGTAGTAAAACGATCCATAAAAGTTACATCATCACTGTAAAGCCTAAACAATCCTGTTTTTGTAGATACCCATATCGTTTGTTGCTCATCAATATACAATGAATTAATTTTTTTATTGTTAAAAATTAAAGACTCAATGGAGAGTATGGAATCTTTTTTTTTAAATAAAATCCCATCATTTTGTGTAGCTATAATTAAATCAAAATAAGCTGAGCTTTTAATAAATAACGGTTTTCCTTTAATTGACAACGGTTTGCTTCTGGTTGTTTCTAGATCGTCTAACTTTAAAATTTGATTTGGATAACCAGCCCACAAATTCCCTTCGTGATCAAGGCCCAAACTACTTGGTTTTTTTGAGTTTGGCAGCTCAATTTTTGTATGTGTTTTGGCTATTATATTTACTTTAAAAATGGTAGTATTTGTGTCGTAAATATAAATGTATTCTTTATGTTTAGTTAGTAAATATGGTGCTGCGTTTTTTGAAATATTTAAAATTTCTTTATCCAATTGATATACAAATAATCCTTTAAAATAAAGAGCCCTGTCTTCAAAAACCAATCCATTTTTTAAAAAAGGTTTATAATTAATATTAGTAGGACATATTTTTGATTCATTTGGGTTAAAAACGAAAATGGAGTCTTTTTTAGCTATAAATAGTGCATTCTTCGTAGCCGAAATAGCACTTGTGATTATTGAAGGATATGTGTTTTCTAAATTTGGATAAAACGGAAAATAAAACAATCCATGTTCCAGAGTTAAAACCCAAGTAGAATTTTCTTTATCGACTAAAACCTGAAGGATCTTCTTTTCTTTTAAGTGTTTTTTTATGGAGGAATCTCTAATTGTTTGCTTGATTTTAGTTGGCTTCTCTAAAATTACTTCTTTGCTTTCATAAATACTATCATTTAAAAAATAGAATGTTTCTTTTCTATTTGTTGAAAAATAGAGCTTTTTCGTTGCGTCTTCAAAAAAAAAAATAATTGTGTCATTTTTTATTCTGTCTGAATAAAAATTATCAAACTTATAACCATTATATCTAGAAATACCTTGTTGTGTTCCAAGCCATATATAGCCCTTTTGATCTTGGTAAATTGATGAAATAGAACTTGAAGGAAGCCCCTCATCCAATGTATAATTTATAAAAGGCACTGTTTGAGTAAAAGCATTGACACTGAATATAAAAACTAGTATATATATTATTTTATGCATTATAAAGAAATATAAACTACAATATTATAAAAATTAGGATATTAACCTTTTGAATATATACTAAAGTGGTAATTTAATTATTATTTGGTAAAGTAGTATTATTATTTGGCGTACTTAAACCACTTTTAGTGGGTAATTTAAAAATTAATATTTATACTTTTCAACTTATTTTTTGACAAAGTGATTAAAAAACTATTTGTATTAACCAATTAAAATTTAACGTTGTTTATTATACAACAACTTTATTTTTGTTTACCCTAAAAAAAAAGGTATTGAGCTGCATGCAGTTCAATACCTTAATACGCTTCGTATGGTACTAAATTAACTATAGGCTTCTTTTATGAATTTATCATACGTTATTTTTTTAGCTTTTAATTTTGTCGTTTCCTTGAAAAATTTCAATAATTTCTGACTGTTTAATTGTTCAGATAATTTCTTTACTTCTTCTTGGTTTGACATGATACGAGCAGCAATAGAATCCAACTCCTCATCAGAGGGATTCATTTGTCCATATTGAGCCATTTGCATCTTTATCATATTTTTTGAATAATTCTTTAATTCATCAAAAGAAACTTGGATATCATTATCTTTTCTAATTTTTCCTTCGATTAGTTGAAAGCGCAATCCTTTTTCACTTTTTTCATATTCAGCTTTTGCTTCTTCCTCGGTCATCGGTTTTTCACCTGAAAACTGGATCCATTTAGTTAAAAATTCTCCAGGTAAATCAAATTTTGTATTCGAAATTAAAGACTCTACTACTTCATCCATCAATTTCTGGTCACTTTGCTGAACAAATTGCTTCTCAGCATCTTCCTTAATTTTAGCTTTTAACTCATCTTCAGATTTAACAACATCTTTACCAAAAATTTTATCAAAAAATTCTTGGTTTAGTTTGGCCATTTCTCGTTGGTTCACCTCTTTGATTTCAAAATTAACTTCAATATCTAAACCCTGAGCTTCGTCCTGTGACACCTCTAAATAAGTTTGATTTTGATGATCATTCGCGAAAAGGTTTTTTGTTTTTAGACTCAGTGTATCACCAACCTTAGCACCGATTATTTTTTTTAGTTGAGTTTTGCCTTTAATTTCATCTAAAGAAAAAGTGGTGTCTTTATTAATTTCTTTTTCTTCGTTAGAAAAAGTACCTGTAATTTCATCCCCTTTTTCAACTTCGTTTTTTGAAATCAATTTACCATATTGTTTACGAATTGAAGTAACTTGATCGTTCACCATCTTATCATCCGCTTCGATGTTATAGTGGGTTATCGCTTTTTTACCCACTACATCTACATCAAACTTCGGTGAAAGTCCCAATTCAAAATCAAAAGTAAAATCTTTTGCATCCCAATCTATTTCAGTATCATTTTTAGGTAAGGGATTTCCTAATACATCCAACTTTTCCTCAGTTAAATAATTATGTAGTGCATCTTGAAGAATTTTATTTACTTCTTCTACCAAAACTGCTTTGCCATATTGCTTTTTAACCATTCCCATAGGAACATGACCTTTTCTAAAGCCTGGTATATTTGCAGTTTTTCTATAATTGTTTAAAATTTTCTGAACTTTGTCCAAATAATCTTCAGCTTTAACTGCCACAGTAACCACTGCATTTAAACTATCAATGTCTTTTTTTGTAATCTCCATTTTGTATAAAATTTTACCCTTTTATTTTGGGAGTGCAAAAGTACAAAACGAAAAACCTTGATACAAGTATTTTAAGAATAGATTGTTAGCTTTGACGGCCTTCTTTTAAAACGGAATGCAATAAAGATTGTAAAAAGGTGAGCATTAGACTAAATAATAGGGCCCACCAAAAAGAGATTACGTTGAATCCACTTAAAATATTAGAAGCAATCAATATAATACACGCATTGATTACAAATAAAAACAAGCCCAAAGTAATTAAGGTTGCTGGCAGGGTTAAAAAAATCAACAAAGGCCTTACAATGCTATTAAGCAATCCAATAACTAATGCTACCCATATAGCGTATGTATAACTAATAACGGCTACTCCAGGTAATATATTAGCTAATAATAAAACTGCCAATGCAGTTAGTAATAGTTTTAAAATCCACTTCATGTCTTGTTTTTTAAAAATCTAAAATTATATGAATTATTGATTTTTTAATTTAAAAAGTTGAAACTTATCTCTTTCTTTTTCAAAATTAAAAATGTTAATATCTTCTGATTGATTTGGACTTCCCCATTGCTTATATATTGTTACTTTAAAAAAGGTAGGTTCCGGTTTTTTATTTCCTAAATAAGTTATGTTTATTAGCCACTCTCCTTTACCTAAATCATCAATAAAAAACTCTTTACTTGAATAGCCTATTTTTTTTTCGTTTTCTATTAACTCCTTATTTGAAATTAAATTATGTTCAAATACGAAAGATTGCTTACCTGGGTTTACAAACTCAAGATTAAATTCTGCTTCAGAGGTATTCCATTCAAAAACCAAACGAATGTCTTTTCTAAATTCGCTAATGGTGTTATTTGGAACAAATGATTCTTTAATTTCTGCTTGATTTTTTCGATTATAATAAAGCCATTCCATTTCATTAAAAAGCAATTTATTTATTTTTTGTTCACTTTCCGATTTTTGCTGAAGCATATAACTCATATACATTCTCCAAGCTCTTTTAAATTTATTGTTTTTTATATAAGCATTAGCTAAATCTCGATAGGATTGTGCATAATTAGGCCGTAATGTAAAAACCTTTTTATATATTTTTTCAGCTTCCAGTTTCGCATTTAATTCATCTATTTGATAAGCAATTGCCTTTACAATTTCTGGATTTTTTTGATACTTAATTAGCAATTCATTTAAGATATTGATTGATATTTCTCGATCGTTGTAGTAACCATTAAATAATCTAGCAATTTTTATTGATTCACTGTAACTTTCTGTTTGGAATTTTATATTATTCTCATAATAATCTAATGCTTTTTGTTTATTGTTAAACCGTTTCAAAACAGCATTTTGATTACTATTCCACATTTTTTCTTCAGAAATAACAACAGCATCATTATTATAAATTATTTTATTGGTGTATTGTTCTGCTATGATTTTTTTTTGTTCAATATCATTAGTTAATGCACCATTTTTTGTAGTAATTACAATTACTCCTCCAGCGCCCATGCTTCCATAAAGATTTGTTGCTGCTAATGATTTGAGAATAAATATATTTTCAATAGAGGCAAAATTTATTGGAGGTTCGTCAGTAAAAATAACACCATCAACATCCCATAAAACAGCAGCATCATAAAAAATAGAAGTCTTGGTTCTAATAGCAAGTTTACCAGTACTAGGGTCTAATCTAACACCAGCTACCCTTCCATCGAGTGCCTCGGTTAGTGAAGCGTAAATCAAATCTATTTTATTTCCTCCAACATAAACAACAGAATACCCTGCTGCTTCTTGGTTTACCATACCTTTAGAAGTTAAAAAATTCTGTTTAGATTTATTATATTCACTCTCTTTATTCGTTGATTTAATAACTATTTCATCAAGATCATTAGCTTTAACAACCATTTCAATATTTAAAACACTAGTAATGTCTTCTATTAAAATAGTAATTGTTTCAAAACCAACATAACTATAGGTTATAATGTCCCCAATATTAGCTTTTATTAGGTAATTTCCTTTTTCATCTGATTCCGTCCCTTGCTCATTATTATTCACAATGATATTAACATTGGGAAGTGCTACGCTTAAATACGTAACTTTTCCAGAAATATTTTTATATTTTTTTTTCTGAGCTGAAAGTGTGAAAACAGTACTTAGAAATAAACATATAATTGAAAGCTTTTTCATATTAATAATCATTGTTGAATCTGTCTTTGAAATATTAAAAATTTACGTTTTTTATAGGAAAATTAACTATCCTAATCTTAGTATTTGAAAATTAACCTTCATCCTATATCGATATAAAATTCATTACTTTATTATAAAAATCTTTAGGATTTTCCGCATGTAACCAATGTCCAGCGTTTTTTATTGTTTGAATCTCTGAATTTGGAAACTGTTTTTTTATAATAAGCTCATCTACATTTTCAATATAATTAGAGTTTGCTCCTCTTAAAAATAAGGTTTCTTTGTGATATATGGATTTTTCTGAAAGTGCTTTGCCTACCTCTTCAATATTTGTAATCAGCACCGGAAGATTAATTCTAAGTGCTAATTCATCTGGATGTTTCCAATACAAGTTTTTAGCTAAGAATAATCTTACTCCATCGTTTTTTATATACTCTGAAATAACTTCATTAGCTGTTTTTCTTGTCTTTACTACTGAAAAATCTAATGCTGAAAGGGCTTTTAAAATATCTTGATGATGCAACGGATATTGTTGTGGTCCAATGTCTGCTATTACTAATTTTGAAAGGCTCTCAGGGTATTTTATAGCATAGTTCATCGCTGTTTTTCCTCCCATAGAATGACCTAATAAAATAAAATCTTCTAATTTATAAAACTCGCAATATTTTTGTAAATCTTCTGCTAGTAAACTATAATTAAAGAATTTACTATGAAAACTTCTTCCATGATTACGTTGATCTACTAAATGAACTTGGTATCCTTGTTCTGAAAATTGCTTCCCTAAGGATTTCCAATTATCACCCATTCCTAAAAACCCGTGAAGAATTATAAATGGTTTCCCTTCTCCTAAAATATTAGAATGTAATAACATTAGCTCAATTTTCGCAAGTAACTATTAATTACATTATCCATGCCTAAATAAAGAGATTCACATATCAGTGCATGCCCAATAGATACTTCCAATAGATTTGGAATGTTTTCTTTAAAAAAAAGAATATTCTCTAATGACAAATCATGCCCAGCATTAATTCCCAAACCTAATTCATCAGCACTAATTGCAGATTGAATATAGGGTTCAATAGCTTTTTTATTCCCCAAGCTATATTGCAGAGCAAATTCTTCGGTGTAAAGTTCTATACGGTCTGCTCCAATATTAGCTGCTCCCTCAATCATAGCTAAATTAGGATCTATAAATATAGAAGTTCTTATAGCCTGTTTTTTACATTCAGAAATTATTTCAGACAAAAAACTTTTATGGGTAATAGTATCCCAACCTGCATTTGAAGTAATTGCATCAATTGCATCAGGAACTAATGTCACTTGAGTTGGTTTGACGTCAAACACCATTTTTAAAAATGAATCTATAGGATTTCCTTCGATATTATACTCTGTGGAAATAACGGGTTTGATGTCATAAACATCTTGATATCTTATGTGTCTTTCGTCTGGCCGAGGATGTATAGTTATTCCTTCAGCACCAAATTTCTGAACATCTATGGCAGCTTGTAAAACACTTGGAGTATTACCCCCTCTTGCATTACGTAAGGTTGCAATTTTATTAATGTTGACGCTTAGTTTTGTCATGATTTAAATTTAGAATGGTAAAAATACAATTTGAACTATGCATTTAAAGCTATTTTTTAAGTAATTTGCAAAAAATAATATTTGTGAGTACACAGGAATACATAATTAACGACATCGCTCCTTTTAATATAGCTGCCAACATATTAGAGGTACAAGATATTTTCAACCAATTAACTTATTCTCATGTTCCAGTTAAGAATGATGGGATCTATATTGGTTGTATTTCTGAAAATGATGCACATTGTTTTGAAGGCACAAAGCAATTGAAGGATTACTTATTTTCTTTGGAAACATTTTTTGTAAGAGAAAAAACGAATTGGCTGGATATTTTGGAAGCATTTGCTTTAAACAATAGTAATATTATGCCCGTGTTAGGAAAAGACAATAGTTACATTGGCTATTATGAATTAAGTGATATTATGTCCATATTTAATGATACTCCTTTTTTAAATGAAGCAGGTGGTATAATTGTAATTGAAAAAGAACAACGCGATTATTCTTTTAGCGAAATATGTCAGATTGTAGAATCTAACAATGCTAAAATATTGGGCTTATTTATATCAAAAATCGAGGGAGATAGGGTTCAAGCTACTATTAAAATAGGTCATATTGGAATGAACGCAATCGTTCAAACTTTTAGACGTTATAATTATCTTGTCGTTTCTAATCACGAAGAAGATCGATTTTTAGAAGACTTAAAAGACCGTTCTAACTATTTAGATAAATACCTTAACATATAAACTCATAAAACGAGCTTGTTAATTTTTTTTAACTCAACTAAAGAACTAATAGCGTTTCTATATTGAACCAATCGACAAAAATAATAATTAAAGAAAAATGAAAATAGGTATCTACGGGCAGTTTTATCATAAAGATTCTGAAATCTATATTCAGTACATCTTAGATGCACTTCAAAGTAAAAATGTTGAAATTGTTGTAGAAGAAGCATTTTTAAAAAACATTAAAAAAAACAAAGATATTTCAAAGAATTATTCTAAAATTTTTTCTTTTAAAGAAATAGATGCTAGTTATAATTTTTTTTTAAGCATTGGAGGTGATGGTACTTTATTAAAGTCGATTACTTATGTTAAAGATTTAGGAATCCCAATAATTGGAATTAACACTGGAAGACTTGGTTTTTTAGCAACCATACAAAAAGAAGAAATTACAGATAGTTTATATCAAATTTTAAGTGGGGATTATTTTATTTCGGAAAGAAGTTTACTTTCAATTTCTACCAATCCAAAAAACGAAAAGATTTCACCATTAAACTTTGCTTTAAATGAAATAGCTGTCAATAGAAAAAATACAACTTCTATGATTAAAGTAGAAACTTTAGTCAATGGCAAGCATTTAACTTCTTATTGGTCTGATGGGCTTATTATTTCAACCCCTACAGGATCTACCGGTTATTCTTTAAGTTGCGGAGGACCCGTTATAGACCCTAGCACTAACAGTATGGTTATTACTCCTATTGCTCCTCACAATCTTAACGCTAGGCCCTTGGTTGTTCCTGATAATTGCACCATACAATTAAAGGTTTCGGGTCGTGGAAAATCACATTTAGTTTCTTTAGATTCTAGGATTGCTACTTTAAAAAATAACACAATTATTACCATTAAAAAGGCATCATTTCATATAAAACTTGTCCAACTTTCACAAGGCAGTTTTATAAAGACTCTTCGAAAAAAATTATTGTGGGGTGAAGACAAACGGAATTAAACAATAAATCTTTTTAATTAATGTTATCAAAAGAGACTGTTTAAAAGATTGTTCTTAGATGCAAAGTTTATTATTATATTTACAAACTTTTAACTTTATGAAGTTAGTTATATTTTTAGCATTATTTACTCCATTTCTAATGCAATCTCAAACCTATGAGGTTGGAGGCTATTTGGGGATGGCAAATTATATTGGAGATGTTGGAAAAACAACATATATATCACCTAAAACACCAGTTTTCGGTGGTCTTTTTAAATGGAATAGAAGTCCAAGACATTCATTTAGAGGAACTATTTTACTTGGACAAATTAAAGGTGACGATAATGATGCCAAAGATACTAGACGCAAAGAACGTGGTTATAAATTTGAAAACAGCCTTGTTGAATTATCCGTTGGTTTAGAATATACGTTCTGGGATTTTAATATGTACAACGGAAAACCAGCTAATACGCCCTATCTTTTTACCGGATTAACCTATTTTAATTATAATTCTCTCTTTAAAAGAAGTGACAATATTATTGTTGAAGATGGAAAAACAGGATCTATAGCTATACCCATGATAATTGGATACAAAGCAACTTTAGGAACAAAATTTGTAATTGCAGCAGAAATTGGAGCTCGTTATACGTTTACAGATAACCTAGACGGTAGCAACCCAAATAAAGTCAGAGAAAATCAAGATAATTTAAGTTTTGGTAATATAAATAACAACGATTGGTATGTGTTTAGTGGAATAACTTTATCTTACACATTCGGAAGAAAACCTTGTTATTGTAATTTCTAAATGAGCCTATTAAAACAAATAAACCCTAGCAACTTACCAAACCATATAGCGATAATTATGGATGGCAATGGGAGATGGGCTAAAAAAAAAGGATTACTAAGAAGCTTAGGACATCAAGGTGGCGCAAAAACTGTTAGAGAGATTGTGGAGGTTTGTACGGAAATTAATATTAAATTTCTAACACTTTATGCCTTTTCGACCGAAAACTGGAATCGTCCAAAACTTGAGGTTGAATTATTGATGAAACTTTTAATATCTTCCCTAAAAAAAGAACTTAATACCCTTCAAAAAAACAACATTAAACTTGCCACTATTGGCGATATAAACTCCTTGCCTACCAAGGTTTCTGCTGAACTTATTGACGTTGTAGAAAAAACAAAGAACAATACGAGACTCACTTTAACCCTTGCTTTAAGTTATAGCTCCAGAGAAGAATTAATAAAAACTATTAAAGAGATTAGTCTTAAAGTTAAAAATAACCTAATTTCGCCCGAAAATATTGATGAATCGGTAATTAATAATCATCTTTACACTTGTGATTTACCAGATGTAGATTTATTAATACGGACCAGTGGTGAACAACGTATCAGTAATTTTTTACTTTGGCAAATTGCTTATGCCGAACTGTATTTTACAGATATACTTTGGCCAGATTTCAATAAAGAAAACCTTTTTGAGGCAATATTAAATTATCAAAACAGAGAACGAAGATTTGGAAAAACAAGTGAACAACTTAAATAACACTCCACTATTAAATAACTACAAAAAGATTTATTGTATTCTACTATTTACAATACTATCGGTTTTTTCTCTTTCCGCTCAGCAATTGCCGCTACAAGGAAATAAAAAGTATACTATTAGATCATTAAGTGTTTCAGGAGAACAAAGTTTTAATGAAAAAACAGTAATTGCTTTTACAGGACTAAAAGTAGGAGATCGCATTTTTATCCCAGGTGAAAAACTTAGTGAAATAACTAAAAAACTTTGGGAACAAGGTCTTTTTAGTGATATTGCATTTTATGTAACTAACATTGTTGAAGATGAAGTTGATTTAGAACTTCATATAGTTGAACTTCCAAAAATTAAGAGTGTAACAATTGTTGGTGTTAAAAAAGTACAACAAAAAGAAATAATTAAGGATAATAATTTAAAACCTGGAATAAAAATCACTAAAAACCTTATTGCCACTACAAAAAACTATATCAAAAATAAATATAGAGATGATGGTTATTTTTATACGGAAGTTGATATTACGTCAGTTCCTTATGCAGATTCCTTAGGAATTGAGTTTTCTAGACATCTTACCATTAATATCAATAGAAACAAAAAAGTTAAAATATCGTCTATTGAAATAGCGGGAAATAAAGAAATGCCGAGCAGTAAATTAAAAGCTGCAATGAAAGATACCAAAGAAAAATCATTCTTTCGCATTTGGAAAAGATCAAAGTTTACTGAATCCGGTTATGATACCGATAAAGAATTGATGTTGACAAAATTTAGGTCTAATGGTTTTAGAGATGCTAGAATCATCAATGATTCAATAATCAAAAGAGACGATAAGGATATTGTTCTAAAAATAAATATTGAAGAGGGTAAAAAATATTATTTTGGAGATATTAATTTTATAGGAAATAGTGTGTATACCAATTCACAATTAAAAAGAGTTTTAGGCATATCTGAAGGCAATGTATATAATGGAGTCCTACTCCAAGAACGCATTGAAGATGTGACAGATCCAGAAGCAAATGACCTTACAAATTTATATCAGAATAACGGATATCTCTTTTCAAGAATAAACCCAGTTGAAGTTGCAGTAAGAAATGATACAATCGATTTTGAAATAAGAATTATTGAAGGTAAAATTGCTTATTTTGATCATATTACAGTAGTAGGTAATGACAAAACAAATGATCACGTAATTTATAGAGAAATTAGAACTCGACCTGGACAAAAATATAGCAAACGAAATGTTGTTAGAACCATAAGAGAATTAGGACAGTTAGGTTATTTTGATGCAGAACAGATTAGCCCTAATTTTAATAATGTAGATCCAAACAATGGTACATTAGACATGGAGTATTCTGTTGTTGAAAAAGGATCTAGTCAAATAGAATTGCAAGGTGGTTATGGTGGGGGTGGATTTGTTGGAACTTTAGGTTTATCATTTAATAATTTTTCCGTTCGAAATATTTTTAATAAAGATGCGTATCATCCATTACCGATGGGAGATGGGCAAAAACTTTCAATAAGAGCTCAAGCAAGTACTTTTTATCAAACCTATAGTTTGTCCCTAGTAGAACCTTGGCTAGGAGGTAAAAAACCAATACAATTAAGCACTTCATTTTCTCATACAATTCAATACTTTTATGATTATAGAACTAGAGATGTTGATAAATCTCGTCGTTTTTTAATAACTGGTGGAGCTGTAGGTTTGGCAAAAAGACTAAAGTGGCCAGATGATTACTTTACACTTTCTCATTCCATAAGTTATCAACACTATAATTTAAAAAACTACAATACAGGTTTGTTTACATTTGGGGACGGAGAATCTAATAATTTAGCATATACTATTGGAATAAGCAGAAATAATACTGCGACAAATCCAATTTTTCCTATGTCAGGATCAGAATTTAGTGTTACTGCAAAAGTAACTTTACCGTATTCTGCATTTAGCAGTACAGATTGGGAATCCTTAGATAATGAAAGAAGTGAACTGGAAGAAGTTGGCCCTACAGATCCTGATTATGTAGATGCTACTGCAAGAATTTCAGAAATTGATCAAGAAAAATTTAAGTGGCTGGAATACTACAAAATAAAATTTAAGGGAACGTGGTACACAAAGCTAGTAGGAAAAATGGTGTTACGCCCAAGTGCTGAGTTTGGATTTTTAGGAGCGTACAATCAAGATAGAGGAGTTGTACCCTTTGAGCGTTTCTTTTTAGGAGGTGATGGATTAGGATCCTACAGTTTAGACGGTCGTGAAGTAATAGCACTAAGAGGATATCCTAATCAATCTTTATCTCCTATAGATGGAAATGCTATTTATAATAAGTTTTCTTTAGAACTGCGTTATCCAATAACTTTAAAACAATTAGCATCAATCTACGCATTAACCTTTGTAGAAGCTGGTGCTGCCTACGATAATTTTAGGAGTTATAATCCTTTTCAATTAAAAAGGTCTGCTGGTTTAGGATTGCGTATATTTATGCCTGCATTTGGGTTATTAGGAATTGATTTTGGTTACGGATTTGATCCTGTACTCGGAGGCATTCAACCTAATGGATGGGAAACACACTTTATAATTGGACAACAATTTTAAAAATGGCACGGTTTTTTCTTAACATACAACTAACAACTATGAAGACAAAAAAGTTATTATTTATTACTCTTACTCTTTTGTGTTTTTCTTTTGTAGCAAACGCACAAAGAGGAGTTCGAATTGGATATATTGATATGGAATATATTCTTGAAAATATTCCTGAATATAAAGAAGCATCTACCCAGTTAAATGGGAAAGTTCAGCGATGGAAAAAAGATATAGAAAAGAAAAATGATCAAGTTGAGCTTTTAAAAATTAATTTAAGTACTGAAAGAGTTTTGCTTACTACTGAGTTAATTGAAGAAAGAGAAGAAGATATTAAAGTTTTAGAAGATGAAATGTTAAAATACCAACAAGATCGTTTTGGTCCTAATGGTGATTTATACATTCAAAGACGTCAATTAGTTCAGCCCATCCAGGATCAAGTTTTTAATATTGTTCAGGAAATAGCAGAGAACAAAAAATATGATTTTATTTTTGACAAATCAGCAGATATTGTGATGCTTTTCTCGGCTGATAGGCACGATATAAGTGATATTGTTTTACGTAGTATTAACCGAAGCGCAAAAAGAGAAGAAGTTAGCTCCAAAAGAGATAAAAAAGAAGTAGAACGCAAAGAAGATCTATCTTTAGAAGAAGATAATGCTATTTCAGAAAGAGAACAAGCTATAGAAGAGAAGAAAGATGCTCGTGAAAAAGAAATGGAAGAACGAAAAAAAGTTCGTGATTCTATTCGTTTGGTTAGAAAAGCTGAATATGATGCAAGAAAACAAAAATTATTAGACGAGAGACAGCGAAAAAAAGATTCAATTTTAGAGGTTAGAGCAAACAGAAATAATACAAATCCAACTAACAACGAAGAGGAAAATCAAGGTGAAGAAGGTAATGGGAATAATTAAAATGAGTTAAAAAAAAGATAATCAATAATTAATAATTAAATTTTAATACAATTACAATGAAAAAAATGAAATCATTATTTGTGGCAATTATGCTTTTTGTCGGAGCTACTAGTTTTGTTAATGCACAAAATAAAATTGCACACATCGATACACAAGCTTTAGCGGAATCTATGCCAGAAATGAAAGCTGCACAAAGTCAATTGGAAAATCTTCAAAGAACTTATGATACCGAAATAAAAACATTGGTAAAAGAGTTTGAAACAAAAATTAAACAATACGAAGTTGAGGCAGAAAGTAAAACTGCTGAAGTAAATGCAAAACGTGCAGAAGAAGTTCAAGGAATGCAAGCTAATATTAATGCTTACAGACAAGGAGCCATGGAAGATTTACAGAAAAAGCAAGAAGACTTAATTGCACCAATTCTTGAAAAGGCTAGAACTGCAATTCAAAAAGTAGGAAGGTCTCAAGGATACCAGTATGTTTTGGATAGCAGTAGCTTATTGTTAGCTGAAGGTAAAGACCTTCTAGTAGATGTTAAAAAAGAATTGGGAATTTAATTTTCTAATTTAAAAACTATTTTTCAAAACTGCTCTCCTATTGGTGGGCAGTTTTTTATTTTTATATAATGAATAATAATCCTATTGGACTTTTCGATTCTGGAGTTGGAGGCACTTCCATCTGGAAAGAGATACATCATCTCCTTCCTAACGAAAGCACGATTTACTTAGCAGATAGCATCAATGCTCCTTACGGCTATAAAACTGTTGATGAAATTATTTCATTAAGTATTAAAAATACCGAATTATTATTAAAAATGGGAAGCAAAATAATTGTTGTAGCTTGTAACACTGCAACAACAAATGCAATAGAAATCTTACGTGAAAAATTCGATGTCCCTTTTATTGGAATAGAACCAGCGATTAAACCTGCTGCATTAAAATCTTCTTCAAAAAGTATTGGAATTTTAGCAACCCAAGGAACTTTAAATAGCATACTCTTTTCTGAATCTTTAGATGAATACAAAGATCATATAAGGGTAACAGAAATTATAGGTGAAGGTTTGGTTCCTTTGATTGAAATGGGTAAAATAGATGATTCAGAAATAACTATTTTATTAAATAAATACTTGCAGCCAATGCTTAAAAAAGACATTGATTATCTGGTCTTGGGATGTAGTCATTATCCTTATTTAATTCCTCAAATACAAAAAATACTACCAAAGCAAGTAACAATAATTGATTCAGGTGTTGCAGTAGCTAATCAAACTAGAAATATATTGACACATAACAATTTATTAAGTAAAACAAATCAAAAACCTAAGCTTGATTTTTATACCAATACAGACACAAGTACAATGGAGTTTCTTTTGAATGAAAATTTAAATAAGATATCAATAAGAATAAAATCCTTTTAAAGTTTAGATTGTATTTTTATTAATTAATTGCTGGACAATTACAATCATAAGGTTCCGCTCGACCTCCTAAAAAATTAAGCCCTAGTGTTATTTGATGGAAACCCCCACTATCAAATTTCACATTACCCATTTGTTGCGTATAGGTATAAGCAAATGTAAATTTATTAACATTGATTCCAATCACTGGCGTTAAATATTGTAATTTTTGATTAGCTACATCTACTCCATTTAAATATTCCGCACCATCAAAACTATTCCTATAGGATATACCTCCCCATAATTGTCCAAATTCCATAGCTCTGTAAACTTTACCGTTTATATCAATTGATTGTTCTCCTGTTCGCTCTTGAATTTGAAACATAAAAGACGGTTCGTAAATCCAGGTTGCACCAAAATCACCTATTGCGTAAGCAGCAGAAATTATATATTTACGTTGATTAGCAGACTCATAATCTGATGAGTAAATACTCCTGTTTTGAAAAATTAAATTTTTAATTGTAAAGTTTCCAGAAAAATTTAAGAAATTATAGGACATTCCTGCATCTACATTAAAATAAGAAGTACTTTGAAGTATCCCTGCAATAATAGGATCAAAATCTGTAGGATCAAATTGTGTTTCATCTAATCTAGATTGAATTAGTCCAAAGCTAAGCCCAAAAGATAATTGATTTAAATCTACATAGTCATTTCTAGAAAACATAATATGATGGGCATATGTAACATATCCTCCAGTTTGAGAATGGTATCCGTTTCTATCATTAAAAAATATGGCTCCTATACCCGATCTTTCCCCTACCCTAGCATTAAAAGCTAATGTTTGTAGATTAGGCGATTCCTTTTGATCGACCCATTGATTTCTTGCTGTCAATCTTATTTGATTATATGACGCTGCACCCGCCATTGAAGGATGTAATAAATATAGATTGTCTGTAAAGTAATCTGAATATACAGGAATGCCATCTTGTGAATATGCCATCTGTGATAACAGAATAAATAGTAGTAAGTAGATCTTTTTTATACTCATTGTTCGTGTTTTCTATCTTTTAAGGGTAAAATGCCCTGTAAATTCTTTTTTAGTATCATTTTCGGTATACTCTACTCTAAACCAATAATCACTTGAAGGCATTGGACTTCCATTATAGGAACCATCCCACCCTTCAGA